>Ga0066793_10000948_pt1 | contig 12473 bp, 9 predicted proteins | sample PersoiDNA2013189_FD_83876 | JGI IMG/M metagenome (GOLD analysis project Ga0066793, IMG submission 83876) | Permafrost soil microbial communities from the Arctic, to analyse light accelerated degradation of dissolved organic matter (DOM) -... | ecosystem: Environmental > Terrestrial > Soil >...
CGGCAGTGTGGTCAAAAAACGGAACTGGGCCCGCTCTAAAATAATACCCCCTACTCAACAGAACAGGGAATTTTTTTGACTGAACAGGGAATTCGTACGCAAGAACAGAGAATTTGAACGAAAAAATACGGGTCCATTTCCCGGTTTGAGTTTTCGGAAGGGACAGGTGCAATGGGATGGGGTGCGACACTCCTCAAATACGGCCAGCGGCGGCCCGCTTTGTTCAGCACGCCTCTTACTCCCGTTGGGGAGATGTTCGGCTACACCGGGTCGGCGACGACGTGAGTGCCAGTCTCTCCGCGCAACGCCGGAAGCGCCTGCCTCAAATCGGAAATGATCGCACGCTTGCCTCCACCTTCTAGAAAGTTGATCACAGCTTCGACTTTCGGTCCCATGCTGCCGGCAGCAAAATGCCCTTCTTTGTAATAGCGCTTGATCTCGGTCAGGGTAACTTCGTCGAGCTCACGCTTTTGCGGTGTTCCAAAATGAATGGCGACGCGCGGCACAGCCGTCAGAAACATCATTTCTTCGATGCCAAGGATGTTCGCCATCAATGCCGAGGTGAGGTCCTTGTCGATAACGGCCTCGATGCCATGGCGCACCTTCTTCGGCCCGCGAACGACCGGAATGCCCCCTCCTCCGCCAGCGATCACGACGGCACCGCTCCGCGCGACTTCCTGGATGAGTGAGATATCGACAATGTGCTTCGGTTTGGGCGATGGAACGACGTAGCGCCAGCCGCGGCCGGAATCTTCGCGGAACTTCCACCCGAATTCAGCATTGAGGGCTTTAGCATCATCTTCGGAATAAAAATACCCGATTGGCTTCGTCGGCTTTTGAAAAGCTGGGTCCTTTGGATCGACTTCGACTTGTGTCAGCAGGCATATAACGTGGCGCGGGTTGTCGTCCTCGCGCAGTGCGTTCTCCAGGGCTTGCATTAACAGATAAGCGATGCCGCCCTGACTATGCGCGACACAAATATCGAGCGACATCGGTGCAACGCGCTCTCGTGCCACGACCATTCGCATTAGAATCTTGCCAACGACCGGCCCGTTGCCGTGCGTGATGATGAGCTCGCCGGCACGCTTCATTAGTGGAAGGAGTGCGGTGCCTGTCTGTGCGGCGAGTTCGTTCTGCTCCTCGACTGTGCCGCGAATGCCGTCGGGATGGGTGGCGTTTCCGCCGATGGCCACCAGAAGACGTTTTGGTAGTGCATCTTCGGATCTCATACAGTTCCTCCGCTTGGCCGGTCAGTTTTTTTTGCTGGCGTTGCTCGGTGCGTCACCGAGAAGCATCTGGCAGCGTACAATGGATATGAAATGGCGAGCGAGCGTGACCCAAGCAAAAGCAGTCAACCAACTCTCCCAATTTGCGTGATTGCGAAAGCCTGGCCTGATTTATCCGGTCGAGGCGCGTCATGGCGGCCTGAGCGTCATGTCTTAACTTGCTTTCGTCGATTGTCAGCAGACGTCCATGTTCAAGCACCATGCGCCCGCCGATCATGACGCTGTCGACCGCAGCCCCATTCTCAGCAAAGACCAGTTGTAATAACGGTGCCTGCAGCGGCACGTAATTAATTAATATGCTCCAAGTCGAGAAAGACGACATCGGCGGCATAGCAAGGCTCCAATCGGCCAATATCGCGAAAGCCGAGCGCCTTCGCGCTTCCAACCGTAGCCGCACGGAACACCTCTTCTACAGAGAAGCCACTTCTTTGGCTTCGAGAACGATGCGGCGCCACACCACAATCAAAGCATGTGTCAACTGATAGGATTTCTCGACCCCGCGGATAGCGTTGCCTAACGACAGCATGCTAGCGCCGTGCGCGTCGCCCAGGCATTGGATGGCGCGACTACAATGCCGGCATCTTGAAGCGTCCTGACTTGTCGCGCGCGTCCCTGTGGATCATCGTCGGTCCCGGTAACGGACGCGATCAGCAGCGGCGCTTCTTTCGGCGCATTGGCAACCAAGGCCGCCAAGTGACCGGCAGGATCGATGTGAGAGCCGAAGCCGATGACAACGTCGAGCAGAATCGCGGCGACGTTCGCATCCGATAGTGTCGCGCGCAGCATGTCATCGCGCACCGACGGATCAATCATCGGGTGTGGGCGTCCGCGCGTGAACTCGTCGGAACCGAGGTCGATCATCGTGTCGGCCTTCGATTGTACGCCCATAGATTTCGCGCCGGGCACCGCTGCGTTGGAAACGACGTTCCGCCCGTTTTCCAGAAGAATGATTTGCGCTTCGGCGCACAGGGTACCGCCAGAATAAAGTCCAACAATTGTGCCGTTCTTGCGCACGCTGGTCAGAGGGAAAGAAAAACCGGCGCCGATATTTGCGCAGCCCACCGCATCTTCAGCGGCAGCCTGCAGCGTGGACGCCAAGCGCGCATTGGGCGGAAGATCGATATTCTTGGCGCCGAGAAAACAGATTGTGAACGGCTTTTTGCTCTGTTCGACGCGCGCCAGCACTTTGCGCGCGACGTCAGGGTGGGGGGGCTTGGAAATTAGCACGATGCCCTTTGTCTCCGAATCGCGATCGAGTGCATCGATTGCGGTCAGGGTCGAGATGCCACCGATTTCTTGTTTGAGGTCGCGGCCTCCGACGCCGATGGCCTGCGAAATTCCCTTTCCGGCCCGCGCGATCAGGCATGAAACCTCCTGTATTCCGGTGCCCGAAGCGCCGACGATTCCAATGTCACCGCGCGGAACGCGATTGGCGAAAGCCAACGGCACGCCGTTGATGATCGCAGTGCCGCAATCCGGACCCATTACTAGGTAGCCGCGCGCGCGTGCCTCTTGTTTCAACGCGAGCTCGTGCTCAATCGCAACGTTGTCGCTAAAGATCATGACATGCAGGCCATTGGCGATGGCGTTGCGCGCTTCGGCGATGGCGAAGTCTCCGGGAACCGAGATCAAGGCCAGGTTCGCGCCCGGTAACGATTTGGCCGCGGCGCGCAAAGTGTGTGCTGTCCAGCCTGCCGCCTCCCGAGCTGACGCTTTCGGTGCTTCAAGCTGCGCATAAGCTTGTTCGAGCGATGCGCGCGCGGCCTCATTGTCTTTCGCCTTGATGGCGATGACGAGATCGTTGCCCTGCGCGTCGGCGCCTGCCTGGGTGAGAATGCCGGCATTCTGCATGATCTTTTTGTTCGACGGCGTGCCCATCATCAGGGCCGCTTCGACCACTCCGGGGAGCCCTGCGATCATGCGCGACAGCCGCATCAAGGCGACGGAATCCAGATAGACGCCGCGCCGCACTTCATTGAGGACCGCGACGCTCATGCGATCCCCATTGTCTTCGCGAGCGCGCCGGCGGCCTGCTGAAAACATCCCATCGGGGCGCGCGCGACCCCGGCGCCAACCTGGCCGATGCCGGGCTTCTAGTGCGCGATGCCGGTATTGATCGCCGGAGTGATGCCCGAGCCCACAACCAGTCGCACATCGATGCCAGTTGGCACACCGGCAAAATCGAGCGCGGGAATGGCCCATTCCGGATTTTCCGCGACTGCGATCTCACCCATTTTCTTAGTATAGACGACGGCGGTCGAGGCATTGCCGGCGCCGATAAAGCCGACCACGGCTGGCGCTGCTGCCATGGCAAAGCCGCCGAGTCCGATTGTCTCCAAGATCGCGGAATCCCCCATGTCGGGGTTAGCATCCGCTTCGCTGTAGCCGGGGAAATAGAGACCTTCCGGCATTTCCACCGGCGCGACGAACCATTGATCTCCGGTCGCGCTGACACGGATGCCAAAATCGGTGCCGTTGCGGCACATCGCGGTCACGATAGTCGAGGAGGGAATGCCACGCACTGGGTCCATGATCGCCTTGCCCATCGCCATCGCGATGTTGAGGAAAAACTGATCGTTGCCGGCGATGAAGGCCAGCACCTGCGCCAAGTTCGCGCTATCCGGCGCGGTGCGCGCCAGCCAGGGCGCAATCTCGCGCAGGAACAGGCTGGTGCAGGCGATGTTGCGCTGGTGCATCTCGTCGCCCATGCCGAGCCCGCGGGCGATCATGGATTTGAGCGGAATGCCACCCGAAGCGCGCAGTGCCTGGCTGAGCAATGGGCCGAGCACGTCGCGAAGCCAAGCAAGACGCTCGAGCACCTCGGCATCATTACCGCCGAACCGCATCACTTTGCCGAGGCCTTCATTGATCGTGCAATAGGCACGGTTCCCGAACTTGCGGTTCTCGACCACGAAGACCGGCATCGAACACGTGATCATGCCGGTCATAGGACCAACCGCGCTGAAATGATGATTAGGCTCGAACCGAACACCTCCACTCGCGGCCATGACGGTCGCGGCATCGAGATCGTTAGCCCAGCCCTCAAACATGACCGCGCCGCTCACCGCACCCTGCATCGGGCCGCACATCCGCGGCCATTCGATTGGCGGGCCGGCGTGCAGCACGAGCCGATCCTTTAATTCCGGAATGACGGATTCGGCGGGAACGACGTCAATCAGAACCGGGTCACCGTCCAGCATGCGGCGGACGGCGACTTGGTTGGCGGCATCTATCTGTTTGGTCGTTTCGCCCGGCAGGATAAGCTGCGACACGATGTTGGCGAGTTCGGGGTCGCCGCCAGCGGGCGGGGACCAATCAACGTGCGCGACCGGAACCCCGAGGCTTGAAAGCTCCTGGGCGAAACCTTCGAGCCCGACATTGACTACACTCAATTTGGACTTCAGCAGATTGTCGACGGATGTATCATTCATGACGGCGGATGCACTGATTTGGCGACTGAATGCGTGGCTAATTAAACGCTTTGTAAGAGGATACTTACTTGTATTCTAGTAGCTGGTTTTGTCAATTGGTCGGCGGTGCCGGGCAGATCTAGTGAAACGCAATAGTTTTAGTCCTGCTCCGGCCCCGCGAGGGGTGGGCTGGACCGCGTGCCCACCACCGCCTTTCTCACTCGTTGTGGCATCCGTGCACTGGCGTTAGATGGCTTAGCGAGGCATGGTTCGGCAAGCCAGGCGAGTATCAGGCTTTGCACATGCGCGCGCCGCTGTTTCAGCCAGCTCGCTTCACCCAGGTCGCGGCCGAACATCGCGGATAGCGTATAGCGGTTCGACACGTGGAAATAGCTCAGCGCGGTGATCGAGACATAGTACTGGATCGGATCGACCTGCGCGCGAAATGCGCCCGCCTGGTAACCGCGTTGCAATAAGTCGGTGATGGTGGCGAGCAGCGGCAACGTCAGCGGCCGCACCGCGCGCGACTTTTTCACGAAACGTCCCCGCAACATATTTTCGTTATTGAGCAACGAAATGTATTCCCGATGCTCGGCAAAGAACGCGAAGGTGAAATCAATCAGGCGCGCCATCCCCTCGACCGGCTCCACGTTGCCGAGGTCGAGACGCCGCTCTTCGGCGCGGATCTGAGTGTAGACCCGGTCAAGCACGGCAGTATAAAGACCCTCCTTATTGCCGAAATAGTGATAGAGTAGGCGCATATTGACGCCGCTGCGTACGGAAATTGTCTCAACCCGGGCGCCTGTGAAACCATTGCAGCAAAATTCGGCAACCGCTGCCTTAAGAATGGCCTCCCGCGATCGCGCAGGATTGCGCTTGCTGCCTTTCAATGCGGGAACGCGGCGTTGCCGCTTCTGTTTCATCACCAACCGTCGTGCAAAAAACCGTCGTTGAACAGCCTACTGGAAGTCTTGCCTAGCTTGACAGGTTACGCAGCAAAGTAAATACTTTCTTACTTCGTTGAAGCGGAAGCGTTCGGCTCTTGTCGATGCGTTCAATTCGCTGCGCGCATGGCAGAAAGGCGACAGCTGGAAGCGGCCGCGAACGAATATGAAACGCCGGGATGACGCATCAGGGAGATCCGCGATGAACCTCTTCCACGAAATAAATTCTACTAGATTGCCTGGGTTGTCGGCCGTTGCGGCGGCGTTCTTGCTGCTGTCTCTCGGGTCGTCCGGACCAGCCTTCGCGGCTGACCCAATCAAAATCGGCCAAGTCACCGCGCTGTCGGGTTCGTCGGCCCAATCGGGCGAAGCAATGACTCGCGGGCTAAAGCTTGCCATCGACGAAATCAACGCTCAAGGCGGACTGCTTAATGGACGAAAGCTGGAGTTGATCCAACGTGACGATGAGTCCAATCCGCCGAAGGGCCTGATCGCCGCGCGCGAATTGATCTTCAAGGAAAAGGTAGCCGCCTTCTTCGGTGGCCTCGATACGCCGGTCTCGCTCGCCATTGTGCCGGTCGCGAACAAGGAAAAAGTGCCGTTCGTCGGTATCTGGGCTGCCGGCACCAACATTACGCAGAACGGCGCAAAGCCGAACTTCGTCTTCCGCGTCTCAGCGGTGGATGGTTTGGTTGACGTGCGCCTGCTCAAGCATGCCGAGAAGCTTGGTGCGAAGAAGGCTGGCCTCATTCTGATCAACAATCCCTGGGGTGAATCCAACGAGAAGGGATTGAAGGCGGCGGCCAAAGACAACAAGGGTATCGAGATCGTCGGCGTCGAGAAGTTCGAGAACAACGACGTCGATCTTGTCCCGCAACTCACCCGCTTGAAGCAAGCGGGCGCCGACGTGCTGATCTTGGTCGGCAATGCCGCACCGGGCGCGCAGGTCATGAAATCGCGCGACCGCATGGGTTGGAAGGTGCCGGTCGTGTCGCACTGGGGAATTTCCGGCGGCCGTTTCCCTGAATTGGCGGGGTCTTCGGCTGGCGATGCGCAGTTTATCCAGACCTACAGCTTCTTCGGCAACCAGGGCCCAGTCGGCAAGAAGGTCATCGCCGAGCTCGGAAAGAAATATTCGGAGATCAAGGGACCGGCGGATATCTTTTCGCCGGTGGGCACCGCCAACGCCTATGACGCTATGCATCTGCTCGCGATGGCGATCCAGAAGGCCGGCACCACGGATGGCGATGCAATCCGGCAAGCCATGGAAAATCTTGGTAGCTATGACGGTCTCATCAAAACCTACAAGCAGCCTTTCACTGCCGACCGGCACGACGCGCTCGGTGCGGATGACTACGTAATAGTGCATTACGACGGGAACGACATTCATCCCGTGAACTGACCGTCGTTTTGGGACAGGCCGGTTGATCAACCGGCCTGTCTTTTCTCAATTCCGCTCGCGGCACGGACACTGACCTAATGTTGTTGCTTGCCTCGGCCCTTATTACCGGGCTTGGCCTCGGGAGCATGTACGGGCTGCTGGCGCTCGGCTATTACGTCACTTACGCGGTCTCCAGCACCGTCAACTTCGCCCAAGGCAGCACCATGATGCTGGGCGCGGTGCTCACCTTCACCTTTGGCGTCACATGGGGCCTGCCAATGTGGCTCGCCATAGTGCTGGCGCTGGTGCTGTGCGCGGCGTGGGGTGTCTTTGTCGAGCGCATTGCGGTGCATCCGTTCGTCGTGCGCCGTTCGGAGTCCTGGTTGATGGCGACGGTGGCGCTCGGCATCGTACTCGAGAACATCGTTCTCTTTACCTTTGGCAAGGATCCGCGCGGCATGCCGCCCAGCAATCTGACCTTGGATGCCATTTCGGTTGCGGGCATACGCATTCAGTTCTTACAAATCTTAATCCCTGTAGTCGGCTTGGGCATTGCCGCGGCGCTGCATCTCGTTTCCACGCGGACCAAATACGGCAAAGCCTTGCTTGCGGTCGTGCAGAACGCGGACGCTGCGCGCCTGATGGGAATCAACGTCACCGTCGCTATCATGGCGGCGTTTGCCCTGTCGGGGTTCTTCGCCGCCGTTGCCGGCATCCTGATCGCGCCGCTGTTCAACATCTCGTCGTCGATGGGCACACTCTTCGGTATCAAAGCATTCGCGGTAGCGATCCTCGGCGGCATCTCCTCCGCATGGGGCGTCATCATCGCGGGATTGATCTATGGGCTGGCCGAAGCGCTGGTCACTGCGCTGCTGGGCTCAACCTACACGCAGATCGTGACTTTCTCCCTCGTCATCGTGATCCTGGCCATCCGGCCGGACGGGCTGTTCGGTCGCGCCGCCATCAAGAAGGTGTGAGATGACCTGGCGTGTAGTTTCGCTATCGGTTGTTGCTATAGCATTCGCCGCTGCTGCCATCACTTTCGCCGACGGCTATCAACTCTACATTCTGGCGCTGGTCGGGCTGACCACCATCGTCGGCACCGGACTTAATATCCTGCTCGGGTTGAGCGGACAGATTTCGCTCGGCCATGTTGGCTTCTACGCCATCGGCGCTTACGCGGTCGCTATTCTCACGGCAAACCACGGATGGGATTTCTGGTCGGCGTTGGCTGTTGCCGCCGCCGTGACAGGGGCCGCCGGGGCGGCGCTGGCGCTGCCGGCGCTGCGCGTGCGCGGACCTTATCTGGCGATGGTGACGATCGCGTTCGGCTTCGTCATCGAACAGGTAGCAGCCGAGTGGAAGGAACTGACCGGCGGCTGGAACGGCTTGCTCAACATTCCGCCGCCGAGCGCATTCGGGTTCGAGTTCAGCGAGCGCGCGACCGACTTCCTCATCCTGATCTTTGCTGTGGCGTCGCTCGGCTTCTTCGCCTGGCTCAGCCGAAGCGCGTGGGGGCAAGCCATGCGCGCCATTCGCGACGCCGAAGTGGCGGGCCAGTCGATCGGCCTCAATCCGGTTGCGGTGCGTGTCGCCGCGTTCGTGCTCTCAGCGATGATGGCGGGACTCGCGGGCGGTATCTTCTCGTCGATTACTGGCTTCATCAGCCCGGAATCCTTTCCATTCTTCCAGTCCATCCTATTCCTGCTCGTGGTGATGATTGGCGGCGCCGATCGGACACTTGGTCCGCTTTTCGGCGCGATCATCGTCGTATTGCTGCCGGAAGTGCTGTCCTTCTTGGCGGAATATCGCCTGCTATTTGTCGGCGTTCTTTTATTGGCAGTCCTGCGGCTTGCACCTGACGGCATTGCCGGCTTGGCAGCAAGGGTGTTCAAGACAGCCGCCGATGGCGCCGTTCCGAAACCCGCGCAAGCCGTCGCTGCATTCCTCTCTCGCCCCCATGCGAGCCAGCTGATCGTGCGCGATCTTTCCGTCACGTTTGGTGGTATTCACGCCGTGGCCAATATCAATTTCGAAGCACACCCTTGCAAAGTCACCAGCGTGATTGGGCCGAATGGCGCCGGCAAGACGACCGCGCTCAACCTTGTCTGCGGTTTCTACAAGCCGTCGACAGGCTCCGTCACCATTGGTGCGCGCGAGCTTGCCGGTGCGCCGTCGTATGCGGTGGCGCGGGCCGGCATCGCGCGCACCTATCAGACCACGCAATTGTTTGGTCGGATGTCGGTACTCGACAATGTCTTAATCGCGTTCCGCAAAGGCCATCTCGGCTGGCGCGATGCACCCGGTAACGTTACCGACTTGGACGAACGCCGCCTCGCGGAGGGCCTGTTGTCGTTTGTCGGCTATACCGGTCCCATAGACTGCAAGGCGGCCATCCTCGCACATGTGGACAAACGCCTGGTCGAGATCGCGCGCGCCCTCGCGACCGGGCCCCTGGTGCTCCTGCTCGACGAGCCGGCCGCGGGCCTGAGCGTCGGCGATACCAAGGCGCTCGGAGTACTGATGCGGAAGATCGCTGCGTTCAATATCGCCGTGATTCTTGTCGAGCACGACATGGAATTGGTGATGGAGATCTCTGACCGCATCGTCGTGCTTGATGCTGGCATTAAGATCGCCGACGGGTTGCCGGAAACCGTGCGTAACGACCCATGCGTGCTGAAAGCCTATCTCGGCGACGGCGCTGTCAAGGATCGCTCGCGCGCCCGGGCCCTGGTGCCGTCTAAGCAATCTGTAGTCACCGTGAAGGAGCTTGCGACTGGGTATGGGGCGGTGTCGGTATTGCGTGGCATCGACCTTGCCGTGAACGAAGGCGAGTTCGTCTGCGTGCTCGGCGCCAACGGGGCCGGCAAATCGACCTTGATGCGCGCGCTCAGCGGTCTGCATCGCCCGGTCAACGGCCAAATTCTTCTTGATAGTGACCGCATCGAGACATTTTTGGCGCATACTGTTGCGAGACACGGTCTGGTTCTCGTCCCGGAAGGTCGTCAGGTGTTTTCGGAACTAAGCGTTGTCGACAATATCCGACTCGGTGGCTTCTCACGTACCGACGGTGACCTTGAGACGGATGTGGAGCGCATGCTGACGCGATTCCCGCGTCTACGCGAGCGCGCGAACCAGCGTGCGGGGCTCCTGTCGGGCGGCGAGCAGCAGATGCTTGCCGTCGCCCGCGGGCTGATCGCACGGCCGAGGGTGCTGATGCTGGACGAGCCGTCGCTCGGCCTGTCGCCGGCGCTCATCGAGGACCTCTATTCGATCTTGGCGGAGCTTCGGGACGAAGGACTAACCATCCTGCTGGTCGACCAGATGGCGGGACTTGCGCTGTCAGTCGCGGACCGCGCCTATATTCTTCAGTCGGGCGAGGTCGTGCAGAGCGGCCCGGCGAGTGACTTCTTGAAAGACTCCTTGCTGCAAAAGGCCTATCTCGGCGAAGTGTCGAGCCCGTAAACGATCATGGACCTCGTCCTCCGCAACGCGCGCCTTCAGGATGAACCAAGTCGGCTTGTCGACATCGGCGTTGTGGCGGGCAAGATCGCAGCGATTGAAGCCGGGCTTTCGGCGGAAGCGGAGAGCATCGAACTCGGCGGTCGCTTAGTCAGCGCCGGTTTCGTCGAAACGCATCTGCATCTCGACAAATCCTGCATTCTCGACCGCTGCAGCACCAACAAGGGCGATCTCGACGAAGCGATTCAAGAGGTGGCGCGCGCCAAGGCCTCATTCACGCGAGAGGACGTATATCGGCGCGCCAAACGCACGCTCGAGCGCTGCATCCTCAACGGCACGACACATATTCGCACCCACATCGAGGTTGATCCCGGCATCGGGCTCCAGGGGTTCGAAGGAGTGCTGCCATTGGTCAAGGAATTCGCCTGGGCGGTCGATCTCGAAATCTGCATTTTTCCGCAGGAGGGACTGCTCAATAATCCCGGCACCGAGGCGCTGATGCTTGAAGCTCTCAAGCGCGGCGGCACGACCATCGGCGCGTGTCCCTACACCGACAGCGACCCGCACGGGCATATCGACCGGATTTTTGCCATCGCGCGCGAACGCGATCTCGACGTCGACATGCATCTCGACTTCAGCCTCGATCCGTCCGACATGGACCTTGTTCATGTCTGTCGCCGAGCCAAAGAATTTGGCTACGGTGGGCGCGTTGCTATCGGTCATGTCACAAAGCTGTCCGCGCTTGATCCGGAAAATTTTTCCAACACAGCCAAGCGCCTGCACTCCGCCGGAGTAGCGCTGACAACGCTCCCTTCGACCGACCTGTACCTGATGGGGCGCTCGCATCAGCAAAATGTACCGCGTGGCGTGACCCCGGCGCATCGGCTCCTGCATAACGGTGTCAATTGCTCGCTCGCAACCAACAATGTGCTCAATCCATTCACGCCATTCGGTGATTGCTCATTGCTGCGGATGGCGAACCTTTACGCCAATATCGCGCAGGTCGGAACGAAGCACGACGTGGCGGAATGCTTCAACATGATCACGTCACGCGCCGCGGCGCTCATGAATTTGCCCGGCTACGGCATCGCGGTCGGCAACGACGCCGATCTGGTCGTGCTCGATTGCGAAACGGTTCATGCTGCCGTGACAGAACTCGCTCCTGTCCTACACGTTTTCAAGCGCGGACGGCGAACGGTGACGCGGCAACCGGCGGTCCTGCATTGGCCTACGATCTGACGGGCCTTCTTGCCGTGGCGCATAATTGCCGCGGGGCTCGCGCGTGCCGGTGCAGATTCGTCGTTTCAGTCTTGGCCGGAATCTCTTTGGACATGAAGCCACGTTGTCAGCACGGTGACGGCGCCGACCAAGGCATCCCAGCCGGATGTGTGTCCGATGGCGTTGATCGCCTTTATTTTTTCGTCAAGATGCGCCGTCTGCCCCATCAAAAGGGCGTTGATGATGTTGTGCAACGCCTCGTGGCCAAATCCTTCGGCTGCAGCCTCGAGATGGGCATAACTAATCCGACCAGTTGCCGAAGCCGCGATTGGCGCCAGTTTAGACCACATCGAATCCCGTATCCGATTGTAGCCAAGAACGTGCAAGGCAATCATCGCCCCGCCAATTGCATCGTCCCCTGAGGGCGTCAAACCCGGCCCCAAGCCGAGCAAGGGAACGAGCGCTTGCACGTCGATGTATTGCTCGTCGTTTGTCGAGATGGCAGCTGTAAACACCTGGGTTAGGGAACGTAAAGGCTCTTGTGCCGCTGCCGCGACGGCCGACAACAGCGCATAAGAGCGGGTCGGCTGCTCAAGAAGAACCGCCAATCCTTCCCGAGGCAATGAACGCAAAAGGAGAAAATGACTCAAGCCGTCAATACCACGCGCCACAGACCGCGCATCCCAGCCTATCGGAGAAGCGGGTGCCCACGTCTCTGCTTGGTCGAAAGCAAATGAGATTGTGTTGCCTACATATATCGTCTTGTCAGCCA
>Ga0066793_10000951_pt1 | contig 12472 bp, 10 predicted proteins | sample PersoiDNA2013189_FD_83876 | JGI IMG/M metagenome (GOLD analysis project Ga0066793, IMG submission 83876) | Permafrost soil microbial communities from the Arctic, to analyse light accelerated degradation of dissolved organic matter (DOM) -... | ecosystem: Environmental > Terrestrial > Soil >...
GATTACCACGGCTTCCAACGCCAACCCGAGCGCCACGGAGCGACGGTGCAGGGAACATTGGAGGCGGCGATTGCTCGTATCTCCGGTGAGGCGCTAGCGGTAAATGGGGCGGGTCGCACGGACGCGGGCGTACATGCGAGCGGCCAGGTGATAAACTTTAAGACGCAGTCACATCTTACTCTTGAGGTCTGGCAGCGAGCTTTGAACGCTATCTTACCCGCTACTGTGGTGGTCCGCTGGGCGCGTGAGGTTCCTGAACGCTTCCACGCCCGCTTTAGCGCGTCGAGTCGCTCCTATCGCTATACGATCTGGAACGAGAGCGCGCCGACAGCATTGAGGGCACGCTACACCTATCATTATCCGCGCTTGTTGGACGCGGATCTGATGCAGGCGGCATGCCAGTTGTTACTGGGGCGCAAGGACTTTGGAGCCTTTGGGCATAGTCCCGACGATACGAGGAGACCAGGACCGCATTCTTGTATTCGTACCCTGCTCGCGGCACGTTGCGAACGTCAGGATGCACTCATTTATTGTGATTTTACCGCGGACGCCTTTCTCACGGGGATGGTTCGTAGAATGGTTGGCACGCTATTGCTGGTAGGACAGAAGCGCCTCTGTCTTGATGATTTTGCTAGTATCGTGCAACGTGCGGAGAAGACGCACCCTGGTTCAGTGGCCCCACCGCGTGGGCTGTGTCTGGTACGGGTTGATTATACTGAGAAGTTTGGAGTTACAAACGATGATGAAGACATATAGCGCCAAGGCCGCTGATCTGAATCCCCAATGGTATGTCATTGACGCCGAGGGTCAGGTTCTGGGTCGCCTGGCATCGCAGATCGCGCAGATCTTGCGTGGGAAGCATAAACCCACGTTCACTCCCCATTTGAATAGTGGGGATTTTGTGATCGTGGTTAACGCTGATAAAATCGCTGTTACGGGCAAACGCATGGAGCAGAAGATCTACTACCGCCATTCGCAGTACCCCGGCGGCCTGAAGAAGACGACATTGCGCCAGACATTGGAAGGGAAGCATCCCGAGCGCGCGCTGGAACATGCTGTGCGTGGTATGGTGATGCACAATCGCCTTGGCTCAGATATTATGGGTCGCCTGAAGGTCTACGCCGGCCCGACGCATCCACATCAGGCCCAGAAGCCTGTTGTCTGGACGGGACCAGAGGTTCTGTTGAAGTCAGGCGAGACGAAGTAAAGAAGAGGAGTATCTACCTTGGCCGAGTTCATCAAAGGTGAGTATTACTACGGTATGGGACGGCGCAAGACGGCTGTAGCCCGCGTGCGCCTCTTCCCCAATGGTGATGGCACCATTATCGTCAATGGAAAAAGCGTTGACTCGTATTTCGGGACACGTGATACGCATATGGCGACGATTGCTTCGCCTCTGCGCGTGCTCGATCTGGGCAACAGCTACACAATGACCGTGCGTGTTGTCGGCGGTGGCACAACCGGGCAGGCGGGCGCGATCCGTCACGCCCTGGCACGCGCCCTGGTGCGCATGAATCCCGAATCTAAGCCTGCCCTGCGCAAAGCAGGCTTCCTGACACGCGATCCACGCATGAAGGAACGCAAGAAGCCTGGTCTGAAGCGCGCTCGTAAAGCTCCACAGTACACGAAGCGTTAATTCGCTACCTTTGCTATTCTTACACTATGCAAAAGCGAGCACCGCTCAGTTCAGGATGAATCCTGAACTGAGCGGTGCTCGCTTTTTTCTATGCTTCTATACTGTAGCTTTTCGTCCTCAAAGCTATACTGTAGCGCTGGTTCTCTCTCTGGCAACCGCTGCGAGCTTCTTCATCTCTTTGCGATATATCGACGGATTGACGAGCGAGATGATTATACGCTCAGCGATCCCGGTGAGGCCCGGACTTGCATTGAGCGTTGTAGAGATCTCGACATGGGACCGTTTGCCGTTGTCCAACGGCGTAACGGTAAAGGTCGTAGCAAGCTTTTGAGGAATGTCGATGTCTTGCTCGACCAGCACGCGTCCCGGCTCCAGCTCGCTGACACGCTGATACATGTCTCGCACTACGCCTAAAATTTTCGTTTTGAAGCGAATAATGGTGCCATCACCGTAGCCACCATGCTCGACCTGCAAGTCATAAAAGTTCTCTTGCGGAAGTATAGCCGGATGTCCTTGACGATAATCTGCAATAGTAGCGTATACATCAGCTGACGGCGCGTCCAGCACTGAGTCTGCCTTTACTTTGATCTGTCCCATAATATCTCCTTTTGTGCGAAAAACTATGCTTCTTTGTCATATGACTTGAAGTCATATTCCTTTATTAATAATAATAGGGTACAATGCTCTTTGTCAAGGGTTTATATGTCGGGAAGTCATATTGCTACGATGAGATGTTGAGAAGTGATTAAAAGGGAGCGAATATGGAACGGCCAGAAGCCTATCCGATCACCTATGGTATCCTGGGTCTGCTGGCATTCTGGGAACCTTTATCGGGCTACGACGTTAAGCGTTTATTAGATCATACGCTGGCCCCGATGTGGGGCGCGGCGCATAGCCAGATCTATAAAGAACTGCGGCGCATGCAGGGTCTTGGTTGGGTAGAGATGGAACGCGAGGAGCAGGAGTCGCGGCCCGATCGCAAGGTTTATGCTATCACTGATAAGGGAAGCGAGGCGTTGCGCAAGTGGCAGGCGCAGCCGCCTGAAGTGTTTCAGATACGCGATGAGTTGCTGCTCAAAGTGCTGTTCGGTTCCTTTGCCGCTCCGGGCGACCTGGCGCAGAACCTGCGCGCTGGCGCAACCGATCACGAGATGCGCCTGCTTGCATATCGGCAAAATGCTCAATTTATTCCGACGCGAGGAGCTTTTCAACGCGGAGACAAACGTCATAATCCTTACGCCGCAGAGGGTGAAGCTGATCCCTACTTTGACCTGATCGTTCGTTTTGCTATCGAGTTCGAGAAGGTCTATCTGCGCTGGCTCTACGAGGCGTTAGAGTTTGTTGAGAAGGCTCCGCGTTAGCGCTTTTATGGAAATACGTCCCTCTATCACGAAGAAGGAAGAATATTGTGGTTGAAGCGGAAAACGTTGGTTGCATCATAGGTGTTCTTGAGCTCACGTAATCGTTGATAGTTTGCTGGTGTGTAGGCAGCTCGCGTGAGATACGGGCCAACATTGCCAGCGTCAAGAAAGTTGATGAGGGTTTCTCCCAGCATATCTGGCTGTAATGCCTGCCTTATCCTGGCTATCGATAGTTTCCCTCCTTTGAGCTGATCGGGCGACGGAGCTGCCGCCATCACATTCAAGTAAAAGTTCGCAGAACGACAGTTGAACGCCATAGCATCTTCCGGTTGACGGGCGAGTGCACCACCAAGCTGTCGTATTTCTGCATCGAATATACCAGATGCGGGGTCTCCCGCAATAGCGAGAAGGGTATCGATGTCATTAGGCGCGAACCCCTGAAAGGCACCACTTTCGTTGTACAGAAAGAGTGGAGGCGCGTCGTCGGGATCGTTCGCAATGGTTGCGACTTGCGAGTAGGGGATTCGGGCGAAGGTGTCGAGGAGTGCCGTTCCGAGGGTACGCATTGGGGAGAGCCAGGTCTCCCCTTCCGTAGTCTCTCCGTTATAGCAGGCCATGATGAGAATAGCTGATGTCCCACGGAGCTGTGGAGGAAGGTCGGGGCTTGTCGGAAAATGCGTAATGCGTAGGGCAGAGGTAAGTTCGTCAGGGACGGTTTCTGTCCACCGAAGGTAGGCGTTCAAGACTTCTTTTCCTTGCTCAATTGGGTAGACCACCTGACCGGCAAAGATCTCGTTGACCGGATACAGCGCACATTCGAGCTCGGTGACAATCCCGAAGTTTCCTCCTGCTCCACGCAGTCCCCAGAGCAGATCAGGGTGGGTGGACTCATCGATGTGCAAGAGCTTCCCATCAGCAGTCACAAGTTCAACCGAGCGAATACTCGCAGCACCTGGACCATACTGGCGTGCTAACCAACCAATACCTCCGCCAAGCAGGTAGCCAACAACGCCGACAGATGCCGCGAAGCCGTTGAGCGGAGCCAGTCCATAGGCGTGCGCGGACAGGACGAGCGCTTTGAACAAGACCCCTGGCTCTACTCGCGCTCTCGCTGTTTCTGCATCAATACGTACATTGGTCATGTTCGCAAAATTGACCAGGAGCGCGTCATCGGCAGGGTGTGGGTGTCCGTGTCCACCTCCTTGCACCGCAATTGGGAGATCGTGCTGGCGTGCGAAGGTGACAGCGGCTTGTACATCAGATGTATTTGCAGGCAGAATGACCATTGCGGGATGCTGGTCAAATGTCTTGACATCCCATGTCTGACGCGCTTTATCATATTCTTCATCTCCTGGAATGAATACGCTTCCTTGAAGGCGTGTTCGCAGCGTTTCTAGCTGAAAAGGCTCAAAGGTCGGCGTTTCCCGTTTTCCTTGTGTATTGTCGCTCACGGTTTTGTCCTTTCTCTTCCCTAAGAACAAGGGGTGGACATTCACGAAAATGCTTTCCTCAATGACATAATGAGGTGTACTCCTTCAAAAAGCAGATGCCTGCGCTGTTAGTTCATCAAAAGCTTGAGGGCGACGTGCGCTCCCCGTTTTTGTCCCATAGCGAGCGCGAACCAGACAGGAGCATTATCTCTCGGAGGCAGCACGCGCCTTCCACCAATTTGTTATAGAATACTGTGCTTATCTAGAGCAAGAAGTCTCGGCTGGATCATCTTTCCCGCGCTTTTGAGAGGAATAAACTGTGCTCAGCCCCCAAACGGTGCGCAATTATATCAGCGAAGCAAACTGCAGGCTGTCAACCGTGTCCAGGCGATTCTCCATGCACCGGAATCTGGCCTCTGAAGAATCGCTGAGCACGAATAATACAGAACCACAGAGCACAAATTGCGTCAGTCTGCCGATGTGTGTTGTGGCACCTCAGCATATACCGGCGTGCACCACTCCTTGTACTCGGGACGCTTCCCGCGCACAACATCGAAGTAGAGCGCCTGCAACTCGCGGGCCAATGGGCCGACTGTACCATCGCCAATGGCGCGGTGATCGACGCTGATGACCGGAGCGACCTGGGCACCGGTTCCACACAGGAGGATCTCGTCGGCGATATAGAGCTCCGTGCGATCAACCGAACGTTCGCGGGTGATGCGATTGAGTTCGCGGCGGGCGAGCTGGATCACCGTGTCGCGGGTGATGCCCAGAAGAATATTCTCGGTCGCGGCGGGCGTCACAAGCTCGCCATTGATGGCCAGAAAGATGTTTTCCGCGCTACCCTCGGAGACGTGGCCGTCGTGGGTGAGCATGATCGCTTCATCGTAGCCATTGTGGACCGCTTCGGTCTTGGCGAAAGCGGCGTTGACATAGCCGCCGATGATCTTGGCGCGCGCGGGCAGGGCGTTGTCGTCGATGCGCCGCCAGGACGAGACGCCGCAGCGCAATCCGCCCATTTCGATATAATCGCCCATCGGCTCAGCCGTCAGGACAAAATGATCCTCAAGGTTGTGGAGCCGGACTCCGACAATCTGGTCGCCCTTGTAAGCGACTGGTCGCAGGTACACGTCTTCGCGCTGATCGTTACGCCTGACCAGCTCTACGCTGATGTCGATCAGCTCATCGACGGTGTAAGGGAGCGTCATGTGTAGAATCTTGCATGAGCGCAGCAGGCGCTCGTAGTGTTCACGGAGGCGGAACAGGTAGACCTGCTGGTCTTTCGCGTTCCAATAGCCGCGAATGCCTTCAAAGCACCCTGTGCCATACGCGAAGCCATGCGTGCGTACGGAAATGACGCCTTTTTCAGCGGGTATGAACTCGCCGTTCATAAAAAGTTCTTTTGCTTGCATCTTTTGTGAATAATAAGCGGCTTCGTTGCTACTTATCTTTTCCTCCTTCTTCTGGTGTTCAGGTTCCTACTCTCTAATTTCAGTACCCTTAAACGGGTCGAGAAAGGACATGAGCTCCTGCCGCTTCTAGCGAGGAAAGTATACTCATGAAAGCCTACAACGTCAAGTGGAAATGCACTAAGACGTTTGAGAGTAGCCCTGGAAACAGGTTTGTAGACTACTTTATCAATAATATCACAAAATCTTTTTGCCTAGCGCCGAAAGGGTCAATTCGACGGCGAGCTGGGCGGTGGCATTTTCGCGGTCCAGAATAGCATTGACCTCGACGACATCCATAGAGACGAGGCGCTGCGTGTCGGCGATCATCTCCATAGCCAGGTGGGCCTCGCGATAGCTCAGTCCGCCGCGCACGGGCGTTCCGACGCCTGGAGCCTCACGTGGATCGAGCGCGTCCATGTCGAGGCTCAGATGGATGGGGTTATTGTTTTGCCCCGCGATCGCGTTGGCCTGCCTCATCACATCCGAGATACCGTTGCGATCAATATCGGACATGGTGAAGACGTGAATGGAGTGTTTGCGCAATGCGTTCCGCTCGTCAACATCGATATCGCGCGCGCCGACGATCACAATATGGGCCGGATCGAGCTTGGGCGACCAGCCGCCAACGTCGGTGAGCTGTTTGGCACCCAGTCCGGCCAACGCGGCCAGGATCATGCCGTGAATATTGCCGGAAGGCGAGGTCTCCCCGGTATTGAAGTCGGGATGGGCATCGAGCCAGATGACACCTAACGGTTTGTGAATGCGCGCTACGCCGCTAATAGAGCCGAGCGCGATGCTGTGATCGCCGCCCAGGATCAGCGGAAATTCGCCTTCCTGCAAGCTCGTGGTGACGATGCGCGCCAGCTCCTCCGACGCGTGTACGATTGGATCGAGGTATTTCAGCCTGGGATTGCCCTCGGCCTGGCTCTCTGGCTGGGGAATAACGATATTGCCTATGTCGTGGACGGTGTAACCGAGCTGGTGGAGGCGATCGCTGAGTCCTGCATAGCGAATTGCGCTGGGGCCGATATCGACTCCCCGGCGGTCCGCGCCTAAGTCCATGGGCGCGCCAATGATACGGATTTGCATACATTGCCCTCTTGTTCTTCTTTGAACATCACTACTTTTTAATGTATTATAGCCCTGCGGTATCTCTTTGTCTACGCAGCTTCTGTGAGAGGCAATTCCTCTCCTGACGTATATCAAACTGTAGAGAAGTTTTGTTCTCTCAGCTATGATATACTTTTAAAATACTCTTGCAATGGCTCTAAAAGCCTTGCCAACACTTCAGCGCTTCAAGAAAGCGAGGCTCTTCATGCATTCTCGTCTGTGGCACCTGCGTCCAGGCCGTTTATCGTTTGTGGCAATAGTATGGAGCTTCCTACTGCTCGCCGCATGTGGAGGTGGTACATTCGCCACAAGCAGTGGAACGCCGGTACCAGCAACGAAGCAGGTTCTAACCTTCCCGAATGTCGGTATCTCCGATATCGCTACGCTCGATCCCGCTCAAGGGCCCGATGCAAACTCAAACATTGTGGTAAACATGATCTACAGCGGGCTGGTGCGGTCCGATAAAAACCTGAATGTGGTGCCGGACCAGGCGACCTGGCAGGTATCGGACAACAGTAAAGTCTATACCTTTACGCTCAAACCGGGCATCACATTCTCGGACGGCACCCCCATAACCGCGCAGACCTATGTCTATACCTGGACGCGCGCGTTGCTGCCCGTGGTTGCCTCGCCGGTCGCATCCTTCTACGAAGCGCCGATCGTTGGTGCCGACGCGATGGCGGCGGGTAAAGCAACCACGCTGGCGGGCGTCAAAGCTGTGAATCCTACCACTCTTCAGGTGACGTTGCAGCGGCCCACGGCGTACTTCCTGGAGTCGCTGACGAACTCGCTCTTCTTCCCTTTGAACAAGAAAGTCATTGATCAATATGGGCAGAAGAACTGGCCGCGCAATGCCGCAGGCAACGCTGTGGGGAGCGGCCCATTTATGGTAAAGACGTGGCAGAACGGTGTGAAAATGATTCTGACACCGAATCCTCACTATTATGGCAATAAGACGCGACTGCAGGAAGTGGATATGCCCTTCGTCAATGATCTTACGACGGCGTATAAATCTTTTCGCGCCGGTCAGTACGATTTGACCTGGAACCTGTTGCCGAGCGACCAGGTAATGGCGCAGAGCACAGCCGGTTTTACGCGCGTTCCACTCCTACAGACAGACCTGTTGTTCTTTGACAACACACGACCTCCATTTAACAACGTCGCGCTGCGCCAGGCGTTTGCTTATGCGACCGACCGCGATACGTTGGCGAAGGCGGTCTTTAAGGATAGCGTTTCGCCCGCGCCAACCATCATTCCGCCCGGTATGCCCGGCTACCAACCGAACTATCCCGGCCTGTCATACGATGCCGCGAAAGCCAAGTCGTTGCTGCTGTCGGTCTATCCCGATATAACCAAGGTGCCGACGATTGTATTCACCTATCCCAGCTCGCAGATGCCGACGACCGAGATTGCCGTCTTGCAGCAAATGTGGCAGAAGGCGTTGGGCATTCAGGTAAGGATGGAGGGTTCCGAGTTGAACTCGTACAACGTAGCTACGGCGAAGCGGCAGATCCAGTTCGGCTTTACGCAGTGGAGCGCTGACTTCCCGGACCCCTACGACTGGCTGACGCTGAATCTGCTGTCGACGGCCAATAACAATAATGGCTCGTGGAAGAACGCGGAATTTGATCAGACGGTGATGCAGGCGGAGAATCAGTCGGGCGATGCGCGTATTGCGCTTTACAATAAGGCCGAACAGATTGCAATCACCGATGTTGGCTGGCTCCCTCTCGATCATCAGACGCTGTCCGCCGTTATTCCGGCGAAGGTGCATGGCGTGTCGTTGAATGGGAACGGCCTCTACTTTGGGGACTGGTCGGACGTTTACTTGCTTCAGTGATCGATCCTCCTTGAGTAGGGAGGGGCCTTGCGTCCCTCCGGTTCCCCATTACGAGAGGAGTGAGCCGGAGGGACGCAAGGCCCCTCCCTACTGATGGAAGATCGCTCTTGTTATCGCCTGGGCCAGGGTGCTATACTGGTAGATATGTGAAGGCTTGAAGCCCGCCCCCTTTCGGGCGGGTTTTCGTCTGACATACCGCTTTTACATAGGGAGATAATGGAGAGATGAGCGATGGTGTGGGGCAATGGCGCTTTTTGTGCAGCGTTGCATAATGGCCTGGTATTGGCTACTACAAGGAGGTTTTTTACACATGGCTATTGAAGTTATGAATCCGTTTGAAGTTGCGATCGCGCAGTTCGATGAAGCAGCTGAGCGTCTCGGACTATCGCAATCAATGCGCGCTATTTTACGTAAACCCAAGCGCGAACTGATCGTCAATTTTCCCGTGCGCAGGGATAACGGCGATATAGAGATGTTTACGGGCTACCGGGTGCAACATAATATCACTCGCGGCCCCGCCAAGGGTGGCATCCGTTTCAGTCCCGAAGTCTCGCTGGACGAAGTGCGCGCGTTGGCGATGTGGATGACGTGGAAGTGCGCGGTCGTCGGCATTCCATTCGGTGGCGCGAAGGGCGGCGTCATCTGCGATCCCCATACGATGTCGCGCAACGAGCTTGAGCGTATGAGCCGCCGCTACGCGACCGAGATCTCCATTATCATGGGTCCCAACAGCGATATCCCCGCCCCCGACATGAACACCAATCCACAGGTCATGGCCTGGATGATGGATACCTTCTCCATGCACCAGGGCTACTCCGTTCCCGCCGTCATTACCGGCAAGCCACTGGCGATTGGAGGCAGCGAGGGCCGCCTGGAGGCGACGGCACGCGGCGTACAGGTTGTCACACGCGAGGCGTTGAAGGACCTGAATATGCTGCCCGATCGTTGCTCCGTCGCGATTCAGGGCTTTGGCAATGTGGGCAGCGTGACGGCCCGCCTGCTCGCTGAATTGGGCTGCAAGATCGTTGCCGTGAGCGATATCAAAGGCGGTATCTACAATCCGTCGGGCATCGATGTACACCTGGCGCTGCGCTACTCCAAAGAACATGGCAACCTGTCGGGCATGCCGGGGACCGAGCGTGTCACGAACGCCGAACTACTGGAACTGCCGTGCGATATTCTCATCCCTGCCGCGTTGGAGAACCAGCTAGTTGGCCGCAATGCCGCGCGCGTCAAGGCCCGCCTGGTCGTCGAGGCCGCGAACGGACCCACGACGCCCGACGCCGAAGCGATCCTCTACGATAAGGGTGTGACGATTGTGCCTGACATCCTGGCGAACGCTGGCGGCGTGACGGTGAGCTACTTCGAATGGGTGCAGGATCTGCAGCGCTTCTTCTGGGCCGAGCACGAGATCAACGATCGCCTTGAAACAATTATGACGAGATCGTACAACGCCATGCGCCACAAGGCGCGTGAGCAGCAGACGAATCTGCGCATGGGCGCGTATCTGCTGGCCGTGGCTCGTGTCGCCGAGGCGACGGAGCTGCGCGGGGTCTATCCGTAAGCGCGATCATGAGCAGGCTCGAACTCCAGGATCTTCAGCCAGATTTCCGGCCTGCTCTCGTTTTCCGAGGACTCAACCCTGAAAAGCACGTTTACGCGTTCCACGCCGACAAGCTCCTGCCGCCTGTGGGCAGCGCGCAAAAACGTTCCTGCTATGCGCAGCCCATTTCCGCTTCCCAGCTTCAGGCGCAGATTCTGTCCATTGGCACCGCTGGACCACTTATCGAGCAGGCGCAGACCCTCCATCTTGAAGAGAGGGTCGGGATTGCCTGCGCCGAATGGACTCAGTTGGCGCAACGACTTATACATGCCATAATTGAGGTTCTCAAGCCTGGTGAAGACGAGATCGACCATCTGCGGATTTGGGGGCGGCGCGCTCTCCTGTTCGGTAATGATGCCCGTCGGGTCTGGCAAGTCCGTTCCCTCGATGATGGCAGGGGCTTCGCCGTTTGCCTGCCAGTTGAGGAGATGTGCGTGCAATTCTTCGATGCGTTCGCTGCGAATGGTGAAGCCTGCGGCCTGGGCGTGCCCACCGTAGCGCTCCAGGCGCGTAGCGAAGCCGCGCAGAGCCTCGATGATATTGAAGCCCTTCTGGCTGCGGGCGGACCCACGGCTCAAATGCGTCTCATTGTCGTTGCTCAGGACGAGCACAGGCTTGTTGATCTCCTCCGACAGCTTGCCCGCTACAAGACCGATAATGCCCTCGTGCCAATTATCGCCGCTGACCAGGACGATCGCTCTGGTGGGTTGATGCTGTGCCTGTGCGCGCACACTACGCATCAGCTCCTCGGTCTCCTGCTGGCGCGCATGATTGAGCTGGTCAAGTTCGGCAACGCGTGCGCTGGCCTCATCTGTATCATCGGTTGTCAGCAATTCGAAGGCGATGCTCGCCTCCTTCATCCTGCCCGCCGCGTTGATGCGCGGCGCGAGGCCGTAGGCGATATCGCGCTCGCGAATATTACCTGGATGCAGGTTCGCGCTACGTATCAGCGCCTGCAAGCCCGGTTTGCGCGTTGCGTTGAGGCGCTGCATACCCAGGCGGACCAGGGTATGATTCTCGCCTAGCAGAGGAGCAATGTCCGCCACGGTGCCGACCGCGACGAGGTCAAGCAACTCCATCTCTTCCTCTGTAGAGCGCTTATAAGCCCGATAGAGGGCCTGTGTCAGCTTGAATGCTACTCCTACTCCACATAAGTAATGCTCGCCGTATGTGCAGTCTGGACGCCAGGGATTGACCATTGCGTAGGCCGCCGGGAGTTGTGCTGGCGGATGATGATGGTCGGTGATGATTACGTCGATGCCCAGCGTATGAGCGTACGCGATCTGCTCAACGTCGGAGCTGGCGCAATCGGTAGTGATAATCAACTGCGTGCCACGCGCCTTGAGCTGATCAAGCGCGGGAAGGTTGAACCCACAGCCGTCGCGCTGTCGGTGCGGAATATGGTAGTCGAGGGGCGCGGCGAGGTCTTTGAGCACACGTAGGGCGCGGAAGAGGAGTGCGGAAGAGGTGACGCCATCGGCATCGTAATCGCCGTAAACGGTAATATGCTCTTGCTGCTCCAACGCTTGCTGTATGCGCGTCACCGCTCGTGACATGTCGATGAGCGCGTGCGGATCAGGCGTCTCCTCGTAGCGCGCGGCGATAAACTTCTGCATCTCCGCGACGGTTTGCAGGCCGCGATTATGCAGGATCTGGGCCTGGACTCGAGTGATGCCCGCCGCCTCTGCCGCGTGAAAAAATTCCTTCGTCAATTGTTCGTATACTTTTATCTGTGATGGTGCTTCCACGCATGTTTCCTTCCAGCTAATCGGGCAGCAAGCGGAGAAAGACCTCGTTACCGAGCAAGCGTCCGCGCTGACTCAGGCGCAGCCAACCGTCCTCTTTTTCCAACAATCCAGCCTCTTCCACAACGCGCAGCCGATTCCCCACGAACTGCGCGAAGGGTTGCCCAAAGCGCTGCTCAAAGGTAGGGAGATGCAGGCCGATAGACGTACGCAGCGCCAGGAACGCCGTTTCGGACATTGCCTGCTCGTGGCCGACCACCTCGCTCTCGATCTCGGGTATGCGTCCGGTCTTGAGC
>Ga0066793_10000952_pt1 | contig 12467 bp, 11 predicted proteins | sample PersoiDNA2013189_FD_83876 | JGI IMG/M metagenome (GOLD analysis project Ga0066793, IMG submission 83876) | Permafrost soil microbial communities from the Arctic, to analyse light accelerated degradation of dissolved organic matter (DOM) -... | ecosystem: Environmental > Terrestrial > Soil >...
GGTCCGCCTCGACCCGGTTGTCATCGTAACGACGGGCACGCCCGGTACCCTCGTGGCCAAGGAAGCGACCAACGTCATCCCCATCGTTATGGCGTCGTCTGCTGATCCTGTCCGGAGCGGGCTCGTCACCAGTCTCGCGCGGCCAGGCGGGAACGTCACGGGATTTACCATCCTAGGATCGGAGTTGGAAGGGAAACGGCTGGAGATTTTCAGGCAAGCAGTTCCAACGCTCTCCCGCGTCGCCGTGCTCTGGAATCCAGCCAATCTTGGGGTCGCCTCGTATCTCGAAGCAATGCAAATGGCGGCCCGGGCATTGCGCGTGACGCTGGAACCCGTGGTTGAAGTTCGCCGAGTCGAGGAACTCGATAACGCCTTCGCTACGATCGTCAGTTCCCGCCCCGATGCGCTCGCGGTGATAGCGGATCGCTTCCTGCTCGCTCGCCGATCGCGGATCGTTGAATTCGCGGCGACGAGGCGACTGCCGGCGATGTACCCGTACAAGGAGTATGTGGACGCAGGGGGACTCATGTCATATGCGCCCAGCAACATCGAATTGTTTCGCGGCGCGGCGACCTATGTGGACAAGATCCTCAGGGGCGCGAAGCCCAGTGACCTTCCGGTCCAAGAGCCCACGAAGTACGAGTTTGTGATCAACCTCAAGACCGCTAAGGCGCTGGGAATCACAATCCCCCAGTCGTTGCTGCTGCGCGCGGATGAGGTTATTCAATGATCGGGTAGCGAGCGTCCATCAGCGCGCCAACTTAATGGCGCACCGGTCGCGCGACGCTATTTGGAATTGATTGTTGAAGGTCTGCTTCCGGCCAATGCGAATGGCTGGAGTGGGTCGAGCGCCATCTTTGAACATAGTGCAGTCCGAAGCCGTACGACGTGTCTGTGAGGTCGAATCCCGGGTAGGACAAATCATGTAAGGGATGCCATGGATTTCCGCCTCACCCCCGAGCAGGAACAATTTCGCGAATCGGTGCGGCGCATGGCCGAGAAGCACCTTGCGCAGGACGCGCGCAAGCGCGCGCACTCTCCCGAGTACCCATGGGATGTCGCGAAGCTCATGGCCGCTCATGGACTGCTCGGCATCACGATCTCCGAAGCCGACGGCGGCCATGGGGGCACGCTGCTCGACGCGGTGATCGCGATCGAGACCGTCGCCTCGGTGTGCCCGAAAAGCGCCGACGTCGTTCAGGTGGGCAACTTTGGCCCGATCCGCGTTCTTGCCGAGTACGGCACACCAGAGCAGAAGAAGCGTTACCTCGAGCCGCTGCTCGCCGGCGAGTCGGTTATCTCGGTTGGCATGACCGAGCCAGAGGCCGGATCCGCCGTGACTGAACTCAAGACCGCGGCCACCGCGGATGGTGCGGGCTATCGCATCAATGGCTCCAAGATCTTCACCACCCACTCGACGCACGCCGACGTGATTCTCACCTACGTGCGCTTCGGCCCGGGAGTGGCCGGCATCGGCTCGGTGCTGATCGACCTGAAAGCGCCGGGGGTGCGCTTCGGCAAACGCTCGACGTTCATGTCCGGCGAGGAGTGGGCGCAAATCTACTTCGACAATGTCTTCGTTCCCGCCGATGGGCTGCTGCTCAAGGAAGGCGGGTTCAAGAAGCTGATCGCCGGATTCAACGTCGAACGCATCGGCAACGCCGCACGCTCGCTCGCGCTCGGCCGCTACGCCTACGAGGCGGCACGACAATGGGCGATGCAAAGAAAGCAATTCGGGCGCCTGCTGTGCGAGTTCCAGGGCCTGCAATGGAAGTTCGCCGACATGAAAATCCAGCTCGATGCGGGGCAACTGCTGCTTTATCGCGCAGCGGCCAACGCCGACCGCGGCTTTCCGTCCGCGGAGGAGAGCGCGATCGCCAAGGCGTTTTGCAACCAGGCGGGATTCGACATCGCGAACGAGGCGCTGCAGGTGATGGGCGCGCTCGGCTACTCTCAAGAGGAGCTGGTGGAGTACTGCGTGCGCCGCTGCCGCGGCTGGATGATCGCCGGAGGCTCGATCGAAATCCTCAAAAACCGCATCGCCGAGGCGGTGTTCGAGCGAAGCTTCCCGCAGCGGCCAGGAAAAGACTGACGCGCTCAGTCGGGCCGAATACCGGACGCCCGGATCACCTCGACCCATTTCGCGACTTCGTCGCGCAGGATCTTGTCGAACTGGGCGGGTGTGCTGCCGACCGGCTCCGCGCCCTGATCGAGCAGGCGCTGCCTGATGTCCGGGGACCGCGTGGCCTTGATGATCGCTTCGGACAGTGTATTGACGATATTGCGCGGCGTCGCCGCGGGAGCGAGCACACCGTACCACACCGTCAGTTCGACACCGTTCAGCCCGGCTTCCTGCATGGTCGGCACGTCCGGCATCAATTCCGAGCGCCGGGTGCCGGTCGAGGCAAGAGGGCGGAGCCGTCCGGATTTAACGTGCTGATGGATCGCCGGAACGTTGGCGAAGGTCAGGTCGACGTCGCCCGCGATCAATGCGGTGAGCGAAGGCGCGGTGCCCTTGTACGGCACGTGCACGATGTTCGTCCCCGTGCGCAGCTTGAATAACTCGCCGGCGAGATTCTGCGTCGTGCCGGTCCCGGCGGACGAGTAGTTGAGCACCCCCGGCTTCGCACGCGCGAGCGCAATCAGTTCGTTCAGGGTCGTGGCTGACGACGACGCGTTCACCACGAGGATGTTCGGGCTTTCCGAGAATATCGAGACAGCCGCAAAATCGCGCAGCGTGTCATACGGAAGATTCTTGTAGAGCGCCATGTTGATCGCTACCGCGGGGCTGTTGACGAGCAGGGTGTAGCCGTCCGGTGCCGATTTCGCCACGAGCTCGTTGGCGATGTTGGTGCCGGCCCCGGGACGATTGTCGACGATCACCTGCTGACCGAGGAGCTCGGAGAGCTTGGACGCGAGCAAGCGCGCATTGATGTCCACCCCTCCGCCGGGGGTGAATCCGACGACCAGCCTCACGGGCCTGGTTGGATAAGCTTGAGCTTGCACCGATGAGCCGTGTGCCGCGATGCACAGCGCAATCAGCCACAGGATGCTGCGTATCCCAGGCATCTCGCTCAATGCAACCGCTGATCGCACGCGCTCTCGATTCAGCCGAGTAAGGTAGCGAGCAGCCCTGCGATGCCCAAGCCCAGTGCGGCGAGCGCGTCACCGGCGATGAGTCCGCCGCCCACCAGCGAAGTGGTGCTCATGTCTTCGGGGAGCGCGGGAGCTTTCTTCTTGTCTTTCGGCAAACTGTTGACGAAGCTCGCGAACACGCCACCCGCGGCGAACCACGCGGATGTGAGCAGGTTGACGAAGCCTCCGAACGACGATGCGTAGGGCGACGGCAATACGACGGCATCCAATAGAAAGTCGGTGCTGAAGCCGACCTTGCCTGCCTTGACGAACCTTTGGTAAGCCTCGCGCGACTTGATGATCTTGCGCAACAGTTCGGTCGCGAAGCCGATGAAAACGCCGACCCAGATCGCGGTGCGCTGATAGGGCTTGTCCTCGGTGAGGCTGCGCAGCGCGCCGACGAATTTGTAGGTCATCGCCGAAGTCCACCTGTCCGGCTGCTGATCCGCGGGAAGCGTGGTCTGATCGAGCAGCAGCACCGGGTACGCGCTCATGAAAAGCTTGGCGAACACGACCGCCATGATCGCGCCCATCACAATGCCGGCGACCTGAAAGCGGAATTGAATGATGCGGTTGGTGCCGAGCCGCCAGCCGGTGGAGCGGTCCTGCTGCATGTCGCAGGCCTCGGCCGTGGACACCAGCAGCACGGTTGCCGCCATCAAGCCGATCGTCGGGTCTTTGAGCCCGATCGCAGCCATAAGGATGACGGTCACCACGAACGCGGATGAAATCGGGTTCTGGTCGACCATCCCCACGGAAATTCCGTTCACCATCGCGAACACGAACACCAGCAGCACCGCGAACACCAGGTAGCCGACGGGCTGATGGAGCACCTGCGAGCCGGTGACCACGATGCCGATGCCCCAGAACACGACCCACACCACGAGCATGCGCATGTTGACGCGCTTCCAGTCTTCCTGCTCGACCGGCTTTGAGCCCGTGCGCTCCCTGGCGCGTTGATAGGCGCGGAAGAGAATGAGCGAGACATCGATGAGCGCCGCGCCCATGATCATTCCAAGCGCGATCAGGAACGTGATCTTCCGGAACGGCTCGCCGGCTTTAAGCCAGCCGATGGATACGAAGTAGGGAATCATTGCCCAGCTGACGAGCCCGCCGACGATTGCCGCGATGCCGATACGCGCGCCGACGATCATGCCGGCGCCGAAGGTGGAGGTCGCCAGGTCGATCGCGCCGAGAAACGCCATCTTCGCCGCGCCGATGCCGCCGGCGATGCCCAGCGCCATGCCGCCGAACAGGCGCGTGACCGACTGCCTGAGCAGGACCGGATCGGTCAGCGCGCGCAGGATGTTGGCGACGGCAAGCCCCGACGGGAAGGTGAGCTGCAAGCGGTCGACGAGAATTGGTGTGTAGAGCATGCCGACGCCCACGCCGAACATGCCGATGCAGAGCATGTAAAGGATGAGCTGCCATATCGGCGGCTGCGGCAAACCGAGCCATGTCATGGCCTGGATTACCACCGCCATGGCGCTCATGCCCGCCACCGACGCGGCAGTGGTCTGGATGTAATTCGCGCCGTGACGTCCCTGCGCGCCATAGCCGAAAGTGACCGTCGAACCGAGTATGCCGGCGAGGACTTGGCCTCCCACGAAGAAGCCGAGCGAGAAATTCATGTACGACGCGGCCACCCCGCCCAAGGGGCCGAGAACGAGGATGCCAACCGCCCCAAGCAAGGCGTAGTACTTCCAGGTGCCGATTTTTGGAAGCCACGCCCAGCGCTGGGCGGAGTCTTCTAGCGGCAGAGACGTAGAGCTCACGGTTTCAAAAGGCTGCGCGGCGATTGAGGATCCACGGGCACAACGAGTCTAGCAAATCCGGCCGGACAAAGAAAAAGCCCCGAAATTCGGGGCTTTTTCGAAACGACTGCTTGACCGCGTCATTGGGCCTTGTCACGCTCCCAATGCCCTTCGTTGAAAAGGTAGCGGCCATTGTTTTCGCGCCATTCGTGCGCTACCCAATGTTCCCCACGGCGCTCGGGCACGTAATCGCCCTTGACCCAGACGTGTTTACGGCTCGGCTCCTCATATCGCCAATACCCAGGGGTATAGACGTAACCCTCGCGGATCGTCGTTTGTTCGACAACCGGGGCCGGCGGCGCAACATCGACTTCAAGGGCGACGCCCGCCGCCTGAACGGTAAGCGGAACAGCGAACGAACCGGCAAGTGCAACTGCCAAGAGAGATTTCCGGATATTCATAAGGACTCCTTGTTGGGCTGCGCAGCGCCATCTTGCCGCGACTGCCAATCAGAGGAATTCTGGAATTCTTGTAGTCCGATTTCGAGGCACTGACGGACAGAGTCTTATGTGACAAAAGGACCAACGACTCCCCTCGTCGTGATTTAATTCACCGGACCCCTGCGACGGAGCAACGCCATGCCAGCTTATCTCGTGACCACTATCACTGTGACCAATCCGGAACGGTTCCAGGAATACCGCAAGCTCGCGGGGCCCGCCGTTGCTCAGTACGGCGGGAAGTATCTCGTGCGCGGAGGCGAAAGAACGGTTCTGGAGGGGAAGTTCGAGGCGAATCGTCTCGTGGTCGTCGAGTTTCCCTCTTCCGAAGATGCGAAAACGTTCTACAACTCGCCCGAATATCAGGCCGCCCGCCAAAAACGGATCGGCGCCTGTGACTTCAACATGGTGCTCGCCGAAGGCGTGTGAGTGTATCGGTCGCACCACTTCGGCAGGCCCACCATGTCGCCGCGCCGCCGCGTCCGTAGTGCGACGCCCAAGCGTCGGCGCAACATCCACCTTGCCGAGCGTTAGGCCATGAGGTGGTCGGTGCTGGACCAGTCGACGGCGGCGGAAGGCAGCACGCAGGACGCCGCCATCCGCGAATCGCTCGCGCTCGCGCGGCTGTGCGATTCCCTTGGCTATCACCGTTATTGGGTCTCCGAGCATCACAACAGCGCCAGCATTGTCGGCACCGCGCCGGAGATTCTGGTGGCCGCCGTTGCCGCCACGACGCAGCGCATCCGTGTCGGAAGCGCCGGCGTAATGCTTCCCCACTATTCGGCGCTCAAGGTCGCCGAACAGTTTCGAGTCCTGGAGGCTATCGCTCCCGGACGCATCGACCTCGGCGTCGGCCGCGCACCGGGCTCCGACCAGCTCACCGCTCGCGCACTGAATCCCTATTCGAATGCTGCCGACCAATTCCCGCAGCAGGTATTCGAGCTGCAAAGCTGGATCGCCGGCATGCCCTTGCCGGAAGACCATCCATTCCGCAACGTTGCCGCGCATCCGCAAGGTCCCACCAGTCCCGAGCTGTGGATTCTCGGCAGCTCGGATTACGGCGCGCAGCTCGCGGCTTTTTTTGGGCTGCCGTACGCCTTCGCCTATTTCTTCAGCGACGGCCGCGGAGTAGAGGAGGCGCTCGCGCTTTATCGGCGCAATTACCGGCCGAGCTCGCGGCACCCGGCGCCGATCGCAACGATCTGCGTGTGGGCGCTCGCGGCGGAAAGCCAGGCCGAGGCGCAGAGGCTATTGATGACGCGCGAATACTGGCGCATCGGTTTCGAAAAGGGCTTGCGCAATCCGCTGGTTTCGCCGGCGCGCGCGGCGGCGTATCCCTATAATGCGGAAGAACGCGCGCGCATCGAAGCGCTGCGTGGCAAGGCCTTTGCCGGGACCGCAGGCGATGTAGCGGCGAAGCTCCACATGCTGGCGCGGCGGCTGGAGCTGGACGAAATCGTCATCAACACCTGGACCCACGACCCGGAGGCGCGAAGGCGCTCGTACCAATTACTGGCGGACGCCTTCGGGCTTGAAAAGCGCGCCGCTGGTGCGTAGAAAGACCCCTCGCTCATGCTGCAATCAACTTCTCCGATCGACCTGCGCTCCGATACCGTCACTCGTCCCTCGCAGGCGATGCGCGCGGCAATCGCCGCCGCTCCGGTCGGCGATGATCAATACGGCGAGGATCCCACGGCCAACCTGCTCCAGGAAAAGATCGCGGCCTTGCTCGGAAAGGAAGCCGCGCTCTGGCTCCCGTCGGGAACGATGGCCAATCAGGTCGCGCTTCGCCTGTTCACCCGGCCAGGCGACGACGTCATCGTCAGTCGTGAGAGTCACGCGGTATGGCACGAAACCGGCGCCGGGGGCGCCAACGCCGGTGTTCAGTTCACCGAGATCGGGACTCGAGGCACGTTTGGTGTCGATGAGTTCCTTGCCGCATGCAAGCCCGCGGGTCATGTGATCTATCCGCCAACCACTCTGGTCGAGATCGAAAATACCCAGAACCGCGCGGGCGGCGTGATTTTTCCGCAGGACGAAGTCGAGCGCATCTGCGGCGCCGCTCGACAGCGCGGCGTCTCTTCCTTCCTCGATGGCGCGCGGCTCTGGAATGCGGCGGTGGCCAGCGGCCGTTCACCGGCCGAGTTGGCGGCGCCATTCGACCTGGCATCGGTCGCGCTGTCCAAAGGGCTGGGCGCGCCCGGCGGCTCGCTCCTCGCCGGATCGCGCGAGCTGATCGGACGCACCGTGCGCTACCGGCGCATGCTCGGTGGGGCGATGCGTCAGGTGGGAATCTTCGCCGCCGCGGGTCTCTACGCGCTGGAGCATAACGTCACGCGGCTGGCCGAGGATCACGCCAACGCGCGATGTATCGCGGAGCGGCTCGCGTCGAGCGAGCGCATCGACATCGACCTCGCAGGCGTGCAGACAAACATTCTTGTCTTCACCCTCGCGCCCGACGCGCCCGATGCCCCGACCGTGGTGACTCGGGCGCGCGAACGCGGCGTGCTGGTGTTTGCTTTCACGCCGAGAATGCTGCGCGCGGTTACCCACCTCGATGTCTCCGCCGCGCAATGTGCGCAAGCCGCCGATATTCTGGTCGAGATCGCCGAAGGGTCGCCTGTGTGACCGAAGAGGGGCGTAGAATGGCGTCGGCCATGACCGCGAAACCGATACCCGGGCGCAGCAAACCGGCTGCCGCGCTGTTTGCGACGGGCGTGCTCGTTCTCGCCACCGGCGCCGTTGGCGTCGCCGACGCCGCCACGGCACCGATCTACAAATGCCTCGGCAACAATCTCGGCATGATCTACACCGACCAGCCTTGCAAGGGCGGTGAGCGGCTCGATGTCAATGCGGGTGATCCCGATCCAGTGGCAGTCGCAAGATTGCAGGGCGCCCGCGATCAGCTCGACCGGAGCGCCGCGGCGCGTCTCGTCGAAGAGCGGCGGGCGGCGACGCAAAGAGAGCTTGCGGCGTGGGCGCGGCGCCAGCGAGGAGAGGATCGCATCGCCGCGGACGCCTCCGAAGATACCGCCGCGCTGTCGCCCTACGATTACTCCTTGCCTTACTATTCGGGGCTTGCACCGATGCACGCGCGGCATCCGTCGCGCCCGCATCCACCCCGAGCCGCAGCGCCGCGACATTTCGCGCCCACTCCGCCGTATGTCGTCCCGCGGTCGTAGACGCATCTCCGGCGAGCTCATGCGAGCGTCAGAAGAAATCCTCTCGTCGCGCATACCGGTCCGCGCCACGTCCGAAGGCGTCAATCGCCCGCGCTCCCCTGCGCGGCTAATGGCCCTGAGCGCGCTGATCGCGCTTTCGCTGGGATATACCCGGGCTAACGGCGAAGTCTTCAAATGCGTCGATGCAGCCGGAAAAACGAGCTACCAGGCGGATCCTTGTCCGACCATCCCCGAGGAGGCGGTAAAGGTCCAGCTGCCGGCGCCGCCGAGCACGACACCGCGGCAGCCATCCGCTGCTCCAGCGCTACCCAGCACCGCACCGCGGCAGTCATCCACTCCACCGGCGGCAAGCCCTTCGGCGACGAACCCCAAGACCATGACCGGGGTGTCCCGTGGACCCAAAGATCGAATTCCCACCGAAGCTGACTTCAGGGGTCCACGCGAGGCGTGGGAACGCCTGGGGGTGGCGATCCGCCGCGGCGACAAGGATGCGGCGCTGAAAGAGCTCACACCTGCAGCAAAGCAACGGCTCGCGCCCGTCTTCGATACCATCGGCAGCAAGTCGACACCGCTCAACTTCGAAGAGCTCGGCTCGATCCGTTCGGTCATGCTGGCGGGCGAAGGCCTCGCCACGATCACGCTCACCCGCAAAAAAGCCGACGGCATCTATGGGTATGAAGTGAACTTGATACGCGATGTAGATGGAAGGTGGCGCATCGACAACATGTAGGCGCATCGATCCTGGCACTCGTCCAGGGTCAGTCCGTGCTTGCCCGACCGTCGCTCGCGAACGCCCAGTTTCGCCCCGGCGCGGCGGCAAATAGGGCTCTCGTGTATTCGTGTTGCGGATTTGCGAACAGTTCGCCGACGGGCCCCTGCTCCACGATCCGCCCGTGCTGCATCACCGCCACGCGGTCGCAGACTTGCGCCGCGACGCGCAGATCGTGAGTGATGAACAGCATCGCCAGATTGAGCTGGGTGCGGATCTCGTCCAGCAGCGCCAATACCTGCGCCTGCACCGACACGTCGAGCGCGGACACCGCCTCGTCGGCGATCAGCAGCTCGGGCTCGATCGCCAATGCGCGCGCAATGCACACGCGCTGCCGCTGTCCTCCTGAAAACTGATGCGGGTAGCGGTCGAGCGATTTGGGATCGAGCCGTACCAGATCCATCAGTCGGCGTGCATTGGCAAGCGCCGCGTCGCGGCCGATGCCGTAATTCATCGGGCCCTCGACGATAGCCTCGCCGACCGTTCGCCGCGGATTGAGCGAGCGATACGGATCCTGAAAAACAATCTGCACCCGGCGGCGGAAACCGCGCAGTGCGCCGGAAGCGAGCTGCGCCACGTCCTCGCCGTCGAGCATGATCCGCCCCGCGGTCGGCTCGATCAGCCTCGCGATGCAGCGCGCGACCGTCGACTTGCCCGACCCCGACTCGCCGACGATGCCGAGCGTTTCGCCGCGTCGAATTTCGAGCGACACCGACGCCGCCGCGGCAACATCGGCACCGCGGCGCAGCCATCCGGACCGGGTGTAGCTCTTGGTCAGCTTCTCGGTGCGTAAAACGATCGGCGCGCCGGCTGCAATCCCACGCTGACGCGGCTTGAGGCTCGGCACCGCCGCGATAAGCATCCTGGTGTAGTCGTGGCGAGGATGGGAAAGGAGCTCGCGCGCCGGCGCGAACTCCAAGACCTCACCCTGCCGCAGCACCGCGACGCGATCGGCGATCTCGGCGACCACGCCGAAGTCGTGCGTGATGAACAGCACGCCCGTGCCGTGCTTGCGCTGCAGCTCCCGGATCAGCTCCAGGATCTGCGCCTGCGTCGTGACATCGAGCGCCGTCGTCGGCTCGTCAGCGATCAGGAGCCGCGGGTTGAGCACCAGCGCCATCGCGATCATGATCCGCTGCCGCTGGCCGCCCGAGAGCTGGTGCGGATACGACGCGATCATGCGTTCCGGCTCGGGCAGCTGCACGTCGCCCACGATCTCCAGAATGCGCGAACGTCGAAGGGCGGCCGAGAGCTCGGTGTGGGTCGCCAGCACTTCGTCGATCTGGTCGCCGCAGGTCATGACCGGATTGAGCGCGGTCATCGGCTCCTGAAAGATCATCGACATTCGCGTGCAGCGCAACTCGCGCAGACGAGCTTCACTCGCCGCCAGCACGTCCTCTCCGTCGAGCAGCACCTGTCCAGCCGTGGCGCGCAGCGCGGCGGGCAGGAGACCCATCGTCGCCTGCGCGATGACCGATTTGCCCGAGCCCGATTCACCCACCAGGCACACGATCTCGCCTGCGTTGACGCTGAAGCCTGCACGCTCGACTGCGAGCGCGCGATCGGCCCCGGACGGCAACGCGATGGTCAGCCCGCGCACGTCGAGGACCCGCACGCCTTCACTCATCGGCGCTCACAAGCGTTTGCTCATCCGTGGATCGAGCGTGTCACGCAAGCCGTCTCCGAGCATGTTCACCGCGAGCACGGTCAACGCGAGCAGGATGCCGGGATAGAGAATGTTGTGCGGAAAGATCCGGAACAGCGAGCGGCCCTCGGCCATGATGTTGCCCCACGTGGGAGTCTGCGGCGGAATGCCGACACCCAGAAACGACAGGATCGCTTCGATCAGGATCGCCGACGCGGCGATATAAGTGGCCTGCACGATCAGCGGCGGCACGGTGTTGGGAAGTATGTGGCGGATGATCAGCGGCAGCGTGGGCGTGCCGACCGAGATCGCGGCTTCGACGTAGGGCTCCTCGCGCACCGACAGCACCACCGAGCGCACCAGGCGCACCACGCGCGGGATTTCCGGAATCACGATGGCGACGATCACCGCCAAGAGACCGGTCGAGGAAAGCGATACCACCGCGATCGCCAGGAGGATTGCCGGAATCGCCATCAAGCCGTCCATCACCCGCATGACGATGCCGTCGAGCCAGCGGATGTATCCGGCGACGAGGCCGATCACAAGCCCGATCGCGACGCCGATCAGCGCCACCGATGCTCCGACCAGGAGCGAGGCGCGCGCGCCGTAGGCGACGCGGCTGTAAATATCGCGGCCCAGCGTGTCGGTGCCCATGTGATGCACCAGCGTGCTTTCACGGCCGTCGGCGCCGCGTATGGTCTCCTCGTATCCCGGCAGCTTGTTTCGTACCGAGGGATTGATCGCCGCCGGATCGACGGTGCCAAGCCACGGCGCCGCGAGCGCGATCGAAAGCATGATCGCGAGTATGGTGGCGCCAGCAACCACGCCTGGGTTGCGCAGCAAACGCCGCCCCACGTCGGTCTGAAGCGCGGGCGGCGCGGGTAGATCGGTAGCCGTCGGATCGTCGACGACGCTCATGAGCGGGAATCCTTTATGGCATCGCGGTTCGGGTGCGCGCTCATCCGATGCAATCAGTAGCGGATTCGCGGGTCGAGCAGCGGGTACGCGACGTCGACCAGGAGATTGATCAGCACGTACGCCAGCGAAAAGAGCAGAATCACCGCCTGCACCGTCGGATAGTCGCGGGCGAGCACGGCGTCCACCGTGAGGCGTCCGAGCCCGGGAATGCTGAACACGCTTTCGGTCACCACCACGCCGCCGATCAGCAACGCGATGCCGAGCCCGATCACCGTCACGATCGGAACCGCGGCGTTGCGCAGCGCGTGCCTCATCAGCACGACCCGATTGGTGAGACCTTTGGCGCGCGCGGTGCGTATGTAATCCTCGCCGAGCACTTCGAGAACGCTGGTGCGGGTGATGCGGGCGATGAGCGCGATGTAGATCACCGACAGTGCGAGGCTGGGGAGAATCAGCCGCTGGACGAATCCTCCGAAGCCCTCGGACAGCGGCTGGTAGCCCTGCACCGGCAGCCAGTTGAGCTTGATCGAGAACACGTAGATCAGCACATAGCCGACGACGAACACC
>Ga0066793_10000953_pt1 | contig 12459 bp, 6 predicted proteins | sample PersoiDNA2013189_FD_83876 | JGI IMG/M metagenome (GOLD analysis project Ga0066793, IMG submission 83876) | Permafrost soil microbial communities from the Arctic, to analyse light accelerated degradation of dissolved organic matter (DOM) -... | ecosystem: Environmental > Terrestrial > Soil >...
AGTTTGAATAGATGCCCGAGCAGGCCGAAACCGGTGACGTCGGTGGCGCAGCGCAGGCCGCCAGCGAGCGCGGCCCGGCTGGCCGCTGCGTTCAGGGTGGTCATGACTGCGACGGCTTGCTCGAAGACCTCGCCGGTTGCCTTGTGCCGTGAGTTGAGCATCCCCGACCCGATCGGCTTGGTGAGGCTCAGCGGGAGCCCGGGCCGCCCTGCGTTGATGCGGAGCAGCGCGTTGGGATCCGCGAGTCCGGTCACCGCCATGCCGTACTTCGGCTCCGGATCGTCGATGCTGTGGCCGCCCGCCACCATGCAGCCCGCTTCGTGGGCGGCGTCGAGGCCACCGCGCAGCACTTCGCCCGCTAGTTCGGCCGAGAGCTTGGCGCGTGGCCAGCCCAGCAGGTTCAGCGCTATCAGCGGCTCGCCGCCGACTGCGTACACGTCGGACAGCGCGTTCGTCCCGGCGATCCGGCCGAATGTGTATGCGTCATCGACGACCGGGCCGAAGAAGTCCGCGGTGGCCACCACCGCCCGGTCGCCGTCGATCTGCACCACGGCCGCGTCGTCGCCGTGGTCAAGGCCGATGAGCAGATCGCCTCGTGCGCCGAAGGTCTGGCCGGGCCGGGCGTGCAGCCGGGAAACCATTTCTTCCAGTTCGCCGGGTGGAATCTTGCACGCGCAGCCCCCGCCGCTCGCGAACTGCGTCAGCCGGACGCCGGCGGTTATCGTCATGCCTTGGAATCTAGCGGGTCCCAACGGTTTCACTTCAGCCCGCGCTGGTTCAGGCTGTGATAGTCCAATCTGTGGTGATCCGGCGGTGCGGATCCGGGCGGAGGTACGCATGACCACGGCAACACTCCAGCAGCGTGCGGAGATCGAGGCTGCCATCGAGGGCAGGACGCTCTGCGATCAGCTGCGGGAAACCGCGGAGCGCTCGGGCGACGCGCCCGCCTTCTCCGCGGCGGACGATGCCGCCGCGCTGACCCTGACCTGGGCGCAGGCGAGAGAGCAGGCCCTGCGGCTGGCGGCCGGTTTCGTCACGCTGGGCCTGCAGCCTGGCGAGCGGGTCGCCCTCATGATGCCGAACCGGACTGAGCACGTGCTGGCCGACTTCGCCGCGGTGCATGCCGGCGGCGTGCCCGTCACCTTCTACGCGACGCTCGCCGCGGATCAGGTCGGCTTCGTCGCCGACGACTGCGGCGCGCGGATCGCGGTGCTGGACGGCGCGGCCGAACTGGCCCGCTGGCAGCCGGTCCTGGGCCGGCTGCCAGCCCTGAACAAGATCATCGTCCGGGACAGCGCCGCCTGCCCGCCCGGTGATCTCTACATCTCGTGGGACGACTTCGCTGGGCTGGGCGGCGAGCGCTACGCGGCCGACTGGCATGCGGTGGCGGCGCGGCAGGACGCCATCAAGCCAGATGACCCGGTCACCCTGCTGTACACCTCGGGCACCACCGGAAACCCCAAGGGAGTGCTGCTTACCCACCGCAATGTGCTGTACGAAATCCGCGCAGCCGAGATGATGGACACTCTGGAGCCGCGCGTCCGGTGGGTGTCCTACCTGCCACTGGCTCACATCGCCGAGCGCATGTTCAGCTTCTACCTGCCAACCTCCACGGTCGGGCATGTGTACTTCTGCCCGGACACGGCGCGGCTTATCAATGCGGTCGGGGCGGTACGCCCGACCGCGTTCTTCGGCGTGCCGAGGGTCTGGGAGAAGGTGCAGGCCGGCATCCAGGCCCTGCTCGCCGCGGAGCAGGACCCGGGCCGGCGGGCAGCCACGGCGCAGGCGATGGATGTCGGGCGCAGGTACGTGGAGAGCTGCCAGTTCGGCCAGACCACGCCCGCCGAACTGGAAAGTGCATTCCACCAGGCCGACGAGCAGGTGCTGGCCCCGATCCGGTCCCTGCTCGGCCTCGGCGAGGCGGCCACGGTATCGAGCGCCGCCGCGCCGCTGCCGCCCGACGTCGCGGCTTTCTTCGCCGGTCTCGGCATGAAGATCCTCGACATCTACGGGATGACCGAGACTACGGGCGCGTTCACCAGCAATACGCCGTCGGAGTTCAAGGTCGGGACAGTCGGCCGCCCGTTCCCGGGCATGGAAGTGCGGATCGCGGACGACGGGGAAATCCTGGCCCGCGGCCCGCTGCTCACCCCCGGCTACCTGAACCGGCCCGATCTGACCGCCGACCTGATCGACGATGAGGGCTGGCTGCACACCGGCGACATCGGCAGCCTGGATGAGGACGGCTTCCTGTCCGTCGTGGACCGCAAGAAGGAGCTCATCATCACCGCGGGCGGGGAGAACGTGCCGCCGGCCGCGATCGAGAACCTGCTCGTCGCGCACCCCCTCGTGGGCCAGGCGCTGGCCTTCGGTGACGACCGGCCCTACGTGGTGGCCCTGCTCACGCTGGATGGCGACGTGGCGCCGACCTGGGCGAAGGCCCGGGGCATCGAGGCAGGTTCGCTCGCGGAACTGGCCGGGGACCCCACCGTTCTCGCCGCGGTGGGGGAGGCGGTGGCGGCAGCCAACGAGCGGCTGGCCCGCGTGCAGCAGGTCAAGCGGTGGCGGCTGCTGCCCGTCGAGTGGACCGCGGAGAGCGAGGAACTCACGCCTACGCTGAAGCTCAAGCGCCGCATCGTGCACGCCAAGTACGCCGACGACATCGACGCGCTCTACGCGGACTGACCCGGCCCGGAAGAGCAGCGCGACCCAGGGCCCTCGGGCCACGCCAGACTGGCTGGCTGCCCACGGCATGACCTCGTCAGTGACGAAGCGAAGATGAGCATTGAAGCGCGGCCGGCTGGTGCCGGGCAGGTATTCCTGGCCGCGCCGGTCGGGCCACGGGCGCGCCGCGCCGAGCGCGGTGCTATCGAGGGTGGGCTCATCGATCGTGCCGTGCAACCGCTCGGCGGCGGGTAAGGCGGCGGGCGCCCGCTGGCCGCGCCACGCCAGCCTGTCCGATATCCGGCCGGCCAGGCCCTCGCCTGCCTGCCGGGGCGCCACCATGATCGTGATCACGGCCTCGTCCAGGCGGCGGATGCGCAGCGACGCCTCCCACAGATCATTGGAACCCTCGACTGGCCACAGCCGTGGGTGCACCCCGCCGCCCAGGTGAACCTCGTCAGCGCGGCCCTGCCACAGCACGTGCAGGACGTCATCTTCGGCCCAGGCCGCCAGCGGTGCCTGGCCCAGGCGGGCGCGCAGCGCGGCCGGGTCGCGCGGCCGCCACACCCGCGCCACATCGTGGCCGTCGGCCAGCCCGCCAGCGGAGTACTCCGCGGCGGCGCGGCTCCGGTTGGCTGGCAGCAGCGCCCGCCAGCGGTCCGCGATCGTTTCCCGGCCGGCGGCAGCCCGCTCTGCGTCGGTGACGGACGGGTCGCCGCACGGGATCTCCTCGCCGTCGTCATCGTAGGTCCAGACAGCAAGGCGATCCCTGGCGGGCCGAGCGTCCACGCGACGAATATTAGCTCGCCAGGCAGCACGCTGTGCGGCGGCGGACACGTCAGCTAGACGATGGCCACCCCGTTGCTGAGCACGTGTAGTTCGGCGATTTGCAGGAACCCGGCTGCCGTGCCGGGGGCTGGGCTTGTCATGTCGAGCCTGACCTGCGCGCTGTGGACCGGGTCGAACGTCAGTGTGGTCGGCTGGTCGGACACCGTGGCCCAGTCGATGGCCAGGTTCTTCACCGGGGTGAAGTCATGGCCGTCCCAGAACGACACCGCGATCGAAGCCGGCCGGGCGAGGGTCGCGCTGATGGTGAAGAACGCCTGGACCGAGTTGAACGCCTGGGGGGCGGCCCAGCCGACCGACACCCATTCGCTGGCATGCGACACGCTCACCGCGTGCAGGTTGGCGGTGCCCGACTTGTTGTAGTAGTTCGACCATCCCGTCGTCAGGTCGCCGTCCAGCATGGCCGCGGGCACCGTAGTCGGCGCGCCTGAGAAACTGGCATCGGCGGTCGGCGCCGACGTGGCCGCGGCGCTGGCCAGCAGGACTGCCGGGGCGGCAGGCGCCGCGCGCCTGACCGCGGACCTGTCGCTGGCCACCGAGGTGATCTTGGCGCTGGCCGAGGCCAGCCCGGGCGAGGTCGCGGTGACCTTGATGGAGCCGGCCTGCGCGGTGGACTTGACGATCAGCAGCGCCCTGCCGTTGAAGGCGGGGACGGAGGACGCCTGGTAGCTCTGCGCGTTCTCCTGCTGGCCGTTGTCGACCCCGGCGAGGGTGCCCGGTCCGGTGACGGCGAACCGGATGAGGTTGCTGGCGTCCGGGACCAGCACGCCGCTGTGGTCCCCCACCCCGACGGACAGGAACGACAGCGACTTCCCGTCGGCGGTGATGACTCGCTTGTCCGGCGTGAGGGTAATCTCCCGCGGCGACCCGGCGGTGTTGAGCTCGTCCCGGGCGACCACGCGGCCGCCGGCCGTCGCGACCGCGGTAAGACGGCCGGGCTGGAAGGGCACGCTCCAGGTGAGGTGGAGCTTGCCAGTGCTGCCGTTGGGGCTCGTGTAACTGCCCGACGGGTAGTTGTAGTCATCCCCGGTGGGCTCGGTCGTCTCCAGGTACTTGCGCCCGAAGGTGGTGACTTTCTGGTCGAACGATTTAATGCCGAGCGACTTCCCGTTGAGGAACAGTTCCACAGTGGCGACGTTGGCGTAAACCCAGACGGCGACATCCTGGCCGGGTGCGTAGTCCGTCCAGTTCATTGGCACGATGTGCACCATCGGAGGGGTCGTCCACTGGCTTTTGAACAGGTGGTAGAAATCCTTCGGGAACCCTGCGGTGTCGATCGCGCCGAAGAAGGATGCCTTGACCGGGAAGACGTCGTAGGGCGTCGGCTCACCGATGTAGTCCTGGCCGGACCAGAGGAACCCGCCCGCCCAGAATTCCCGGTCGCGGTCCTTCTTCAGCTCGTACTCCCCGCTCATCGTCCAGGACGCCAGGTTGTTGTCGTAGGACGAGGTGGCCCGCTTGCCGGGCGTGTAGTTCTCGCCGGTATTGAGCAGTTGCGGGTCCTGGTACACGCCGCGGGTGGATTCCTCCGACGACGTCTCCGAGCAGAAGAAGAACTTGCCCGGGTACTGCGCGTGCAGCCCGTCCATGGACGTGGCCGTGTTGTAGTTGACGCCCAGGCCGTCCAGCTGCTGCAGGATCTGATCCTGCGGCGACCCCGCGCGGGGCACGCTGCGGTACTTATCCGAGCCCATGACGATGGGACGGGTGGTGTCGATCGACCGGATATCGGCGATCAGCTTCTGGGCGATCGCCGGGCCGCGCGACGACCCCGTGTCCGGAGTCTCGTTGCCGATGGACCACAGCACCACCGCCGGCGAGTTCTTCGACGCGTTGACCATCTCCTTGATGTCGGAGTCACTCCACGCGTCGAAGTAGAGGTGGTAGTCGAAGGCCACCTTCCCGGTGTGCCAGCAGTCGAACGCCTCGACCATCATCAGGATGCCCAGCCGCTCGCAGACCTGCACTAGTTCGAGGGCCGGCGGGTTGTGCGCGGTGCGCAGCGCATTGGCGCCCATGCTTTTCATCAGTTCCATCTGCTGAACCATCGCGTCATAGCGCACCGCCGAGCCCACCGCGCCTTCCGTGGCGTGCAGGTCGACGCCATAGATCTTCATGGGCTGGCCGTTGAGCGAGAATCCGGCGGCCGGGTCGAAGGTGTAGTGCCTGATGCCGAACTCCGTCGTGGTGCTGTCCACCACGGTGCCGCCGACGGAGAGGCCGGTCTCCAGCTTGTACAGGCTGGGGCTGTCGGTGGACCAGAGCTCCGGCTTGGCGACGTTAACGGTGACGACTGTGCGCTGGGTCTGCGCCGCGGGCACGCTCACCGACGACTGGCCGCGCGCGACAACCTTCCCGGCGGGATTCGTGACCGTGACGGCCACGTCCACGGCGGCCGCCGAGCTGCCGTCATTGGCGACGTCCGTCTGGACCTGAACCGCCGCGTGTCCCGACGCGATCGCGGCCTCCATGCCTGGCGTCGTGACGAAGGTGCCGTGCCGCGCCAGATGGACCTGGTTCGTCGCCACCAGGTAGACGTTGCGGAAGATGCCGCTGCCGGAGTACCACCTGCTGCTGGGCAGCTGGTTCGTCGCCTGGACGGCGAGCACGTTGGGGGTGACCCCGTCTGCGTGCACCTGGCCGGTGATGTCGTAGCTGAAGCCCGTGTACGCGTACGGGTGGTTACCGAGCAGCTTCCCGTTGAGGTAGACGTTCGAGTTCATGTAGACGCCGTCGAACTCGATCGAGATCCGCTGGCCCGCCAGCGACGACGGAAGCGTGAAGTGCTTGCGATACCAGGCGAGGCCGCCCTGCAGGAATCCGGTGCCGCTGCTCGTGCTCGCCGTCTGGACGGGGGTGAACTCGATGCTCCAGTCGTGCGGCACGTCGAGTGTCCGCCAGCCCGAGTCGTCGAAAGCGGGATCCTGGGCGTTCGAGTAGGCCCCGGTAGGGTCGGTGATCCCCTCAGGGTTAACGAGGACGAACTTCCAGTCCTGGCCGAAGTCGGTGGATCTGCTTCCGCTGGCCCGTGCGGTCACCCGGGCCTGGGCGCTGGCCGGGCTGCCGGCCATCCCGAGGACGGGCACGAGCGCCGCCGCGCCTAGGCCAGCCGCGGCTCCGCGCAGCACCTGCCGCCGCGATGGCCCGCCAGCCTCGGCTGCAGTCGGCGCTGGCCCAGAGGTATCAGGCTGAATGGTGTGATTGCGGTCCATAGCTCCTCGATCTGTGAGGCTGCGAGAACCGCCCGTCCACCTACATCCAACATGTTCGTGCACGCCTCGCGACAGGACTGAACAGCTTCTGACACATATTCCCGCCCCGCGACGGAATGTCAAGCCCGGTTGCGGGGGCACCCGCAGAAGTCCGAGGTCGGCTCCCGGAAACCGCCGAGATCCCTCCCGCGGCCCCGGAGGTCACCCGCCGGAAATCTCCAGGTCCGCCCACGCGAGTCTCCATGGGCACCCGCCGGAAGTCTCCGGAGCCGCCCGCGGGGAGTCTCCGGAGCCGCCCGCGGGAAGTCTCCGGAGCCGCCCGCCCGAGTCCCCGGGACCGGCCTCCGCAATCTCTGAAGCCGCCCCGGAACCGGGCTGGTAGCGCGGCTGGCCTAGGCCCGCGTGGCGCTGGTCTCTTCGGCAGCCGCGTCGGCCGCCACTGGCTCAGCGGCGGCTGAGCGGCCAGCGGTTGCGTCATAGACGACCGGGTCGGCGGCCTCGTCACCAGCGGCTGGCTCATCAACGGTCGTGTGACCAGTGGCGGCTGTGTCGCGAACGGCTGTGTCGCGAACGGGAAGGGCTTCGTCCTCGTCGGCCCTGCGGCCCGCGGCATGCCGGGCGTCACGGCTCTCCGCGAGCCGGGCGTCCCGGACGCCCACGACCGACAGGCGGCCAATGACGAGCGCCGCGAGGAACGCTATGACCACGCCCAGCCCGGTGAAGAAGCCGATCTGCTCGGCGGTCCGGGCAACCGTCCCGCCGACAGGGGATCCGATGGCGGACACGCCACCCTTGGTCCAGAGCACGCTCAGGGTGATCCCGGCCGCGAACCACGCGCCGGCCAGCGCGGCGAGCCATGCGCCGAACATGGCGACCGGGCGGAGGCTGCTGACGAGGACGATGAGACCGCCGATGAAGGCGGCGGCACCCGGTGCGATCTCCAGCCAGATCCGGCCCGAGGTGAGGGACCAGGCAGTGTCCGGGGTGTAGGCGTAGTGAAAGTAAGGGCCGACGAGGGGGATCAGCGCACCCCACGCGCCGAGCAGGATGAGCAGCACACCGCTGAGGGCACCGCGGCTCCGGGGGACTCGCAGTATCCCGGCCATTTGGATCACTCCCCTATGTGGACGGAGGATTGGAGCCTGCGGTGCTCCTGCTACCCGGGGATGGGACGGTTAAGCACGAACCAGTGGTCTGTCAGAGGGGACTCCCCTGACAGACCACGTTGCCGGGTAAGGTCACGCTCGTGGACGCACGCCGCCTTGTGCCGCGTACCGACGCTGTGCTGGCCGACCCGCGGCTGACCGCGGCGGCGGACCGGCTGGGCCGGACGCAGGTGAAGGCCGCGGTAGCCCAGGCCCAGCAGCAGGCCAGGGCGGGTCACATCAGCCCGGAGGCGGTGGCCGATACCGCCGTGGCGTCGCTGCCCGCCCGATCCGCGTCGCTGCACCCGGTGATCAATGCGACCGGCGTGCTGCTGCACACCAACCTCGGCCGGGCGCCGCTGTCGGAGGCCGCCATCCAGGCGGTGTCGGCCGCTGCTGGCTGGACCGACCTCGAATTCGACCTCGTCTCGGGAACGCGCGGGCGGCGGGGGAGAGGCGCCCTCGCGGCCCTGGCCGATGCCGTCCCGGCCGCGCAAGCCGTGCACGTGGTGAACAACAACGCCGCCGCCCTCGTGCTCACGGCGACCGCTCTGGCGGCCGGGCGCGAGATCGTGGTCAGCCGTGGCGAGCTGATCGAGATCGGCGATGGGTTCCGCCTTCCCGAACTGCTGGAATCGACCGGTGCCCGGATTCGCGAGGTCGGTACCACCAACCGGACGACCGTGGCGGACTATGCGGCCGCGGTCGGCCCGGATACGGGGTTCCTGCTCAAGGTGCACCCGTCAAACTTCCGCGTCGAAGGCTTCACGGCCCAGGCCAGCGTCGCCGAACTGGCCGGCCTCGGGGCGCCGGTGGTGGGGGATATCGGCTCAGGGCTACTGGCCGCGCACCCACTGCTGCCCGGTGAGCCGGATGCCGACTCCTGGCTGCGCGCGGGCGCCGGTCTTGTCACCGCGAGCGGCGACAAGCTCCTCGGCGGTCCCCAGGCAGGCCTGGTGCTCGGCCGCGCCGACCTGGTCGCGCGGCTCGCCCGGCATCCACTCGCCCGGGCACTGCGGGTCGGGAAGATGACCATGGCGGCCCTCGAGGCCACCCTCACGGGCCCGCAGGTTCCGGTCGCGGCCGCGCTGAGCGCGGACGGGGCGTTCCTCGCCCGCCGTGCCCAACAGGTCTCGGCCACACTGGCCAGCGCCGGAGTCGACGCCCGGCCGGTGCCGAGCCAGGCCGTCGTCGGGGGAGGCGGAGCGCCCGGAGTCACCCTGCCGAGCGCGGCGGTCAGCCTGCCGGAACGGCTGGCCGGCCCGTTGCGCAGCAGCACTGCCGTACACAACGGAGCGCACCCCGCCGTTATCGGCCGGGCCGAGGGTGGTCGGCTGCTGCTCGACCTCCGGGCGGTCCCGCCCACGGACGACGAGGCGCTGGCGAGCGCGGTGATCGCAGCCGCCGCGATCACCGCAGTGCGGCCCACGGTCGAGCCCGGTGCCGCGGCGGCCGAAAGCCAGCGAGTGGCTGACTAGGAATGCAGGTCATCGCCACCGCCGGGCACGTGGATCATGGGAAATCCACCCTGGTGCGGGCGCTGACCGGGATGGAGCCCGATCGCTGGGCGGAGGAGCGGCGCCGCGGGCTCACCATCGACCTGGGCTTCGCCTGGCTGACCCTGCCCTCTGGCGACCAGGTGGCATTCGTCGATGTGCCCGGACACGAGCGTTTCGTGCCGAACATGCTGGCCGGTGTCGGTCCTGTGCCTGCCGTGCTGCTGACCGTGGCCGCCGACGGCGGGTGGATGCCGCAGTCGGCGGAGCACCTCGCCGCGCTGGACGCGCTCGGCATCCGCCATGGCGTGCTCGCGGTGACCCGCTGCGACCTGGCCGACCCGGGCCCGGCGCGGCGCGAGGCACTAGCCAGGATCAGCGCGACAAGCCTTGGCCAGGTGGAGGCCGTCGCGGTGAGCGCGGTGACCGGGGAGGGAGTGCCTGAGCTGCTCGACGCTCTGGGCAGGCTCGCCGCGAGTCTCCCCGTAGCCGACCCGGCCGCGCCTGTGCGGCTCTGGGTGGACCGTTCGTTCAGTATCAAGGGCAGCGGGACGGTCGTCACCGGAACGCTGCCCGCCGGCACCGTGCGCCGGGGCCAGGAGTTGCTGGTCACCCCGGCCATGGAGGTTGTGCGCGTCCGCGGGATCGAATCCCTGAAGGAGCCCGCAGACCAGGTCAGCGGGGTCGCCCGGGTGGCACTCAACCTTCGCGGGGCCGACCGGGGAACCCTGTCGCGGGGCATGGCGCTGGTGACCGCAGGGCAGTGGACGCTGACCTCCGAGGTCGACGTGCGGCTGCCCGACTACCCGGCTGGTGAACGGCCGCGGCCGCCGCGAGCGCTGACCGTGCACATCGGCTCCGCACGCAGCACCGCGCGGGTGCGCATGCTCGGCGGCCCGATCGCCCGGCTCGCACTGCATGACGCGCTCCCGTTGCACATCGGCGACCGTGTGCTGTTGCGCGATCCCGGGGACGCCGGTGGGGGCCTGCCAGCCCAGGCCCGGCCTGCCCAGGATCGGACTGCCCAGGCCCGGACTGCTCGGAGTGCGTGGCCCGCGCTGGTCGGGGCGACCGTGCTGGACGTGACCCCGCTCCCGCTTTCCCGGCGTGGCGCCGCCGCCTCGGCCGCCGCCGAACTGGCGGCGTGGCCGGACCCGCCGGCCGCCGCCGACCTGCTCCGCCGCCACGGCCTGCTGCGGGCCGGTGCGCTGCGCGCCATGGGGATCGCCGATCATCCGGCGCCGGTCACCGGCGATTGGCTGGCCGATCCCGTGCACTGGGCGGCCCTGCGCCGCCGCCTCGCCGAGGCGGTTACGAGCCACGCCCAGCACCAGCCGCTCGCTCCAGGCCTGCCGCTCGAGGCCGCCCGGGCCGCGCTCGGCGTCCCGGACCGCCGCATCGTCGAGGCGCTGGCCGGGCCTCCGCTCGCGATCCTGGATGGCTCCATCCGCCCGGCCGCCACGGCCGCCGCCCGCGCGCTGCCGGAAAAGGTCCTGGCGGCGGTCCGCGCGCTTCGGCAAGACCTCGCGGCGCAGCCGTTCCTGGCCCCCGACGCCACGCGCCTGCGCGACCTTGGCCTTGACCCCAGGGCACTCGCGGCCGCAGAACGAGCCGGGCTGCTGCTGCGCCTCAGCGAGCAGATCGTGCTCGCGCCTGGTGCCGACGCCCAGGCCGCCCGGCTGCTCGCCGGGCTGCCGGCTCCGTTCAGCGCGGCGCAGGCCAGGGAGGTACTGCGCACCACCAGGCGAGTGGCGATCCCGCTGCTTCAGTACCTGGACCGGACCGGAGTGACTGAGCGGCTGACCGACGACCGGCGCCGGCTCAGCGGCCGCTGAACCGGCGGGCAGCGAACCGGTCGCCGCTCCACGCACGCACCTCGGCCGGCGGTGTGTCCTCCGCGATCCAGCGGGCGATCGCCTGGGCCGTTACCGGGGCGAGCAGGATGCCGGTGCGGTAGTGCCCGGAGGTGAGCCAGGCGTTGTCCAGGCCGGGGATCCGGTCGATGACCGGGTGCCCGTCGGGGTGGCGCGGCCGGAAGCAGCACCACTGGTAGGCGGCACGAAGGCCGCGCAGCGTCGGCAGGGAGGCGTACAGACCCTCCAGGATGCTGTCGATCACTTCCGGCCGGACCTGGGGGCTCTCGTCACCTACATCGAAGGTCCCGCCGACTAGGAGCCGTCCGTCCTCCAGCTGGGTGGCCACCGGCGCCACGGTGCCCGGCAGCCGCAGCGGGGCTGGTTCAGTGACCAGCAGATGGCCCTTGACCACTTCGGACGGCACCTCCAGGTCCAGCCCGTCCAGCAGGGGCGGCAGGCCGGTGGCGAAGACAACCGAGCCAGGATGCACCTCACCGGCGGTGGTTGCCACCGACACGACCCGGCCGCCCCGGGTGGTGACCGCGGTGGCCGCCACGCCGGTGGCGACCGCGGGCAGCACAGCGGCCATCCGGGCCACGGCCCGCAGCGGGTTGACGCGAGCCTGCTGCCGGACCAGGGCCCCGGCCATCGGCTGCGCCAGACCCGGGACGAGTTCCGCCACCTCATCAGGGTCGAGCCACTCGATGGCAGGCGGCTGATGAGGGGCGAAGCCCGCGGGATCGGGCGACAGGCCGATCCAATCGAGGTGAACCAGGCCGACCCCTCCTGGCCACGTCTCTTGTAGCTGGCCCCACCGGGCCAGGCTCGCCCGCGCCAGGTCCACGAATGGCGCGGGATCGCTCCACTCATGGATCTCCGGGGTGAGCAGGCCCGCGGCCCCGCCGGTGGCTCCCGAGCCGAGATGGCCTGCCTCGATGAGCAGCACCGTTCCCAGGCCGGCCTCCTGGCAGGCGGCAGCGGTGGCGACGCCCAGGATCCCTCCGCCCACGATGAGCACATCCGGGCGCTGCTCCGGCAATTCGCCTCCGCTGCGCGCGAGTTCCGCGCGCTCCCCGGCTGTGAGTTGGTGACGCCAGATCGCTGTGTCAACGGCCATGCCCCCATTGTCTGCGACTGCGGCAACGGCCAGCACGGCAACTGGTCAGGCCATGGTCTGGTCCTGGTCAGTGCCGGTACGGTTCCGGCGGACGGGGCCCGGCTCAGCGGCGGCGGCGGCGGC
>Ga0066793_10000954_pt1 | contig 12452 bp, 6 predicted proteins | sample PersoiDNA2013189_FD_83876 | JGI IMG/M metagenome (GOLD analysis project Ga0066793, IMG submission 83876) | Permafrost soil microbial communities from the Arctic, to analyse light accelerated degradation of dissolved organic matter (DOM) -... | ecosystem: Environmental > Terrestrial > Soil >...
CCGTTTGCCTGTTCGCGCGACTGATCGACCAGCGACGGGGCTGCGGGGGAAAATCTTCCGCGCGGTCCAGAAAAGTGGTGGGGAAATACGAGCGCAGGGCCGCTTTGCCCGTGAGTTCCTGGGCGAGCTTCTCCTCCTCTTGCATCGCCAGCCACGCGGGACGCCAGCGCTCGATCCACTCCTGCGGCAGGTGATAGGGAATCTCTTGCTGCGACATCTCCCCCCACAAGAGGCTCCAGGCACGCGGGACCATGCGGTACAGATCATAACCGCCCCCACCTAGAGCCACCCAGCGACCATTGCAATAGGAGTGCGCCAACTGGTGAGCCAGTTTTATCTGAGCGCGAATGCCACGTGTGGTCAGGCTCATGTGCGTCAAAGGATCCCAGGCGTGCGTATCACACCCGTGCTCGGTGACAATGATATCGGGGGAGAAAAAGGCCACAACCGGCGAGAGCACCGCGTTCATGGCCTCGATATAGGAGTCGTCCTCTGTAAAAGGCTCCAACGGCACATTGACCGCATAGCCACGTCCACCGCCATTGCCCAGTTCGAGAACGTCTCCCGTGCCAGGGAAGAGATAGCGGCCCGTTTCATGGAACGAGACCGTCATTACCCGTGGATCATCGTAAAACGAGCGCTGGACTCCATCACCATGATGCGCATCGAAGTCGATGTAGAGGATTTTGGCCTCACTAGAACGGAGCACGTGCGCAATACCCACTGAGGCATCGTTGTAAATACAAAAACCCGATGCGCGCTCCGCCCAGGCATGGTGGAGTCCGCCCGCTGGATGAAACACGTGCAGCGGTCGCTCCTCTTCACGCGCAAAAGTTCCCCCTTCAGGCAGCCCCATGACCGCGCTCATGGCAACCAGGGTGCCACCGGCGATCCGTGCCGAGACCGTGTGCATGTCAGGTGAGGCAGGCGTATCACCATCCCCAAAACCATAATGGAAGGCGAGCCGCGCCAGTTCTTCGCGTTCACCCGGGCTGATGCCAGGATCTTCAGGCGCACTCAGACGCTGAACTGCAGCAATATACTCAGGAGTATGGGCCAGGCTCAATTCTTCATCAGTGGCCGCCCGCGTGGGCAGGCGTGTCTGCTCATTGTCAGATCGCCATAAGCCGGTGATCCCCAGCAGGTCCACCAGAGCCTTCAAACGCTTCGGATTTAGGGGGTGCTGTGGCCCAAAGCCGTAATTGAGCTCTTCAGTATCAAAAATCAGACGGACGCTCTGATGGGAAAACATATGAGACATAAACCACACCTTCTATCTATTAGCGGAATCCCGAGGGAAATTTGGATCCCCGCAGCCCTCAAAGCTCATAACAAAAGGGTGGGATTCATCGCGTCCAGGCATACCGTGGTAACACAGGGAATCCATCCGTGTCCGGTGTCGCCACCACACTCGCATCTACATACATAATCTTTTATTCTTTGGCGGATTTTGATCCGCATCCGAGCGTAGTGATGCTAATATGATAGCATAAAAGTACTGTTCATATCTATTGTATCCTCACAAATGTCTCTCAGTTACCTCGCGAACCAATAAAATACGATAGACTCACGAGCTAGCTGAAGCTGGATGACAATCGGACCTACTACGCATATCATCTCATCAAGCGCCTCTCGACCAATTCACTCTGCGATTGAAAGAGTCAGCCAGGAAATTGGACGCCGCTTTACGCCGCCCGATGATCCGGGCGAAAGGGAAGAGGACAAGCCTGCTTCCTCGCAGGAAGCGAGGGAAACGCGTGAAGAGGAGAGTCGACTTCCTGGCTCAAAGCAGATGAGTTGGAAGAAAGCCTTTGAGCTCATTGATGAGATCACTGGCACTAGCCAAGAGGCGGCACAGGGCATTCTGGCGGAAATTGGCATCGAGATGGAGCAGTTTCCCTCCGCCCAGCATTTAGCATCTTGGGCAGGAGTGTGTCCGGGGAACCACGAAAGTGCGGGCAAGCGCTTGAGTGGAAAGACGAAGCCTCGGCAATCCCTGGCTGCGTCGACTTCTCATGCAGGCTGCCCATGCCGCTGGTCGCAGTAAAAACACCTATCTTGCGGCTCAATATCGTCGTCTGGCAGAACGCGCGACCGCACGCAACCAGGCCATCCTCTGGGTATTCGCCGACACGGGCATGGGCATCTCTGAGTTATGTGGATTACTGGAGTGCACTTCTTCTGTCTTTCTTCCATCTGACAGTGCTCTCCAAGGGTATCTCAGTTGAGCTGTGTTGATTGCCAAAAACGCTCACTCCCTACGAGAGAATGTTGTAGAATTGATGAAGGGTGGCCGACGTGAGTCCACCATGCGAACTATCTGTTCGGAAAAAGCTGAAAAGAAAGCAAAAAGAAAGGAGTTCGTCTATGATGAATCCCACAGCGCAAGTCGTTCGTAGCCATTGGTGGCTCTTGCTTCTCCGCGGAATCTTCGCGATCCTGTTTGGCATCATTGCCCTCGCCGCCCCTGGCATTGCGCTGCTCGCTTTCATCTATGTGTTTGCGGCGTATGCCATTCTCGATGGCATCACGGCCATTGTCGTCTCGTTGCGAGAACGGAGCGCCTTGCGGACCTGGTGGGTGCTGTTGCTCGAAGGCATCGCCGGTATTCTCTTTGGCATCCTGACCTTTACGTGGCCTGGTGAGACGGCGCTGATTCTGCTCTACCTGGTGGCCATCTGGGCGCTGGTGACGGGCCTCGTGGAGATCAGTTCTGCCTTCGTCGTCGCTGGGTCCGCGGGACATCGATGGGGGTTAGGGCTCGCAGGTCTGCTCTCCATCATCTTTGGCATTATTCTGATCGTGCATCCTGGAGCCGGGCTCCTGACCGTTCTCTGGCTGGTTGGGATCTACGCCATTGTATTCGGGGTGTCCTTGATCATCTATGCCTTCCAGATCCGATCACGGGCGTCGGCTCTCTAAATGGTGGAAGAGTTCTTTTCTCAATGCGTGGTGCAATCAAACCGCTTTCCGTGGTTTGATTGCAGACAGCGGATCAACACCCTCCTCGCTTTTGGCAATCACAACTGCAGAAGGAAGAGCCTTCGCGCGCGAGCCGCAGTGAGCGACCTTCATCAACTCACGAGCAAATGGCAATAACCAGGTGCAACCGATTCTGGATGCGTTTCAACGCGTGGGCATCTCTCAAGATCAGTTGAAAGCATTTGGTCAACAGCTCCTTGGACAATTGCAGGGTGTCCTCACCAATGTCCTGCCTGTGGTGAGCAATGTGTTTACGGTCTTGCTCAATACCTTTTTAGCCGCCATGCTCAGTATCTATTTTCTTTTTACTGGGCCAAAGATCACGCAGTGGTTACGCCAAAGGACGCCTCTGCGTCAACGCGACCAGTCTGTGGTAGGCTTCGACTCGATGATGTCTGCTCCAACGTCCCTCCCTGAGTGGTAGAGACTTCAACAGCCGTCCCATTCCCTCCCATAAAGAGCCCAATGCTCTCCTGCCTATCCCTGCCAGTGCTACCATCGTGGGTTGGCGTGACTGATCTGCGAGGAGAGTTAATAGAAGTATATCTCTTTACATGACAGGTATGATATACTCCTATTATTGTTCATGAGCTTCTATAAATCGAAGGAGACGATTATGCAATCTCAACCTCAAAGCTCCCCACGGCGCTTTGGCAAAGTCATCCCCGCTAGCGGGCAACCGATTGTCCATCAGTTTGATGGTGCCGCCAAACAGCCCCCGCAACCGTTACCCACACCGACAGGACCATCCCCGTATCACCTTTCGCTTGACCAGGTCCTTCCCGCTGCGACCATGCAATCCATTCAATCCGCAGGACGCCTCGTATTTCACCTCGCGGGAGATGTTGGCGGCGTCAAGGCACCGCAAGAGCAGGAAATCGTTGCTATGCATATGGTGCAAGACCTGGCTGCTCCTGATGCGAGTGCGCGGCCAGCCTTTTTCTACTGCCTGGGCGACGTTGTCTATTACTATGGGCAGGCAGGCGACTATTACGCGCAATTCTACGAACCCTATATGCACTATGACGTTCCTATCTTCTCTATTCCAGGCAATCATGATGCTGACATTGATCCATCCAATTCGTCAGTCCCTTCGCTTGCCGCTTTCGTCGAGAATTTCTGTGCGGCAGAGCCACACCTTTCGAGCGAAGCGGGCGATAGTGGGCGTGATGCGATGACCCAGCCCAACGTCTATTGGACGCTGGAAACGCCTTTTGTGACGTTCATTGGCTTGTATACCAACGTCCCGGAAGGTGGCTGGATGGACAACGACCAGATAGCATGGTTACAATCTGAACTGAGCAGCGCTCCACAAAATAAAGCGCTGATCGTCTCGATGCACCATCCCGTTTACTCGGCGGATACCTATCACAGTGGCAGCGCGTCTATGGGAACTATTCTCGATCAAGCCATTCAGGCCAGCGGGCGCGCGCCAGATGCCGTTTTCGCCGGTCATGTTCATAACTATCAGCGCTTCACCCGTTCGCTCAATAACTGCGACGTTCCGTATATCGTTGCTGGAGCGGGTGGCTATTGGAACCTGCATTATATGCAATACGTGAATGGTGCAGCAATCCAGACGCCCTATCAGATTCCAGGGAAAGATGTGACGCTGGAGAAGTACTGCGACAACTACCATGGATATCTACTCATGGAAGTTGATGGGCAAACGCTCAAAGGCCAGTACTACTCGGTGCCACGTCCGCAAGGGTCCTGGAATGCACCTGCTCAACTTGTCGATTCCTTCACGCTGAACTTGCAAACGCATAAGTTGCAGTGACACCATTTTCTTCAGTATCGCGTGGAGTCCGAACGAACACTACCTGGCTGCGGGAACGCATGCCAGTGGTGTACTGGTATGGGATATCACGGCACACGCCGGGCGTTGGGTTGGACTTCCCATCGGTATTCGGCACGTGACGTGGAGCCTGGACGGTACGCGGTTGATTGGCACTGGCGACGGGAGCACTGTCTATTGTTAGTATGAACAAGACATCCCACGCCAAAAGTACGGAGGTTCGTGCAATCGTAGCGGGCAGGCCCCTTTTCTAGTATACTTTTCTTTTGTATATGTATGCTGCGTTGCGTTATACTAGAGGAAGGCATCTCACTCTGAGAAAAGGAAGTATGTCTTGTTATGAGCTTTCAGCCAGCCACCGATAACCCGCTCCAGCTCCTGATCCAACTGGAAATCTTTCCTGAGCATGCCGATGAAGCGGCTCTGGCAATGGCGAGCGCGGTCGGCAGAGATACCGTTGATGAACTGCAAAATACTGGCTACAGTGTTCAACCTGTTTCTACCGGACAGCGCGGCGCAGAGGTTCTTGTTGATGTTGTCACGGTTCTAACGAGCATTGCTACCAATGCCTGGGCAAATAAAGAAGTCTTTGAAAGGATTCTCACTGATGCGGGCGGGCTTGTGACGGTGTGTGGTGGTATCGCCCCTATCGCGAAGACGCTGCTACGCGTGCTGCATAAAAGAACGGCCACGACGCACAATGCGCAGGAAGCAATCAAAATCACGCTGGAGATCGACGGCGCGCCTATCACGGTTGAAGCGGCTGATCTGGAGAAGGCCGAGGCGGCTCTCACATTGGCACAGCAATTTCACTCTACTCACCCCACAATTGCTAAGCATGTGACAACGCGCAGCAAGGTGAAGCTGAAGGCAAGCGTGCCTAAGACGCAACAACGCAAAAGAAGATAGGGATGATGATGTCCAGCGAAAAGCAGTCGCGTGTGAGCATGAGCGACGCCTGGCCCTGGTGATCGGAGTGAATGCAGCGCCTCAATCGCATCTTGAGCCACTGAAGTATGCGCTCAATGATGCTGAGTGTATGGCGAAGACATTGCAGGAGCACTGCGGGTTTACATTGCTCCAGCCTCCTCTCCTGGGGCCAGAGGCGACCAGCGCGAACGTCAAAAAGGCGGTGCTGGCCCTGGCACGCCAGCGCAGCGACGCTGATTTTCTCCTGCTCTATTTCAGTGGACACGGACAACCCATGACCGTGAGTGGCGACCAGTCCGATATCTATCTCGGAACGAGCGACTTTAGCGCAACCGATACAGAGGAAGATGAGAACCTGCATTGCTCGATGCGCTGGCTGCAAGAGAAGCTCTATCTTCCTACCCAGGCGGGCAAGGTGCTGCTCGTTCTGGACTGCTGCTACGCGGGCAATATGGGCCGCACCGCGCCTGATCCGTATCTTGAAGATCTGAAAATGCGCATCAACAAATACTTTGGCGCACCTGGAACCGCCAGCGGTGCGCGCGCTGGTGGGCTACGCCTGGCCTTGACGGCAACTGGACACAATCAGTCCGCATATGAACAAGAGGGACATGGGATGTTGACGGGTTGCTTGTTGGAATGCTTGCAGGGGAAGGTTGATGATGTGATCGATCTGGATGATCGCGGCAATGTAAGCTTACAGCGCCTGCATGATTATTTGCTTCGGGTGATGCCCAAAGATCAGAATCCTAGCGTGTCCGGTGACTATGCAGGGCAAAAATGTATCCTTGCAAATTATGAGCAACGCGCTATAGAACTGCGCCAGAGCAAGCGAGCTATCGTCAATGAGATTCCACACACGCACATTCCCCTGGCTCGCAGTGCCTCATTTCAGCAGCGGCCCGGCGAGTTCGACGAGGTTGCCAGATTGCTTTTTGTTGATGCAGCTGGTGGTGCATCGCCTCAAAATCGTGTGGTTGGCTTAATTGGGATGGGCGGCATTGGCAAAACGCAGCTGGCGGTCGAGATCGCCTATGAATATAAAGAGCGCTTTGCGGCAGGCATCTTCTGGATGGCGGCAACCGGCGCGAGCCTGTCAGAATGGCAGCACCAGTTTGCCGAGTTGGCCGCCAATACCGAATATCTGCCGCCCGGCGATGATGTGTCGCATCCTGAGCATGAGGCGAGACGCGCCCGCCACATCGCTCGCTATCTGGCGCACCATCCCGACGCGCTCCTGCTGCTGGATAACGTTGAGCATATTGCGCACCTGCTCGACGCGCTGACAAGTTTTGCCGGTGAAGAGGTGCATTGTACTATCCTTTATACCTCGCGTACCGACGTAGCACCTTCCTTTGTGAACAAGTATATGGTGAGCAAATTGCCAGAGAAAGAGGCGTTGCGCCTGCTGTTGGAGCGGCGACCTGCCCTCCTCAAAGGTATCCTCGCTGGTGCTGACGATCGAGAGGCACAGGCCGCTCGTGCCATCTGTCAGTATGTGGACTACCTGCCGCTGGCACTCACCCTCCTGCGTGATCTCTTGCAGGATGCGCATCTTACATTGACGCATCTGCATCAGCAGTTGCGCCAGCACGGGGCATTGGAGATTACCAGAGATCAGGATGTGACCGACGCGAAGCTGTTCAGTACCTTCTTGCTGAGTTGGGAAAAGGTGCGTAATCCTGCTGCACAACGGCTCTTTCAACTCGCATCCTTTTTCCCTGAAGCGGCTCCTATTCCGCTCTGGCTCCTTGCTCTTGCCGCGAACCTGGAAGGCAATACGAGCATCGAGCCATTGGGCAAAGCACGTCTGGAGCTATTACGCTGGAGCCTGATTGAGGAGCTGCCTGGCGATGCGCTCAGGCTACACCCGATCATCCGTGAATGCGCCCGCTATCTCGTGGCTCAGGATAACGGACGCGATGCTCTGCTCGCCACGGCGGGAGAACACCTCGCGAACGGGTTCACCGATGTAAACAAACTGGAGCGGCGCGTTTTAGCTGAAGGCTACTGGAAGTGCCTGGAACGCGTACAAGAGGCGGTCAGCTATGCCCAACTGCTGGGTATACAGCAGGCTGATGTGCTTGAACGAGTCGCATACTGGCTGGCACGCGATAGCTCGCTGTTAGGCACAGGCGCTTTGTGGCCGCAAGTATTGCCTGGACTCTTCTACCAGCAGCTTCATAACCGCGCGCTTGAGGAAGATTATCACCTGTCAGGCACAGCACCGGATGCGCGTTGGGTGCGCCAGCAGTCCCGCGTGGGCGCTGAAGATCAATCACTGTTGCGCGAATTCAGGCATCCCGCTGGCGTAACCAATGTCGCGTTTTCCCCCGATAATCGCCTCGTTGCGACGGGCTGTGACGATTGCCGTGTACGCGTCTGGGACGTGAGCAGTGGCCAGGTGCTGCAAACGTTGCAGAGCAATGATACTCCTATAACGGGCGTAGCGTTCTCCCCCGATGGCAGCAAGCTTGTCACCTGCTCGCTCGATACGGATGCAGTGTTGTGGAATGTCCTCAATGGACAGTTTTTACGCGTAATTGCTGGACAGAACTATGCACTACGCGACGTGGCATTTTCTCCTGATGGCAAGTATATTGCCGCTATGTCAGAGGATAGATTTGTGCGCGTCTGGGATGTGGCAACTGGAGAGATGGTAGCGGTGCTCGTTGAACAATCTGGCTGGATAGGGGATTTTGCGTTCTCGCCTGATAGCGAGCAAATAGCGATCATTTCATCTGACAATATAGAAATTTGGGATAGGGAGAGTGGGCAGGTTGTTACAACACTGAAAGCTAAGTGCAATCACAGAGATTTTTCGGCATTGGAGCCAATCACAGAGAGGACAACATCTCACGAAAGTAATATGATTGTACTTAGTGGAATGCCCTGGTCCTGGGAATTAGATAAGATAAAACATTTGAGTATTGTGTTTTCCCTCGATGGAAAATCTGTGCTATTTAGCTCACAGAGCAATACATACATCTGGGATATAGGGCAACAAGAAGTCTCGACTTGTTTCTCTATTTTAGACTGGTCCCCATTCTCTATGGAGTACATAACCGGTACTGCCTTTTTTTATGATGACAAACAGATAGCAGTAATCAGAGATAATATAGTAGAAGTATGGCAGATACAAAAGATACAAAATGAGCAGAGAGTATTGTCATTCAAACATAGCACGCTGGTGACGAGTGTGGCCTTCTCGCCTGATGGCACAAAAGTTGTTACCGGATCTTCCGATGGGATCGCGCGCCTATGGCAGGTACCTTTTGTACCACTGACAAAGAGGGAAGTACGATCATATTTTGAGCTAATAGAATGCGCGGTATTTTCACCAGCAGGGACGCAGTTGCTAACAGTAGGGACGCAGTTGGTAATAGCAGGTATAACAGAAGGAGTCGTCCGAGTGTGGGACGCGATAGATGGAGAAATAGTACGAACCCTGGAGAAAGGTAGCAGATATACAGATTGCGCGGCCCTCTCTCCTGATGGAAAAAGGGTCGCTATGGGGGAGTTTGGCACAATTTGGATATGGAATATAGAGCAGAATTGGGATAGAAAACGGCATCAGGAAATAGCACACTATGTCCCACCTGATTTTCCATTGTCTGCTTCGATGAGCTGTATTGTGCTCTCTCCTGATGGAATGCTTGTAGCTAAAGCAGCGAATCAGATAATCCAGGTGTGGAGGCTGGATACATGGAAGGAGGTAGCGCTCTTACGTGGGCATGAAGGGGAGATCAAACAAATGGCCTTTTCACCCGATAGCAGCAGGCTTGTGACGGGGGCAACCGATGGTACGGCACGCGTATGGGATATTAGCAGTGGCACACAACTGGTTGTGTTGAAAGAGTATGCTGGTAGAAGTATCGGTATCTCGTCTGATGGTCGCATGCTGGCAATTGGTTTGTTCAGTAACGCGGTCTCTATCGTGTCAATGGAGAATGGCGAAAGGCTGATGCTGTTGGAAGGGCACACGCAGCCTGTTACCATGCTGAGTTTCTCGCCTGCTGGCCGTTTCCTGCTGAGCGCGGATCAGTCGGGCCAGGTGTTGTTCTGGCGCGTCGATGCGGATGGACGGACGACGAAGACACCGATGGGGATGTATCTCGCGGCCAACGCGATTGCTGCCGTGTATTGGCAGGACGAGCAACATGTGATCCTGGCCGATCTGGGGGGCGTGCAGAACCGCCCGCATTTCTATCATCTGGCTCTGGAGGGGATGTGGTGATGAGGGACGGGCGTGGAACGGACGGGCATATGGTGACCGGACGGGCTTATAAATCGCGCCCCTATCACAGAGGCGAGGTGGTGCAGGGATGGAGCATGTGGACATGGGGCATGGTCATTCACATGCGTAAATGTATAATGATATGATGGGGGCAATTGGGCATGGACATGGGGCATCGTCGATCATCACACATCGATGTAATGGGACAAAATTGGGCATGGATATGGGGCATCGTCGATCATCACACATAAACATACAATCATGTGATGGGGCGCAATTGGGTATGGACATCACCATTTATCACGCCCCAATATATAATCATGTGATGGGGCGCAATTGGGTATGGGCATGGGGCATTGCCATTTATCACACAAACGTACCATCATGTGATAGGGGCGCGATTTATAAGCCCGTCCGTCCCATGCCCGTCTATTCTGTATCCACCCGCCCCACCGTTATTTTGAAAACGTTGATGAAGGATAAAATTATATGCCATACGAAAAAGAGATAGAGCGCTACGAGGACGTTCTCCTCACGTACGATAATGTTCAACAGCTCTCGTCGCGGGAGAGCGTGGCGGCATTCTTTAGCGCGCTCCACTATGACACGGATGCGCGGGTGGAGCAGACGACGGCTGCGCTGGGCTTTAGCTCCGATGCTCTGCGCGGCGCGATCAGGTATATCGAGCGCGTGGCATTTCACGAGGACTTCGATGCCTTCAGCGTCTACCTCTTTGAGCTTACGCGTATGACGGTGGCGGTGCGTAATGAGATCGTCAGGGGATTCCGCAATCGCACGGGCAATTATTTGCTGGTCCTGACCGATGACTATGAGCGGCTCGATTTCGTGCTGGTCGAGCGCTATACACAGACGATTACGGCGCATGATGAGACGTATGAGGTGCAGGCGCTGCCAGGGAATAAGCCTGTGCTGGTGCGCCCACGGGTGTTGCAGGTGATGCGGCGCGCTCCCGGCGATGTGGAGATGCGCGTGCTCCGCCGCTTTACCTATACTGAGGCCGATACGATCGCGCAGTATGAAAAGCTGCTCAATGCCTACATTGTGGCGGCGTGGAGCGAGCCGTTTTTTAATAACCGCGCCCTTTTCTCTGACTATTATTTGACGCAACGCTTCCCAGAACAGAAAGAGTGGAAGGGCGAGGGCGAGTATAATAAGCTGCGTATAGCCTTCAAGACGCTGTTCGCTCTGTACGACGATGCGCGTGAAGAGTGTCGCAGCAAGCCGCAGCGGGTGATCTGGACACACCTGTTTGAGCCGATTTTGCGCGAGCTTGGTTTCAGGGCACAACATGTCAAAGCAGATCCCAAAGAGAACGATCTCAATTCCTACTATCGCCTCTTTGCCGCTTCCTCATCTCCATCTGTGCAAGAGAAAGCATTGGCGGTTTGCCTCACTTATCCCTGGGAGCGCAATCTGGATGGCAAGGACGATCAGCGCGACAGCCAGACGCCCGACGAGAATCCTGGCGCGGTGGTGGTGACGCTGCTGGATACGGGCGAGGCGGATTGGGCTATTGTGACCAATGGCATTCTCTGGCGGCTGTATGCTGCAAAGGCGCATAGCCGCGCCACGAACTATTACGAGATCAATCTGCAAGAGACGCTGGCGCTGGACCCGTCGAAGCGTGAAGAGGCGTTCCGCTACTTCTGGCTCTTCTTTCGCGCCGCCGCTTTTCTTCCCACTGAGCGCGTCGTGGAGGGCGAGACACGCGAGCTGAACCTGCTCGACGAGCTGCTGCAGCAGAGCGACCTGCATGCGCGTGAGTTGGGCGAGCGCCTCAAGAATCGCGTCTTTGAAGAGATTTTTCCCTATTTTGCGCGTGGCTTTGTCAATCATGCGCGCCAGCACGATCTGCTGCCCGCGAACCTGGATAGCCTGAGTAGTGATGAGCGCAACCGCCTGCTCGAACCGTATTTTACGGCGACGCTGACCTTCCTCTATCGCCTGCTCTTCCTCTTCTATGCCGAGAGTCGCGACCTGTTGCCGGTACGCCAGGAGCGCAGCTACTATGAGCAGAGCCTTGAACGCCTCAAGCAAGAGATTGCGCAAAAGGCGGGCAACCTGCAAGATCGTGTTGCCAGCAATCTCGCCGCCTATGCGGAGAGCAGCACGGCTATCTATGAGCGCCTGGTCGTGCTCTTTGCCGCCGTGGATAAGGGCAACGCGGCGCTCAACGTGCCGATCTACAATGGTGGCCTCTTCATGACCAATCCTCCACCTCTGGCACAGGACGAGCCGCAGGAGATTACGGTGGCGCGTTTCCTCAAGGAGCACAAAATTACTGATCGTCAGTTGGCACTGGGACTGGACCGCATGGCACGCGATGTGGATGAGAAGCTCTCGAAGGCGCGCCTTGCTACTGGCGAGGCCAACGACCATAGCCACGCGCTGATCTTTATTGACTACAAGAGCCTGGGCGTGCGCCACCTGGGCAGCATCTACGAGGGGCTGCTCGAATTCAAACCGCGCATCGCTCCCGAAACG
>Ga0066793_10000956_pt1 | contig 12450 bp, 10 predicted proteins | sample PersoiDNA2013189_FD_83876 | JGI IMG/M metagenome (GOLD analysis project Ga0066793, IMG submission 83876) | Permafrost soil microbial communities from the Arctic, to analyse light accelerated degradation of dissolved organic matter (DOM) -... | ecosystem: Environmental > Terrestrial > Soil >...
AGGCTCGGCCGGTCGCCTCTGGGGCGTCGAGCGGTCGCCGGCGCTCTCGGGCGTGCGCGGCCTGCTGGTGCGTTCGGGCTCGAGCCGACGTTCGGTTCTGCGCGCCTGGGCCTCGGCGGAAGTGTCATCCGCGGGCTCGAGGAGCCTCTGGACCTCCTCGTCCAGCGACCTGCCTCCGGCTGGAGCGGCCGGAGTGACTTCCGGCTCGGGCTGTCGCTCTGCCGGCTTGACGGGGCTGGCGCGGCCCACCTTTCGTTTGCGCGACTGAGCCTCGGCCGGCTCCGGCGCCTTTTCGCGCGGGCGCACCGGCCTGCGCGGGGCTTCCTCGGCGGGTTGTGCAGGGCGTCTCGCCGGCGATTTCTGGTCCACGTCCAGGCGCTCCTCCCTGATGCGGGCCTCGGCGTCGGCCCTCGCCTCGGGCGACCTCGCCAGGTACTCCCGGTCGTGGAATAGCCTCAGGTTGGCCATCCGCTCCTCGTGCTCGCGATCCTTGGCCTCGACCGGCAGTGCGCCCATCTCCTTGCTCTGCATCGCCAGGCGGATCGCCTCACGCTCCTCGGGAGACAGCTCGTAGGACGATGACCTCTCGATGACCGGCTTGGCGTAGGTGCGCGACTCGCTGCGCCCGTATATCGAGCTGAAGCAAAGGCCGTTGCCGCGGTCGTCCAGCAGCGCGACGGCGAAGCTGAGCAGACCACCGAGGTCCCTGAAGGCGTCGAACCTGACCACCCCGACGTGCTGGACGGCGCCGGCGACCCTGCGCAGCACAGCCGCGTATCTCTCCGAGAGCGCCTCCATCTCCTGGAGCAATCCCTGCACCTGGTCGATGTTGTCGTTCACTATCTCGACGAAGTTCGTCCCCTCGGTCCCGCGCAGCAGGAGCTCGCACTCGAGCTCGATCCGGCGGGTCCTCATGAACAGGTAGGCGACGACGACAATCGCCACCAACAGCAGCGCTCCCAGCGCGATGACTATTGCCGTTATGTTGTGTTGGACCATGGATTCGTGCCTTTGCTCCAGTTCTGCTATGTCGTGCCCGGCTGGCACAGGCTACGATTATACAACAACTTCGCCGGGGCGCTCCGGCACAAGGTCCGCCTTCGGCCGGGCGCCCGAACGGCGCCGCGGGGCATCACTTCAAATGTTGTATCATACTCACTAGTGCCCCGCTCCATGAATACGGTGTCGTACCGAGAGCGCCGAGGCGCCGCTCATGCAAGGCGCGCGACCGAACTGTACTCGGTGAGTACCGCGAGGGAGCGGAACGCAGCATGTGTGGATGCATCGGTGTTCGAATACAAGCGTATTTATGGAGCGGGGTACTAAGCGAGAAGACCCCCGGGGGAATCAGGCGTGGAAGCAAGCCTCGAAGACAAATACTACAAGCTCAAGACGTGCCTGGCGTCCATGGGAAGCGCGCTGGTCGCCTACTCCGGCGGCGTCGACAGCACCCTGCTGCTGGCCGTCGGCAGCGAGGCACTGGGCGACAGCCTGCTGGCGGTTACGGTCGACTCCCCTGTGCACCCGCGCTCGATGATGGAGATGGCGTCGAAGATGGCGGCGCGCTGCAAGGTCGAGCACATGGTCATCAAGACAGACGAGCTCACCGACGAGAACTTCACATCCAATCCCCCCGAACGCTGCTACCTGTGCAAGCACGCCAGGTTCAGCAAGCTCGTCGACATCGCCACTCGCGAGGGCATCTCGGAGGTGCTGGACGGCACGCAGATGGGCGACACCGGCGACTACCGACCGGGCATGGAGGCCGCGTCTGAGCTGTCCGTCCGCAGCCCGCTTCTCGAAACCGAGTTCTACAAGTTCGAGGTGCGCGCGCTGTCGCGCGAGCTCGGCCTGGCGACCTGGAACATGCCCGCCGGGACCTGCCTGGCCACGCGCGTCCCTTACGGCCAGACGATCACCCGCGAGAAGATCGCCACCATCGACCAGGGCGAGGACTTCCTGACGGGCCTCGGCCTCAAGGACGTCAGGCTGCGCTTCTACGACAACGGCACCGCGCGCATCGAGGTCAACCTCGCGGGCATCCCGCTTCTGGCCTCCGATGGCATCCGCGAGCGCGTGGTGGAGAAGATGAAGTCGCTTGGCTTCACCTACGTCGCGGCCGACCTGGCAGGGTACAGGACCGGGGCGCTGAACGAGGTCCTCGGTGGCCAGTGACCGGCGCGGGGAAGCCATGATGTACGAGGATTCGATACGGGACCTGCTCGGGAAGGTCTCCTCCGGCGAGGTGCCGGTGGATGCAGCCGTCGAGCAACTGAGGTCCCTCCCCTTCACGGACCTTGGCTTTGCCAAGGTAGACCACCACCGCGAGCTGCGCCAGGGGTTCGCCGAGGTGGTGTTCTGCGAGCGCAAGACCCCCGAGCAGGCCTCCCAGATCGCGCGCGCCCTGCTGGACAAGAACGAGGGCAACCTCCTCCTCACCCGCGCGGACATGGACATCTACGAGATGGTGCGCGAGCTTGACGAACGGGCCGTCTATTACCCGGAGTCGAAGGCCATAACCATCGAGCGCGATCCGGCCGAGCGCAAGGGGCTGGTCTCGATCGTCTCCGCGGGCACGTCCGACATGTCCGTGGCAGAGGAAGCGTGGGTCACCGCGCACATCATGGGAGCCGAGGCGAAGAGGTTGTACGACGTGGGGGTCGCCGGCGCGCACAGGCTCTTCATGCACTCCGACGAGCTCGTCCAGTCAAACGCTATCGTGGTCGTTGCGGGGATGGAAGGGGCGCTCGCCAGCCTGGTGGGCGGCCTGGTGTCCTGCCCGGTCTTCGCGGTTCCGACCAGCGTCGGGTACGGCGCGTCGTTCGGCGGCCTGGCGGCGCTGCTCGCGATGATGAACTCGTGCGCGGCGGGCGTCAGCGTGGTCAACATAGACAACGGGTTCGGCGCCGGATACCTGGCCGGGCTCGTCAACCGGATGGTCGTGGCCAGGAAAGGGGACGACGCATGACGATCGCCTACTTCGACTGCTTCAGCGGCATCAGCGGTGACATGGTCCTGGGCGCGCTTGTCGACCTCGGGCTCGACCTGGGCGAGCTCTCGGACGCACTCTCCACGCTTGACCTCGAGCAGTTCAGGCTCGAGTCGCGCGACGTCATGAGCTACGGGCTGAGGGGGACCAAGGTCGACGTGATGGTGCCCGAAAGCGTGCTGGTGCGCACCTTCAACAACATCAAGGACCTGATCGAGAACAGCGATCTGCCCGCGGCGGTCAAGTCCACCAGCCTCGAGATATTCATGCGCCTGGCGCGCGCCGAGTCGGTCATACACAACAAGCCGGTCGACCAGGTGCATTTCCACGAGGTCGGCGCGGTCGACTCCATCGTGGACATCGTGGGCTCGGCCTACGGCATCCACGCGCTGGGCATAACCGAGGTCTTCGCGTCCCCACTTCCGCTCGGGCACGGAATGATCAAGACGCTGCACGGCTCCATCCCGGTGCCTGTTCCCGCGGTGCTGGAGATCCTCAGCGACACCCCCACCTACGGTTGCGGAATACCGACGGAGATAGTGACTCCGACCGGCGCGGCTATCGTCAAGACGCTTGCCGGGGCGTTCGGGACGATGCCGCCGATGAAGCTCTCGAAGACGGGCTACGGCTCGGGGACCAAGGATATCGGCGTCGCGAACCTGCTGCGGGTGATCATCGGGGAGGCGCTGGACTTCCCCGGCGAGCAGGAGCAGCTGGCCTACGTCGTCTCCACCAACATCGACGACATGAACCCGGAGTTCTACGACTACGTGATGGAGCGCCTGTTCGGCGCCGGCGCGCACGACGTATGGCTCGCGCCGATCCAGATGAAGAAGACGCGCCCGGGGACGATCATCAACGTGCTCTGCTCACCGTCCGACGCGGCCGCCGTCAAGCGGATCCTGCTCGAGGAGACGAGCACCTTCGGGCTGCGCACCGCGTCGGTCATGAAGAAGGCGATCGAGCGGGAGCTCGTGGAGGTCGAGACGCGTTGGGGCACGGTGCGCGTTAAGATCGGGCGCGAGAGCGGTCACGTGACCAGCGTTTCTCCGGAGTTCTCGGACTGCGCGAGGATCGCCGGCGAGCAGGGCGTGCCCATCAAAGAGGTCTTCAGGAAGGCGCAACTGCTGGCGCAGGAGCAGCTGGACTGAAAACGCAAAAAGGGGACTGTCCCCTCTTTGCGTTTACTGGGTGGGAGTCGTGGTGGTCTGCGCGCCGGTGTCGGACCTCATGATGAAGGTGAGGTCCTGTGTGTTGTTGTCGACCTTCTTCTCGTTGGGCACCGGGCCCGCCGTCACCTTGAGCGAATTGGTCTTGTCTGTTCCCGTCGCCGGGACCAGGTCCTCGAAGACCATGGTTGCCGTCTCTCCGGCCTTCAAGCGGGTTATCTTCTGGGTCTTCTTCTGTTGGTTCCCGCCCGTGTCAGGCGTCAGCGTCGCCACGACCGGGACGTTGTCCTCTTCCTGGTTGCCCTGGTTCTGCACGCTGACCTTGACCGTGAACGTCTGGGAGTATGGAAGGATCGATACCCCCGAGGAAGTCGTGTCGACGCGCGCCGGTGCGGTCGAAAGCCCCACCACCGCTACGCCATGCAGTGCGTTGCCGGTGTCCGCGCCGCTGATGCCATTTATGTAGGTGCTGACCCCGGCCTCGAGCGCCTCATCGGTCTTGGGCATGTAGACCGAGTCCGCGACCTTCACGAACCCGAACTTCGCCGCGTTGAGCTTGTCCTGAAGGGAGCCGTGGTACCTCTGCAACGAGCTGTCGCTGATGACCAGGTTCAGCAGGCCCTGCGACATGGTGCTGATGGTCGTCGAGCTGTTCTTCTTGTCGAGCACGTCCAGCAGCGCGGCGCGGTACTTGTCCACGCCTTCCGCCCTGAGGTCAAACGTGAGTTGCAGTAGCGGCTGCAGGGGCGCCGCCTTGTCCGGCACCTTGATCAGGGTGGAGTCGTGCGCGATCTGCTTGCACGAGTCGATCATCGACTGCAGCTTGCGCGCGGCGTCGTCGCGAGTGACGGCTTTGACGTCGTCCTTCAGGGTATTGAACTGCGCGCCGACGGTGGCAGAGCGAGAGATGAGCTTGTTGGCCTGGTCCGAGTACTCGCGGAGCAGCTCGTTGGCCTTGGCCTCCTGGTTGCCGCCGCAGCCGCGGCCGAATATCCAGCAGAAGACGAGCAGGACTATGACGACGGCGATTATCAGGACGGGCGCAGGGCCTCGCCGCCTGGCCGGGGTCGGCCCGACCGTCGCCGCTCGCCTGGAGCGTGCGTTCTTGCGACGCTTACCGGTCGAGTATTTGGGTCTGGAGTTAGAGAACTGAGCCAATTACAACACCTGCGGGTCACGGGATGACAGGTTTGCTTCACCACGCTACGGGAGCATATCCGCCTGACATCCTTCTCCTCATCGACAACGCGCAAACCACCGGTTCGTCTCCGGACCAATGGCGGCTGAGTCTACGGTGTCTTGCCGATCGCTCATGGGCGCCTCGGAAAAAAAAGATGGTGGGCGAGGAGGGACTCGAACCCTCATGCCCTTGCGAGCACAGGACCCTGAACCCTGCGTGTCTACCAATTCCACCACTCGCCCACGAAACGCACCCAGCCGTCTGGCAATTTAACGCTCAGCCTGGCTATCCGGTTATTGCTCTTCCACGGGCAGCGACACGATGTCTACCGTCTCCCCACCCGTTGCCCTGACGAGGTCGTAAGACCTTATCTTCAGGATCGCGGTGAGCTCACCGCTGCCAGTATATACCACATCTTCGCGCAGGGTGTAGTAATCGATGTAGGCGGGCAGCTCCACTTTGTGGCCCACCGGAGGCATCGCGGAGGCCAGGTAGCCGGTAAGCGATGGGACCTCGTCGTCGGGCACCTCGACCACTTCGCCGGCGTCCACGACTTTCTTCAACTTGTCGGTGTCAATGCACAGGCCGCCCGGTACTATTACCATGACGGGCTCGCCGTCAGCGCGGAAAAGGAGGACTTTGGCGAGCTGGGCGGGCTCGAGCCCGAGGGCTGCCGCGGCCGTCTCGAGGTTGGCGGCCTGCCCGGAGAGCTTGAACAGCTCATGAGGCACATCCAGCTCCTGCAGGCGGTTATGGACGTTCAGGCTCGAGTACATCTCGTGTCCGTTCGGATGGGAATACGTGCAGGTGATACCAGCCGGGTGGTGGCGATTCGATTGAAAGGTCTGTTACCGGAGAAGCGCGGCTGCCGGACTATTTCATCCCGCCCTTGCGACCGATCTTCTGGTAGAACTCGGTACCGTACCTCTTCTTGGTCGTCTGACCACCCTTCTTGCCTCCGACGCTACCGATCTTCGAGTAGAATTCGGAGCCGTACTTCTTCTTGGTGGTCTGACCTCCTTTGCGACCTGCCTCGCTGCGGGTCATCTTCGCCTTGGCCACTTAGATCGCCCCCTATAATACATTGAACGCCTGACAGTCTGTCTTGCGTCTGGGAACTCCTGTTATCCGCTCCCTCATTATCCCACCTTGCTTTGCATTATTCCACTTGGTTGCTCACCTGATTCGAGGTCGCGCGGCCAAACCCTGTCAACTTTTCAAACTGTTTGTTCGCCGCCGCAACGAACTTGACAGATGCGCACTCGTGCTTATAATTGCATTACTTCTCACAACAGCGAACCGGCACTGTTTTGGGCACGGCTGAAGGGGGGTGGAACCGTGGAGCCAAAGGACGTCCCTTACCTTCTCCTCGGAGCGATGAGCACTGTCCGCGAGGAGACTAAGAAGACCGTCGACGACCTGGTCGAGAAGGGGAAAAGCGGCACTGGTAAATCGGCGAAGGGAATTGTGCAGGCCGATAAGACGGTCAGGGATCTCGTGGAAAAAGGCAGGAAAGAGCGGGAAGACCTCCTGAATTCGATCGGCAAAGAAGTCACCAGGATTCTCGATAACATGGGCGCTATCACGAAGAACGATATCAGGGCGCTCGACAAGCGACTTGCGAACATCGAGAAGCGCATCAGGTAATCGACGCAACAGCGTCAAAAACCCCCGAGTTTTGAAGTGAGGTAGCGACATGGAAATGAACGACATGCCTTATCTCCTGCTCGGAGCCCTAGCATCGGTCAGGGATGATTCGATCAATACCGTCGATGACATGGTGAAGAAGGGCAAGGAGCTGGCCGAGGGCGGGAAAGCCAAGGTCAAGGAGACAGCCCAGGACAAGAAGCTCGAAGCCACGATCCAGGATCTGGTGAAGAAGGGGAAGAAGGAGAGCGAGGAGCTCGTCGACTCGATCGGCAAGGTCGTCAAGGACACGCTCGATTCCCTTGGCATCGTGACCAAGTCCGACATCAAGAGCGTCGAGGACCGCCTTGCGGGCCTTGAGAAGAAGCTCAGCACAACCAAGAAGCCGGCCAAGAAGGCTGCCAAGAAGAAGGCCGCTAAGAAACCGGCCAAGAAAAAGGCTGCCAAGAAGCCCGCAAAGAAGAAGGCCGCGAAGAAGGCCTAGCTTCGAGAGATCGAGTTAAACCCGTGACCTCAAGGTCACGGGTTTTTCATTTGGGTGAAAAGTAGAAAGAGGGGAAAAAGTGTACCAGGTACTTTTCTTCCCCCCGGCAGAAGATATCTCCAGTAGTCCATTGTCGGGGGAAGAAAAGTACCTGGTACACTTTTTCCTCTGCCCCTCTTTTTCACTCCTGGAGGAAGAACGACTCCTTGTCGTCGGGGATGCCGTTCATGCCAGGCTCCACCGGAGGCCCGCCCACCACTGCCTCTTCAGGCCGCTTCAGGTCGGTGAACGGCGTGATGCGCTCGCGCGACTTGCGCGCGATGACCGCGCCAATCACTCCCACCAGCAGCACCACCGCGCCCGCAGCCAGCGCTATGTCGAAGTAGATCACTGCCAGCGAGCCCATCGTCCTGAGTGCCTGGTGCGCGGCCGGCTTGAAGGTCCCCGACACTCCGGCCTTCCAGATGAACTGGTTCGCCACCCGAAGCCACAACGAGCCCACGATGGCTCCCCCGATGATCGCGAGCCCCGAGCTTATAGCCTTGCCCCACCCGCGGGAGAACACGATCATCAGAACGCCGAAGGCTGCGGCAAGCACTCCGAAGATCATGATGGGCCAGAACAGCGAGCTGTGCGTCGACTTGTTCATCTTGCTGAGAATAGTCACCGCTGTCGCTTTGGCGCGCTCCTCGCCCACGCCCTGCGCCGTCTTCATCGGCAGGCTCTGCTTATATCCCTGGGCATAGATCTCGCGCTGCGCCTCGGTAAGGACGCGGTCCGCCAGGTCGTCCGAGGAGAGCGACGTTATGACGTCCCCCTGGATCGAGACGCTCACCCCGATATCCGGGATGAATATCTTCGCGGCGGTGCTCTTGCGCGCCTTGGACCTGAGCTCCTGGTAGTTGTCCTTGACGAACTGCTTGACCTGCGTGGCGTTGGTGATTATCGGCGTCATAACCTGCTTGGCGGCGCCGGGTCCCGTCACGCGGTACAACCCCGCGCTCGACAGCGTCAGGAATATGAAGAGCGCCGTGATTATCCCGAACACCCACTTGAAGTCACCTCGCCAGTGGCTCGACTCGGCCGACGTCAGCGATTCGAACTCCGGCTCCTCGAGGGACGAGAGCTCCATCGGCACCTGCATCTCGGGCGGGTAAGCTCCCGGGTAGCCCGGCGGCACGAACCCCGGAGGCAGCCCAAACCCCGGAGGCGGCCCGAACGGGACCGGCTGCGGTGGCAACTGCCCGGGCTCCGGCATGCCTGGCGGCGGCTGTCCAGGCGGCGGGGTCAACGCTCCATCGAAAGCCAGCGGTGCACCGGTGTAGGCAGGGGGTGCCTTCGGTGCGGGCGGCTGGGCCGCGCCTGGCGGAACTGTCGGGATCTGGCCAGTCTGCCCAGGCTGCGGGTAGCCGAAGTACGGCCCCGGCATCGTGTAGGGTCCCGGGTACCACGGCGGCGGATAGAAGTAACCCTGCGGAGGCATCGTTCCGGGCGGATAGAACTGCGAACCTTCCGGGGGCTGACCGGGCACCGGAAGCTGCGGCGCTCCCGGTCTCACCGGCGGCTCCGGCGGCGGCGAGGGAGTTTTCGCGGGCGTGGGCGGCGGCGGCTGCTGCCCGGGCGGCGGCGGTGCGGCGTCGTCCGATGGCGCTTCCAGCGCTCCGCCCTGAGTCGTCGTAAACCCAGTCTGGGAAGAGGGCGCCTTCGGCGCGGGCGGCTCCTGTATCGGCCCTTGCGGTGGGCCGGGCTGCTGGGGCTGAGAAGGCACTGGTGCCGGCGGCTTTGGTGCCATCGGCTGCGCCTGTGGCACCGCGGCCGGTGGCGCTGTCGGCGCTCCAGCGAAAGTCGGCGGCGCTCCTACCTGGGCAGGGGGCACGTTCGGCGCGGCCGGTTGCTGCGGAGGAGGCTCGGTGCCGGGGACTCCTCCCTGTGGCAAAGGAGGTACGCCGGGCGGGACCTGACCCTGCGGCGCGCCGGTCGGCGGATACACCTGGCGGCCCGCGGCCTCGGGCGGACGCGCGCTCGGCTGCTGCCCTTCAACCGCACCTTCAGAGTGCTTGCCGCGCTTCTTCTTTTTCTTCTCGCGGTCCGCCATCACGAACCTTACTTTTGGTCGCCTGTTTCCCTACACTATAAATATTCACGGAATGGCAATCCTTTTCCTTATTATGCCGATAATGGTTATGGCGGCATGATCGTCATCCACCCGGCAAACCGGCCCTGGCTTCTTGTTCCTGCGCAGGAACGAGCAGGCATGCGCCGACCGATTGGACACATGTATGTCGGTAAGAAATCGCCTCATCATAGGTTCGGTGATCGAATTTGTGATCGTCGCGCTGCTCATAACAATAATCCTGCTGGCAACCAGTGCCGCGGACAGGAGCGACGACCAGGTGCGCTTCTCCCTGCAGCGGCTCTCGGACGCTCAGGCCGTCGCCAAGTACGCCGGCTTCGAGCTCGACAAGGCTGACGACCTGGAGGCCTCGCGGGGAACCATGTACGAGAAGAAAGACTACAACCCCAGCGTCGCGGCCTCGTTCGCGAGCTGGGAGAACTCGCTCAAGGGCAACATCAAGCTCTCGGGCAACACGGACCTCGGACGCGGGCAGGCCAGCGAGCTGCTGCGGGTGGAGTCGCTGTCAAAGACCTTCTCGACCATCGGGGCGACAGTCGACGCGGCTACCGAGGCCAGCGACCGCGGCGACGTAAACGAGGCCGTGGTCCTGGCGACCAAGGCGGACGACGCCTACCGCCAGACGTTCGTTCCCGGCCTGGAGTCCGCCATCGTGGTGGAGCAGGCAAACGCGGCTCGCGCGGACGCCAACTCCAAGAGCTCCTCCAACACCGCCAGGCTCATGCCTCTCATCTTCGCCCCCGTCGGCCTGGTGGTGATCGCGCTCATATCCGCGCTGTTGATGCGCGACGTCACGAGCTCGATCGACGCGTTGAAGGATGGCGCGCTGAAGATGGGCGCGGGAGAGCTGGACACCAGGATAGACACGGGCCGGAAGAACGAGTTCAAGGAAGTCGCGGACGCCTTCAACCGGATGGCGGCCGAGCTCAGCGCCGTCACGCGGGAGCTGCGACAGTACGCCCACACTGTCTCGCACGACCTGAAGGGGCCACTCTCCACGGCTATGCTGGCCGCCGGCCTTCTCAAGGACGAGGCCGCCAAATCCGGCATCAGGCCGTCCACCGAGGGGGTCGACATCTCCGAGCTGGCTGACCTGATAACCAACAACGTCGCCCGCGCGGTCGACCTCACCAGCGAGCTGCTGGAGCTCGCCGAGGCAGGGCAGACTCCCGTCGACCTCACCAACGTGTCGGTGTCAGCCGTGGTAGCGACGATCCTCGACGAGAAGAGGCAGGCCATCGAGGGCGGCGGCATTGAGATTAAGGTGAGCGGCGACCTTGGTGTGATCCACGCCAATGAGGCTCACGCCTACCAGCTGTTTGCGAACCTCATCGACAACGCTATCAAGTACTGCCAGGTCGACTCGCCGGTGATCGCCATAGACTACGTCGGCGACGACCCCGACGGGGCGCACCGGTACGTGGTGAGGGACAACGGGCCCGGCATCGCTCCCAGCTCGCTGGGGCACCTCTTCGAGCCGTTCTTCAAGGGTGAGAGCGGCGGCACCGGGATCGGTCTGGCCACGGTCGAGAAGATCGTCAAGGTCTACGGGGGCGAGATCACCGCGCGCAACGATAAGGGCGCGGTCTTCGAGTTCACCATGCGCGATTCCACCTCCCAACGGACGCAGCCCGACTGACCGGGCTCAGAGCACAAGCATCAGGGTGCTTGCCGCCTGCTCGAGAACCTTGGCGCGCGTGTAGGGGAGCGGCAGATAGTCCACCCGGCACCACACCGGGAAATGGTCCTTGTAGTGCGGGCTCAACCGGTGCCCCGACTGACCCACATCCAGCACCGCCCTGGAGTTGTCGAGATCGCTGAAGTCGATGATCATGCGCAGGACAGGGCCGGCGTAGGCAGCGCGGCTCTCCGGGTCCGGCAGCAGGGCCATGTCGGTCGACCCTCCCATCGTCCCCCTGGCGAGAAGCTGCGTGAGGGGATCGCCCGCCGAAGGAGAGGCGTTCACGGTGTCGCCCTCACCGTCGCGGGGGACTGGGCCTACGTTGAAGATCTTGTCCAGCGGCCAGAACAGCCCCAGCAGGTTCAGGCAGGTCAGGTAGTGCACGCGGCCCCACTTCCAGGACGACTGATCGGCCGTGCCATACACTTTCTCTATCTCGGCGATCCCCTTCTCGAGGGCGTCGAGGGCGGCTTCGTCGTAGGAGCCCGCGGAAGGCGGGAGCCAGTAAGGGTCCCGCGAAGCGATGGCGTTCTCTACCGCCAGGCTGACAGTCGACCAGGTCGTGACGTACTCGGCGTAGAGGGTGCTGCCGAGCCTGTGGCGCAGCAGCGTCTCGCGCAGCTGGTCCCAGGAAAAAGCGTAGAGGGTCATGGCCACCGAGTCCTCCCGCGCCTGGAAGTCCCAGCCGGCGAGGCGCTCGACCGCCTCTCGAGCCGCCGGCGACAGCTCGTCCGAGGCAGCCTTCGACGCCGCCTGCACCGCGAGCTCAGAGAAAGTCCTGCCGGGGAACGTGAACACGTCCGCGTGGATCAGCGGCATGTCCTCGGGCGCCCACTTCTCGCGCGTGCGCAGAAGCTCAGAGATCCTGCCGTTCCTGTAAGGGGCCTCCCACGCCTTTGTTATCAGCTCTCCAAAGCCCTCGCTCACGATCTTCGAGTTGGCAGTGGTGATGAATCCTTCCTCGGGGTTGAGAGAGCGGGGCATCGCCTCGAACGGGACGTAGCCCTCCCACTCGGCCGTGCCCGAAGCGCCGTCGCAGGGGATGGTCCCGTCGCCGCTGGCGCGCCTGGGGATCTTCACCGCGGCGAGGTAGCCGATGTTGCCGTCTACGTCCGCGTAGACCTGGCTGAGGGCCGGGCCGACGAAGTTCTCGATCGAGCCCACGA
>Ga0066793_10000958_pt1 | contig 12441 bp, 11 predicted proteins | sample PersoiDNA2013189_FD_83876 | JGI IMG/M metagenome (GOLD analysis project Ga0066793, IMG submission 83876) | Permafrost soil microbial communities from the Arctic, to analyse light accelerated degradation of dissolved organic matter (DOM) -... | ecosystem: Environmental > Terrestrial > Soil >...
CACCAGGCGTACGTCGCAGGCCACCAGGTCGCGTTGCCCGATGTTGACCACCGGCAGCGCCCCGCAGACGGTCGCGCTAAAGGCCAGCCCGACGCGCGCGGCCTGCGCCGCCGCAGTCAGCTCGCCGAAGGCATGGACCAGCGGCCCCTTGTCGGCCAGCACCACCCCGATGCCCCGGCGCAAAGCGGCCCGCGCGCAAGCCAGCCCCGGCTGTCCATTTTGTAGATTGACGGCGGCAGCCTCCACCACCACGTCGGCAGCCACCAGTTCGACCATCTGCGGCGCGCTCATCCCCGCCTGGCCGCCCCGGTAGTTGCCGGCGCCCCGCCGCTGCTCTTGTGAGCGCGCAACTCGCCGGGTGCCAGGCCCTGCGCGTCCAGCACTGCCCCGCTCGAATCCGCCGCCCCAGTGAGTACCAGCTCGAGGCCGTACTGATCGCGCAGCGTTCCCGCCTTACTGATCATCAGGTCGAGAAGCGCCCGCCCGACGTTCCCCAGTCCCACCAGAGCAACACGTACTGTGTGGGTCATCCCTATACCTCCAGCCTACATCGTTGGGCTTTACCGCCGACTCCTAGCCTCAGACACCGGGGCTGGGCGGCAGGTCCCGCCATTATCGGTTGATCATCCGGCTGACCTTTAATTGCTGCCAGAGGCCCAGGCTCACGTCTGAGCCCCGCTCCGCCGTCACGGTCTCACCCTCGGTCAAGTTCATCAGGACGGCGATCTCATCGCAGTGATCGAACTTCGGACAATAGATGCATTCGGTCCAGATCTTGGGCGAAACCGCCAAGCGATCGACCGTGGCGAAACCCAGGCTATTGAAGAAGCCTTCCTGCAGAGTCAAGGCGCAGAGCTGGTCGTAGCCCGCCGCGCGCGCCCGCTCAACAAGGGCCTCGACCAACCGGCGGCCCAGGCCGGTACCGCGCTGGTCCGCGGCAACCGCCAGGGAGCGCAATTCGGTCAACTGTGGCGTTAGCTGCACAAGAGATCCACAGCCCACCACCGCGCCGGCCTGCTCGGCCACCAGGAAATGCGCCAGGACACGGCGCACCTGTTCCGCAGTGCGCGGCAGCATGAGGTTCTCGGCCGCGTAGTGATTGACGATCTTCAGTATGCCTTCGATATCCGCTTCAGTCGCCTGCCGGATGGTCGTTTTCATCTAGACCTCAACAAGAGCAGAATATCCCGTCCTCACAGAGAGCGCAGCGCGGCCCCCAGGCGTTCCACCGCCATGTCGATCTCTTTCGGCGTGATGATCAGCGGCGGCAGCAGGCGGAGAGTCTGCGGGCCGGCGCTGGTCACGATCAGGCCCTGGCTATAAGCGGCGTTGATCGCACTGCCGGCCGCCACATCCACATCCAGCCCGACCATCAGACCGCGCGCCCGGATCTCAGTGACATGGGGCAGGTCCACGGCCTGCAGCCGGTCCAGCAAATAGCGGCTGCTCTCCGCCACGCAGGCCAGGAACTGCGGGTCAGACACGCGCCTAACCAATATCTCGGCAACGCTGGCAACTAGCGGCGAGCCGGCGAAGGTGCTGCCGTGGTCACCCGGGCGCATAACGTCCGCCACCCGCTGCGACATCAGCACTGCGCCCATCGGCAGGCCGCCGGCCAGTGGTTTGGCGGTGGTGAGCATGTCCGGCGTGACCCCATAACCCTCATAGGCCCACAGCGTCCCGGTTCGCCCCATGCCGCACTGCACTTCGTCGAAGATCAACAGGGCGTTGTAGCGATTACAGAGAGCGCGCACCCCCTGCAGAAACTCCAGATCGGCCGGGAACACTCCGCCCTCGCCCTGCACCGGCTCCACGATCACCGCGCATACCGCGTCGTTCATCATCTTGGCGGTACCGGCCAGATCGTTGAAGGGCGCAATCTGAATGCCCGGCAGCAGTGGCCGGAACGGCGCCTGGTATTTCTCCTTGGGCGTGGCGCTGAGGGCGCCGTAGGTGCGGCCATGAAACGCGCCGGTGAAGGCGACGATGACGTGTTTGTCGGCGCCCAGGCACGTGCTGGCCCACTTGCGGGCGAACTTGAAGGCCGCCTCGTTCGCCTCGGTGCCGGAATTGCAGAAGAAAACCTTATCGGCGAAACTCTTCTCGCAAAGCTGCTCGGCCAGGCGGACCTGGGGCGCCGTGGAATATAGATTCGAGACGTGCCACAGTTTGCTCGCCTGCTCGGTCAGCGCTGCCTCCAGGCCGGCGTCGCCATAGCCCAGGGCGTTGACCGCAATTCCCGCGACACAGTCCAGGTAGGCCTTGCCGTCCGTGTCGTAGACCCAGCAGCCCTCGCCGTGGTCCAGCACGAACGGCGCCCGCGCGTAGGTGCCCAGCACATACTTCTTTTCCAGGGACATTACGTTCTGAGAGCTCATCTCAGTTGCTGAATCTGCCGTCATGGATTGCCTCCGTTCAGTCTTGCCTTATCACAGTCGTCCCGCCGCCGCTCGCCAGTCCTACGAGGTCGGTGATCACCGCCTGCGCTACTCCGCTCGCCACCGTCTCCAGCGCCGAGCGCAGCTTGGGGATCATGCCGCCGGTGACCACGCCGTCGCTGATCAGGCCTTCAACCTGGCCGGGTGTCAAAGCCCGCACGGTCCGCCCCGCCACCTGAACCCCGGGCACGTCGCTGACGAAGATGAGGCGTGCGGCCTCGACCGCCCGGGCGATGCCGGCTGCCGCGTGATCGGCGTTGACGTTATATGCCAGCCCGTCCTCGCCCAAAGAGACCGGCGACACCACCGGCGTCAGCCCCAGGTCCAACAACTGCAGTAGCGCTTCGCCGTTGACCGTCCTCACCTGGCCCACCCGGCCCAGGCTGCGCCCGTTGATCAGAAGAGGGGTCACCCGGATCAGGGCCAGGTCGACACCGCTCAGTCCCAACGCATCCACCCCGCCGTTGACCAGCCAGCGTACCAGGCGGGTATTAACGCTGCCGTTAAGGGCCATCTCCACCAGGCGCAGGCTGTCCTCACTGGTGGCCCGCAGCCCCTCGACCGTTTCGAACGAAACGCCCAACCGTTCGTGGATCTCGCCGATTTCCTTGCCGCCGCCGTGGACGACGACGACCGCGTACTCCGCAAGCAGTCCCTTGACCGCCTGGACGAACCCGGCCAGGAACACCTCGTCTTCCACCTGGTTGCCGCCGATTTTGAGGACCAGGATGGGTTTGGTCAGCGCAGTCATGGTAGCTCCTCGATCACCAAGCACGATCTGCATCCCCGACACTACTTCAGCCCGCACGTCTCATCCAGGCCGCACATCAGGTTCATGTTCTGCACCGCCTGGCCCGACGCGCCCTTGATCAGATTATCGATGCTCGCGGTGACTATCAGGGTCGGCGTGCCGGGAACGAATGTCAGACCAATGGCGCAGAAGTTGGTGTTGACCGTGTGATTTAGCGTCGCCACCTCGCCGGGCCTCAGCAGGTACACGAACGGCTCCCCGGCATACATGGTCTGGTAGGCCTCGCGCACCTCCGCCTCCGTCACACCTTCGGGCAGGTTCACGTAGATCGTGGACAAAATGCCGCGATTGACAGGTAACAAGTGGGGGGAGAAGACCACCTGGAACGGACTCTCTGCGCCCTGGCCTGGTTCGTCGCCGCTCTGTGCGCCGCTCTGTGCGCCGCTCTGTGCGCCGAGCTCCTGTTCCATCTCCGCCAGATGGCGGTGTGCCCGCCCGATGCTGTACGGGCTGATGTTCTCGTTCGCTTCAACAAAATGGGTCTTGAGCGAAGGCGAGCGGCCGGCCCCGGACACGCCGGACTTGCTATCGGCGATGACTGTGCCCTTCAACCATCCGCCCCGTGCCAACGGTGACAGGCCCAGGATGACACTGGTGGGGTAGCAGCCGGGGTTGGCGATCAGCCGAGCGCCTTTGATCTGCGTTCGGTGCAATTCAGGCAGACCGTAGACGGCCTCGGCCAACAGGGCAGGCTGCGTGTGAGGGACGCCGTACCAGGCCTGGTAATTGGTCGCATCGTGCAGCCGGTAATCGGCGCTCAGGTCCACCACCCTGGCGCCGGCCGCGAGGGCGGCGGCCACCGGGGCCTGCGCAGCCGCGTGCGGCAGACAGGCGAACACGACATCCGCAGCAGACAGATCGGCTTCGGCCAGCGCGAAAAGCGGAAGATCGGCAACCGGTGGCGGGACCGGGAACACCTGCCCGAAGCACTGCCCGGCGTTGCTTTCTGAGGTCAGCCAGGCGATCTGCGCGACCGGGTGCCGTCCCAGGATCTTCAGCAATTCCAGTCCGGTATAGCCCGTCGCGCCCATAATGCCGATTCGTAACATGATTAGCGCCTCGCAAGCACAAAAAAACCAGCACCCCTTGCCTGGGTGCTGGTTGCCTTATCTACCTTAGACGTTCGGCCCCGCGCCTACCCGGACCGGGTGGATACCTGGTCACCGCTGGTACGAGGGCGAGGAAATCGTAGGCAAAAAGCCACGGAATTTGTTCTCCGAACGGTCGTATGCTTCTGAGACGCTGGGTTGGCACCCATCGCTCATCTTTTGCGGTGAAAGTCTAGCACACGTAGGGAAGGCTGTCAAACTTCGTGATATGTTTGATTGTTCCGTTCGCCGAGCAACCGGGTTGTCGAGCAACCTGAGTCCTACGGAGACGGCATCTGGCCAGTTGGCCAGGAACCAGACTGGCCTCCCGACCAGGCGGGATGCCGTCCGCCTGCCGGTTGTTTGGCCGGCGGAGCGTGCTAAGATGAGCGCAGAAACTCGAAAGGAGGTAATACTGCTATGCTCTGGTAGATCGCGGCAGCCGTCGTCTGGTTGATATCCGCGGCCTGAATTGTGTACATCCTCGCGGACGTGTTCCGGGGTAAGGTCGCAGCTTACAGCCCGAAGATTTACCCGGCATATGTCTTCCACGGCGCGACTGCCGTGCTGGCCCTGTTCCTGTTCTTTAAGGCGCTGGGGTCGTGAAGGAGGAGAAGAGATGAAAGCATTGCTGCGTGTTGCCGGCATCGTTCTGATGCTCTTTGGCCTGATCTGAATTACCTACGTGATGGGAGCGGTCGCTTCCCATATACCGGGATTCACCAGCCTCAGCGAACTTTGGCCGGCGCTGGCTTTTCACACGCTGGCGTCGTTTGCCGGCGTGTCGCTGATCAGCAAATCAATCCAACGCTCCCAGCGCTCGCTTGATGCCGTCCGGCAGATGAAAGCACCGGGCGCAGGTAGCGCTAACTGAGGTCGTAGAGCAGGGTGTGAGAACCAGCGGGGTCCTGGCGGGTAGCTTATCCGCCAGGACTTCGCTTTTTTTACGAAGAGCCTTTTGTCGCGCCTGGCGTTGCATGCTATACTCTTCAAACTATCTGCTCTGGACTTGAAACGTATCCCAAGAGGTGACGGGTGTCTTATTCGGCCTGGTACCAGTGCGTGCGTGGCTGCGAGGGCCGCTATAGCTTGTTTGACGTGATCTACCGCTGCCCAAACTGCTCCGGGCTCCTCGAGGTCGTTCACGACGCTGCTGCGCTGGCTGAGCGGCCGGGGGTTGAATGGCGGGCACTCTTCGATTCGCGGGGACGCGCGGCGACAGGCGCAGCCGCCTCGGGCGTGTGGAGCAAGGCCGAGTGGGTGCTGCCGCACGTTGCGCCGGAGCATATCGTCACGCTGGGCGAAGGCTTCACACCGCTGGTGACCGCGCCGCGCCTGGCGCACGATCTGGGGCTGACGGACCTGTGGGTCAAACAGTGCGGGATCAGCCATACGGGCTCCTTCAAAGACCTGGGAATGACCGTGCTGGTGAGCGCAGTGGCGCAGATGATGGCGGACGGGAACAGTCCGGTGCGCGCCGTGGCCTGCGCCTCCACCGGCGACACGTCGGCTGCAATGGCGGCCTATGCGGCCGTGGCCGGTATCCCGGCGATCGTGTTCTTGCCGCGCGGCAAGATCAGCACGGCTCAGTTGATCCAACCGCTGGCCAATGGCGCCCACGTGCTGGCGCTTGACACCGACTTCGACGGCTGCATGCGCGTTGTCCGCGAGGTGACGCGCGACATCTCGATCTACCTGGCCAATTCGATGAACTCGCTGCGCGTCGAAGGACAGAAAACAGTGGGCATTGAGATCGTGCAGCAGCTTGGCTGGCAGGTGCCCGACTGGATCATTCTTCCCTCGGGCAACCTGGGCAACATCTCGGCCCTGGCCAAGGGGCTCGCGCTCGCGCACCAACTGGGTGTCATTGACCGCCTGCCACGCCTAGCCGCGGCGCAGGCCGAGCGTGCCAACCCACTCTATCGCGCCTACCAGACCGGTTTCCAACGCTTCGAGCCGGTCACTGCCGGCGTCACCGCGGCCTCGGCCATCCGCATCGGCGATCCGGTGAGCTACGAGAAAGCCGTGCGTGCGCTGCAGGCATTCGACGGCGTCGTCGAACAAGCGGACGAGGATGAACTGGCGCACGCCGCCGCACTGGCCGACCGGGCAGGGCTCTACGCCTGCCCTCACACCGGCGTGGCCCTGGCGGTCGCCGGAAAGCTCGCCCGGCGCGGCGTGATCAGGACTGGACAGCGTGTAGTGGTCATTTCCACCGCCCACGGGCTGAAATTCACGGGTTTCAAGACTGCCTACCACGAAGACAGCCTGCCCGACGTCGCGGCACTGCACAGTAACCGGCCGGTCGAGTTGGCGCCGGATACGGGGGCGGTAAAGGCGGAGCTGGAGCGGTGGATGGAAAAACGTCTAGCAAGTTAGCTTGACTCAATGAGGAGGCATGGGATATGGATATCGGAATCCCCAAACAGAAACGGCCCTTCGATTACCGCGTCGGCCTCACACCGATGGGAGTAGAGATACTCACCGGGATGGGCCACCGCTGCTACGTGGAGAACGGCGCCGGACAGGGCAGCGGCTTCGACGACGAGCGCTACCGCCAGGCGGGCGCCCAGATTGTCTATTCCCCCCAGGAAGTCTTCGGGCGCGCGCAGATGATCCTTTCGGTTTCACGCCCGCTGCCCAATGAGTTCGACCTGTTGCACGAAGGCCAGATCTTGTGCGGCTTCTTGCACCTCGCCGTCACTCACCCGGCCAAGTTGGAGCTTCTCCAAAAACGCAAAATCAACGCGCTTGCTTACGAGACCATCCAGCTCGACGACGGCGAACTGCCGGTGCTGCAGCCGATGAGCCAGATCGCAGGACGCATGATCGCCAGCGAGGCGGCTCGGCTGCTGCAAAACAATGAGGGCGGGCATGGCATTCTGTTAGGCGGTGTGCCGGGGGTGCCGCCGGCCAAAGTCGTCGTGCTGGGCGCCGGTATCGTGGGCATGAATGCCGCCAAGATGTTCCACGCGATGGGAGCGGACCTCTACATCCTCGACTCCGATCTGCGCAAGCTACAGGCGATCGAGAACCAGTGCTGGGGCGCCCGCACGATGGTTGCCTACGACTTCAATATTGCCCGGGTGGTGAAGTTCGCGGATGTACTCGTCGGCGCGGTGCTGATCCCGGGCGCACGCGCCCCCAAACTCGTTACCCGTGAGATGGTCTGCACGATGAAGCCCCGTTCGGTCATCATGGACGTTTCGATCGATCAAGGGGGCTGCGTCGAGACCAGCCATCCGACTACCTATCAGAACCCGACCTACATTGAAGAAGGCGTCATCCACTACTGCGTTCCCAACATGACCGGCGTGCTCGCACGCACTACCACCCATGCCTTCAACAACGCGGCCTGGCCGTATATCCGGCAGATCGCCGCCAAAGGGCTGGAACAGGCGATACTGGACGATGTCGCGCTGCGACGCGGCCTCAACGTTCACGCGGGCGAGATCGTGCACCCGGCGCTGCTCCCGGCTGCCGGCGGATCCGGCGGCGGAGCCGCAGGCGGTGCGGCATGAACTGGGAAGAAGCGTATCGCAGCAAGATCTGCTCCGCCGATGAGGCGGTCGAGGTAATACAGTCGCATCACCGGCTCTTCATGACTGGGAACTGCAGCGTGCCCACGCAACTGCTGGCCGCGCTGGTCCGCCGCGCCCCTCAGCTTGAAGACGTGGAGATCTGCCAGGTGCTGACCATCGGCCCGGCAGATTATGTGGCGCCCGAGATGCAAGGCCATTTGCGCGTCAATTCGCTCTTTATCAGCCAGAATGTGCGGAACGCGGTCAACGATGGGCGGGCGGACTTCACGCCCATCTTCCTCAGCCAGATCCCACGCGTCTTGCGCGACCCGGACATGCTGCGCCCAGACGTAGCCATGGTCCACTGCTCGTCGCCCGACGAGCACGGCTTCTGCACCTTTGGCGTCGAGGTTGGCCTGACAAAGCCGGCGGCTGAAGCGGCCCCGATCGTGATTGCGGAGGTCAACGATCGCATGCCGCGCGCCCTGGGCGACAGCTTTATCCACGTGAGCCGGCTAACACGCATCGTTGCCGCCAGCTACCCGATCGTGGAGGTGCGACAGGGTTCCCCAGGCGAGCTGCAGAAACAGATCGCCTGTAACATCGCCGAGCTGATCCCCGACGGCGCGACCATGCAGATGGGCATCGGCGAGATCCCGGACGCGGTGCTGCTGTACTTGAAGAACAAGAAGGACCTGGGCGTCCACACCGAGCTATTCTCCGATGGGGTGATCGATCTGATCGAATCCGGGGTCATCAACAACGCGGCCAAGACCATCCACCGCGGCAAGTGCGTGGCCGGATTCGCGTTGGGCTCACAGCGGTTGTACGACTACATAGACAACAACCCCATGTTCGAGTTCCATCCGCAAGATTACGTCAATGATCCGTTCGTGATCGCGCAAAATAGCAAGCAGATAGCCATCAACTCGGCATTAGAAGTGGACCTGACCGGCCAGGTGTGCGCGGACTCGATCGGTCCCATTTTCTACAGTGGTGTTGGCGGGCAACTGGACTTCATGTACGGTGCCCTGCGCTCGCCTGGTGGACTGCCGATCATTGCGATGCCGGCCACCGCCAAGGACGGGACTCTCAGCCGCATCGTGCCGATGCTCAAGCAGGGCGCGGGCGTAGTCACGACGCGCAACCACGTTTCGTGTATCGTGACCGAGTACGGCGTGGCCAGGCTTTACGGCAAGACTATCCGCCAGCGGGTGCATGAGCTGGTCAACGTGGCCGCCCCGCAGTTCAGGGAGGAATTGCTGGCGTTCGCGCGCAAACAGCACTGGATCTAGCCGAGGCGGTAGCCACTCCGGCTTGTTGCACAAAAAACCGGGTTTCGATTAAGCCGTTGCGGCCCGAAACCCGGTTTTGATTTAACCCTCTTGTGCCGGCGCAGTTGAAGATCAGCCGCGCTCTTCGATCGGCACCCAGGGTAGATCGTGCGGGCCGACGTAGTTCGACTGCGGGCGAATCAGGCGGTTGTCCGCCATCTGCTCGAAGACGTGGGCGGTCCAGCCGACGATGCGGCTCATCGCGAACATGCAGGTGAAGGTGTCCACCGGGATGCCCAGCGAGTAAAGCAGCGGCGCTGAGTAGAAGTCGACGTTAGCGCTGAGGTTCCGGTCGCGGAAATATGGGTCTTCCTTGGCGATCTCTTCCAGGCGGCGCGCGATATCGAACCACTGGCGCTCACCTGTCGCGTTCACCAACATCTCCAGGTTGTGTACCAACGGCTCGGCCCGTGGGTCGCGCACTTTGTACACTCTGTGGCCGATGCCCATCACGCGGCGGCCGGTCGTCTTGCCCTTTATGAACCATGGCTCCACATTGCTTGACTCGCCGATCTCCAGGAACTGCACCATGGCTTCCTGCACCGCGGCGCCGTGCAGCGGCCCCTTCAAAGTGCCCATGGCCGAAGTCATGGCCGAATGCAAATCCGAGTCGGTGGAAGCAGTCACGCGGGCCGCAAAGGTGGAGGCATTAAACTCATGGTCGGCCAATAGCAGCAGGTACTGATCCAGCGCCTTGGCCGCCATCGGATCAGGCTCGGCGCCGTTCAACATCCACAGGAAATTGGCCGCGTGATCCAGGTCCGCGCGCTGCTCAATCGGGTAGTGGCCGTTACGAATGCGCTCGAAATGCGCCAGCACAGCCGCGATCTGGCCCAAGAGACGGCAAGCCTTGCGGCGGTTAGCGGCAGGGGAGTTATCTTCCGATTCAGGATCATAGTGAGCCAGGATGGATATCGAGCTGCGCATCACGGCGGTTGGCGAAGCGTCATTGGGAAGTTGGCGCAGGATAGTCACGATCTCGCCCGGCAAGGGACGGCAGTTTCGCGATTCCATGCGCATTTCTTCCAGTTCGGCCGCGGTCGGCAAGTGGCCGTTCCATAGCAGGTAGGCGACTTCTTCGAAGCTGCTGTGCTCGGCTAGCTGGCGAATGTCGTGGCCCCGATACTCCAAAATACCAGCTGCACCGTCAACGAAGCTGATGCTGCTATCCGATATCACCATTCCCGCCATTCCCTTGGCGGCAGGAGCAGGTTTGGTCGCCGTTACGTCGCTCATCAGAATCCTCCTGTCAATCGAAACCTGGGCCAACCATTTAGACAAATATAGCCGACCCACTACGGTGCGTCAAGTGTTGGATGCGACAGAAAGTGGCGCCGTTACGCATCGACTGGCACCAGCAGCAGAGGGCAACTGGAGCGCGCGAGCACCCTGGCGGCCGTGCTACCTGCCCAGAACGCGTCGGTACCGGTCCGGCCGTGCGTGCCGAGCACGATCATGTCGCTGTCCACCAAGCGTGCCGCGTCCACGATCCCCGTCGCCGGATCGCCGCGCTGAAGCTCGGCTGTGACGGCAAGGCCCCGGCTGCGCAACTCAGAGATTTGCTTGCGCAAGTAGCTCTCCGCGTCCTGCTGAGCCATGTCGAGCAGCGCCGTGGTGGCGCCGGGCAACAGCCGCCCGGTCGCGGCCTGTTGCCCGCCGAGCGTGCTCAATGTCGGCACGACAAACACCAGGTGCAACTCTGCCGGGCAGGCGTATCCCAGCTCCACGGCCGCCGGTAGGCTGCGCTCGTGCTCAGGGCTGCCATCCAGCGGCACCAACAGGCGCTGGCAAGTAAAGCTCTCGGCCACCCCTTCCTCGGTTGGGCGGATCAGGGCAACCGGCGTCGTTCCGCGCGCCACCACCTGTTGCGCGATGCTGCCGAACAACACGTCGCGCAGGCCGCCCGAGCCATGGGTACACATCACGATCAGATCGGGCGCCAATTCATCTACGTGTTGGACGATACCCCCGGCCACATCCTTCATCTCGGCCGTGTGCACGTGCCGCTCCACATCCAGGGTCACACCTGACGCATGCTCCTGCATATGCCGGGCGGCGGCTTCCAGGTAAGCGCCAGCCTCATCTCCCGCCGTCAAATGGTGTTCGCCGTGCACCACCTGGGGCGCGTCGTGCTCGATGATGTGAATAAGAGTGACCGATGCCCCCAATCGAGCAGCCAGGTACGCCGCTGCGGGCAGGGCCGCCTCGGCCAGGCGCGAGCCGTCCAGCGGGACCAGCAGGTGCTTGAACATGGCTCATCCTCCCCTGAGTGTTTGATAGACAATGAAAACGTTCAGGCTCACGATCAACAGGGCAACGAGGCTGGCAATGACCGTGGTCCCCAGGCGGTTTACGAGCGAGCCCATCACATCGCGGCGGCTGGTGAACACGACCAAGGGGATCACCGCAAACGGCAGGCCGAAGCTGAGAAGGACCTGGCTGAGGACCAGGGTGCGGGTCGGGTCGAGGCCCAGGATGATGACCACCAGCGACGGAGCGATGGTGGCCAGACGGCGCACCCAGACCGGGATGTGGCGACGCAGGAAGCCCTGCATGATGACCTGCCCCGACATGGTGCCAACGGAAGACGACGACAGGCCGGCGGCCAGCAGAGAGATGGCGAACACCCAACTGGCGGCCGGACCAAGCAGCGGCGCCAGCGTGGCGTGCGCCTCTTGGATGGTGCCGACGTTGTTGTATTGAGGATTATGAAAGGTGACCGCGGCCATAATCAGCATGGCTGCGTTGATCAACCCGGCCACGCCCATAGCCAGGGTCACATCGAGGACCTCGAAGCGGAACAGCCGGCGCATCTGCCCCGGGTCCTTAGCCACCACGCGGCCTTGCATCAGGGCAGAGTGCAGGAAGATCACGTGTGGCATGACCGTCGCGCCGAGGATGCCCGAGGCCAAGATCACGGCCTCGGCGTTCGGCAGCCTGGGCACGAGCCCGACGGCAACCGCGCCCCAGACGGGCCGGGCGAGGACGGTCTCGATCAGATAACAGAAGGCAATGACACCAACCAGGGCAGTGATCACGGCTTCGAGCGGCCGGAAACCGTAACGTTCAAGGCCAAGGATCAGGAAGGTCACGACTGCGGTGAGGACGCCCGCAATCCAAAGCGGGATGCCAAACAGAAGGTTGAAGCCGAGCGCTGCGCCAAGGAACTCAGCCAGGTCGGTGGCCATGGCGACGATCTCCATCAGGCCCCATAAGCCCCAGACAGACCACGCCGGGAAGTGCTCCCGG
>Ga0066793_10000963_pt1 | contig 12427 bp, 15 predicted proteins | sample PersoiDNA2013189_FD_83876 | JGI IMG/M metagenome (GOLD analysis project Ga0066793, IMG submission 83876) | Permafrost soil microbial communities from the Arctic, to analyse light accelerated degradation of dissolved organic matter (DOM) -... | ecosystem: Environmental > Terrestrial > Soil >...
ACTCAATGCACTCCTTTCATCGGCTGAGCGTCTTGCTTACCTCAAAGAGCAAGCGATTAAACGGGCAGCACACTACGATGCGAATTGTGTTGTCGAGCAGTGGGTAACTATTTTATCGGGGAGGTGTTGAAATGACGCGACTGGGTGGTTGGTTAGTTGGGTTTTTCTTTTTGCTAATGCTTGTTGTACCCACGACGTTACAAGCAGAAAGAGGGATACTGCTTGCTCTGCTGCTTTTTTGGAACGATTCTGATTTTGACAAACTCACCTAGCAGGTGGAGTGTTTCCAAGCCGTTAGTTTACTGGCTTGTTGCTTGTGTAACGTATTCTGTTTTTTCAATGCTGGTGGGGTGTTGAATGGGGCACAAGGTGCGATAGCTGTATCGACTATTTATGTCCTCTGGCCTATTCTTTATGTTTATTTTATCGGGTTCGCAAAAATCATCGAAGGCTATGTTTTTCTTGTAAAAGTGTTGCTGATAGGTGTTTTTCTTGCAGCCATGTCAGGGGTATTGCTTGTGGCCTCAAGTTTTTACCCCGCGCTTTGGATTCTTGACCCATATTTTGAATTAATGGAAGGTGGCTTAGGTTTAAAAGGAAATACAATCGCATTCAATTTAGATAACATGGCATCGGTTATCTACGGTTTAGCGTTTCTGTCGGCATTATTATTGCTCGGTATGCGAACGTTGCTTCACTTTTCACGCAAATGGAAAGCTTTCTGCATTGTAAGTCTGTTTGTCTCATTCTTTGTAATGCTTATTTCGGGTCGCAAAGGCTTCATTGTCGTTGGGTTAATTTCTGCACCGTTAAGTCTGATATTGATGCACATGACTGGGATTCACAGTCTTCAACTAAAGTTTATCATTAAAATTTTGGCGTCTGTCTCGTTCATAATTATCTTTGCGCTGCTCATTGGCTCAATGACACTTGGTTTGGATTTGTCCGCAATAGTGGATAATTTTTTCTCGGGGTTTGATTTTGGTGATGCGAGTAATGTTTCGGCTGCCCGCCGAGCTGAACAATTTAATGCTCTGATATTAGAGTGGCAGAGTTCGCCTTTGATTGGTTTTGGACATGGAAGTGGTGCTATCAGCGCACCTGGCGATGTGATGCCTTGGGCATACGAATTGCAGTATGTTGCTTTGTTATTTCAAACAGGTGTTCTAGGTATGCTGGTTTACGGATCGGCTGTTGCCTGGCTGATGTATCAGATGGTCAGGCTATCGCGTAAATATGCCGATCTTACTGTTTTGATGCTCCCCGCACTTGTTGGACTTACGTGTTTTTTGATAGCCAACGCGACCAATCCATACTTGAGCAAGTTTGATTATCTGTGGACACTATTTTTACCAGTTGGCTTGGTCAATATAGGTTTGTTAAAAGATAACGCCATGAGATGTTCCAGCAAAGGGTTTGTCGTTCATGCTTGAAAATAACTTACTATCAATAATAATCGTTAACTGGAATGCCGGTACGCAGCTGGCCGAAGTTATCTCTAGCATCGCCCAATATCACCACGGCTTGGTGTCATCCGTCATCATCGTTGACAATGCATCGACCGATGATTCACTGGCGCAAGTCGAAACAATTGAAAATTTATCTTTCCAACTTCAGATTGTTCGCAACACCAATAACCGAGGGTTTGGTGCGGCCTGCAATCAAGGAGCGGCACTGGACACCAGCGAGTATTTGCTTTTCCTTAATCCAGATACGCGTTTGTTTGAAAACTCGTTGTCGGTGCCAATTGCATTCATGCAAGATCGCACGAATCAGGATGTGGGAATCGTTGGGATTCAACTGCTCGATGAACAGAATCGCATTGCCCTTAGTTGTGCTCGCTTTCCTACATTGGAAATATTTGCGGCACGAGCATTGGGGGTAAATCGCTTGCCGGGGTTGCGGCATTTGAATACGCACATGACGGATTGGGCACACAGCGAAACACGCACCGTTGACCATGTAATTGGTGCTTTTTATTTGATACGTCGCTCGCTCTTTAATTCTTTGGGTGGTTTTGATGAGCGTTTTTTTGTTTATTTAGAGGACTTGGATTTATCTTTACGCGCCCATCAAGCAGGCTACCACAGCGTCTTCCTAGCCGACGCGCAAGCTTTTCACGCTGGTGGCGGAACCTCCCGCCAAGTTAAAGCCCGTCGTTTGTTTTATTCCTTGCGCAGTCGTTTGTTCTATGGTTTTAAACATTTTAGCCCTTGGCAGGCTTGGATTCTGGTTATGATTACTATAGGAGTCGAATCTGTAACCCGTACTATTTTTTCTCTTGTTGGGAGTGGACTCGCAGGTGTTCGTAATACATGGCGAGCATATGGCATGTTATTGCGGGATATGGGATCCATTCTAGAAAAGAGTCGTCATTGAAAATCCTTTTCCTCCCCCGCTTCGGTCAGCAAGGCGCATCTTCGCGGATGCGCTCCTTGAAGGAAAGCGCAATAACCAGTCCTTTCTCTGGAGTATCTTGATGTTTCAGGTGTGGCTAGAAGAACTAAAGCGAGCGGCTTAATGTTTGTTTATTGGATGATGTTCTTCATTCCGGTTTTTGCTCTGTTTTATCCCTTGCGGATGACGGCTGATGCGCGTGATTGGATGTGGCGGGCGATATGTGTTTTATTCATTTTTATAATCGGATTGCGGTTCGAGGTGGGGGGGGATTGGTATAGCTATCTGGACAACTATCAGGCTGCACTTGGCGAGTCATTTTCCGACGCGATTGTACTGAGTGATCCAGGCTATGCGCTATTGGATTGGCTGTCGGCTTCGCTGGGCTTGGGTGTCTATGCGGTCAACTTTGTCTGTGGTGCGGTGGTGATGACGGGGGTTTATTATTTTTGTCGGCGGCAGCCGCAACCTTGGTTGGCGTTGGCTGTGGCCATACCGTATATGCTGATTGTGGTAGCGATGGGTTATACGCGCCAAAGTGTCGCATTGGGTTTTGAGTTGCTGGCATTGGTTGCGCTGAGCAACGGTCGTCTAAGCCGATTCATTTTTTTTATTGCTTGTGCCGGGTTATTTCACAAATCAGCCGTACTTCTTCTGCCGCTGGGGATTTTGAGCTCCACTCATAGAAAAATATGGGTAATCTTATCCATGGTGGGTATGTCTGTACTGTTGGGAGGGGCGCTGCTGCTTGAGCATTACGAAGCACTGATGGTCAATTATGTTGGAGAAAAAATGGAATCCGAGGGTGGGGCAATTCGTGTAATCATGAACGCAGTTCCTGCTGCGATATTTCTCCTGTTTGCCAAACGCTTTGCGCCAGATGAAAACGAGCGCAAATTATGGTTTTGGATGGCGATATTCTCTTTGGTTTGTGTTCCGTTGGTGGGGTTGGCATCCACAGCAGTGGATCGCGTGGCTCTATATTTTCTGCCGATACAATTATTCATTTATTCTCGCATCGGTTGTTTGTTTCGTAACCCAATCTATAAGACTTTGGCAATGCTGACTGTCGTGGCAGGATACGGATTGGTCGAGTGGGTACTGCTCAATAAAGCGACCTTTGTTTCAGTTTATTGGGTGCCATATAACAACGCAGCATTTTTTTGGTGAATCTGCTTAGTGGGATTTGAGAATGAAAAAGAGAATCATTTTTTTCACCCGCTTTGGTCAGCAAGGCGCATCTTCGCGGATGCGCTTGTTGCAATACCTCCCGTGGATTGAGTCGGCGGCGATTGAGTCTGTTGTTTCCCCTTTGTTTGATGATGCGATGCTGTTGCAAAAATATCAGCATGGCGGCTATAGCTCGCTGGATTTGTTGTCGGCTTATTGGCGGCGTATCCATGCTTTGATGGAGCGACATCGTTTTGATCTGGTCTGGATTGAAAAAGAAGCTCTGCCGTGGTTTCCTGCATGGTTCGAAAGATGGTTGTTGCGCCGCGCACCCTATGTCATGGATTTTGACGATGCGATTTTCCATAACTACGACTTGCATCGTTCTGCTTGCGTGCGGCGTGTTTATGGGCGGCGGATAGATCGTTTGATGGCGGGCGCGCGGTTGGTAATAGCGGGGAATCGTTACTTGGCGGATCGTGCCACTGCTGCCGGGGCGCGGTGGGTGGAGGCGATTCCCACCGTGGTTGATCTGACGCGGTATGCTGCTAAGCAAATGTATTCGGTAAACACGAAGCCGCTTATCGTGTGGATTGGCTCTCCCTCTACGGTTCATTATTTACTGGAATTGGCGGAATCATTGGACGCGTTGGCTAAACGGCTACCATTCACGCTGCGGGTGATTGGCTGTGGCGCGCTCACCATGCCGGGTGTGGATGTTGAATCACTGCCGTGGTCTGCGGATACGGAAGCTACTGCGATTGCCGAGTGTGACGTCGGCATCATGCCTCTGCGGGATACCCCGTGGGAACAGGGCAAGTGCGGCTACAAACTGATTCAGTACATGGCCTGCGGACTACCTACGGTGGCTTCGCCTATTGGTGCAAACCGGGATGTGGTGATCGAGGGCGAGACGGGTTTCTTTGCCGACACTGCTTCCGATTGGGTAGAAAAAATGGAATTGCTGTTGTGTGATGCTGCGTTGCGTCAGCGTTTAGGTCAGGCTGGACGAGCGCGGGTGGAGTCTGAATATTGTCTGCAGCGGACAGCACCGAGGTTGCTGTACCTCCTCACTGAAGCAGGCGTGCAATAGTTATGTGTGGCTTGGTGGGATTTCTGGGTGGAGTTGCTGGCATGGATGGCGATGCGTCTTTGCTGCGCCGCATGTCAGATACGCTCATCCATCGCGGGCCGGATGATGGTGGGGTTTGGTGCGACAGCGAGCAGCGGATTGGGCTGGGACATCGGCGCTTGGCGATTGTGGATTTGTCGTCTGCTGGTCATCAGCCGATGGTGTCGGCTAGTGGGCGGTATGTGATTGCGTTCAATGGGGAGATTTATAACCATTTGGGGTTGCGGGGGGAGTTGGAAAAGCTCGCCGGCGCACCTAATGTACAGCCACCCCTCACCCTAGCCCTGTCCCCTGAGGGGCGAGGGAATGAATGTGGCGGGCGAGGGGAAACTGCTTGGCGGGGGCATTCGGATACGGAAACTTTGCTGGCTGGGATTGAGGCTTGGGGGGTGGAGGCTACACTCAAAAAATCAATTGGCATGTTTGCGATTGCTTTGTGGGACAGGCAAACACGCACGCTGACTTTGGCACGCGACCGCATGGGTGAGAAGCCGTTGTATTACGGTTGGCAAGGTGCGGGTAGTCAGCGAGTGTTTTTGTTTGGCTCGGAGCTTAAGGCACTCAAGGCGCATCCTGCTTTTGTGGCAGATATTGACCGTGGCGCACTTTGCTTGCTGTTGCGGCATAACTACATCCCCGCACCGTATTCGATTTACCAAGGCATAGCCAAGCTGGAGCCGGGGTATTTGTTGTCTGTTTCATTGGCGCAGCCTGAACCCAAAATTTGGAAATATTGGGACGCGGTTGAAGTGGCGCGCGCTGGCGTGGCTCAGCCATTTGCGGGCACGACTGATGAAGCGGTGGATGCGCTGGAGGTATTGGCCAAAGACGCAGTGCGCCAGCAAATGATGGCGGATGTGCCGTTGGGTGCATTTTTGTCGGGGGGCATTGATTCCAGTATGGTGGTGGCGTTGATGCAGGCGCAGTCTTCGCGTCCGGTCAAAACGTTCACCATCGGTTTCAACGAAGAAGGTTACAACGAAGCAGTTCACGCCAAGGCAGTGGCGCGGCATTTGGGCACTGAGCATATCGAGTTGTATGTGTCACCGCAGCAGGCGATGGAGGTGATCCCGCGTTTGCCCGGCTTGTATTGCGAGCCATTTGCGGATTCATCGCAGATACCCACTTTTTTGGTGAGCCAATTGGCTAAACAGCATGTGACGGTGTCGCTATCAGGTGATGCAGGGGACGAGTTGTTTTGCGGATATAATCGATACCAGATTACGGAAAATTTGTGGCGAAAATTGGCGGTCGTGCCAGCCCCGCTACGTGCGCTTGCCACCAGTGGAATTACCTCGGTTGCTCCGGACAAGTGGGATGGCTTGGCGCGTTTCATTCCCGGTGCGGCACGCTATTCTTCGTTGGGTGATAAATTACACAAGGGTGCAGGGGTACTTGCTAGTCGCACCGTGGATGATCTTTACCTGGGTATCGTTTCGCATCTGCGCAATCCGGCAGACTGGGTGATTAACGGTAAAGAACCACCGACACACTTGCAGGGAGCGCGACCTGAGTTGGAAGGGTTGAATGACGTGGAGCGCATGATGGCACTGGATACGATCAGTTACTTGCCGGATGACATTCTGGTCAAGGTGGACCGTGCTGCCATGGGGGCTTCACTGGAAAGCCGGGTGCCGTTTCTGGATCATCGGATTGTGGAGTTCGCTTGGAGCTTGCCGCTTGGCTATAAATTGCGCGAAGGGCAAACCAAGTGGCCATTGCGCCAGGTGCTTTACCGCCATGTTCCGCGTGAACTGATTGATCGCCCCAAAATGGGCTTTGGTGTTCCGTTACACGATTGGCTGCGCGGGCCGTTGCGTGATTGGGCGGAAGACTTGTTGGACGAGGCGCGCTTGCGGCGCGAGGGATATTTTCATCCGGCGCCGATCCGGCAAATGTGGGCGGAGCATTTGAGCTGGCGGCGCAATTGGATGGCACGGTTGTGGAATGTGTTGATGTTTCAGGCGTGGTTGGATGCGGAGAGAGCGCAGTGACAAAGAAAATTATCAGAATTGCGCGTAAATCCGCCTTGATTATTGCGGTAAAGGTAGTGATATTGCTGTGCTCGTTTGTGTTGTTTTTGCTGCTGGCAGCTACCGCCCACGTGCCGACTACCCTTGAAGCAAGTGATGTGGCGGTATTTCAGAATGAATTAAATCTTACGCCGTTGCAGCATCCCCAAACGTTTGCCGACGAGATCGTTGCAATCAAGACGATTCAGCATCGGGTGTTCGATAAAGCCCCGGTTGGTGCTGGCATTCCTGACTTTGAGCCGCGTGAACCTTCGGATTTGATGAAGAAGCGTGAAGGTTTGTGCTATGACCGTAGCCGGACGCTGGATAAGGCGTTTACTTTTATTGGATTGCCGTCCCGGCATGTTTATTTGCTGTACCGGCAAGATCGTAGCTTTTTGAGTGCGCTATTCCATCACGGACAGGCATCTCATGCGGTGACTGAGGTTAAAACCAGTAAAGGTTGGATGTTCGTTGACTCAAATACGGAATGGATTGCGCTTACTCGTGATGGTCAAGTCGTGAATGCAGATGATGTTTGGAAGCGTGCCTCAGAGTTTGATGCTATGCCCGTCTACCTAAAAGATTCCTGGTGGGCAATACGCGGGATGTATTCTCGTAAAGGTCAGCTCTACCCATCCTATATCATGTTTCCAAATTTAAATTTGCCAGATTTATTTAGCTGGTTGATTTGGGGATAGCGACTCAATCCCGAATTGTCCATTATTGAGTCGGCCATTAACAGATTGAAATGGTCGCTATGCCGTAGGCTGGCGGTGAGGCACGAACCCCAGCGTTTAGTGGCCTCGAACATGCCTGCCCTGAGCCTGTCGAAGCGGCTGGGGTTCGCGTTGCTGTGTCAATTCTGGATCGAGCTTGCTCGATAACAGATTGCCTGACTTTATTGCACCACCAGCCTACAAAACTATTTGATGGCCGGCTCTATAGTGGCGGCAAGCGCAGGGCAGGAGCTAGAGGTGATCGTAAAGAACCTGTTTGAAAATACCGTGACCATGCGCATCGGTAACGTAGCGGCAGCGGCGGGCGCAGGGCATCCGCTTGATCCAGGTGAATCTGTTACGCTCAACACGCTGGCAGCGGTGTATGCTTACAACACCGGCGCGGTTAATCAGTCGGTTTCTGTCTTGGTCAATTCGAGGGCTAAAAAAATGAAAAATAACTTCCTGCATCGCTGGCTATTTTTGCTGGTCTTCATCCCGGCGATGGTGTTCGCCGGTAGCGGCGTAACCACACCTAACCCGAAGCTTTCTAGCGATGCGGTGCAAAAAAAGTTACTCGAAGTCGCAGTGAGTCCGGAGGACTTCGGGGCAGTAGGCGATGGTGTAACGAATGATACCGATGCTTTCGCAAAGTTGGGAGCCCGCATTACTTCGCTTGGTGGCGGCAAGATTACGATGTCGCCAAAAATCTACATTGTTGGAAAACAAACCTTTGCGGGAGGGGCTGGGCACGGGTACGCCTATAAAGCTGCGGACATCCTGAAAATCAAGAACTGCACCAGGCCGGTAATCATTGAGGGCAACGGAGCAGTGTTGAAAATAGCTCCAGGGTTGAAATTCGGCTCGTTTGATCCGACAACCGGAGCGCCATATTCACACTCCATGCCGTTCACAAATGCAGATTTTGCGGCGGATGTTGGCTCAATCATTAATGTATCGGGGAATGCAAGTGTAACCATTAGTGGATTGGAGCTTGATGGTAATTCTGGAAACATCGCGTTAGGTGGGCAGTGGGGAGATACTGGGTATCAACGTGCGGGTGATGGTATCTACGCACTTAACAACGGTGCGTTGCATATTGAGGATGTTTACACACATCATCACGGTAGAGACGGTCTTATGATAGGTTACGCTGGTGCAACTGCCGACATGCCTGCAAAACCTGTTACCTTGTTCAAGGTACGCAGCGAATACAACGCACGGCAAGGGTTATCGTGGGTGGGTGGAGTCGGGCTGACTGCCACCAATTGCAAGTTCAACCATACAGGGAAAGGAGCATTTCATTCGGCGCCTGGAGCAGGGATTGACATCGAGGCAGAGTCGGCGGTTATCAGAAAAGGGGTGTTTATCAACTGCGAAGCGGGAAATAATGTAGGCGCTGCGATGGTCGCAGATACTGGAGATTCTGCGGATGTGCATTTTATTGACTCTAAATTTTATGGCACAACAGCCAATGCAATTTGGCCTAATAAACCGAAGTTTACTTTTACGCGATGCTTAATCGCTGGTGGTGCGGTTCACGCATACACCGCTACCAATGAGGAAGATCGGACAAAGTTTGAAAATTGCAGGTTTAGTGCTGATGAAACATTTAATGGAATAGCGGCTCTTGGTTCAGATGCACATATAGCCGATTTTTCTAATCAGAATCCGATATTTGAGAATACAACTTTCGTCACAAATCAGTCTAATCGCGTATTGCAAGCGACTTCAGGCGGAGTTACTGGAGCAACCTACCGCAACTGTACAATGATCCAAAACGGCTACGTGGGGCCGGCAGTACCACGCGGTACATTTGAAGGTATAAATACTATCACCATGATTACTGGAGTGGCTGACCTGAGTAGCTCTACTAATAATGGGAAGCTGTTAGCAACAGGAAAGGTCGTGGGCATTAAGGTGTCGAACTCGGGCAGGTAGTAAATGCAGGGCTGCCTGCGACGGAGGAAGTTAACGGAATGGGTAGCAATGGCAGCAGCAAGAAGCCCGTGCGCAGCAAGCCACCGGGCGCCTTGTGAAGAAATAGAAAAAGCGAAACCCCAGACGGGTGGCACCGTGCCAGGGCTTCTGGATCAATTTGGGTTCAATACGGAAAATCATGAATACCGTCATTGCCAACGTACGCACGTGGTTGAAGCGGGGCGCTTGGCTTTTTTTCAGGATCAACGTTTGAGATTGCGGTAGAAGTTCTCGTGTGTTCCAACCAATAGCAATAAACGAGTTGTCGGATCGTATTCGTAGGCCAACAGGAACAGTTGGTTCACACAATCGAACTTGTGAACATAAACGCCGGAGAGATCGCCTTTTTCCGCTTCACCAATGACTGGATCACGAACAATGTCCGCTACGGCCAGATCAACTGCATCCTTCTGGTTGTTGTGAAGCTTTTTATAGGCGCGCAGAAAGGCGTTGGTTTGCTGAACGTGAATCTCAGCCACGGAATTGTCCTGGCTCGAAGGTGGTGAGCTGTTTGCGATCTTCCACTCTTGCGATCATGAGCTCCCGAACGAATTCAATAGGCAAATCGGGATTGTCCAGCGCAGCCTTGCCGACTTTCGCCCAGAATTCAAGTTGACCTGCGATGGTGCGGCACTCGCCCTTTGCAGCGCTCTTCGCTTGTTCATACAGTTTGTCGTCAATGCGGACTGGCATGCTCATGGCTTATCTCCTGTTTACTACAATTGTAGTAAATGGTAGCCGAGCCAGATTAAGAAAGCAAATGCTAGCCTTGTCCAACATGTCGGCAAAGCTGTTTTCGCCAGAAGCTGCGGTGAAGCAGATTGCTGTGGCATTGGTTGGCTGAATGCGCAGGCTTTCGCGATGCGGTGTTGGGTGGGGAGTTTGTGCAAGGAACCGTGCCGAGGGTGAGATTTCCAACGCCGATGAGCAGGCCATGCTGAATGCTAACTCTGCGCGGTATGGCCGGTCACTTTGAAATAATTGTACGCTTGACGTACAACATAAAACGCTTTACATTTAGCTATGCTTAAATCTTTCCGCTGCAAGAATACGGAAGCCCTCTACCAAGGAAAGCGAATCAGGAAATTCGAGTCCTGCGCTGCTCAGGCAGAAAAAAGGCTCGAAATTTTGGACAACGCCAAGACCATCGACGATCTAATGGCTTTGCCGAGCAACCGCTTCGAAGCATTGGGCGGTGACCGTGTCGGGCAATACAGCATCCGCGTCAACCAACAGTGGCGCGTATGCTTCGAGTGGAAAGACGCTGATGCTTACAACGTGGAAATCGTTTATTACCACTAAAGGAGATGAACATGGCTAACAAAATGCGCGCAATCCACCCCGGCGAAATCCTTAAAGGTGAACTGGAAGAACTGAATCTATCCGCCAATGCCTTCTCAAAAGCACTGGACGTACCCGCCAACCGGATCACCGCGATCTTAAGTGAGCAACGCGGCATCAGTGCCGATACCGCCTTACGTCTCGCCCGATTCTTTGGCTCCTCACCCGATTTCTGGATGAGCCTGCAAAGCAGCTACGATGTAAAGGTAGCACGGGCAGCAGTAGGTAAAGAGATTGAGAAGACTGTCAAACCCAGAGAGCTTCTAGCCGCCTAGCTGGGTGCGTTGATTGGGGGCAGGTCAATTGCACACTGGGCTTACCTTGTCAGTGAAGCGCAATTATAGGATGGCGCGGCTAAGCGGGGATGGCCTTCATTGCGCAAGTTGAAATGTATCTCTATAATTGCATCATTCTGTACATTTTGAGTTTGCCATGAAACAGGCCACATTCACCGAAGTGCGCAACCACGCTAAGCAGTATTTCGACATCGTCGAATCAGGGGAATCCGTGCGTGTGCTGCGCAATGGTAAGCCCATTGCCGACATTGTGCCTATAGCGGCCGATCTCCCGTCTTGGAAGCGACGCAAGGCGCAACCCCTGGTGTTGGATAGCGTTTCGGTCAGTCGCATGATTATCGAAGAGCGCGAAACTAGTCTTTAAGATAGGTTAAGCCTGATGCGCGTTTTTCTCGACACCTCTGCGTTCGTCAAGCGTTATGTCAGCGAGGCTGGAACCGATGCTGTGCTGGAATGGTGCGACAAAGCTACGGAGATCATCTTGTCCGGAATCGCGCTCCCAGAGATTATTTCGGCCTTTTGCCGATGCAATCGGGAAGGCAAAATCACTGACACGCAATATCGGCAACTGAAGTCATTGTTGCTGGCTGACATTGAAGATGTCGCCATTTGTGACCTGACTCCTGCAGTGCTGGGCCTGGCAATTTCGAGTCTCGAAAAGAACGTGCTGCGCGGCATGGATGCCATACACATCGGCAGTGCTGTTGCGCTGAAGGCCGATATTTTTATCTCAGCCGACCAGCGCCAGCTTGATGCCGCTGCCCGCATGGGTTTACGAATCGAGTCTGTAGAAAACTAAACCGAGGCGGTTCAGGAACATTGAATCTGTTCATTTAAGCAGCTCTGGTCGGACTTAACCAGCGGCTTATGTCACCGTTAACCAATGACTTGGTTGGTGTCGTTTGCCAACCTAGTCAGATGGCTATGCAAAGCCTTTTGGTGACTTAGCCGAATGGCTAGCAAAGCTTGACCGCCGTTAAATACATGTCGGGCGGAGCCCGACCTACGGGTGATTTATCCAATGTCGAATCACCGCCGTACCTATGTATCCGAGGCAGTGATGTAGGTCGGGCTACGCCCGACAACTTATTCCGGCGGGCAGAGCCCGCCCTACAAAAATGCACTGGTGGGCATTTGTTTAACGCTTGACGTTTAACGGATAGCGGCAATACAATTAACCATGACGATCCGATCATTCCTGTGCGCCGATACAGAAGCGCTTTACGAAGACAGAAAACCGAGGCGGTTCAGGAACATTGAATCCGTCGCGCAGCGCAAACTGCAGATGCTTGAAGATGCCGTGGAATTGCGAGACTTGGCCTCGCCCCCAGGCAACCGGCTCGAAGCATTGAAAGATGATCGAAAAGGGCAGCATAGCAT
>Ga0066793_10000964_pt1 | contig 12424 bp, 9 predicted proteins | sample PersoiDNA2013189_FD_83876 | JGI IMG/M metagenome (GOLD analysis project Ga0066793, IMG submission 83876) | Permafrost soil microbial communities from the Arctic, to analyse light accelerated degradation of dissolved organic matter (DOM) -... | ecosystem: Environmental > Terrestrial > Soil >...
GACCCGGCCTGCGCGGATGAGGAATTCACCGCCTGCGCAGACGCTGCCGACGCAGGCTTAAGCGTCGATCTCGCATTCGACCCCGAGGAGGATATCGCAGCGCCCTACATCGGTCGCGGAATTCGTCCGCGCATCGCGGTCCTGCGTGAAGAAGGCGTCAACAGCCAAGTGGAGACCGCGGCAGTTTTTGAGCGCGCCGGCTTTGAGCCTCACGATGTGCATATGACGGATCTGCTAGAGGGGCGGCGCGCGCTTGATGAGTTCAAAGGGGTCGTCGCCTGCGGCGGCTTCTCCTACGGCGATGTGCTCGGAGCAGGCGAGGGCTGGGCCAAATCGATCCTGTTTCATGCGGCGGTGCGCGAGGAGTTTCTGCGATTTTTTGCGCGCCCCGACAGTTTTGCGCTTGGGATCTGCAATGGTTGCCAGATGTTCGCGGCTTTGAAGAGCCTCATTCCTGGGACCGCCAACTGGCCGCGGTTCGTGCGCAACGTGAGCGAGCAGTACGAGGCGCGCTTTGCGCTTGTGGAGATCCTGAAGTCGCCGTCGGTCTTATTTGAGGGCATGGCAGGATCGCGCCTGCCGATTGCCGTCGCCCACGGTGAAGGCCACGCCGAGTTCTCCTCAATCGGTGCTGCCGAGGCTTGTGCGGCGAGTGGGCTCACGGCCTGCCGCTACCTTCATCATGACCGCAGCGTCGCCACGACCTATCCATTCAATCCAAGCGGGTCGCCTTTTGGTCTTGCGGCGCTCTCAAATACGGACGGCCGCTTTACGATCATCATGCCGCACCCGGAGCGCTCGTTCCGTTACGTGCAGAATTCGTGGCGGCCGGAAAATAGCGGCGAATTTAGCGGCTGGATGCGCCTGTTTCGCAACGCGCGGCGCTTCGCCGGCTAACGGATCGGCTAGCCGCCGCCGTTCCTATTGGTGCTCATCGGCCGCCGCAGCTCGCGCTAGGGCCTGCGTGCGCTAGGACGACGTCGCCTGCCGCTGCGAGAGCAGCATGTTCACCGCGGTGAATTGGTTCGTGTAGTGCGTTTACAGAACCTGCATGCGCGCATTTAGCGCCGTTTCCCCGGTAACGGCGCGCATCGGCCGCACTTGAGGCAGCCCCAAGAAAGAACTACGCCACGCTGTCGGCACCGGTCGCATTTGCAATCGGCGTGATATTGCTTGCCTTTTCATCGACGAAGTAGCGCCGCACCATCATCGCCTGCTGCAGCTTGCCCTTGCGCACATACGCCTCGTATAGCATGTCCTTCATCACCTCGAGGAGCATCGCGGCGGCGTAGCTCTCAAGCAGCGGAGGATTGGGACGCGGGTCAGAGTCGCTGCCGAAGAGCACGCTCTTTATGCGCGTGAAGCTCTCAGCGTCAAGCTCGGCCATTGCACGTACATTGTTGAGCTCGCCGAAGAGCCGCAATTTGCCGACCTCGCCCAAGTCAGCAAAGACTGCCTGCGCCGCGCGTCGGCACATGGAAGCGAAGGCATTGAATGCGCCGCTCGAATAGCAGGTGAGCGCCTCTTTGAAAAGCAGCTCGACTTCCTCTGGCAGATGCGTGAATGCGAACGTCTCGCGCGGACGCTCGACTTCCATTAACTGCGGGGCAAGCTCGACCCGAGTCGCGGCATACATGCGTACCGCCATGCGCAAGAAGATTGGTGCAAGACAGGCATCGCAACGGTACACGAGCCCGACGTATTTGGGCTTGTGAGCTTGCAGATCGTCGAATCGCGGTACCGCGGAGGGCGTGATGTGCGCGGTGACCAGGCAATGCGGGCAAACCAGGGCCAGATTCTGGTCCTGGTCGTGCACAATCCGATTCGCTGAATCTATGTATACCGACATGGTCGTGTTGCGGCGCCCTGTCGTTATTTGTATGCGCGCTGCAGCATCAATACTAACGCAAGGTGCCGTCTGCAGCTAAACATCAATCATGGTGCGACATAATCCCCGCAAATGCCAGAATGTCGTCGGCAATGACTGCGTAGTCACCGCCGAAGTGGTGGCCGCTGCCAATGCGTTCGCCGCGCACGCGGCCGCTGTTTCCCTCCGGGCAAATCGTGGTGCTCTCGCCGGCGCCATAAATACACTGCACCGGAGCCTCGATCGCGGCAAGCTCGGGGCGCACGTCGCGACCGCGCAAATCGGAGCCAGGAATCCAGTCAGCGACATGCACGACAAAATCCGCATTTGACTTGATTCCAAGCAGGCTCACACTGATAAGACGTTTGCGCAGCTCTGCCGGCAGGCGATTGACGATGAATGGCGAAACGTTGGCGCCAAAGGAGTAGCCGATGAGAATGAAGCGTGTCTTTTTCCAGTCGGCGAGAAAATGTTGAAGCACGCGTGCCACGTCGCGGGCGGACTCATCCGGCGTGCGCAGGCTCCAGAAATACCGCAGGGAGTTGAAGCCCACCGTTGACACGCGCTGCGCTGCAAGATGCGCCGCGAGTTCCCGATCCAGTCCCGCCCAACCGCCGTCGCCGGTCAATAGCAGCGCGAACGTATCGGTCTCTTGAGCGGCGCGCACCGTGGTCACGGGCAGATCCTGAATTACCGCGCCTTGCGCCGCAGTGCCTTCGGATCGAGTCGCGATGCTCTGATAGGCGGCGAGCAGCTGCGGCATCCAGTTGCGCTCGGCCGAGAACCGGTGACCGACCCGTGGCAGGCGCACGAGCGCAGCACCGCCGGTCCGTGCGACGAATTGATCGACGACCGCGGCAGAGCAGACGAGGTCCTCCTGGCCTTGCAACGCGATCCACGGATGTTCAAGGTGCGGCGCGGGTTCAAATACGAGCGTGCCTTTTTTGCCGCGCGTATAGCGCAGTTGCGGAGCTGCACAGACAGGCGCGCCGCTAAATTCCTGAGCTGCGCAGAAGCCCATGCTGATGGCGCCGCCAAAAGTGCCCGTGGGCGCCTGCGCAAGAGTTGCGTAGACGATGGTGGCGCCGGAGGAATAGCCGACGAGCACCGGCACGTGATATTCCTTCAAGCCGAGCCGCTTTTGTATTTGATGACTCAAAAGCTCAAATTCGAGCGCGAGCGGCTGGCAGCTTGCCTTGGAGCGCGCCATCGTTGCCAGCAAGCGACGTACGTCAATGCCGATGACCAGCGCGCCCTTACTGGCGAGCGCGCGGGCCATATTGACCACCGTCGGATTCCAGCCGTCATCGCCGGACACAAATAGAGCGACGCTGTCGGGTTCGGCTTGCGATGGCTTGTAGAGCGTCACTCTTCCGAAAGGCGCGGCCTGTATCTGCGTCGCGGCGGGCAGCTCTGCGGCCGGCGCGCGCGCCGCAGCCAGCACTGCGAAGAACACGACGACGGCGCATGAGCTCATCCGGCTCATCGGCCAAAGAGCTCCAGCATGCCGCCGGAGATCAGCACCGACACGTCAATCAGAATTCGCGGCAAGGCGATGCCACCGGGTGCGACCAGGTACTTCGGCACCCAGATCGGGTCAAATTTCGTCTTGTAGCGCCGCAGGCCGTCGAAATTGTAGAAGTGTTCGCCGTGCCGAAAGACGAAGCTGCCAACCCGGTGCCAAGCCGGAGCGAGCGGATGGCGCTCGAGGCCGGCGAGCGGCGCCATGCCAAGATTGAACCAGCGGTAGCCTTGCGCTTTGCCCCACAGCATGAGCTCGATGAACATATAGTCCATCGCGCCACGTGGCGCATCCGGGCCAAAGCGCATGAGGTCGATGGACAGCTCTTCTTTCGAGCCCGTAGGCCATAGGTTCGCAAATGCCGACAGAGCGCCTTCTGAACGCACCAGTACTGTGGGGAAGTTGCGCATGTATGCTTCCGAGAACGCGCCCACTGAAAAGCGTTTTTCGCCAACCGATTTGCGCGCGAGCCAGGAATCGGAAATTCGCCGCAGCTCCGGCAGCACCTCTTCAATGCGTTCGGGCGGCATGACCTCAAAAGTCGCGCCATCGCGTTCCGCCCGCCGCCACGCCTGACGCAGGTCGGCGCGCGCGGCGCCCTCCAATGAGAAATCCGTGAGCGCCACATGCGCCTCCTCACCGATTTTCAGAGCGGCGAGCCCGAGGTCGACATACAGGGCGAGACTGTCGGCGCTTGCTTGATAGAAGACGGTGCGGCCGCCGTGGTGGTCGGAGAGCTCGCGAAAGCGCCATACCAATTCCTCGGCGCGCTCTGCCGCTCCGATCGGATCACCGAGGGCGATCCAGCTGCGCCCCGCCACTTGATACATTACAAAAGCGTCGCCGTCGTCGCTGAAGAGCAGACGCTTATCACCAGTCAGCGCGGCATTGGCGATGGTCAAATCCGAATGCGCGATGACGCGGCGCGCCTGCGCGAGATCTTCGGCGTCTGCCACCCCGGGTTCAGGCCGCGCCGGCTGTAGGAGGTTCAAGAGCAGAAAGGCTGCAGCGAGCACCACGACAAGAAAAGTTGCGCGCAGGGCTCGCGGCGCGTTCGCATCCATGGCGAAGGTCCACCACAGGTCGTTTGAGAGCTCAATGTGGCGAAACGCCAGGAACGATACCCAGATCGCAGTTGCGATGACGCCGGCAATGCTGACGGCCCAGATGGGCGTAAAGGGTTCGGCGAGAATCGATGTCGGTCTGTAGAACGCGCGTCGTCCAAGCACCAGCACGGCGAGCACGATGGCCAGTACGGTCGCCTCCTCGAAGTCCAGTCCCTTCAGGAGCGAGGCAGCGATGCCCGCTGCGAGCAGCCAGAACGAAATGTGATAGGCCACTTGGACGCGCCGAAAGAGTGCGCGCGACAGTACGACCAGGCCCAAGCCAATGACGCTGCCGGCAAGATGCGAAAGCTCAAGAATCGCGAGCGGCAGAAATTGCCGCAGCACCGTAAGACGGGCATCAATACTGGGCGTGGCGCCGGAGACGAGCAGAATGAAGCCCGCGAAAAAGGTCAGAGTGCCGGCCACCTGCGGCACGATCGGCGCGATGTACAGCGAGGCGAGCGCGTGCGCTCGCGCGAGCGGCCCGCGCCGCGCCGCCAGCTCCTTCACCCCGAACAGTAGCGTTGCAACCGTGAGTGGCGCGAGGTAGTACACGGCGCGATATACCAGCATGGAGCCGAGGAGCGAGCTTGCCGGCACGTCCGGCAGAGCGAACACGATCACGGTCTCAAAGACACCGAGGCCACCGGGAACATGGCTGATGATGCCGGCGGTCACCGCCGCGGCGTAGGCGCCGACGAAACTCAGAAATCCCATGTCCGACTGCGGCGGTAACAGCCACCACAGCACGGCGCTGGAACAGCTAAGATCGAGGCAGGCGAGCGCGATCTGCGCGCAGCCGATGGCGGCGTGCGGCGCCCGCAGCGCCCAGCCGCGAATCTCGATCGGGGTCTTGCCGAGGAGGCACCAGGCGGCGTAGGCGCCGACGCCCGAGAGCAGCAAAATCCCTACCAACATAGCCCAGCGAGGATGCAGATGCAGCACCGCTGCGGTATGCGTTGGCTCGAGCGTAAGAGATAGGCCGCCGAGCGTCGCAAGCCCTATGCCAATCGTCAGGCTGCAAAAGCCTTGAACGGTCGCGACATCGATCGCGGTGAGTCCGGCGGAGGCGTAGAGACGAAAGCGTACCGCCGCCCCGGTGAAAGCGGCGAGACCCAGATTGTGGCCGAAGGCGTTTGCAATGAACGAGGTCAGCAGCGTGCGCGAATAGGTAACGGTCTTGCGCAGGTAGCGCAAGGCGAGGAAATCATAGAAACCAAGGAGCCAGTAGCTCAGCGCCGTAAAGGCAAGAGCGACAAACACATGCGCGCGCGGCGTCGCGCGCAGCTCCTCGAAAATCTCGCGCCTATGCAGGTGCGCAAGCTCGCGATGCAGGACGAAGGCGACGACTGCGAACACGAGCAGCGAGGCGAGCGGGCCGAGCCACCGCAAGCTCATGCCGCCGGACTTTTTTGACGTCGACGTCATTGGGTCTATTGGCGCGCCAGCGGCCGGTACCTGATGCGATGCGGATGCGCGGCTTCCTCGCCCTTGCGGCGTTTGAAGTCCTCGACGTATTCCTGATAGTTGCCTTCGAACCATACGACTTCGGAGTTGCTCTCGAAGGCGAGGATGTGCGTCGCGATGCGGTCCAAAAACCAGCGGTCATGGGAGATCACGACGGCGCAGCCGGGAAAGCTGAGCAGCGCCTCTTCGAGCGCGCGCAGGGTTTCGATGTCGAGATCGTTGGTGGGCTCGTCGAGGAGCAGAACGTTGCCGCCTGACTTTACGACCTTGGCAAGATGCACGCGGTTGCGCTCGCCGCCGGAGAGCTCGCCGATGTGCTGCTGCTGCTGCGCGCCCTTGAAATTGAAGCGCCCGACATAGCCGCGTGAGGGCGTCTCATAATTGCCGACCTTGATGAGGTCGAGACCACCGGAGATCTCCTCCCATACGGTTTTCTTATCATTAAGGGTCTGACGTGATTGATCGACATACGCCAATTTGACGCTCGGCCCGACGCGAATCTCTCCGGCGTCGGGTGCTTCGACGCCAGTCAGCATCCGAAATAGGGTTGTCTTGCCGGCGCCGTTCGGCCCGATGATCCCGACGATGCCGCCGCGCGGCAGGTTGAAGGATGCATCGTCAATGAGAAGCCGTTCGCCATACGCCTTGCGCAGATTCTTGACCTCAATGACGAGTTCGCCGAGGCGTTCGCCCGGAGGAATATAGATCTCGTTGGTTTCATTGCGTTCCTGGAACTCCTTCGACGCAAGCTCCTCATAGCGTTGCAGTCGAGCTTTGCTTTTCGCGCGCCGTGCCTTAGGGTTTTGCCGCACCCATTCGAGCTCGCGCTGCAGGGTTCTTCTCAACGTTTGGTTTTCGCGCTCTTCGAGGGCGAGGCGCCGCTCCTTCTGTTCAAGCCATGAGGAGTAGTTGCCTTGCCACGGAATGCCGTGGCCGCGGTCGAGCTCGAGAATCCACTCGGCGACGTTATCGAGGAAGTAGCGATCGTGCGTCACCGCGATCACCGTGCTCGGATATTCCTCGAGGTAGCGCTCGAGCCACGCGATCGATTCGGCATCGAGGTGGTTGGTCGGCTCATCAAGAAGCAGCATGTCAGGGGCCGACAAGAGGAGGCGGCACAAAGCGACCCGGCGCTTCTCGCCGCCCGAGAGCGTAGCGATCTTCGCCTCCCATGGAGGCAAACGCAGCGCGTCAGCGGCGATCTCTAGTTTGCGCTCCAATTCCCAGCCGCCCGCGGCGTCGATCGCGTCCTGGAGCTTGGCCTGTTCCTCGAGCAGCGCGCTCATTTGCTCATCCGACATCGGTTCTGCGAACTTGTCGCTCACCTGATTGAAGCGCTCCACGAGCCCAAACACATTCCCGACGCCTTCCATGACCGTGGCCCGTACGTCCTGCGCTTCATCAAGCTGCGGCTCCTGCGGCAGAAAGCCGACGCGGATGCCGCTTTGGGGACGCGCTTCGCCGTCGAAGCTCGTGTCGATGCCGGCCATGATGCGCAGCAGAGTCGATTTTCCCGAGCCATTCAGTCCCAATACACCGATCTTTGCTCCGGGAAAGAACGATAGACTGATGTCGCGAAGGATCATGCGCTTCGGCGGCACGACCTTCGACACCCGATTCATCGTGAAAATATATTGGGCCACGCAAGAGCTCGCAGGAGGCGCAAAAACAGCCGCGCATTATGGTCGAGTCGCGCAGGCTTGGCGATGGCCGCTAAGCCGCCGTGTGCTACGCTTTGCCCGGTCCTTGAGGATGGAATCATGAGCGCAGCTGTGGCGGTCGTGTTGGCAGAGCGCCTCGCGCGCTACAGCTTTGGTGACGGCCATCCCTTCGGTGCGGATCGCTATGCCGCATTTGTGCGCGAGTTCGAGGGACGAGGTCTGAACGAGCGCGTGCAGCTGCTCGAACCGCGTAGCGCCTCCTACGAGGAGCTCCTGAGCTTTCACACGCCCCCTTATGTCGACTTTGTGCGTGAGCGCTCCACGAGCGGCCAAGGGTTTCTCGATGCGGGCGACACCCCCGCGTTTCGCGGCGTCTACGAAGCGGCGGCCTATGTGGTCGGTGCCACGCTTAATGCCGTGGATGCCATCATGGATGGGCGCTGCCGCCGGGCGTTCGTGCCGATCGCAGGCTTGCACCACGCGGCGCGCGACCATGCGGCCGGGTTTTGCGTCTTTAACGACTGCGGAGTTGCGATTGAACTCTTGCGCAGGCGCGCCGACGTCAAACGTATTGCCTATGTGGATATCGATGCCCATCACGGCGATGGGGTGTTCTACGCCTTCGAAGATGACGCGGATGTGATTATCGCCGACGTCCACGAGGACGGCCGCTATTTATATCCCGGCACCGGCGCCGTGCACGAAACCGGCAAGGGCGCGGCCATCGGCACCAAGCTCAATCTGCCGCTGCCGCCCGGTGCGTCCGACACGGCGTTCGCGCAAGTTTGGCCGCAAGTGATCGCTCATCTTGAGCGCTTCGAGCCGGCATTCGTGCTTCTACAATGCGGGGCTGACAGCCTCGAAGGCGATCCGATCACGCACCTGCGGCTCACGGCCGCATCGCACGGCCGCGCGGCGCGCGAGCTTGCCGAGCTAGCCGACCGCCTTGGGCATGGACGCGTCCTGGCACTTGGCGGTGGTGGCTACAACCGCGCCAATCTGGCGCAGGCGTGGAGCGCAGTCGTCGAGAATCTGCTGTAGAAGGGTACAATTCGCGCTGTCCCCACGCCACTGATCGAGGCTTTGGAAAATGTTCAAGACGACGATGGATATCGCAAGTTTCGACCCGCAGCTCGCCGCTGCGCTCGCCTCCGAGGCGCGCCGCCAGGAGGAGCATATCGAGCTCATCGCTTCGGAAAACTATGCAAGTCCGCGCGTGCTTGCCGCACAAGGCTCGGTACTCACCAACAAGTACGCCGAAGGCTATCCGGGCAAGCGTTACTACGGCGGCTGCGAATATGTCGACATCGTGGAGCAGTTGGCGATCGACCGCGCAAAGCAACTCTTCGGTGCCGCCTACGCGAATGTGCAGCCGCACTCCGGCTCACAGGCAAATGCCGCCGCCTACCTCGCTCTGATTCAACCCGGCGATACGATCCTCGGCATGAGCCTCGATCACGGCGGCCATTTGACTCATGGCGCCAAGGTCAATTTCTCAGGCAAGCTGTTTCGCGCCGTGCAGTACGGCATCCGCCCCGACAGCGGCGAGATCGACTACGAGCAGGTCGAGCGCCTCGCGCAAGAGCACAAGCCGCGCATGATCATCGCGGGCTTCTCCGCCTATTCGCGCATCATCGACTGGGCGCGCTTTGCCGCGATCGCAAAGAGCGTGGGCGCCTACTTCGTCGTTGACATGGCGCACGTCGCGGGACTCGTAGCGACTGGCTTCTACCCGAATCCGGTGCCGCACGCCGACGTCGTGACGAGCACGACCCACAAGACCCTGCGTGGTCCGCGTGGCGGCCTCATCCTCGCGCGCCCCAACGACGAGATTGCGAAAAAAATCAACTCCCTCGTGTTTCCCGGAACCCAGGGTGGTCCTCTGATGCACGTCATCGCTGCCAAAGCCGTGGCATTCCTTGAGGCGCTGCAGCCTGAATTCAAAGACTATCAGCGCCAGGTGGTCGCGAACGCCCGCGCGCTGTGTGCGCGGCTCATGGCGCGCGGCTTTCCGATCATCTCGGGAGGCACTGACAATCATTTGTTTCTGCTTGCCCTTACGAGCCACTCCATTACCGGCAAAGATGCGGACGCGGCACTCGGGCGCGCCAACATCACCGTCAACAAGAACGCGATCCCGAACGATCCACGACCGCCTTCGATTGCGAGCGGCCTGCGCATCGGCACTCCAGCCGCTACGACTCGCGGCTTCAAGGAGCGTGAGGTTGAACAGGTAGGGGATTTCATGGCCGAAATTCTTGAGGCGGGCGGGTCGGATGCGTCAATCGAACGGATTCGGCCGCAGGTCGTAGAGCTCTGTCGCCGCTTTCCAGTCTACGGTCCGTGACCCGCGCGGTACAGGCGGCGCATGTACTGTCCATTCTGTGGCCATGTCGAAACCAGGGTGATCGACTCGCGCCTGGCGAGCGAGGGCCAACAGATCCGACGGCGGCGCGAGTGTCTGTCCTGCGCTGAGCGCTTCAGTACCTTCGAAACAGCGGAACTCGTCATGCCGCTCGTCGTCAAGGCTGATCGCAGCCGCGTACCCTTTGATGAGGCGAAGTTGCGCACCGGCATGGAGAAGGCGCTCGAGAAACGCCCCGTGAGCCGTGAGGCTCTCGAGGAGGCGGTGGGCCGCATTCGTCACAAGCTGCGCGCGCTCGGCGAGCGCGAAGTGCAATCGCGCACCCTGGGCAGCTTCGTCATGGAGGAGCTGAGGCACCTGGATGAGGTCGCCTATGTGCGCTTCGCTTCGGTCTACCACAGCTTTCAGGATCTCGATGCGTTTCGGGAGGAGATTGAGCGCTTGCGGCGCCATCGGCGGGCGCGCGATGCGGCGCGCGAGAAAGGCAGCGATCAACTGCCGCTGTTGCCGTCGGAGCCGGTGACGCCGATCGAGCGCAAGTAGCTAAAGCCGTGGCCGATGAGTTCAATGCATTCGATCATTCCGCAATGGCACGCGCGCTTGAAGTTGCTGAGCGCGGGCTTGCGACGACGCAGCCCAATCCGCGCGTCGGCTGTGTGATTGCGCGCGATGGACGCATTCTCGGTGAAGGCTGGCACGAACGCGCCGGCGAGGCGCATGCCGAAGTCATAGCGCTGCGCGCGGCCGGCGCTGCCGCGGCGGGTGCGACGGCCTATGTGACGCTCGAGCCCTGCAGTCACTTCGGGCGCACGCCGCCGTGCGCGGACGCGTTGATTGAGGCGCGCATCGGACGCGTCGTGTTCACGCATGCGGACCCCAATCCAAAGGTCGGCGGCGCCGGAGCGCAGCGCTTGCGCCAAGCCGGAATTGAGGTTGAGTCTGGGTTACTGGCGCGGCAAGCCGAGGAGCTCAACAGTGGCTATTTGAGCCGCATGCGTCGCGGTCGCCCGTGGGTGCGCGTGAAGCTTGCAATGAGCCTCGATGGGCGCACTGCACTGGCGAACGGAGTCAGTCGCTGGATTACAGGGCAGGCGGCGCGCGACGATGTGCAGCAGTGGCGCGCGCGTAGCTGCGTGGTGCTGACCGGGGTCGGAACCGTCTTGGCTGACGATCCACGTCTCAACGTGCGACTCGCCGCGACCGAGCGACAGCCGCTGCGCGTGATTCTCGATAGCCGCCTGCGCACGCCGCCCGCGGCGCGCGTGCTGCGAAGTCCCGGCGCGGCGTTAGTGTTTACCGCCATCGACGATCCCGTGCGCAGCGGCGCTCTGCGGCAGCAAGGCGCGCACATCGAGCGCCTTTCCGGCTCGCCGCTCGACCTTGAAAAAGTGCTTGCGCACCTTGCCGAGCTTGAGGTGAACGAAGTTCTGGTGGAGGCAGGTCCGACGCTTGCCGGTGCGTTTATAACGGCTGCGCTCGCCGACGAACTCCTCTTGTATGTCGCGCCGAGGCTCCTCGGACCGCAGGCGCGAGCGCTCGTCGAGTTGCCCGAGCTAGTAGATTTGGACGCGGCGCGGCGTTTCACGCTGCTGGAGATGCGCGCGTTTGGCGATGACCTGCGGCTGCGCCTGCGCGCAGCGGCCTGAGGCGGGGGATGTTTACCGGAATCGTTCAGGACATCGGGCACATCGAAGCGCGCGAAGCGCGCGGCGGCGATGTGCGCCTCACCATTGCCGTCGATCGATTTGACCTCGCCCGCACGGCACTGGGAGACAGCATCTGCGTGCAAGGCGTCTGTCTGACCGTTATCGAGCTCACGGAGCGCAGTTTTGTTGTCGACGTATCACGCGAGACGCTCACACTCACGACTCTAGGTGAGATCGAGAACTTGGCTGCCGTCAATCTTGAGCCCGCGCTGCGCGCCGGAGATGCGCTTGGCGGACATCTCGTGTCCGGGCATATCGATGCTGTCGCCACCGTGATCGCGGCCCGTACGGAGGCCCGTTCGCGCCGCCTTTCGATCGAAGTGCCGGCGGCGCTTGCGCGCTATATCGCCCGCAAGGGGTCGGTGGCTCTCGATGGAGTGAGTTTGACGGTGAATGAAGTTGAAGACGCGGTCTTCGGGATCAATCTGATCCCGCATACACTCGCCGTTACGACGCTCGGACGCGTCGCAGCCGGGACGCGGCTCAACCTCGAAGTCGATCAATTCGCGCGATACGTCGAACGCCTTGCAGAGTTCAGCAAAGCGGTGAAGTAGCCGAGCGCTAGACGTGATGTAAGTCGCTGAGCGATATGTAATTTAGCTCATTGCCGTATGCAGTTTTATGCTGTTTGAAATCGGCCAGAACCGGACATCGGCTCGGCCAACATGTTTGCCGTTTAGCAGTCATTGTGCGTCCAGCGAAGGCTGGCGCGTTCTGTGGGAGTCAGTCC
>Ga0066793_10000966_pt1 | contig 12417 bp, 6 predicted proteins | sample PersoiDNA2013189_FD_83876 | JGI IMG/M metagenome (GOLD analysis project Ga0066793, IMG submission 83876) | Permafrost soil microbial communities from the Arctic, to analyse light accelerated degradation of dissolved organic matter (DOM) -... | ecosystem: Environmental > Terrestrial > Soil >...
GGAGAATTCTGATAGGCCGTATACTCGGGATCCATCACGCGGTGACAAGTCGTCCCGCAGAAATTCGTCGTATCCATGTACTGCACGCCGCGGTACGATGCGGTCCCAGTAATGAGAAGATTGAGCACGGTCGCCACTGCCACGTACGCCATGGTACGCCGCACCACGAGCAGTTGCAGGTCGATGGCGGGGTAAACCCTCGGCAGTTCCCCGCTCCCGAGCAGACTTCGCCGCCTGAGCCAGATGCCCAGTGGAATCAGCAACAGGCCGAGTACAAAAATGCCCGGGAGGATCAGAAAGACCAGTAGGCCAATATAGGGATGCGGCGGCCCCGGCAAGAAGATTTCATAGAACCAGAAGGCGATGGTGGTAAGCGCCGTGCTCGTCGTGACCACGGCGCCCGTGAGGGTGACGGGATTCTGCCCCAGAAAATAGATTGGCTGCGACCAGTGTCGGATGTGTTCTCGCAGATTCATTGGAAACCGCTACTCCCCTTTCTTCTACGCGCCGCTGCGTAGACACACTCCACACCCTGCTGCGGATCATCCGCCGCGCTCGACAATCTCCCTAATCTTGATGGCAAGAACCGGCCAGGACTATTTTTTCAGCGTGCGGATGTGAGCCACCAGTCCCTTAACGTCTTCCGGCTTCAGAGACTTGTACGGGGGCATCTTGTTCTTGCCGTTCGTGATGACATCCGTGAGCTCCGCGTCCGACAGTTTCTGCACCTCGGCAGTCGTGAAATCACGGGCGCCTAGCTTCTTCCCCATCGCCGAACCGCTTCCGTCAGCACCGTGGCAGGCAACACATTTTGATTTGTAGAGTGTCTCTGATGCGTTTTGCGCATGCAACGATAAGGAAAGAGCGAGAACAACAGCCAATGCTGTTGCGACGGTAAACACTTGTGTGTCGATTCTCTTCATCTTCAAGCTCCATTTGAGTTTTTGTTGGCCCAACATTGTTGCAATAGTGAACTTTTTGAGGGCGGAGGTCCGTGACCCCTGTCACACGTGCTTGTTAATCGCAATGTTTTCGGAAGACTAGACGAAAGAATGGGACGCGTCGACCAGCTTCTCGGCCAGTGGCAGTCCTTGATTGAATTTCGGATAGGAGCTCGGATATTTCAGGATGATTTCAGGACTGTAAGACAACGGGGAGGGGCTCTTAAGCTGTTGATCCCCAACAAGTTCGCTGTCCGGACTCTAAGTCTGGCCCCTAAACAAGATGATGGGGTTGCTGAACCTGTTCGCGGTTTTCGAGGACCAGGGAGAGGCCCTCGCCTCCTTTAATTGAAGGTTCCCTGGGGCCATTAATAGCGGCGTCTATCGCTGAAATCCGCGACGGCAACTTAGTTCCCGCTTGACAGAGGTGACCGCTGGCAGCATAATTCTCCTCTCGCTGGCGGGCGCCACCCGGCGAAAGCTGTCGTGGGTTTTCTCCGGGTCATGGATCCTCCTTCCCCGCAAGAGAGAAAATAACCGTAAGCAAAGCAAGCAACGTGCGCCCTTGCGGGCGGAATTGCGTGGAGCGTTGAAGATACCCATACTCCACAGTTCCACGGGTGGCTGAGTTGATTACGCACACAGGTCTGACGAGGGGATTTCTATGACAATCAAGTGGGGGAAGATGATGCTGAGAAAAAGTGTCTGCTGCCAATTTGGATTACTGCTGGTCATCGCATTGGCCTTTCCGTACCAGCTGTTCGGGCAATGTTCCAAGACCAACGCCTTCAACTGCGCTTACGTGACGGATGGATCGGGAGGCGATATTTTCGCCGTCAACCGGACGAGCGGCGCGGTTACAAAGATCACAAGCGTCAAGGGCACCCTCAACGATATTCGGGTTGCGAGCGACAACAGGTTGTATGTGACGAGCAACACCAGTGTTCTCCGGTTGAACGAAGACGGCAGCGGGAAGGTGACCCAGATCTTCGGGGCTACCAAATCGATTCCGGGGCCGTTTACCGGCATCCGCTTCAGCCCGCTCGGCGATGCTTACGTCAATACACCAGCTGGCGTTTACCGAATCGGCCCTGTCGGCCCTGACGGCCAGGGGAACCACCTCATCCAGATCAATACGGGTCCATTTCCGGCGCCAGTACTGGTGAGCAACATGACGACAAGTTGCAGTTCAGCGGGAGGACTGGCCGTCTGGCCGACCGGTGATCTGCTGATTGCCTGCAACAATAGTCCGGTATCTGAAGTGCTGCGCTGCCCTGCTATCAACGGCGTGGCCTCAGGTTGCACCGGGCCAAAAAGCGCAATTCAGCAGTTACTCACAACTGACAGTCCGATCACCGGCCTCGCGGTGGACGCGGTGGCGAACGTTCTCGTGGCTAGTGGAAACACGGTGATGCAATTCGACTGTACGGCTGGTCCTCCGTGCAGATCATCCACACCACCTATATCACCTATAACGCTGGCGACGTTCGACACCGATTTCCCGGCTTATATTGACACGGCTCCATTCCCTCCCGGGTTCCCGCCGTCGCAAGCGGGAAGCAGTGCTCCGCCCTGCGACAGCGCTGCGGTAACGGTATTTGTCAGCACAGGAGACGGGTCGTCGAAGAACGGGAAGGTGTGGACGATCAACACGGTGGACCAAAGCTGTGCGTCCAACCTTTCCCTCAATACTCTGGCATTGGTCAGCAGCACCAGACCTGCTGTGGGGATGGGGGTTGCTTCCGCATCGCGCACTTTGACGAAGCACTTTCCCAATCCTCTGAATAACGTGCCTTCCGAGATTTTTGGGTATGGGCCGTTTGAAATTCAGATCACGAATACTACAGTGAATTCAGGCTGCAACCTGTCGTTGACCGCACAGCGTGAGCCGGCAGCCGTGCTCGACGCCATCCTTGCAAAGACCAGCCCGCCCTCGCGGGCCATCCCCTTTAATGGTGAGCAAAGTTGGAGAACGACTTTCCATGGCGGTTTTCCCGCGTCCAACTGCACGACGTCGGACGACTCGCACATAGGGATCACCGGAGCATTGCAGTTCGTGAATCCCTGGATCGCGCTCATTGACGATACGACCGGCACGGCCACGCTCGATCCGATTCCGAGTGTGTATCCCGGGTTCTCCCTGCTAGGAGTGCCGGGCGACCCGATCAAAATCCAGAACGCCGGGCTGTTCACGGCGAATGCGAGGATCGTACTGGTGGACCGCGGCTTCACGGTAAACAGCGAACAGGGCTTTCAGTTCGTGGGATTCGAACCGCCGTTGGTGGATCCGGGTCTGCCCAGTGACAACATTGAAAATTCCGGCAAGAGTTTTGTTCTCAAGTTCCAACTGCAGGTAAACGGCGCTCCCATCAGCGACGCGCAAGGTTTTGCGGTGACGACTGGTGTGTCGGTGGCACGACTGACCTGCGATGGTTCCGCCGGATCTGCGTGCCACAACTTTCAGCAGATGCTGATCAACCCCGAGGGAAACTCGGCGTCGCCTCCTTCGTTTAACTACGTCGGCGGTGGAGAGTTTCATTTCAACCTCGACACCAATCAATCGGATGGAACCGAGTGGTGCAACGGCATTTACGAGGTTACAGCGAACTCGGACAGTTTTTCGCCGCATACACTGCAATTCGAACTTGTTGGCGCCTCTACGCAATGCTTTTGAGCGGGACAATCTAGTGCCCACGTCGGGGGCAAGCCCATCTCGGCTCACCCCTACGTGGGCGCAGGAAGTTAACCCGGGTACGCAAAACTGTGGTTAAGCGAAACTGAGGTTAATTAGACGCCAGTCGTTTGCGGGCATCGTCCAGAAGTGGGCCGATGCCCTTTTCTTGCAGTTTGACGAAGCTACCGTAGGAATCCTTCGCCGCCGGGCTCTTCAGTCCCTCCTGAGCGCGTCCAAGGTAGTAGTACAGCGGCGGGAAGAAGCGATAGGTGGGAACATCATCTACAAAGATGGCGCTGGCTTCGCCCCTGCGCTTCAGGCAGCTCTCGAATTCCGTATAGGCTTCGGTATAAAGACCGGCTTGTAGATAGGCCTTTCCCAGATCAAAGCGTCCCAACCAGCTGTCGGCGATATTCTGTGCTGCCTGGAAGAGGGCGATCGCCTGTTTGACGTCGCCATGGCTGAGGCGGGCGTCGCCTTCCAGCAATTTGCCGTACATTTGCGCTTCCGGCTCGATGCGAGCTTGCAGTTGCGATGCTAAAGAAAGAGCTTTGTTCGGCTGTCCGGCCTCGATATAGACGCGTCCGGAATTGAACAAGGTGGGCTCGCTTTTGTCGAGCCTGACGGCGCGGTCAATAGCTGCGAGCGCTTGAGCTTTCCTGCCGGCGAGCAGATGTGCGTAGCCCAGAGCAGTGAGCTTAACGGCGGCAGCCGCAGCCTGGTCCTTGCTCGCGAGGTCAGCCGCGATGCCTTTATCCAGCAGCGGAATCGAATCGTTCGGGCTGCCCTGGTACAGGGCGATATCGGCCAGCCCGATGGCGGCAATCGAGGCTCCAAAGGCGTCAACCTTTTCCATCTTGTGGTAGGTCTCGGTTGCCTGCGGGATTTGTCCGAGCCCCAACTGTCCCATTGCCACGACCCAATACATGTCGACGTCTTGAACACCCTGATCGAGGATGGCCTGAGCCTCTTTGATGCCGCCCTGAAAATCCCCGCCATAAATGGAGTAGATCGCCAGGTTCATCCGCGCCAATTTGTTGTGCGACACCTTCACGGTTCCGCGGCTTTCCGCCAACGCCTTGGGCACATCGTGAAGCAGCATGTAGGCCACCGCGAGATTGCTATGACCGGCATCGTCGAATGGGAACTGCTGTACTAACGCCGTGTACTCGTCGATTGCCTTGCGCGGTTCGCGTTTAATAAGGTAGTAGCCGCCACGGGTTCTGAACTTTTCGCGGTCGGTCATGCGATCAATCCGCGCCATGGCGAGCTGGTAGTACTTCTCCGCGTCCTCTGTTCGTCCCGCGTTCGCACTGACCGCGGCCAAGCCTGCATAGGCCCGTCCCATGTCAGGATCAAGCTGGGTTGCGCGGGTGTAATGCGGGATCGATTCCTGCCACTTCCCTGCCAGTTGTAACCCCTGCGCCACGGCGTACTCGTGCGCCGCTTCGAGCGAGCCGGACGAAAACGTCTCCGCCTTGGCCAGCTGAACCGATTCCGGGGTGGTATCACCGAGAGCTGTCCGTATCTTGGCGGCCAGTTTCCCAACCGACCGTAACACGTCCTCCTTGTTTGCTGCCTCCGATTCGGTTACAGCAATCGTTTTGCCCGTGATGGCGTCGATGACTTGCGCGCTGATCTTGAAGCCTTTATCAGTTCGGGAAACAGACCCGGTGACAATCGCACCGATACCTTCTCGCACGGCAACCAGGCGAGAGAGAGACTCGTCCAGAGTGGTTGCCCCGGGCCGCAATTGCCCACCGATCGTGCGCGCCTGGCCACGGCTGAAGGAATTAATGAACGAGGCCGACTCGAGCGCGAGATTGAAGGTCGGCTCCAAGGTCCCGTCAAAAACTGCATCGGATGTCTGGTTTGCGAAATCGGCAACCAGCAAGGTCACAGGCGCGTGTTGCGAGCCATTCGTCACATTGCTTAGTTTGTTGCGGAGCAGGAAGCCCGCGATCGCTAGAACCACAACGGCAGCGGCGATTCCGACCCAGGTCCACGGGAATGTCCGGCCCCAGGGTTTCACGCCAGAAAACCGCAATGACGCCGCGGCATCTTTGCCCTGCCAGGCTTCGAGGTCGGTCAGGATCTCGCCCACGCGCTGATAGCGGTCCTGAAGTTTAGGTTCCAGGCACTTGCCGACAATATCGCTGAGCGCACGTGGAATCGTGGAGCTGTACTCGGAAACTGGTACCGCGCGTTCATGGGTGCGCTTGAGCAAACTTGCCAACGCGCTGTCCGCTTGGTAGGGCATCTTGCCGGTCAGCAACTCGTAAAAAATCAGTCCAACCGCGAACAGGTCGGAACGTTCGTCCAGTGGCTTGCCCAGTCCCTGTTCCGGCGACATGTACTCCATGGTGCCCACGATGGCGCCGGTCTGAGTCATGCCGTCGTGGCTGTCCAGCAAGCGCGCCAGGCCGAAGTCCATGACTACGACCCGCCCCTGTTTGTCGCGCATGATGTTTTGCGGCTTAAGATCCCGATGAATGACGCCTACGGCATGGGCTGCTTCCAGGGCGCGGCAGACCTGCCGCATGATTTCCACCGCTTCCGCTGGAGGAAATATCTTTTGCTGGACGATCAGGCTGCGCAGGTCCTGGCCCTCGACGTACTCCATGGTGATGAACTTGATTCCATCGGCATCGCCCAGGTCGTAAATGCGAACCACGTTCTTGTGCGTGACCTGGTGGGACAGCACAAGCTCCTGCTTGAAACGGTCAAGAATGGAGGAATTTCCAGCCAGTTCCGGACGGATCACTTTAAGCGCGACCATGCGATTCACTTCGCGATCCCGCGCGCGGTAAACCGCGCCCATGCCTCCCTCACCAAGAAGCTGCAGGATCTCGTATCGGCGCCCCAGTACGGTGCCGGGCCGCAAGAGGGTTGGGTTGTTCAAGTCGGAAGGGTGACTCGTTCCCGCACTGCCCGCGGAAGTTCCTTCCACAATCGTAGGAGCATCCGAACCGAGTTCGAAAAGAGTCGGAGACGATCCCGAAGGGAACGTGTCTGGGGCTGGAGACGAGCCAAAGTCCGAGGGGGATTTTACCGCAGCAGTGCCTTCCGCCTTGGTTGCTGGCTGGTCATCAGAACGGCGCACATCGCGTCCTTCCATGGCTCTGTCTCCGGCTCTGTCTCCGCAAAAAGCAACGAGGGGAATGTCGGCAGAAACCGCGCCAGTCTTGCCGCACCCGACCAAGTGTAACGGTCGGAACCTGCCGCTCGGTTAACGGAGTATACAATACCGGCGTGTCTCTGCGTTAGCTGGTTTTGGCTCGTTGCTAGCTGGTTTGGCTCGTTCCTTCCGTGCTCGGCGACGCATCCTGGTAGCCTCTAGTTCGGTCCGATGCCCTGATGGCTTCTGCATATCTGTGCGCATGACCAACGGCGGCGCTCTCGGCTGGAAGAAGCGGGCTTCCTTCCAGTCACCTCATCGAAAACGCCATTCCGCGTTCCAACGAGGCCGGCGCATTGCCCAGGACGTAAGCTCTAGCCCGGGAAAGTGTCCGGTACTCACCGTATTTCTCCGGTTGATTCAAAACGGATTCCTCCGACCGAGGTTCCGGACGCCAGGAACTCGCGAATCCTCCCACGATTCGCGCCTGAAACTTTCGTGGCCTGCGCGAAGACCTGCACCGCCTCGGATAATGCAGTGCCTTCCGGAAGGCGGAAAATCCATGGGATGTTCGTGGACGTCAGCATTTTGTCCGAAGAAATCGCGATCACGGGAACGAAGGCCTTCACGCCGATCTGTTCCGCTAAATGGCTGGAGTTCCGGTCCAGCGCGATGATGCCGAGCGCCTCGTCCTGATATACCGCTTGCACGAGCGCGGTCGAAGCTTTGCCCCAGAAGCCTTCTGTCGGGATGCCGATGAGTGTGAAATGCCGCCCGGAGCCGTCCAAATCCTTTGCAAGCCGCGCGATTTCAGAAGAATGAACGGCTCGGTCGGCATTCGGTCCGAACACCGCAATCTTGAGCTCCCGTGGATTGCTTTCGGGTGTTGCCGGGCCGGCGTACTGCACCCCACCTTCACCTACTTGTGCATACGGTTTTTCCATCGTGATGCGACGGTATTCAATGGCGCCGTGATGCACGCTGGCCAGGAACAACGGGCTGATGTTCTTGCAATTGGGATCGAACACCATCTCACCCGTAACGCCTTTGTAATTTTCAACGCCGGTCAGCGCATCGCGAATACGGCCGCGGTTCAATCCTGCACGGCAGATGGACTGCAGCAGAATTTGCATTGCGTCGTAAGCGAGCGCGGCGAAATGATCTGGCTTTTCGTGATAGCGAGCATCGAACCGGCTGTTGAAGTCAAGCCACTTCTGGTTGCGCTGCGTTGGGTCGTAGGGGAAAACAGCCTCAAATCCTTCTGCGGCCGGTCCCGCAAGACGCACCAGTTCGTCGCCCATCGTTCGATGGCTGCCGAATACGCGTTGTTTCATCCCCAGCTCTTGCATCTGCTGCAGGATCGCGGCAGCGGGACCGATATCGGTCCAAATCACGATCGCGTCCGCCCGCGAGTCCTGGATAACGCCGAGCTGGCGCCGAAAATCGGTATCGCCCGGCATGAACTTCTGCTCAATCACGACCGGATGCCCAAGGCGGCGGGAAGCATCGCGGAACTTGATCACGCCGAAGCGCCCGTAGCGATCGTTAACGCGCAATATGGCCACGCGCTTGAGACCGAGTTCCGTATAGATGTGCCGCGCCAGCGTGTAGCCCTGCACGCGGTCGTCCTGGAGATCGGTGAAGTACCAGGGAATGATCGTCTCCGGAATGGTTGGATCGGTGGACGCGCTGTTCACAATCGGCGTTTCGGCCTTCAGCGTCACGCGCAACGCGATGTGCGTGGTGTCACCGCTGATTGATCCGAACATGGCCCAGACCTTTTCGTCATAGACCATCTTCACCACTTCATTGCTGGAGGCTCCCCAGATCGCCGAGTCATTGTGAAGCATCAGCTTGAAGGGTTTGCCGCAGTATCCGCCCGCCGTATTGGCCTCATCAATGGCAAGCTGCGCGCCGTGCAGCATGCGATTGCCACGCACCTGGTCGGGATGAGCATAGAGCGGCCCGAGGAAGCCGATGCGAATCTCGCTGAGATCGTTGAGATCCGGATCGGGAACATCGCGAGCTGCGCCGTTGTATTCGACCAGATCGGTGTAATGCTCATAATAAGGAACGGTAAATTTGGAATAAGGACGCAGGTCGTCCGGCGCTCCGGTGTAGGGTTTGAGGGTGCGTGGCGTGGGGCGGCCGGGCAGGGTATTCCCGCACGAGCAGGGGTTCGAGTTCTGCGCTTCCGCTGTGCACGTCAGCAGGGCAGCGACGACAATTATTAGTGCGCGACGCATATTCGACTACTCCACTGGCGTTTCCCGCCGGAACATGGCAATCGCCTCAATCTCGATGAGAAGGTCGGGGCGGCAGAGAATCGCTTGAATGCCGGTCGACGCCGGTACAGGATTCAGTCCCTGTTCTTTGTAGAAAGCCGTGCGCTCTTCGTTGAAGGCTTTGTAATCGCGCTCAATGTCGCGCAGATAGCAAGTGGTCCGGACGACGTCCTTCCAGGTGGCTCCCTCCGCAGCAAGCAGAGCGGTGATGTTATCGAACGTCCGCCGAGTCTGCGCGCGCAGGTCGCCCGCGTACAAAGTTCGGCCTTGCTCATCAATGCTGGCCGTCCCTGAGATCAGAAGAAGGACGAACTTTCCCAGCTCGATGCACATGCCGCGCGAGAATGCGCTGCCGTAGTCGTACGCTTCGTTCAGCGCATTCAAGTTGGTGATGGCCCGTTTCTGCACCGGTGAGGTAGTAACCTCGTGAAGTAATTCTGCAACGGTCATAATCGCTCCTTGGTGTTTGGTAGCTTTCCGCTTCGTACATTGCCTCACTTCTGCCGCATACCGTGACTTAAACCTTTGGCTGTGGCGACCCAAAGGTCATCGCCTTGAAAATCCACACCCAGGATGTAATTGTGTGCGGGCGCGGAGTCCACCTCAACACGCGTTGTGTTCCCATCTGCCTCGCGCACCAGCATCTCCGGTTTGCCATTGTCGAGCGCCGGACGATAGACGGCCCAGTTTGTACCGTCGTAATAGGCGAGACCTTTGTCGGTGGAGAACCAGGCGCGATTGCCATCTACCCCTTTGATCTGGTTCAGAAAGTTGCTGGGTAGGCCGCTATCTTTGGTGAGGAAGTTGTGCCAGCCGCGCCCGTCGTACCGGCTCGCGCCGAAATAAGTGGCAACCCAAACAATCTTGTCGACGTAACTGACGGAGGTTGTGATCTCGTGGATGAGTCCCTGATCCTTGAAAAGAACGAGTTCCGTCTCGCCATCGGGATCGTTGTAGTCTTTCCAGCGCTCCGTTCTGACGTCATACTCCAGCAGCCCGCCTCCCCAAACCGCGTAATAGACTTTGTCTTCGCCGGGGCTGACGCTGTAGGTCCAGATCTCATACATGGGAGTATTGCGCTCGTTGAATATGCTCCATTGCGAAGTTCGCGTGTTGAAGCGGCTCGCACCCGCCGCGGTTGCAGCCCAGACGAAGTCTCCCTGCACGCCAACGCCATAAACGATGTCGTTGGCGAGCCCGGAGTTGAGCTGCGTGAACGTGTCGATACGTCCGGCCGAGATACGGCTCAGGCCGCCCATGGTTCCGGCCCATATATCCCCAGTGTTTTTGTCGAGGGCGAGCGAGAGCACCGCGCGATGTCCGAGCCCATCTGACGGACGAAATACTTTCCACTTTCCGTTTTCATAAAGCGCCAGACCGTTCTCCGTGCCGGCCCATATGCGATTGCCGTCCACTAAAACGCAGAAAACGTGGTTGTCCGGCAGACCGTTCGCCGTCGTGAAGCTCTCCCACCCAAACCTCGGCATGTCGGGCGGCGCGGCGAACAACGGGACTGCAACGGCGATTATGGCGATGAGGAAACAGAGCTCTCTTCTCATAAGGTCTTCAGGTATTCGATGAGGTCGTTCAATTCGTCCTTGGTGAGATCATTCGTGATCCCGTGAGTGTCTTTCGGATTGAACACCGTCCAGATTTCTTCCAGCGACCGTGCCGAGCCATCATGCAAATACGGCGCTGAGTACGCGATGTCGGGCAGGTGCGGCGTATCGATGAGAGGCGAGCGGTCGGTTGCTTTACCGCTGCCCACGTCTGCGGACTGATTGTTGGTGTACTTAGGCCCGCTGTGGCAACTTGCGCAGCGCTGGTTTTCTGGAATCGTCCGGCCGTCCTTATACTTGGTTCTTTCGAAGCTCGCCTTCCCGCGTGCCTGTGCGGGTGTCAGTTCGCCGTCCGGCGAGCGGTAGCGGTTGGGCCGCACGGGAATCGACAGGACAAACGTCACGAGGTCGGTCAGTTCCTTGGGGTTAAAGCTTTGCGATCGATAAATGTATTTCGCGGTGCGGGGGCCGCACTCCGTGGGAATATCCGGATTGCCGCCATTCCACTTGAAGGGCTGCGTGCCCAAGAGATCTTCGATTGAACGGTTGTCCACAATGTCCACGCCGAATCCATCCGGCTCCAAGTCCCATTGCAGTGCGTCGAAGGTTGCGTCGAGATGGCAATTCGCACAACCAAATTGTCCCTGGAATGCAAAGCTCGCCTCATAAAAATTCTGTTCTCCGCGTCGCAGCGGCGTAATTTTTCTTGGACCGCCGAGGTCGATGGACGAGACAACCTTCGCAGCTTTCGTATCAATCACGGCGATCTTGTCATCCATGCGAGTGGCGACGTAAAGACGTTTGCCATCGGGAGAGAGCACAATGCCGCGCGGATTGCGGCCCACAGGAATCCTGGCCGTCACATAGTTCGCGGATGCCGAGAGGTCATTGGCAAACGAGTGCGCCGCACGAACAAACTTCAGCAGCGCAGGGACGTCTATGACGCTAATGTTGTCAGATCCAGACGCGCTCACGAACACTTTTGACTTGTCGGGCGCGATCGCCACGCCGAAAGGCAGAGCGAAGTAACGCTCGAGTTCGTCGAGCGGGACCTGGACGACGCCTCCGACGTCCTCTCCAAAAAACGCGAGGGAATCGGTAAAAACCCAGCCGTGTTCCACATGTGCCATCGGAACCAGGTTTTTCGGGCGAAGGTGGGCGGCGACTCCGAGCTTGCCATCGGAGGAGAGGGCGAGATGAAAGGTTCCCGCGACGTTGTGTAGCGGCTCTCGATCAATCACCCGGCTGGTGACGGTGTCAATGACCGTGATCTCCGATTCCGGCGGCGTGCGGTACGCGCCGATATTGGGATAGATGTGGGTGCAGTACAGTCGCGTCCCGTCACTGGAAAGAGCCAGATAGCTGGCGCCTCGGCCGCCCACCAGCCGCTTGGTTTCTTTCCCGCTGCGGAGATCAATTACAGAAATGGCACCGCTCAGCCGATCGGCGACATAAAGGGTTTCGCCTCGCCGGTCAGGGACAACGCTGATGGGCTCAAATCCCGTCGCCAAACTACGAACCGTTTCGAGCTTCTCGGCATCGATGACCGAAATCGTGTCGGTCCATGAATTCGCGACATAAACCTGTTTGCCGTCCGCCGACAGGCTCAATCCCCGGGGCACGTGACCCACGGCGATCCGCTTCACCAGCCTTCCACTCTGCGTATCCACCACCCGAAGTTCATCGCTCTTTTCGCAGACTACATAGAGTCGACGGCCGTCAGGCGAAATCGCCATCTCGCCGGGCGATAGATAAAGGGATTCCTCGTTCGCAGGTTTGACGCCGGCTGACGCGATGGCCGCGAGCACAAACAAAATCGGGATACGGAGTTGCCGGATCA
>Ga0066793_10000967_pt1 | contig 12414 bp, 7 predicted proteins | sample PersoiDNA2013189_FD_83876 | JGI IMG/M metagenome (GOLD analysis project Ga0066793, IMG submission 83876) | Permafrost soil microbial communities from the Arctic, to analyse light accelerated degradation of dissolved organic matter (DOM) -... | ecosystem: Environmental > Terrestrial > Soil >...
CTCCTTGGAGAAGTCGGCGTTCGCCTTCCCGTTGGAGAGCACGTACGACAAGAGCCTGGTGCCCGCCGGTATCGCCGTGCTGAGCCCCTGTGTTTTCTCGGCCTCGGTCGGTCCGGCGAGCATGTCGGCCAGCGCCTGCTGGACCAGGTCCGTGCCGGTCTGGCTCGTCCGGGTCACCTGGCTCACAGTCTCGCCCTTTACCAGGAACACGTTCAGCGTCACCTGGGCCGGCGTCGTCTGGTTCGCTCTGGGGACGCTGTTCATCGGGACCGTGCCCGAGGTGCCGGACCCCGAGCCGCAGCCCGCCAGGGCCGTCACCACCAGCAATAGAAGTGCCGCGGCGGCGGGTATTGAGATCCTCTTCAGCATGGCGCCTCCATGGTCGTCGTGAGCAGGTCCGCGGTATCGGCCGCTCCTTCAAGGACATTATATCAGACGCCCCCGGCGTCTCTCACCGTCGGGCCGCCTGCCGCGTTCAGACGCACGCCGCGCCAGGCCAGGGCAGGTACGCGGCTCCGTTTCGCATATAATAATTCTATGATGAAGGTTGGAGTGCCTCGCGCACTTTCTTATTACAGGTACTTCCCGCTGTGGAAGACTCTCCTCGAGGGGATGGGCACCGAGGTGGTGCTGTCCGCTCAGACTGGTGACAGCCTGCTCGAGAACGGCGTCCGCCACTGCGTCGACGACATCTGCGTTCCGGTGAAGCTCTTCTACGGTCACGTACTGGACCTCGCCGACAGGTGTGACGTCCTGTTCGTCTCCCGGCTGGTGTCCGTCGAGAAAGCGGAGGTCGACACCTACACCTGCCCCAAGCTGATAGGGCTGCCGGACATGGTGAAGAGCTCGATAGAAGGCATCCCACGGATGGTCGAGTTCGTGGTGGACCTGCAGGAGCACTCGATCAGGTCCAGCGCGAAGCGTCTCGCCACGGCCCTGGGCGTGCCGCAGCCCCGGGTGCGGAGCTCGCTCGCCGAAGCCGAGCTCGTCCAGGCCGCCTACGACCAGAAGCTGCTGGCCGGCGTCGAGCCCGAGGAAGCAATGCGCCAGGTGCTCGGCAACGGGAACGGTAACGGCAGGAAAGACTCCTCCGCGCAGAAGCCCGACGCCAGGAGAGCTCGAAAGCCGGACATCAAGATCGCGCTGGTCGGGCACGAGTACCTGATCCACGACTACTACATCAGCCACAACCTGCCCGCGAAGCTCAAGCGGTTCGGCGCCGACGTGACCTACATGACCCAGGTCCCCGCCGAGGTCATCGAGAGCGAGCTCGCCCGGTACCCGGGGATATCCTGGAGCTACGAGAAGGAGCTGCTGGGCGCGGCGTCCCATTTCCTGGGCCGGTCGGATATCGACGGCGTGATCGTGGTGATGGGCTTCGCCTGCGGGCCCGACTCCATCATCAGCGAGATAATCACCCGCGAGGTCGTGACGGAGGAGAGCCCGCCACTCACGACACTGGTCCTCGACGAGCACACCGGTGAGGCCGGCGTCGATACACGGGTCGAGGCTTTCGTCGACCTGATCAGGCGGTCGCGCAACAGATCATGAAGGTCTCATTCCCCCACATGGGCAACGCCTACATACCTCTCTCGTCCCTTCTGTCCAACCTGGGCGCCGAGGTGATCGTGCCGCCGCGCCCCACTCGCAAGACCATCGACATGGGGGCGCTGCACGCGCCGGAGTTCGTGTGCCTCCCGTTCAAGGTCAACCTGGGCGACAACCTGCGCGCGCTGCAGATGGGCTCGGACACCCTGGCGATGGTCAGCGGGATGTGGGCCTGCCGGTTCGGCTACTACGGCCGCGTGCAGCACCAGATACTGCGTGACGTCGGCTTTGAGTTCGACAGCATCCTGCTGGGGCGCGATGGCCTGGGGACGGTCTACAACAAGTTCCGCGACACCGTCGAGGGCAGCCTGCTGCGCGGCTGGGCGCACGCCATCCGCTCGTTCAAGCACAAGGCCGAGGCGATGGACGCACTGGAGATGGCCGCTCGCAAGGTCAGGCCCTTCGAGCGCGAGCGCGGGAGCGCGTCTTCGGTGCTGGCCGACGGGCTGGACAGCGTGCACGAGGCGCGGACCATCAAGGCCACCGACGCGGCCCTGCGCGAAGCCCTCGGCATCATGGACTCGATAGAGACCGAGCCGCCCGCGCGGGAGCCTCTGGACATCGCCGTGGTCGGAGAGATCTACGCGGTCCTGGAACCGGCTCTCAACTTCGACATCGAGCGCAAGCTGGGCGAGATGGGGATCATCGTCCATCCGGTGATGAGCGTCTACAAGTGGCTGTTCCGCCCGCTGAAGATCGACCCGTCGATCCTCGTCGACGAGCGCCTGGCGCGCCGCATCGCGAAGCCCTACATCGCCTACGTACTCGGCGGGGAGGAGCACCAGACGATAACCGGCACGATAAGGGCCGCGCGCCACGGCTACGACGGCGTGATCCACCTGTACCCGTTCACCTGCATGCCCGAGAACATCTGCAGGACGATCCTTCCCCGGATCGAGTCGGAGTTCGACATCCCCGTGCTGAACCTCTGCCTTGACGAGCACGCCTCTCCGGCGGGAATGGCCACGCGCCTGGAGGCGTTCGTCGACCTGCTCCGCGAGCGCCGCCGGCGTTAGCAGGGGAAAAGCGTACCAAGCACTCGTCTTCCCTTTTTTACCCACGATGTCCCCACAGTTGAAAAAACGGGACGAGAAGTACCTGTCCCCATTTGCCCCCTTTCCAGATTGACCGCATGGTGTAGAATATCAACCCGGCAGAGCAAACAGGAGGTTCGAAATATGAAACCAGCGCTGGTGACCGGCGCCTGCGGATTCTCGGGCGGCCACATGGTGAAGATACTCGCCGACGAGGGGGTGCCCGTGCGCGGCACCGACCTCGCGCGCGCGTTCGAGAGCCCCAAGGTCAAGATGGTCCAGGAGAACATCGGAGTGGACTGGAACGCGCCCGGGGTCGAGTTCGTCCCCTCGGACCTGTCCGACAAGCAGTCTCTCAAGGAGGTCCTAAAAGGGATCGGGACCGTCTATCACACCGCGAGCCTGTACGACTATTCCGCGCCGATGTCCGCGCTGGAGAAGGTCAACATCGAGGGCACCCTCAACCTCTGCGAGGCAATGGTGGAGGAGGGAGTGGACAGGCTCATCCACTGGTCGACCGCCGGTGTCTACGGCCACCCCTACATGCCGCGGGCATCGATCAACCCGCTGCGCATGATGTACGAGCAGGCGTGGGGCATAGGTGTCCGGCCATGGCTTGGTGAAAAGGAGTACAAGCGGCCGATGGCGCACCCCGCCAACCAGCCTTTCACCGAGGAGGGCTCGACGCCGCTGAACACGCCGGCCGACCAGCCGCGAGGCTCGTTCCTGGTCAACGACTACTCGATCACCAAGTGGAAGCAGGAGCAGATCGTCCAGCGCTTCGGCCGCGAGCAGGGGCTTAAGTGGACTATCATGCGGCCGGCTCCCCTCTACGGGCCCGGCAGCGACTACGGCATCGGCGGCATCGTCATCGCGATGTCCGAGGGGCTCACCTCGATGCTGCCCCTCGACCTGCGCAACTACCTGATGGTCAACTGCCACGTCCGTGACATCGGGCGCGCCGGCTACTTCCTGGCGCAGCGCGAGGACACCGTGTTCCAGGACTACAACGTGTCCGACCCCACCCTTATAAACCAGCTCGAGTTCCTCAAGATCGGGGCGCTGCTGGTGGGGCGCAAGGTGCACCTGATCCCCTTCCTGCGGATGCCCTGGCTGATGCCTCTCGGCATCTGGTCGGCCCGCATCGTGCGCTGGATGGAGAACCGCTTCACCAACTACCAGCGCATACGCATCTGGGAGGAATCGAGCGCGCGTTACCTGTCGTCGAGCTACTGGATCTCCAGCGGCAAGCTCAAGAGCCTCGGTTTCGAGTGGGAGTACGAGGACTTCAAGCTCGGGCTGCGCGACATGGTCGAGTGGTTCGTGAAGGTGGGCTGGATAAAGTAGCGCGCGCGGGCCGGCCCTTCGCTCTACTTCCAGCCTGACGGGGACGTGGGCGGGGCGGGCGGCGGCGGCAGAGGCTCTTGCGGATCTTTCGGCGGCACCGCTCCCGGCGGGGCCTGCTCGAGGACCTCAGCGGGCTCAGCCGCGACAGGCGGCGCGGGCGGCACTGGAAAATCGTGGCCGTTCAACGACCCGCCCTGGGGCCACATCTTGGCGAGGTCCGGCGGGACGGGCGCCTCCGAAGGCAGCGTGTGTCCCGGCAGGGAAGCCTCGGCTTTCGGCTCCTGTGGCGGCTGATCCACCGCCGGCGGTGTTGGCTGTGGCTGGCGGGTCACAGGCTGCTGCGCCGGCGCCTCCGGCGCCGCAGGCGGATACACATGTGGCTCGAAGGGCCTCTGTGCCGGGGCGGCCACATCGCGTCCCTGCGACGCGAACTCCGGCTGAACCGGTTGAGGCGGCTGCTGGAACGGTAGCGACTGCGACGTGACCGTCGGCGAGCGCCTCTCGTGCGGTCCGGTCAACCCCAGTACGGTGGCCTCTTCGTCGGCCGCGACCGGCTCGGCCGCCATGAGCCCGCCCTTGAGCCTGCGCAGCGATTTATCGGCGCTGCTGTGCACCATCACGCTCTGGTCCTTCGCGGCCTTCTCCAGCACCGGTATCGCCACCGGGTCGCCGATCGTGCCCAGCGCGACAGCGGCGGCCGCACGGATCTCGTCGGGCCTTCCCTTCTTGAACAAGCCTCCCTTGCTCATGAGCTCCGCCAGTTGCGGCACGTAGCTGCTGTCGCGCAGGTCTCCGACGGCCAGGCAGGCAGCTTCCATGACGGCATGGTCTTCTTCCTTGCCGCGCATCCCCTGTCCGTTGATTATCTCCAGCAGGAACGGCGCTACGCTCGAGTCCCCGAACAGGCCGAGCACCCTCACCGCGGTCCGGCGCACCGCCGGGCTCGCGTCGTTGGCGCCGTTCATGACCACACCGAGCGAGTCCCTGGAGCCGATGCGCGCGAGCGTCCTTATGGCCTCCCTGCGAATGCGCTCGTCAGGGTTCGAGGCCAGCGCGGACACCTGCGGGAGCCCCTCGGCCAGGCGAAGGTCCGCGACCACGTTCAACATGTTCCGGTATACGTACCAGGGGTTCTCTTTCTCGAGCTCGCGGACTATCGCGGTGACGCCCGGCGCGCCGGCCGACTGCAGGGCCTCGAGCGCCCCGTCGCGGAACTCGATGCGTCCCCTGTCCTTGACCATGTCGACCAGAGGGCTCAGAGCGTCCGGCCCCAGGCTGGCGAGGGCCTTGATGGTCTTGAGCCTCTTGTCGGCGTCCGGCTCGAGGAGCAGCGCCTCGGGGTCTATCATCCCCTCGGGTCCCATCAGTTCCGTGGTGGCATCCACGGCGACCTTCTTCAGCTCTTCTCCCTTGCCGGACTCGGCCGAGCTCGCCGACATCAGCAGCTCGAGGATCGAGCCCGCCTGCTCGGCGCTTCCTGCCTTCATGTACAGCTGCGCCGTCTTCGAGGCGGTCTGCACCATGTTTTGGAAGCTCTCGTAATCGTCCTCGCGTCCCATCGCGCTGACCAGCTCGTTGTACAGGACGTCGACGGCCAGCGCGCCATGCTCTTCGTCGAGGCCGTCCAGCGTCTCGTCGGCGAGGTGCGAGGCGAACCTTCGCACGGTCGGAGAGTCGCTCTTGAAGTTCTCGGCCAGCTTCAGCAGCATGCCCGCGGCCAGGTCGGACTCCTCCATCGCGTAGAGCTGCCGGATCTGCTTGGGCACCGTATTGTCGACGTCGTCGTCGAGCCGCACGTCCTCCTCCTCGAGCCTGCCTCCCAGCATCTGGTAGGCGGAGAGCACCCGGGTTCCAGTGTGGGGGTCGCGCTCCTCGGCGATGCCAGCCGCGTCCAGCTTCTTGTCGATGGCGGCGCCGATCTCGCTTCCGCGGTCACCACGCACCTCGGTCAGCAGCTCGTTGAGGTCGTTCAGGCGCTCCCTGGTCCAGGTGGGCTGGAGATCGCCGACCTCCTCCTTAATCTCCACGTACTCGTCGATAAGAGAGTCGATCATGTCGAGGAGCTGGTTGTCGGAGAGCATCGTGAGGACATTCTCACGGATGTGCTTGATGTTGAGGGTCTCCGGGGCGTGGCCGGTCAGCACGCTGGTCATCTCGCGGGGGCTCATCTCGGCCACCACGCTGGTTATCTGCGAAGCCATCGACTCGCGCAGGCTCTCGTCCTCGATCTGGTCGACCATCTCCGCCAGCGAGGTGAGCGCCTCCTCGGCCTTCTGGCTCTTCATGAGGACGCCGCCCTCACTGCCCTCCTCGCTCAGGAAGGTGGAGAGCAGCCCGCCGACCTTGCCCGGGTCCGAGAGCACCTCGAGCAGCTCCCTGTCCTCGACGCTGCCCAGGTCGATCTTGCCCATGAGGTAGCGCATCAACAGCTCGTCCTTGAGCGCGTCAAGAGGCGCGGAGGGCCCCGACATCGTACCGATGATCTCGCCGGTGTCACTGGTCGCGACCGCCACGTACACGCGCTGGTTGACGCTGACGTGCTCGACTCCCCTTTCGACGAGCTCGTCGGTCAGCTTGCTGCGGTCTGCCATATCGGTGACGGAGCCCATCACCAAGAAGACGTTCTGGAGCTCGTCGCCCGTGACGCCTCTGTTGAACTCGATGTTGGACAGGCCGCGCTCGTTCATCCAGGCGATGAACGACCGCACCGGGGCTTTCTGCTGGTCGATGTCATCGAGGCGGGTGTCGTTGATGAGGAGGTTGTTCTCGACTGTCGCGACGCCGATCCTCTCGGAGGATTTAAAGATCTGGTCCAGCGCTTCCTTGGCCTTCTCGAAGGTCTCGACGACCATCGAGCTGCTGAGAGGATACAGGCGCATGTTGACGGTCGCCGCGTGAGCGTTCACTACGAACGCAAGCGCGGCTCTCGCTTCCTCCGGGGGCAGTGATGCCCGGACTCCCGGCTGCTTGTCCTCATCCTCGTTCAAGGTCACTCCATCGTGGCTTTTGTGCGCCTCGAGGGCGTCCGATAGGTGCACGCCACCCCTGTTGGAGAAGTCGTTTCGGACTTACATTATATCGTAATCTTGCGCAGACTCTAGACCAGCATGCCATCTCCGGAAGCGATTGTCCAAAGGCTTTTCAGCTTACCAAGCGGTCGGCCCTCGAGCCCGCCGCGGCGGCCTCAAGCGCGGGGGTCTTTGAAGAGGTAGAGCAGGCGCATCAGCCTCGCCGTTCCGGTCACCAGGAAAAGGCGCGCCTCCTTCATCGCCTGGCTCAGGCTCATGGGGCCCGGCAGGACGCAGAACGCCGGGTAGTGGTGGTCGTGGCCGGCCACCGCGCCAGTCAGGACGACGGTCGGCACCCCGGCCTTCTCCGCTATCTCGCCCACTCCCACCGGCGTCTTTCCCCTCTCGGTCTGGCTGTCGTAGGCCCCCTCGCCGGTCAGCACCAGGTCCGCTCCCGCGACCTTGTCGCGCAGGCCGGTGATGGCCGCGATGAGACGCACGCCGCTGATTATAGACGCGCCGCAGAACGCGGCCAGCCCGGCCCCCAGGCCTCCGGCGGCACCGGCGCCCGGCAGGTCGCCGACGTCCAGGCCCCGGTCCGATATGAGCTTGCCCAGGTTTTCCAGGCCGCGGTCGAGCTCCTCGACCTGCTGTGGAGTGGCGCCCTTTTGCGGGCCGAAGACCCGCGCCGCTCCGTCGTTCCCGGCCAGCGGGTTGTCCACGTCCGTCGCGGCAATGAAGTGCGCCGAGGCCAGCCTGGAGTCGCGCCCGGAGGCGTCGATCGAACGGACGCGACAGAGCGAGGCGCCGGTCGGTGGCAGCTCGAGGCCTTCACCGTCAAGGAACTTGAAGCCGAGCGCGTTCGCCATGCCCATGCCGCCGTCCACGGTGGCGCTGCCGCCCATGCCGACTATTATCTGGCGGCACCCCGCGTCGAGCGCCTCTCGTATCAGCTGGCCGGTGCCGTACGTCGTGGTCTCGAACGGATCCCGCTTCCTCGGCGGCACCAGGTTGAAGCCCGAAGCCTGCGCCATCTCGATGACCGCGGTCGGCTCGCCCTGACGCAGCAGCGCGTAGTGTTCGTCTTCGGGGTTAGCCGCCAGGGGCGTGTCCGCGGGAAGGTAGGCCCACGCTGCGCGGACGTCCCGTCCCGGCAAAGGCCCGGCGACCAGCGCATGCCTCTCCTCGGCCTTCTCGACGGACTCGATGACGGCCTGGACGGTCCCCTCGCCTCCATCGGCCATGGGCGAGAGCACCACCTCGGCGTCCGGGTCGACCAGCGCGACTCCCTCGGCCATCGCGCGCGCGGCCTCGACCGCGCTGAGGCTGCCCTTAAAGCTGTCCGGTGCTATCAGGATGCGCATGTATATATAGTATCCGATTCGTGTCGCGACCCCTCCAGCCGGCGCCGGAGGTCAGGGGCTTTGATCAGAGCGCCAGGTGCTGCTCCGCCATGTCGACCGCGTCCCGCGGGCTCGAGGCCTTGAGCATGCCACCCGGCCTGGCGCCTCGGCCGTCCAGCTCCCAGGTCTTCAGCCCGATGACCGGCTTGCCCAGCTTGAGGGCGAACCCGATCTCGGAGAGCGTCCCGTAGCCGCCGCCGACGGCGATGACCGCGTCGCCTGAGCCTGCGACCAGCGCGTTGCGCGCCTGCCCCATGCCCGTGGGTATCGACACCGTGAGCCATCTGCTCGCGCGCCTGCGGTCCTCGTCGGGAAGGATGCCGATAACCATGCCGCCCGCAACGCTCGCGCCGCGAGCGGCCGCGTCCATCACGCCACCCAGCCCGCCGCACACCAGCACGTGCCCCCGCTTCGCAATGAGCGAGCCGACCTCGAACGCGGCCTCCTCCAGTTCAGAGGCGCACTCGCCCGCGCCTATCACCGATATGTACATGCGCACCTCCAAGCTCGAGGCCATCCGCGCTTCCAACAGGATTATAAGCCAGGCTGTCTCCTGAGTGACCGCACCGGCGAAGCGCGCTTCACCCGCGAGTGTTAAGCGGCATGTCCAGTTTGACATCCTTGCGAGCACCGGTAGAGAATCAGCCTGGAACCGGGGGGTCAGCGGTTGATCGAGGAGATGGTGACTGTTGGTGGGGCGGTTCGCAAAAGCCTGTAAAAGGGCCTGCGAGAGCCGCTGCACCCCCCGTCCTTATCACCACCAGTGACACGCGACGCTTTTGCGCGCCCGACAGCGGCCAGGACCCGGCCGCGCACCCATCGAAGGAGTGATCTCCATGGCGGACACCGTTCTTGTGACAGGGGCCTGCGGGTTCATCGCGCCTTACATAGTCGACGAGCTCGCACGCAAAGGTTACAACGTGCGCGCCACCGACCTGCCGGACCGAGCGCAAGCTGGTCGAGGTCGCGCAGAAGAAGGACCGCGACTTCATCTCCAAGGTTCTCGACACCGCCGGCGCACTGGTGGTGGTGCAGGAGAGGCAGTCGCGCATCGTGCTCTTCAACAAGACCGCGGAGACCGTCACCGGGTACTCGTTCGCCGAGGTCAGAGGCAAGCGCCCCTGGGACATCATGCTCGGGTCCGCCGCGTCAAAGCTCGCGCGCTCGATCGCCAGGAGGCTCACCGCGGGTGAGGACGTCGAGCCCTACGAGACCGTCTGGCGCACCAAGGACGGCCAGGACCGCAACATGGCGGTCCACCACGCGCTGCTGCTGGGATCTGACGGCGAGGTCGAGTACATCATCACCACGGCGACCACCGTCACCGAGTCCAGGATGGCCGAGGAAGCGCTGAAGGAGTCCGAGGAGAGGTACCGCTCGGTGTTCGAGTCCACCGGCACCGCGATGTGCATCGTCGACGGAGCCGCCGCCATCACTTTCGCCAACGACGAGTTCGAGCATGTCTCCGGCATGACGCGCGCGGAGGCCGTCGGCCGCAAATTCACGGCTTTCCTGGACGAGGCGCAGGCGTCGGAGTTCAAGAGTCACTGCGCGGAGCTTGGGCACTCGGGCTCGCGCGCCGGCACGCCGCCGGTGCACTTCGAGTGCACGTTCTATCCCCGCAGCGGAGACGCGCTGAAGATGCTCGCCAACATGGGCCGGCTGCCGGGCTCCGCCGGGACCAGCGCGGTCTCGCTCATAGACGTGACCCGCGAGAAGGCCTACGAGGAGGACCTGCGGGAGAGGGCGGAGAGGCTGCGCGATTTCCTGGTGGTCGCGTCGCACGAGCTGAGGCATCCGATCGCGGTGGTCAAGGGATACGCGAACACGCTCACCGAGTACATGGACAGGCTGCCCCCGGAGCTGGTCAGAGAGATACTTGCGGACATCGACCTCTCGACCGAGCGCCTGACGCGTTACGTCGAGCAGCTGCTGGACGTCTCGCGCGTCGAGCAGGGCCGTCTCTTCATCAACAGAGAGAGGGTCGAGCCCGAGGTCCTCTTGAAGATGACGCTCGACGACACCTGGGCGATGGGCTTCGCCAACCAGTTCCTGACCTCCGTGGCCGCCGGGACGGGCCCGGTGTCGGTTGACTCGGAGAAGTTCGTGCAGCTCATGCACATCCTGGTCGACAACGCGATCAAGTTCTCCCCCGAGGGCTCTCCGGTAGAGGTCGAGATCGAGCGCGACGAGACCGGGGTGCTGGTCTCGGTGAAAGACCGCGGCAAGGGAATACCCGACGAGGCGCGCCAGAAGATCTTCGACCGCTTCTACCAGGTCGAGGACGCGCTGCACCACTCCAAGCCGGGGATGGGGCTGGGTCTGTATATCGCCAGCCAGATCGCCGAGGCGCACGGGGGCCGCATCTGGGTGGAGCCCCACGACGGAGGCGGCTCCGTTTTCAAGTTCACAATCAGTTGATCTGTCGAAAAGCAGTACACTATTCGCGCGGGGCGCTACGCACGCGGATGAAGCGCCGACCGGTTCCGAAGAGTCGCGATTGCAGGGGGCGGGTATGACGGACCGACCGCGATCGATGAAGGCCCTGGTCGTCGAGGACAGGCCCGAGATGGCCGCGCAGCTTAAGAGGATCCTGGAGAAGCGGTTTCCGCTCGAGGTAGATATAGCGCCCGACTGCGCCACCGCCAGGAGCAAGCTCGAGACGTGCGACTTCCAGCTGGTGACCCTCGACTTCATGCTCCCTGACGGCCGCGGCCTGGAGATCCTCGAGGAGATAACCGCGCGCGGCGAGACGCCCAGGGTGATCATGATCACCGGCCACGGTGACGAGGAGTCCGCGGTCAGGTCGTTCCGTTCGGCCGCGTCCGGCTACGTCATCAAGGACACCCACCTGGCGGCGAGGCTGGCCGAGTCGGTGGAGAAGGCCATCACCGAGATGCGGCTCAAGGAGGCACAGGACGAGCTCGCCAGCCGGGAGGCGCACTTCCGCACGCTGACCGAGCAGTCGTCCGACATCGTCGCGGTGCTGGGGGCCGACGGCATCGTCCAGTATCAGAGCCATTCCATCGAGAGGTTCCTTGCCTACAGTGCCGAGGAGGTGATCGGCACGGGCGCGTGCGAGCTGATCCACCCCGACGACGTGGAGCGGATAAGGAGGCAGTTCGACAGTGCGCTCGAGACCCCCGGCGCGAGCGTCTTCATGGAGTTCCGCATCGGGCACAAGGGCGGTAAGTGGCGCCATATGGAGAGCGTCGGGCGCAACCTTCTTTTCGATCCCGCCGTGCGCGGGATAGTGGTGAACTCGCGCGACGTGACGGGGCGCAAGATCGCGGAGCAGGAATTGGAGAAGTACCGGCGCAGGCTCGAGGACCTGGTGCAGGACCGCACATCTGAGCTCGCGGAGACGAACGTGAGGCTGCGCGAGGAGATCGGCGAGCGCGTTCAGGCCGAGGAGGAGCTCAAGGACCGAGCCGAGAGCCTCGCGACCTTCCTCACCGTCGCCTCTCATGAGCTCCGCCACCCGATAAGCGTGGTCAAGGGCTACACCACGATGCTGCAGGGCTACCTGCAGAGGATGGAGCCCGAGATGCTCCCCGAGATATTGGACGCGCTGGAGATCGCCGTCGACCGCCTGACCGGCTTCGTCGAGGAGCTCCTGCAGGCGTCGCTGGTCGAAGAAGGGCGCTTTACGTTCGACAGGCGCGAGGGCGACCTGGCGCCACTGATCGACCTGGCGGTCAGCGACCGCCGCGTGATGCAGCAGTCCAACGAGATAACCGTGGCCGTCCAGCCCGGCGCGGGCACGGCGCTGGTGGACCCCGGCAAGTTCAGGGGGCTGATGGACATCCTGCTCGACAACGCGATCAAGTTCGCCGAGCCGGGCTCCCCCATCGAGATCGAAGTGGCCGCGGCCGGGGATGTCACCACCGTGCGGGTGAAGGACCGGGGCATCGGCATCCCGCCCGAGGCGTGCAAGCAGGTGTTCGAGCGCTTCTTCCAGGTCGAGGGGGGCGGCAATCAGGCGGGCGGCACCGTCCTGGGGCTGTCCATCGC
>Ga0066793_10000968_pt1 | contig 12406 bp, 8 predicted proteins | sample PersoiDNA2013189_FD_83876 | JGI IMG/M metagenome (GOLD analysis project Ga0066793, IMG submission 83876) | Permafrost soil microbial communities from the Arctic, to analyse light accelerated degradation of dissolved organic matter (DOM) -... | ecosystem: Environmental > Terrestrial > Soil >...
CCGCGATTCGTTCACGCTCGATACGCCCGCGCCCTTGCACAGCGGCGACGGCATCACCTTCTATGACCACGACCGCCAGCTCGACGGCTCGCTGGTCAATCGCGTGCAGGGCCAGACCGTCTTTCCCCAGAAGCTGGCTGGCATCACGCCCGGCGCGCGCGTCTTCCGCAACCACGATCACGCCTTCGCCACCGAGATCGCCCGAAGCCGGCCCAGCCGAACCATCGCGGTCGCGCTCACCTTGCGCGAGATCGCAGACGGCGTGCGGCTCGAGGCTGTCGACGAGGATTCCGTTCACGCCACGGCCGAACTTGCCTGCGCCAAGATCCCGGCCGACAAGCCGGAGCATGCCCGCGATGCCGTGACCAGGCACCTCGCCAAGCTCGGCGATACCGAATTCGCAGCGAGCGGCATCGACCTAACCTGGACCGCGCCGCTTCACCTCGCCGCCAGCCAGGTGAATGGCCTGCGCCGTTCTCTGGCCGAGAACCTCGCCGCCGCCCGCGAGGTGGCCCGGCCCACGACCCGCGGGCCCCTCGTGCCCACCGACCACGCTTTCCCGGACACGCGCCTCGACTTTCGCGCCAACGTGCTGAACCAAAAGGCCGCCGCCTTCTACCGCCGCCACGGCGTCGTGGACATCGAGCCCGCGGCCGAGAGCGGCCTCGACATGAAGGACCGCGTGGTGATGACCTGCCGCTACTGCCTCAAGTACGAGCTGGGCGACTGCCGGAGGTCCACCACACATCCCGAGCCGTGGTTTCTCGTCGACGACGAGGGCCGTCGCCTGCGCCTGCGCTTTCACTGCGAGCAGCCCGACTGCGTGATGGAGATAGTCTACGAGCAGGCCTGATCCGCTTTCCCGCGGGCGCCCACCCCTGCCAGCAAGGTTTCCGCGCCGCTCGGCATCGCCAAATAGCGGCGCCCCGCTCAGGGCGAACTTGCAGGCGCGCTGCTCACGACGAGGCGGGCGCCGGTGGTTCGCCCGTAGATCTCGGGCATGTACATGGCCTCGGCACGCGCCGGGGGCAGGGCAAACTCGCCGGGCGTGATGGCTCGCAAGGCGACGGTATGCCTGTGCTCGCCCGCGCTCAGTTGGTCGATGAACAGCAACACGCGATCGGGGCGGCGCTCCTCGTGACTGGTAATGCTTCCGCCCTCGCCAGCCAGCCCGGAAGCACCGTGACCTTTGCCCAGGTTGTCCAGCACGGGCTCGAGCCCGGCGGGAACCGGCACCTCGATGGCCACATAGGAAAGCGGGGCGCGATTCCGCAGCGTGAGGTCGAAGGCCACCGCCTCACCGACGGGAATCGAAGCGGTGGCGTTGCCGTGGCGGAGACGCACCTTGCGCTCGATGGCCAGGCCCTGGTCACGCGGCGGAAGCGTTTCGCCCAGCTCTTGCCACTCGGTGCCCAGACGGTAGTACAGGCGCCCTTGTCCCTGCCGTTGCAGTACCACCGACCCCGGCTGCGGCAAGGGCAGAAGCTGCGCCATGGGCACGAAGCCGCTCTTGGAAGGAGTTGCCGCGGTGAGAGTGGCGTCCATCATCGGCCGATTGCCGGCCCAGGCGCGTGCCGAGAAATCCGGCCGCTCGGCCTCGAAGCGACGAGCGTAGTCGAGCACTGCCAGCAAGGCGTAGGCGTTTTCCTGCGTGTTGCGCCAGCGCCCGCCGTTGCGCGCTTCCAGTAGGCCACGCACCAGCTTGGGCACCAACGGATGCTCGGGGCGCATCTGCATGAGCACGCGCAGGGCCATGCTGTCGCTGCGATTCTGCGAATGGAACAGGAAGTCCCACTGCGAACTAGCGCTCCCCCGCACATGCGCGGTGGCGGGTAGTTCATTGATGGACGATAGAAGCTCCTCGACCAGGCCGGATGCTCGCGCATCGCCGGTGCGGGCCAGAGCGCTGAGCAAGAGCGAGCGGGCGAACGCAGGCAGCCCCGCGCGCCCGGCCAGTGCCTCGTCGAGCGCGGTCGCGGGCAAGGGGCGTCCGGCATCGGCCAGAACTTGCAGCGCAATCGCCCGCTCGCTGGGGAAGAGCGAGACTCCAGCCCACGGCAGGTCGCCGGCGCGAGCCGTACCGCCCTTTTCCACCCAGCCAGCCAGGTAGTCGAGTGCGTGCTCGAGGGCGGGCGCGGGAACGGCGGCCCCGCCTTGCTTGGCCAGGAAGAGAATCCAGGTGGCAAAGGCCGAGGCATAGGGATGGACCTTTTCCTCCCCCGGCCAGTAGGCGAATCCGCCCGAGGCGGTCTGCATCGAGAGCATCCGTTCGATGCCTAGGGCCAACCGCCGCGCCGCCTCGGCCCCGTCGAGCCCGAAACGCTTTCCAAGCTCGCGCGCCGACACCAGCGAAAGCACGCGACTCGAGGTCTGCTCGATGCAGCCGTAGGGATAGTCGAGCAGGTACTGGAAGGCGTCCTGCAACTCGCCGAGCAGCAACGTCGAGAGCGAGACCGAGATCCCCCCGACCGCCGGCGCGACCGTCGCGGGGAAGCGGGCCGCCACCGCCACCGGCGCGGCCGAGTCCAGGGTGCCGTAGTGGGCGGTGTGCTCGATAAGTGACGGCTCGATTGCCACGGGCACGGGCAAACGAACGGTTTCGCTCAGGGCCTCGCCACTTGCGGGCACGAAGCGGGCGCGCAACTCGACGCTGGCGATGCCGGCCCGCACGCCCAGGATCTGGAACGGCAGTCGCAACTGCGCCCCCGCGGCGAGGTTTGCTTCGCTCGTCGTCCCACCAAGGAAGGTCAGCACTGGGGCCTGCTTTTGCTGACTGGCCTCGACCTCCACGCGCCCGGCTTCGCCGCTCTGGTTCTGCACGATGGCCGCGATCTCCGTCGTGTCGCCCGGCCGCATTTGCCGCGGCAGGGAAGGCCGCAAGATGAACGGCGAGCTGACAACCACGCTGGCCTCGCCCACGCCGAAGCGCCCCGGGGTCACGCCGTCGGCAAGCGGCGCCGAGGCAATCGCCGTGACTCGAAAGGTGGTCAGGTTGTCGGGCAGGCGGCCATCGATACGTGCCTTCCCCGCATCGTCGAGGCGGACGTCGCCCAGGAAGATTGGCGTGGTCTCGAAGTGCGCCCGCGCGGGCGGTGGCAGGCTAGCAATGCCCCTGCCCCCCAGGCCACCGCTGCCAGAGCCATAGCCATAGCCAGAGCCGAGCATGCCCAGACCGCCCGAGCCGTAGGCGCAGCCCTTGGTGTCCAGCAACGGGTCGGTCGCTACGGGAGCGTAGGCGTGCAACAGCGAAGAGAATTCGTGCGTCGTCGCGGTCTCGTTTCCTCGGCGGGGAAGGAAATGTTCGAGGGGACTTTTCACCCGGTAGTCGCCGAGTGAGAGCACGGCCTCGTCCACCGCCCACAGTGCGACGTGGCCAGCGCGAACGGGCTTGTCGTCGGCGCCCTTCACCTCGACGAGGATGGGAATACTCTGTGCGGGGCGAGCGCGGGCTGGGACCGACACGGCAACCTTCAGCTCGCGATGCGCGCTCGAAACCGCGATGTGCTGGCTCTGCTGCTCGACCTTGGGGTGGTCCCCGCCGAGCTTGCACACCGTGAGCACCTCCAGCCCGACCCGCGGGGTCCAGGTGTCGTCCACCGCGAAGTCCAGGGCCGCGCCGTGGTCGGCCAGGATGAAGTCGTGCTGCTCGCGAATGCCGGCGCGTTCGAGCAAGGCGATGCCGCCGCCCGAGACACAAGGGCTGCGCACGGTCACGCTCAGGTGGTCGCCGGGAGCGATCGCGTGGTCCAGGCTCTCCGCGCTGGGCACCCGCGCGACTCTCAACTCGAGGCGTTTGGGAATGCCGTCGTCGAGCTTCGCCGCGTTCCTTGGTGACGAGTACTTGGGCTTGTCCAAGGCGAAGAACTTCGCGCGAGTCGTGGCGGTGCGGCTGCCGTCCTTCGCGCTGGCCTCGATAGCGTACCCACCCTTTTGCAGCCGCTCCACGCGGCACACGGCGTCCTTGTCCGCACTGGCCGTGAGGTGGCAGGTGGCGGCGACTTCCTTCCGCTCTTCCCAGCTCGTTCGCTCTCGCCCGTCCACCTGCTTGTGGATCTCCTCGTGCCAGGTGCGCGTGACCTTCACCTCCACCCCGTTGGTGCCCCGACGCTGCCCATCGATGGTCAAGGCGCGCACCGGGATGCTCGCGGCATCCCCAATGTAGACGCCGGAGGGCGGCCGCACCGCCAAGTAGAAGCTGGCGGGGTGTATGCGCATGCTGGTTTCGGCGCCAATGGCCTGCTGGCTGGCGTCCGTCACCTCGATCGCCAGCGAGCAGAGCAGGCTCTTGCTGTCCGCGGTGACGAGCGCAGGCGTGAATTCGAGACTGCCGCTTGCGCCCTTGGCCTCGGGCACGACCACGCGAGGCGAGTTCGTGGTGCGGTACTTGACGGTGGCGTCCCCGGCCACCCACCCCGAATCCAGGCCGGGCACCGCGTAGGGCGAGACACGGCAGTGGCTGGAATACGCCACCTCATCGAAGGTCACGGGCACGCCCGAGTAGTGGTTGGCGCGCACGCGGATCGGCACGCGCTCGCCAATCAAGATGGCATCGCGCTCTGGCCGCGCCGTGACCTCGAATTCCGGCGTGCGGAAGTCCTCGAGCTTGGCGTATGCGTTGGCCGTCGAGCCCTGGGCGACCGCGGTGATGTGCAAGCTGCCCAGGCGCGTGTCCTTGGCAATCGGCAAGCGGGTCCAGAACTTCCCCTGTCCGTCCACGCGCAACGACTGCTCGGCGACGGTTTTCTGGTTCACATCGGACACGCGCAGCACCACCGGCGTGCCCTCGGGCAGCAGCCGCAGTCCGCTGCGGGCAAAGGGCGTGTCGACGATGGCGAAGCCGACCAGCGCGATGGACTCTTCCGGCCGGTAGGCATCACGGTCGGGGGTGATATCCAGCATCAGGCTCTCGCCCTGGCGGAGCAAGCTGGCCTTGTCGTCGCGCTTTCCCGTGGAGTGTAGGGCCGTGGGCGGCACCAGCACGTAGTCGTGCGTGACCGGATCCGTGATCACAATGGTCACGTTTTCGAGCGGCGATAGCCCCGGCTGCCATGGCAGCACCAGAAGGCCCTGAGCGTCGGTGTGGCCGAGCAGCACCTGTTCGCCTCCTCCGAGGCGGGCCACGGTGGCATTGGCGACCGGCCGCGCATCGGAAAGGCGCACGACCTTGATCACCGAGCGGGTCAGCGAATGAAACGCCACCGGGCCGAGGTCAGTCCGGCGCAGGAGGGCTTGCCGGCTGGCAGGCGTCTTGAACGGCGCCGCGTCCTTGGGCGCGGGAACCAGAGCCAGGGGCGTGGCCTCGACCAGAACCGTGCCGCGCACGCCCCCGAGCAGATCCTTGAGATCGACGGCCAGGTCCGACCAGTAGGTCGGCGCCTTCACCGCCAAGGGATAGTCACGCACCACGATGTCCTTGACGGGCACGGCAAGCTCTTCGAACGAGCACGACGGTTTGTTGCCGCCCACGATGTAGAGAGCGCGAGCCGCGCGAGCCGGATCGAGGACCGCCGCACGCACGCGCAGCGTCTGCACCCAGCGCGTGGTCACGCCGAAGACCGGCGTGTGTCGACGGGGAAAATGCCGTCGCCCGACACCTGCAGGCTGGGCTGACCCCCGAGGGAGATCGTTCCCGTCCACGGCTGGCCAGAACTGCCATCGCCCACGGTGTAGCCGTTCACGTCGCGCAATGAGGGGTCGATGCGAACGGTATAGGTCTGCGCCGGAACGAAGGCGCCGCGGATCGCAACTTCCTGACCGCCTTCCTTGTTCCAGTCGTCGGTCAATTCGATCACGGTCTTGGGCGGCCGGGGGACAATGTGGATGCGCGAAAGCTGCGATCGAGCGATCTTCTCGCTCAAGTGCAGGATGAACTGGCTGTCCGCGCACGAGCCCTCCTCTCCGCGCAGCGACTCGATTCGCAGCGGCCTCGGCGTCTTCCAGATCAGCCGCCATGGGGCCGCCGACGGCACGGGTCCCAGACGTCCGACCAGCCCCGCCGCGACCTCGATGGCGATCTCGCGATCCGTTGGCCACACGCCCACGGGTCGCACTCGGAACAGACGGTTCCTCAGCGACTCGCCGTCTTCAATCAACTGGCTCGCCCAGTCCCGGCGTTTGAACTCGCGCGTGCTCGCTGCATCCACGCGCACGGCAATCTGGCCGCCCTTCTCGCCGAGCGAGCGCGCAGAAAGCGCCTTGCGCAACTCCGCCACGGCCACTGGCTGCGTCAGCTTGAGCAGTACCGGTTGCCGTTTTGACCAGTCGTCGAGCTCAACGCTCTTCTCAGGATACGAACCCGCAATGCCAGGTCCCGGTGTCTCGAAGGAAAAGGCGAGCGGATTTTCGGCGAACAATCGCTTGAGGGCATCGCTGGCCGAGGGCAGCACTTCCACGCGGACCTGGTAGCGTTGGGCCGGCGTCAGCTCCTCCGGCTCGAAGACCAGCAGCTCGGTAGTGCGCCACCGCGTGCGCCCCCTGACCTTTGGCGCCAGCACGATCTTCAGATCTGGCTCGGCCAGCATGGCCTGCCCCAGCGGTGCGACCTGCTGATTGAAGCGCACGCGCGGCTCGGCGCCGATGTCTATGGGACCCGTGGGGCCGTATTCCTGCACCGCCAGCGGCGGTGGTGATGGGAGAGCTGGAGGGGTGGTGGTCGCTGACGTGGGACCGAGGACAACGGCCGGGCCGGTCGCCGGCGGTGTGTTCTGTTGTGTGATGACCGCCGCAGGTGCCCCCTGCCGCGGCGAGGGGTGGCAGGCTGCCAGCAGCAGGAGGATACGTGGAGGCCAGGAGCCGCGCACACGAGCAGCAACGTTCGCCATGGGAGGATAGACACCTGGCCGGAAAGAAGGTTCGCGGGATTATGCAGTGGGGAGCACGGGAGGGTTTGGACAGCCGGCGACAGGTGCTGGCTGCAGGGGCGGGACTGCGGGACGGCAGGACGCGGGGCGTAGCGAGGCGATGGGGGTAGGGGCGACCGAATTTCATCAAGGCACCCCTGGGTGCCTCGCTTGGGGGAGAACTTCTTCTCGGTGGATGTGGCAACCCTGCTTTACCGGACCGGTCCGGTGGACCGGTCCGGCTTCTCGTGCGACAATTACTCCCAATAGAGCTATTGACTTGCCAGTCTCTCAACTAAACCCGCCCGCGACGGGATCGAATCGTTCCACCCACTGCTGTGCCGCGACCAGCAGCAGCCGCCGACCGAAAAACGGGACAATCCAAGAGCCGTCAAATTCCAGAAATTTCCACGGCAAAACTGATGGGGGCTGTCGCCTACGCGAGAAGCGAGAAATTCATGGGCTTTGATTTCAAGAATGCTTCCAAGGAACAACTAAGTTCGGAGTACGACCGCATCGCCAAGGCGACCGGCGACGACCGGTTCTTCACGAAAAAAGAACTCTACCACCTTCCAAAGGTTCTTGCGGCCGGCGAACAGATTCTCGCGTTCAGCTCAGGTCTGATGGAGGGCCACACATGGATGATTGCGCTTACCGATCGCCGAATCATCTTCTTGGACAAAGGATTGATCTACAGACTCCAGCAGACTTCAATCGACCTTGACAAGGTAAACGCCATTGGTTGCGAAACTGGCATCATCTTTGGAACCATCACGATCGAAGACGGTGCGAGCTCCCGTAGCATCGCGAAGGTGTTGAAAAGGACCGTCATCCCATTCATAAATATGGTTCGAGACGCGATGGAAGCTCGGAAGACGTCGATCCGTCGGAGCATCTCACCGGATTCAGGGGATGATGTCGTTTCGAAGCTCGAACGACTTGCGGCATTGAAGGAGAAGGGCACACTGAGCGAGGACGAATTTGAGCAACAGAAAGCTCGCCTCATCGGGAGGTGACAAGGTTTGGATCGTCGGCGGGGCCGCCGACAAATAAGTCTATTGCGTTTCCGGGTGAGGAGAAATCGAGGGAGAACGTGCAAGTTGGGACAGTTACTTGCCCCTTCGGCCGGGTGCCAAAGCTCGCTCACGACCATTGGAGCGGCTTCTTGCCAATAGAATCGGAACAGTCCGCCTGGCATCCAGGGACAAGCGACCACATACCAATCTCACATTGACTCGCTATGCAGGACTCGATTGTTCGAGATATAGAACTTCTGAACGGACAGCACATAGGCCCCAAGCAAGTTCTTCGCCCTGAATCTGCAGTTAGCCACCCAACAGTGGTCCTTGGTGAGCCATGGCCCGTTGCAACTCAGATCCTTCTTGCTGTCTGGATCGTGCAGGATCTCCTTGAGGTAGTCGTTCACGGCGGTCGGCACGCCTGACCAAGTCTTCGCGAGGACTGCACCGCACTTCTCTGCGAGCTTCTGTCGGAGAGCAGTCCGCTGCGTTTCATCTCTTGCCCGTTGCAGGTCGGCGTCCTTCTTGATTCGTTCAAGGAGGGGACCTTCCTGGTATGCTCGGTCAGCGTAGTCGAGGCTGACGCCGAACTTCTTGGCAATCATCCGCGTCCTGCGCGTCTCCTCCCTTCTGTCCCAGTCAGCTGCGGCGTTCAGGGCGAGCCCTGGAGGTTCCTTCATCTCGTCGACATAGACCCGCTGATACAAGGACTCGAAAAGCTGTGCGTCGAACTCCGCAATCTTCGTCCGCAACTCTTCCTGCCGCGCTGCGAGGGCCACAATCTGCTGGTGCAGCCATGCTGCTTTCGAAGCGGAGTCCGCCATGCTGCGGGCCTCCGAGAGGAACCCTGCTGCGGTCTGCCACTGCCTCCTTGCTATCGCCCTATCTGCCGCGTCGAGCTTCTGACTGAGCCGCATTGCCAACTCAGTCACTTCGGCTGTCGATGCCGAGGACACCGTGGCGGCCTCAACAGGCGGCGGCGTTGTTCCGGCAGATGCTTGCGCCTTCTCGTGTTCGCCACTTGGTCCCTGGCGCCTTGCCATTCGGAGAATCTCGTCGCGCGCCGAGCGCAATTCAGAAAGCGAGCTGTGGTCTAGAAGCTTGTTCGCTTCCATGGCGGCAACAGCGGCAGTTGCCTTCGCCGTCGCCCCCTTCGGGTCTACCTCCAGGAGTTCGCGGGCTTTCGCCAACTCGGCAAGCACGGTCGCCTTCAGCGATTGGCGCGCTTGGCCCAGCCGCACCTTCGCATCCCTATACATGCCTGCCTCGACGAGAAGCGGAACGGCTGCCGAATCATCTTTGCCGAGAAGCGCCATTCCCTTCTCGTATCTGTCCCTTTGCTCTGCCTCTTGGCGCGGAGAATCTGCGACGCCACCGATGATCGCCGTCACCATAAAGAGCCCTGCGCTCAGTCCGAGTGCAATGGCCCAGCGACGTTTTGCTTTGCCCCGGATTGCTTGAACGACAAGGCCCACGAGCGTGATGAACACCGCCAAGAAGAAGAGCGAGGAGAAGCCGAGGAAGATCGATGCGGTCGTTTCCATATTGTCATTCCCCCTAAGGCTTGAGGTTCTGCCGGAGCCATTCGTCGGCACGAACCTTGGCGATCCAGGAGCCATGCGCGGTTCGGAAGGCTGGGATGATCCTTACTGCTGCGGGATGAGCAAGCGGAAACCATGTCACTGGACGACCGCCCAAGCGCACGCTCACGGCCTTTCCATAATCGCGACCTGCCGACAAGGAGGTAGGCGCATCTGTGCCGCCGTCCTTCTCCAGAAGCGTGCGCAGAACTCGAAGAGCGGCGTTCCCCAGCGTGACGATCACCTTCGGCTTAGCCTTCTCGAGTTCAGCCATCAGCCGCCGGCGGTGTTGTTCCAGACCTTCTTGCACAATCTCATCCTCGGAAGGATGCTGGGCAAGGGCCGCTGGCGGCGCCGTGACGGTCACAGCAAACTGAGCGTAGGTGTCGGCAATGCGTTCTTCAGCGCCCTCGCTGGCACGGTAGGTGTCCAGCACGTCGGTAATCCAGGCGTCGCTGCGAAGAACCCCAAGCGGTCCGAGGAGTTCGCGTGAGAGCGAAACTCCTGACGAGCCGTTGAGTTTGCCAGCCAGTTCGACGGTGCCCCAGAGCTTGTCGTTGAACTGGACCTTGCGTCTCCACTCAGCCACGACGTCCGCTTCGTTGGTTCCATCCCAGAAGGGCTCCGGTTCATTGTCCACGGGGATAGCAGGCACGGCCTTCCCTGCCACCGGCGGCGTCCATCGTACATGAACGGCGCTGGGGTAGGCCCCAAGCACGAAAAGCCGGCGTGGCGCGGAGGCGGATGGCGAGCGCCGAACAACAGGTGACCCGAAGGGAAACCTGTACTGCGAGAGATGGCTACCGGAGGTGCCCGCTGAGGTGGTGACGATGCGTGCTGAGTTCATTCGTGCTTCTCCCCCGTCGCCCGCCAGGTTCACTTTGCTCGCGCCCAGCACAGCGAGCGCCACAGCCAGTGAAGACAACGCTTTGCCGGCATGGCGCATGGATGACACCCTTTTCGATCTTCGCACGCTATGAGCGATCCCAATTGCCTCTAGTCATGGGGCGATCCTGCGGTACCCGGCTAGCACGCATTTTTGAAACCAGGTTCTCTTCTGGTTCGGCAGAATTGCTGCACCGCTTGAGGACTCGGCAACTTGGCGCCCAATGTTCGTCTCTAGGGTTCAAAGACCTTCGTCTATCAACCCGCCCCCGCGTAGAAAAGTCCCTATTTCACTCCGAATCCGCCTTGTCCTCGCACCTGAACATGTGTATAGTCCTGGTCATGTTTCCCGTCGAGGAATTGGGGCAGGAGATAGCGGTTTTGGCGATGCACATCGACGCGGCCACGCACCGGTTGCTTGAGTGTATTCGCCAGTTCGATGAGGAGTGCGGATGGGAGGCGCAAGGGGCCGTGTCGTGCGCGCACTGGCTGGTTTGGCGAATTGGGCTCGACCCTGCAACAGCGCGCGAGAAGGTGCGCGTGTCGCGCGCGCTTGGGAAGTTGCCGGTGATCGACGGCGCATTGAAGGCGGGCAAGCTTTCGTACGCGAAGGTCCGGGCGCTTACACAAAGATCTTCTACACGGTCACCACATCCAGCACTGGCTGCATGGGGGCGAGACCAGCGTGGAGGACCTGGCCCTGCTGTGCTCGCACCATCACCACCTGGTTCACGAGGGTGGTTGGTCGGTGGCGCGGACGCAGGGCGGCCAACTGGCCTTCACGGCGCCGGATGGTCATGCCTTGGCGCCGGTGCCAGCCCGTGAAACGGGCGAAGACTCCCTGGTGTTCTTGAGCGAATGGGCTGAAGAGCGCGGTCTCGATCTTGGCGGCGACGCGAACCTGCCGCTTTGGGATGGCACCCGGCCGGACTACGACTGGGCGGTGGGCGCGATGATGATGAACTTGGCGGGGTGATGGCCGGGGGCGCCCTGCCCGCCGAGAAAGTGTTCAAAGTCACGCGGCCACGAGAACGGCCGCATCGATTCGGTAGGCAGACGGCCGTGGTCGCCTTCCAGGCTTGGCGGGTTCGACAAACGCCTCTGCCACGTTCTCGATGAATTGGCTCTTGCGGCGTAGGCGGAAGAACGCGTGCGAGCGGATGGCGTACGCCGCAGTGCCCGTGATCGGCGCGGAGGTATTCTCCCACCGGTTCACGGTGGCCCGATCCACCTTCAGACGCTGGGCAAATTGGTCCTGGGTGTCGCCAACCATTCTGCGCAGGTAACGCACCTCGATGGCGTCGAGCGGTCCTCGCTTCAGGATTAGCGCGGCCAGCAGCATCGAGATCGCATCTAGGGCTTCGCCTCCAACGGTCACGGCCCCGCATTTTGTGCAAACCAGAGCGGGCAGGCTTTGGACCTTGACGTGAGGCATGCCCAGGAGGGCACCCACATCGTGGGTCACGACTTTCTCAGCCAGCCGTCCTTCGCCGCACGCAGAACAACGAATCCCCGTCGTCCTCGAATGAGTAGTGGTCGTCATTCCGCATCCATGATGGTGATGAGCAGCACGCGCCGCCCGAGGTTATCCAGGAATGCCTCGACACCCAGAGCAGCGGAATCGCCGTCGCTGTCCATGCCAGTGAGCCGCCATGCTGTCCCACCCGCCAAGATCGTGGCTTCCGGGTAGGGTGCGCAGACCCTGGCCGTTGCGGCGATACGCTTGGCGTCGAAGATCGAGTAGTGCCGCTGGCGGCAGCGCTTCTCGAAGTGTGGATCCGGTATGTAGCGGCCGGCCGCCATGGCGTCTTTCGCCCAGACGAGAGCGTCCTGCGGTGTCTTGGGCCCCGGCATCCATGTAACATATTGTTACATCGGGTCGAGGCTTGTCAACCGATGTTGTTCGGCTTCGTCTTTCCGAACGCGAGGCTTGAGAGAGTGGCTCGGCCATGCCCAACAGCAGAGCGCCGCCCACGGCCATGCAGATCCCCGAGACGCAGCACCCACCGCCGCTGCAACTATTGCCATCGCAGCATTGCGTGCCGGGCTCGCCGCAAGTCGGGCCACCTCCGCCACCGCTGCC
>Ga0066793_10000969_pt1 | contig 12401 bp, 13 predicted proteins | sample PersoiDNA2013189_FD_83876 | JGI IMG/M metagenome (GOLD analysis project Ga0066793, IMG submission 83876) | Permafrost soil microbial communities from the Arctic, to analyse light accelerated degradation of dissolved organic matter (DOM) -... | ecosystem: Environmental > Terrestrial > Soil >...
AGTGAGCTCTTCGGAGACTACACTCCCATGCTGATCCGCGTGTGGATGCGGACGGCGGTGCGTAAGGAGATCACCTCTTTCGGAACATTCCTGAGCACCCTCTGCCACGAATTCTGCCACCACGCTTTTTCTTCGAAGCACAGAGCGGGCTTGTTGCTTAAATACCAGTTGATTGTGCGCGAAGCCACCGCCGGATGTTTCTTCAGGAATGCCATCAAAGCTTCAGTCATTGCAATCCTGTTCTGGAGGTAGCGTAGCTTTTTGTTGAGAGCGGCATCATGCCTCATGCGGTGGTCATACCCTCCGATTCCTTTTAGATGGCACAACTATGGTTTCAGCAAGCTTCGGATCGATTTTCATTGCGATGTCTCTCAGTATTGCAGAGTGTCTTCTTTTGTGGTTTTGGTCGGCGCACTCATGCCAACCCCTTCTTGATCTGCTCAGCCTCAAGATCATAAACAATCCGATTGAGGGCCTTGTACATGACCTCGTAACGCTCCAAGAACGGCGGCAGGTCGACATATTGCAGACCTGTCAGAAAGAACTTGTGAATGGCATCGTTCCTCTTGTCATACAGTGCGCTCAGTTCATCAAGAATCTCTTGCGGAATGATCCCCTCTGCATGCGCCATTCGCTGAATCTGCCTCTCTGTGTAGTATTGCCCACCCTTCTCCTGCGAGATCAGCAAGTCATCGACTTCCAAAGTCTTCTTGACGATCTGCCGCTTCAGTACCAGCCCTATTCGCAAGAATCCATCGGTCAAGGCAGCATACAATGCCAACCCTTCGAGCAGGGCACCCTCCTTGTTTGCTTTCTGGATGAGCAATCGTGCAGCACCGAACGCGTGCACGAAGTTGTTCAGATTGTCGGTCTTGGATACCATACTTGTCAGAGGTCCGCTGCCTTGCTCGAACCTTCTCCCGACGCCTTCAATCGTGCCGCGACTAAACGCGTTCTTAGCTCATCCGGGATAGCAGCGCAGACGAATTCGATCTCTGGTGGAACGCGGCCACCAGCGGACTCCTTTTCACACTGATCTCCATCTCACACCTTGCTTTATCATACCGGGAGTTGGAAATCTCCTGCACACACCTCGCTTCGCGCAAAGTCAAGCGGAGACCGAGTCTGCCGACTGGAGGCAAGCCGGAAAGATTGAGCGAAACCCTATGACCCAATATATCGACCTTCGTGATCCGCCTCCTAAACGCCGCTCCCGTTGCGATGGCAGTCAGGAAAAACACTTGACCGAGGCAGCGGTAATGATTGCGTTTGGTATGTATCTCTTGGAGCGGGGCGCTTTGACAGTCGAATTGCACCCCGATGGTGAGCATGGCAAGAGACATGACTTGAAAAAGAGCCTTGAATCACACGGCTTAAAGTTAGTACGTCCCCAAGGCACTACGCTCTATGGAGGCGCGTACCAGCGCGACCACCAAACAGTGAATGTGACCCTGAAACCCGGTGTCGGTGATGTCGTGGCGGAGATCGGTGGAAAGACTCTCGTAGCAGAATGCAAAGGCGGCGTCGTTAATACTCGTCACGCAGGGCAGCTTTCTAAGTTGAGAAGGGGCCTGTGCGAAGCGGTCGGCTTACTAATGGCACGTCCTCTGAACGGCGAACGTCATGTTGCTGTGGTGCCTGCCACACCTGAGACTGAGAAAGTAGCCCGCAGGATGCTGCCAAGGGCGATGGCAGCGGGCATAGAGATCGCTCTGGTAAATGAGAACGGCTGCGTGTCGTTCGTTAAGTAGCGTGATGGCGACACAGGCAGCATTCCACTTCAGGTCACGTGGACAACAAAATGAACTTGGACGATTTTCGTCAATCACTCACCGCCACCGAACCGCCAGCAGGACTCCCACTCGCCCTCGCTGGATTATGGTGGGATGCCAAGGGTGATTGGACTCGGGCCCACGAATCTGCTCAGCAGGACGAAGGCCCAGAGGGTTCGTGGGTGCACGCCTGCCTGCATCGCAAGGAAGGCGATCAGAGCAACGCAGCCTATTGGTATGGTCGAGCGGGGAAGCCTGTGTGCCGACAACCAGTCGACGCGGAATGGCTCAGCATCGTGGGAGACTTGCTGGGATAGATCGACGGTCCCGCTTTTTGTGATTGCGAGTCTGCATCAGGCTGGGGGGATTTCAGGTGGAAAACAGTTATGGTTCGCAACAACGCTGTTATGGAAATCTGACCGAGACCGAAAACTGTTCGGGTCGGTTGTCGCTTGCAAGCCAAAGTTCCCCTTCAGCGGTCGGGCATTTGTTGTCGGGAAACCTGAAATGCAATTCGTAGTCTTCTTTGTCGTTCCCTCTCAAGCTAATTCGGTCTGATCTGTCTTTGGTATTGGATTTCAGGTGGAAGGAAATGCTTTGAACGGGCCATTCCTCGCCTGCCATGAGGAGCCTGAGCGGGGTGATCTTCATAGGCACCTGAGTGCGATTCACGACGGTCACAAGACCCCATAAGTACATGAACGGCCCTTGCGACGAATGCTGACTTCCGGTGACCAGTATCGGGCCGGGAGTTCCATCGAAGTTGAAAAACAGTGGGGCAGCCTGTTCCTTCAGTCGTTGCTCGGCTTCCCTCTCGTCGCCTTTGCGTTTTTGTTCAGCCTTGTCCTCGGCACGTGCCGCTCGTTCTTCGTTGCGCCACTTAAGTTGAAGTAGTTTGAAGAGAATGCTGACAAGAAATGCTAGACCAGCGATGACTAACCCAATAGCAGCCATGTCGCTTCTCCTAACGCCTTATTCGCAGCAGGCTACCTCAGCCCTACGCCCGACTTCTTCTGCTGCGCCTTCACTTTCGCCCACCTTGCCCGCTGTGCCGCCGCGATCTTCCTACGGGCTGATGCTGACATCGTATGACCTTTCCTGTGGGCTGAGCCCGTCACTGCCTTCGCTGGCTGCGATTCCTTCCGAGCATTCGCCCATCTCGCCTTTTGAGCTAGCGCCATTTTCCGCCGCGAAGCTGCCGATATTGTTCGCGTTGGTCGGTTTGCTTTCCGGAATGTTCCCGAACCGTTTAACGACTCGATCACCGAAATCGCTTGGTCTAACTTCTCTACGTGCAACTGCGATTCTCGCCGCTCAGCGCGAAGCTGCTGAAGCGCATTGGTTAGATTTGCCATAGTCCCCCTCGGTATTTGACAGCGGGGAATATTGTATAAGATTGGAAACCTTCGCCTTTGAGTCCCGTCAGTTGGCGAAGACATCGGGACACCGAGAACCGAGTCCATGGTCGCCAACCGTACAGTGGGCCGGCGGATTATGCGGAAGATTGATAATGTGTTCTCGGGCTGAATGGTCAGTTCACGGTCACCCCGCCGCAGCACTTCTTGTATTTCTTCCCCGAGCCGCAGGGGCACGGCTCGTTCCGCCCGACCTTCCCAGAACCGCCATCGAAAATAGCACGCGGGTGACTTTGTCACCAAACAGTACTGACGTACTGGCGCGCTAGAATCAGCTAGGTGACGGGTGAAATGACTTGGGTTGTAGGAACCCCGACGATGTTCGGGTACGGAATCGGAATTTCAGACGTGCGGGTTACTCTCGCGGACGGCTCGGAGCGCGACTGTTTGCAAAAGATTTACCCGGTCGGACGATTTCTGGCAATGGGATTCGCGGGATCAGTGCGTATCGGGTTCGCAATGATCGACGCAATCAGCGGTTACCTCAAAACGGACGATGACGCCGGGATGTGGGACCCTACTGCTGTCGCGAACTGGTGGCCCACAGATGCTAGAGACATCTTCGAATCGTTCCCACCGCAGGAGCGCGCGGGGCAGTGCCACCTGATGATGGTTTCGGCGTTTCCTAACACCGAAAGGAAGGACGCACCTTGGCCGCGCTCATTTGTCCACATTTTCAAATCACCGGAATTCGACGCACTTTCAATCCCCGTCCGCAAGGTGGGTGCGATAGGATGCGGAACCGCGGTCGAACCTTGCCAGCGATTTGTCGAGCACCTTTCAACCAGTTTCGAGCGAATGACCATGATGATGCAAGGGGAGGTGAACTGTCCCGGAGGCCTGGCGAGCAGGCTGGGCATTGATCTCACGAAGGTTCTTCAGGAGAGTCAGCCGCGAGGAATCAGTTCTCATCTTCACTACTGCTGGGTCTATTGCAAGAAAGTGATTGTCAAAACGAACGACCATTCCGCCGAGGGAAGATGGAGCGCGTTCCCAATCGGTTCGGGAATCAACGAACCGGACGCGCCGACAACGCCATCTATCGAGCGCCCGACATTCGCCATGCCACAGATCGCTTCCTCTTGGAGTCAACTCGAATCCCTGCTCAAGGCTACGGGTGCGAGTGCCCAAGGTTGCGTCGCCTAAACGCACGTTCCAGCAAATCGAGCGGAGTTTGTTCAATCGAGCCACGTTGGTCGCTGCTGCATTTACCATCCGTTGCTCCACCGCCTTAGCGAGATCGGAGAGCCGAAATCGCTAAAGCCGACGGCGTCCTTCTCCTATCGGGTAGGAGAGTATTTTTCCCGCTCTCGCGAGTTCCAAGAGTTGCCCCTGCGCTGGATAGACAGGAACTCGCCGCAACCACCGGGTCCACGAACCTCTCAGACTCGCTGCGATTCGGTTGTTGCGGTTGCACTTCTCTAGGGACTTCGCTACCTCGCACGATGCCTCCTCAGCCTCGCAAGCTTTGCCATTCCCCGACTTTCGTGACGCGCACACTCCCATCCGGCTGCCCGCGCACACGAGACCTTGTCCAGCCGCGCAGCCGCGTACAAGCCGGAGCGAAATCGGTTGCGGCTCCTCTCGTCCGTGCCAACGCTCGGAACATCGAAGTGCTGACCGATTTTCAGCTTGTGAACACGGTCGGCGATCTTGCGGTACTTGCGCGGTTGCTCGACGCGTGGACGGAGATAGGAGTGTCGCAACGCGATGCAGTGCTTGTTGCCGCATGAGGCATCGACAACTTTGCTGGGAGGGACTGAACCGTGGGCGTCAATCCAGTTGCGCCGCCGCCGACCGTAGGCGGTGGACGGGTTGGCGATCTCCTCGCAATCGCCGTATCGCGTTGTCGGCGAGAACTCTCCCATTGCGAACCAAGGGCAGTCGTGGATTCCCTCGCCGGGGATTGTATCAATTTAGGCAACCTGAAAAAGCCGCTTTGGGGCGATTCGGGTGCCCGGAGGAGGTTCAGGTCGGCGGTGGCGTTTCATTGGTGCAGGCAGCCTTTGTGACCACCCCAGCGACCTTGTAGGGAGCTGTCGCGACCCGGCTCTGCGGGAGGGTGGTTCAAAGCAGGGGCTTGCAATGCACCGAAGCCGCGCGCATTGCCGTTTCGATATAGATTGCCAGTCAAACGTCGTATTCCACTGATTCTGCTGCCTCCTAATCCAACAGGCGGATTTGAGCCGCCAGCAGTGGGTCTTTGACCGATTGTGCGGAGCCTTGACTGGCTAGGCAGTTCACCCCCCGAGTTGTGTCTCAACCCCTGCTGCGGGCCTTTTGTACCACGTCGCCGTGCACGTGTCGTCGTCAGGTCCCGCCCAAGGTTTGCCCTGCTCCTCAGACTGAGATCGCTGGCTCCAGACGCGATGGCGAACGAAAAGCGAATATGCTATCCTTCGCGGATGGATGAGGGCCGAAAACGGGTGTTGCTCATCGCCGCTTGTATCCTTGCGGCACGTAAGCTTGCACGGTATGACGGCGGCACGAGAGTTCCTGCAACAATTTGTGCAATATCAGCGAGACTTGATGATATCTAGGTTGAGGCTTTCACATTTTTTCAGTCCCTTCCGCCAGCGGCACTTCAAATCCACGCGGCGGGGTCTTTCCAAGTAGCAGCATCATCTCCTCTTGAGCCCGTTTATCACCCAAGGTCTCGATCAAAATGGGGTGAGGAGGGCGAAGTATAGAGAGATGGTCCTCGATCATCGAGGAGTCCCCGCCGCCGACGGTCGCTACAAAAGTCACTCCCGGAATGTGAAATCTGTGGCAATGGTGAGAGTCTTCTCGGTAAGAGAACGGAAAAGACATTGCGAGCACAGGCCGCTCCAACCCAGACAACATGACCATGACACCGACACGATGCGCAACGGGAGCCTCACCCTTCAGGTATTTCCTGATGCCCTCTTGGTACGGCCCCAATTCCACCTGCTGATACCTCTCCCCTCGACAGTACCAATCACAGAGCGAGGCTCGCCACACCACACTGAGACAGAAGTATGAGAGTCTTGCAACCTCTTCTTCGAAGGCCATGTAGGCTTCAATCTCGGCTCCAGAAAGGATGGTTCTTCTCCGCAGTTCAGACCGCAAACGAAAACGCCCTCGTCCGCGATAGCAATTGTGCAGCACCCACCTCTCGCCATTCTCGTTGAGGCATTGCTCACAAAGTGAGCAAAGGAGATGACGACGAGCTTGCTCCGACGACTTCGTGCGGCTGTTCAAGGTGAGCTGTACCGTGTCAGGATGGACTCGATCCGTCCCTGTCCCAATCATCCTGTATAGAGCCCTAGGAAGAAGATGACTGTGCTGTAGCTCGGCTTGTTGCAGGCATAGGCGGCACTTTCCGAACATCGCAGATGCTCCCCATGCTCTATTTGGTTCTTGGTGCAAGTGTGTGCAGAATAGGCCGTTCGCCCATAATTGGTCGAATCATAACATGCTAGGAAAGCTGCGGGAGTGTGCGATATTCTTGCCGATGAGACGACGAGCATGAATCAAGACTTGCAGCCAAAGACGCAGACCCCACGTAAGGAGCTTCCTTCCATTCGTCTGACTTGGGATTCGACGACAGTGCCTCAAACACCTGTGAGCCTGCCAATTGCCGCACAGGTACAGGTGACCGCAGACGGATTGGACATCCACGCGGTGAGAAAGGGCAGCATCGCAGCCGATGAAGCCGCAGTCGTTCACATACCGAAGGAGCAAATCATCGGCATCGACGTGTATCTGATGCCTGACATACCTGACGACAGCCGTGACGGCTCGCGCGGCCAAGAAAGCGGCGACAGACATTCCGATCGTATTCACCGTCGTGGTCGATCCGGTGGCGGACAACGTGGTGCCGAGCCTAGAGCGGCCCGGCGGAAACATCACCGGCGTGACCAGCTTCGACCCACAGCAAGCCACCAAACAGTTTCAGCTCCTCAAGGAGGTGATTCCCGGACTCAAGCGCGTGGCTATCCTGGGAGATCAAGGCGTATCCGAAGCCTTGATGAAGTCAGGCGAGGAGCAAGCACGGGCTTTGGGGTTGGAGCCGCAACGGCTCAGGGTGGCGGGACCGAATCCGGATTTGGAAGCGGCATTCGCCGTGTTCAAGCAGGGGCACGCCGATGCCCTGCTCGTACTAGAAGAGCCGGTACTGGGGGTCCACGCGAAGACGATTGCGGATTTGGCGGCGAAGGATCGACTGCCCAGTCTGTTTCCGCCTTCTAGAGTAGCGGCCGGCGGACTCATCTCCTATGGAACCAGCCAGACCGACGGTATCCACCGCATGGCGGCGTACGTTGACAAGATCCTGAAGGGAGCCAAACCTGGTGATCTGCCTGTGGAAACGGTAAATCACTATGAGTTGATCGTGAACCAGAAGACGGCTCAGGCGATCGGTGTCACCATCCCGCATGAGGTGCTTAAACGTGCGGATCGGGTGACGCAGTAACATGGACTTGGCGGCATCGCAAGAGGGTTGTTGTTGCAAAATCCCCATTACACAAGCTAACGGGCCGTTGCCTCGCTCGAAGAACACGCTTCGGCTGTGGACATAGCCGTGGGAAATTTTCTCGAGAGGTAGGGTCGGGGATGAGAGCTACTCCCAGAAACAGGTTTGACCGAGCCGAATCGGCGGAAAGACTTTGATTAAACAGCAATCCCTGTCACATTTTTCCCGTCAGCAGAGTGATGCGGGCGCGCGCTGACAAGATTTTCAAAGCGACTGGAGAAACGCCAGCAGTGCTTTTTTATCCGCGGGCTTAAGCTTGGAAAAGCGTTTGGTCACTGCTTCAGCTTCTCCCTGGTGGCGGAGGATGGCGTCGTCGAGCTGGACCGATGCGCCATCGTGCATCAGGCGCGAGCGCAGTCGTAACCCCCAGAGGGGGGCCGTCCTGATCTTGTTGCGCGCGCAGAGCGTGTCCCGCAACAGGTCGGGGTGCTTTTCTCCTTCGAGCACGGCGGTCTGAAAACTCTCGCTGCATTCGTCCTCGGTCGTCCCTTTTTGGCGCTGCCGTGTTTCCCCAGCTCGCGACCCTTCCAGTTCACGCATGCGCTTCTCGACTCGCTCGCGGCCAAAGTGCTCAACCAGGGCAATCGGAATGCCGTCTCCGGTGCCGACGTTATGCAGCAGGAAGTCGCTGTAGGGGTGAATCGTCCTGTTTTCGAGCGCGTCGGGGTGGAGGCCGGGTCCTCCCGGGGACGCTGGACTTTTGCCAGTGACAATCGTCTCCACGTGGCAACTTGCGCAGCCGATTTTTGCGAACAGTTGAGCGCCCAGCTTGACCTCGGGAGTTGCCGTCGTTGTCGCGTCTCTGGCGGGCGCCTTAAGCGAGCGCATGAAATTGGCAAAGTGGTCAATATCTTCCAGATGATTGTCAGTGGGATCGGGCAGGCTGTTGGGCTCGGTGATCTTTGTGGGATCGGTGTTCGGAACCGTTGTCGCCAGCGGCGGATTGCAGAGGGTTGTCACCTCGGTTTTTTGCAGACTGTTGGTGATTCCCATCTCGTTCAGGTACGCGTCACCGGCAAACGCGAGCAAACTGGCGTGCTGGTCTTTCCAGCCGAAGCGCCCGATTCGATCTTTGCCTTCGCTTTCGGGGACGAGCACCTTGATCGCTTGCCCGCAGATCTTTCCGTGTGACGCTTTGCATTGTTCCTGGCGAAGTTTGAGCAGGGTCTCGTCGGCAATGGCTTCCACATATCCATCGCCGAGCGTGTTCGTGACCAGGCGGGTGGTGCGCACGGTCTCTGTCTCGGGTACGCGTTCCTGAATCTCGGGGCAAATGGCACGGTCATTCACGAGGTTCCGGTCCTTGATGATCTCTGCGCCGTGATTGATCGGGATCTGTGGATTCTGAAATTGGCCGTGCGAATCGAGATGTCCCACACGCAGTTCGGTTACTTGACTGGCGGCTCCGGTGACGGGAGTCTGGTGACATTCGCGGCAGGACTGGGCGTTGTAAAGGGGTCCGAGTCCATCCGGAGAGATGTGCTCTATTTCCTCAAAAATCTTCTGGTCGGCTAGGCGCCGGTTGAGATCGGAAAATCCGTTGCTCTGGTCATCGAATCCGGTGATCGCCTCTGGGGGCGGGGTGGGTGATTGTCCGCGAGAGTGGACTGCCAGGCCGAGCAGGACACTTGCCGCGATCAGGACCAACAGCAACGTGGGCTTCATAGGGACACTCCTTTAGGGCCAGAGGTCTTGAGAACGACGAAGCCGCGATCTGCCAAGTTTCTCTGCGAGGGTAGAGTGAGAATGGATGTTGTCAGGAGTATCGCAGAGACTCTCCCAGCAGTTCTCCCGATGATACCGGGCTCTTCGTGATTCGTGACGAAAAATCGCCTTTATACTCATTGACCATGGTTCGGGGAATTCTCAATGAGTGATAACGCCTGATTTAAACAGTTAGGCGGTACAAGAGAGCAGCTATTGCAGCTTCGCGTACTCCGCCTTGGCTTGCTTCAGGATGGGGATGTCGGGGTCGGCGTCCTTCCAGGGGGGCGGAAACAACTCACTGCGGCAGGTTCATGCGGCGCAGAAGGTCTTGGAAACGCGGGTCCGAGCGCAGCGGATCGAATTGTGGATCTACTTTGATGTCTGCAAGATTAGCAATAGAACGATCCTCATAACTCTTTTCCAACCACTCGAATGCCTGATCCTTCTCGCCGAGACCCGCATAGATTTGGGCCCTGAACACCGCTGGAACATACTCTTGCTTCGAGAGCTGGTTCAATTGATCGAGCAGCTTTTGCGCCTCGGCTCTTCTACCCGTTACCGCATTGGCGTATCCGAGCCCCGCTAGTGCATATGCGCTGTGAGGGGAGATCGCCAACTCCTTTTCAAACTCCGCTATGCCCTCGTTGTACAGAGACTTGTGGAGGTAGGCCGCGCCGAGGCCACCGTGCACCGTAATGAAGTTTGGGTCCAACTCTAGTGTCCTCCGGTATTGCTCTATCGCTTGGTCATACTGACGTGCAAGGTAGAGTGCATCTCCCAAATCCCTGTTAATGACGAGCGAGAATGGATCGAGCTCCACGGCTCGTTTCTCCTCCGCAATGGCTTCTTGAAGGCGTCCCATCTGTATTAAGGCATCGCCATACCATTGGTGGGCGGTCGCATACCTCGGATTGAGCTCAATGGCTCGCTGGGATTCTCTCTCGGCGCCAGACCAGTCCCAGTCATAGAACGTTTTGACAAATACTAGCGAAGTGTGAGCTTCGGCGAGCGAGTCATCAATTTCCAGTGCCTTCAGCGCGGCCTCCCTCGCTCTCGGATAACCTTCCTTCGAGTCAACAAAACCGTAGTATGCAAGTAGACTGTAGCAATCAGCCAAACCGTCATAAGCCAGAGCGTAGGTGGGATCTTTGGCGACTGCCTGCTGAAAGTATTCGACGCCTTTGTTCAATCCCTCCTTGGTTCTCTTGTTCCACCAGTATCGGCCTTTCAGATAGTCCTGATAGGCTTCGGGGTTTGCGGTGTAGCGCTTAGCTAGGCGCTTTTCGGCCTCACCCGTTAGGCGCAGTCGCAGTGTTGCTGTAATTTCTTTGACGATCTCGTCCTGAAGCGCGAGGATATCTGTGAACTTCCGGTTGTACTGTTGGCCCCAGATATGGGTATCGTTCTGGACGTCAATCAGCTCGGCGCTGATGGCCAGAGTATCGCCCCGCTGCGTAACCCTAGCTTTGAAGATCGCTCGGACGCCTAGTTGTCGGCCTACTAGCTTCGCATCCGTTTCTCGTCCTTTGTAGCGGAAGACGGAATCCCACGACGTAATCTTCAAATTCGGCAACTGGGAGAGGCTGTTGATGAGGCTCTCGGTTATTCCATCGCTCAAGTATTCCGTGTTGGGATCGCCGCTGGAATTGACGAAGGGCAAAACAGCGACCGAGTTGATGCGACCGCGAGTATTGCCAAAATAAAACTCTCCCACCGCAATCAGTGCTACGACGAACGCGAACACTACGGCGCTAATCACCATCTTGCGTCGCGACCAGTGGTTCATCGCGCTACTACCAGGTGCGGTCTTGCCTGATTCCGAGTCCCGCTTCAGCCGCTGCAAGTCGGCCCGCATCTCCGCAGCGCCCTGATAGCGCAGATTGCGGTCTTTCTCCAGCGCCTTGTTGATAATGTCTTCCAGCTTGGGCGGCACCTCGTGATTCAACCGGACCACCGCCACCGGAGCGCGGTTCATGATGGCTTCACAAATCACTGCCGAGCTTTCGCCGTGAAATGGCAGGTCGCCCGTCGCCATCTCGTACAACACCGCCCCAAACGAGAAAAGGTCAGTCCGCGCATCCAACTCTTTCGCCCGCACCTGCTCGGGCGACATATAGGCGACCGTTCCCAGCATGGTGCCCGGACTGGTCAGATGCTCTGCGTCCACTGTCTGCGTGTCAAGAGACGCAATGTTGCTCGAAGAACTGCCTGCCAGACTGACCTTCGCCAGCCCAAAGTCGAGAATTTTGGCGTGGCCGCGCTTCGTCACGAAGATGTTGGCAGGCTTGATGTCCCTGTGGACGATGCCTTCGGCGTGAGCCGCGTCGAGTGCGTCCGCAATCTCGATGGCGAGCGACAGAATTAACTCGGTTTCCATCGGTCGGCCAGCAATGCGGTGCTTGAGCGTCAGCCCGTCCAAGAACTCCATGGCGATGAAGGACTGGTTACCGTGCTTGCCGATGTCGTAGATGGTGCAGATGTTGGGGTGGTTGAGAGCGGAGGCGGCACGAGCTTCACGTCGGAAACGTTCCAATGCCTGCGGGTCTTGGGATACGTCATCAGGCAGGAACTTGAGCGCAACGAAACGACCAAGCTCGGTGTCCTCGGCCTTGTAAACCACGCCCATCCCGCCGCCGCCGAGCTTTTCGACGATGCGGTAGCGCGAGATGGTCTGGCCAATCATTCGTGGCGAATCTTACGTGGGCGAAACTGGCAAGTCAATGAAAGCCGTGGAGTTGGCGGCGACTCAAAGGGATGATTGGCGTAACATCGCCATTACACTCACAATCCCCCTTCAAAATCGCGGAGGGGGCGAACAGACGGCGCAAGCTTGTGCTAACGCCTGTTTTCGTCAACTATCCACTCCTGAGCGATTCCCACGCGGTTCATCGAGGGGATGACCTCCGACTTGGCCGTAATACGGGAGCAATTCCTAGAGGCAGAGGTCGTCGGCTGCGACGAGCATAAACGCTGCTGACTCTACGTCATGATGGAGCGGGTGGCCGGCTAAGG
>Ga0066793_10000970_pt1 | contig 12398 bp, 13 predicted proteins | sample PersoiDNA2013189_FD_83876 | JGI IMG/M metagenome (GOLD analysis project Ga0066793, IMG submission 83876) | Permafrost soil microbial communities from the Arctic, to analyse light accelerated degradation of dissolved organic matter (DOM) -... | ecosystem: Environmental > Terrestrial > Soil >...
AAGCATCGTCGACGGGCCACAAGCCGCGTTGACCGCCAACTATGAAGAAAATTACTGCTGAGAATCATGTCCAACCGGTCGTCGTGCCGCAAAAGGTAAAGAAGCCGATCGGGCTTGCGCTGCAGGGCGGAGGCTCGTGGGGTGCTTACACCTGGGGCGTGCTCGACGTGCTCCTCGCCAGCCGCAATATCTCCATTGCTCAACTGAGCGGCACCAGCGCCGGCGCCATCAACGCTGCGATCGTCGCCAGCGCGCTGGCCCAGGGCTCACCGGCGCAGGCACGAAAGTCGTTGCGCGCGTTCTGGTTGCGGGTCGCGGATCCGGCGCTCGCCGATCTCGCGCGCAAAATCTGGGGGCCGGCGGAACGCAGCTTGCGCCAGTCGTTCGGCGCGTGGCTGTTATCGAGCGGTGCGGTGACGCCCTACAACTCGAACCCGTTCGGCATCAATCCGCTGCGCGATGCGATCGAGGCACACGTCGACATCGACGCGATCCGCAGCAAGTCGTCGCCGGCGCTGTTCGTCACGGTCACCAACGTCAAGACCGGGCTGCCGCGCGTCATTGCCAACGATGCGATGTCGATCGATGCATTGCTCGCGTCGGCGTGCGTGCCGGAACTGTTCGAGGCAGTCGAGCTCGACGGCGAGCGCTACTGGGACGGCGGCTACTGCGGCAATCCAACGCTGTGGCCGATGATACACAGCGGGCTCGCTGACGATCTGATCGTCGTTCAGCTCGCGCCCGAGTTTGCCGAGGTACCGACAGATGGGCTCGGAATACGGCGTCGCGTCGGCGAGATCATCTTCAATTCGAGCCTTGTCGCCGAGATGCAGGCGATCACCGCCATGCGCGCACTCGCCGATCGAAACGCCGATTCGTCGCATCTGCTTGCGGTTCGCATGCACCGCATCGGACCGCCGCGCGACGAGTTGCACGAGCAAGGGTCGTCGTCGGAACGCTCGCGCGCGTGGCTGCAGCTGCTTCAGGGCGAGGGGCGGATCGCCGCCAGACGCTTCCTGTCCGCAAACGGCGCCGACATCGGGGTGCGCGAGACGCTGGACGTCGCCGGCGCTTTTTCCGACAGCCACAAACCCAAGATGCGGGTTGCCGTTAAAGAGGGGCCACACGGCATTGATGAAGGCCTACAATCGGCAAATGCCTAGCCGCGAATGGACGCTGACTCCCATGCTGACAGATCCGGCCGCCGCAAGTGCCAGTCGGTGCTCTTTTGGTACGCGCGTCCCAGACGGATCAAGGCCGGCTCGGTGAAGGGTGCGCCGATCAATTGCACCGCGACCGGCAAGCCATCGCTCGACAATCCCGCCGGCAGCGACAGCGCGCATGCGCCGAGATAGTTGGCGACCCGGGTGAATGTCGCCAGCGGTGTCGCTCCTTCGTCGACCTGGTCGAGCGGCGTCGCGCTGATCGGCAGTGTCGGCGTTAGCAGCGCAGCACGTCCCTCCATCCACTGCGCAAACATCGCCGCCGCGCGCTTGCGCTGGGCGAGCTCCTCGATATAGTCGGCGGCGCTGATGGATTTGCCTCCGAGCGTGCGCTTGCGCACCCAGGGATCGATGTCGAGCGCCGGGTCCTCGATGTACGCGCGGTGCATCGCCCACGCTTCGGCGGCGATGATGCGTCCGTTGCGCACCATCGTGTCCTCGAAATCGAACGGCGCGCGCGCTTCCTCGACAATGGCGCCGCGATCGCGAAAGCCCGCGATCGCGTCGTCGAACGCGCGCTGCACCGCGGGTTCGGTCGTCGGAGGAAAATCTTCGGCGGCGAGTGCGGTGATGCGCATCCCGCGAATGTCGGGCTCGCCCGCGAGCGACGCGGCGAAGTCTACCCGCGGCGCCTGAAGCGTCGAAGCATCGCGCGCATCGGGCCCGGCCATCGCGGCGATCAGCAGCGCCGCGTCCTCGGCGTTATGCGTCAGCGGCCCGAGCGAATCCAGGGTCAGCGCCAGCGGCACTACACCGGCGAGGCTGATGAGCCCGCACGTGGGTTTGAGTCCGGTGAGACCGCAGAGCGCAGCCGGAATGCGGATCGACCCTCCGGTGTCGGAACCGATGGCGGCGGGCGCGAGGCCTGCCGCCACCGCGACCGCGGACCCGCTGCTGGAGCCGCCCGCGACGCGATGCACGCGCGTGTCCCACGGATTCCACGGCGCGCCCATCGGCTGATTGCGGCCCCAGCCGCCGAACGCGAACTCCACCATGTGTGTTTTGCCGAGCGGGATCATGCCGGCGGCAAGCAGACGCTCGACCGCGGTTGCCGTTTCCGTCGCGATGCGCCCCCGCCACGATTTCGAGCCGGCGGTCGTGGCGCGGCCTTCGATGTGCAGCAGGTCCTTGAGCGCGATCGGCAGGCCGTGCAACGGACCGCGCGCGAGACCCGCTTTACGCTGGAGGTCCGCCGCCTTCGCGCCGGCAATCGCGTCGTCGCGATAGACATCGACGTACGCGTGGAGCTTCCCGTCGAGCGCGTCGATACGCGCGAGGCACGCTTCGACGATCTCTCGCGATGATGTCTCGCCGGCCGCGAGACGTTGTGATAGGACGCTGAGCGAGGTCCAGGGTAGGTCGTCGGGCATGGCGGGTCCACGCATGATGACATGACATCTTAACGTTGTTCATTGAGGCGTCGCGGCGCCACGGATTTCCGTGCGGCGAAAAACATGGGCGCGAACTCACTCGCGCGCTGCCTCTGCTCGTCGCGAGCGTCGGACGTCGCGCAAGCTTTGCGAGCTAGCGCTGTGAGCAGCGAGCCAGGTCCCGCTCGCGTAGCGAGTGGGGTGCGAGCGACCGCGAATCAGCGCCAGCCGGCGACACGCGACATTACACTTCCGTAACACGATCAGGGAGCCGGCGCTTCTTGACCGCAATGCTGAAGCTCGCGACCGAAAGCACCGCCATCACCATCAACAGGAGCAACCAGCCTAGCGACGCCGTCTCAGGCACCGCCAGAGGGGCGAAGGCGAACGGCGCGACCGCGCGCGCGAACAGCGCCGGCGCCGCGAGACTGCCCAGCGTGCCCCCGTAGCCGGCGCGGCCGAACAACTCCGCCGGAACCGTCCCGCGGACGATGGTGACGACGCCATTGCTGCAGCCGAATACGACGGCAAAGGCCAGCGCCAGAATGACTTCGCCGTGAAGCGCGATCAGAACCGCCAGCGCACCGACCAGGAGCCAGAATGCGATCATGCCGATACGGCGCGATGAAAAACGGCGACCGATGGTGAACTCGAGAATCCGGCCCGCCACCTGCATCGGTCCGAAAAATGCGCCGATCCATACCGCGGACTCGAGCGTGAGCCCCTTGCCCTGCAGCAGGGTGATCATATGCACTGTCAGCGCGGAGACGATGAATCCATTCAATGCGAAGGCGGCGCCGAGCGCGATAAAGGCGGGGCGGCGCGATTCGGGCGGCAAGGTTCCGTTCTCATATTCCGCGCCTGTTCTGCCGGGAACGATCGGGGTCACGGTTCGAGGCACGAAGGCAAGGTGCAAGGGAAGGCAGATCGCGATTTGCAACAGCGCGAATCCGCTCAGAGTGTCGCGCCAGCCGAGCCATTCGAGCCCTTTCAGCGACAGCGGCCAGAACGCCGTGCTCGCAAGGCCGCCCATCAGCGTGAGCGCCGTGAGCGCGGTCCGATACGACGTGCCGGCATGCTGGCTCAGCGTCGCGAACGCGGCGTCGTAAAGCGTCATCGCCATGGCGATGCCGGCCAGCGCCCACGCGGCGTAGAGCGCGATCGCGGAGTGCGCGTGCGCGATGGCGAACAAGGCGAGCGCGGCAGTCACCGAGCCGACGCTCATCACCAGTCGCCCGCCGTAGCGGTCGATGGCGCGGCCGGTGAGCGGTGCGGCCAATGCGGACAGGAGAAGGCTCAAGGAATACGCGCCGAACAGCGCCGCGGCGGAAAGCCCAAGCTCTTCGCGCATGCTCGCGCCGAGCACCGCAATGGAATAATAAAGCGCGCCCCAGGAAATGATCTGCGTCAGGCCGAGCGAGGGTACGAGGCGGACGAGGATAGCCCGGGTCATGACGCGATGTTAACGCGGAGACGGGCGCTTCAGCCGCGCTGCGTTGCGCGACGGCCTATCTCTTGGCTTTAAGCTCCGGGAAGGACGCGGCCGGGCATGCGCCGCTGAATCGTGCGTATCACGCTCCGATGCAGCATCTGCTGCAACTCCGGCGTCACGGTCAGCGGCGGTGTCGCAAGCGCTCGCGGACCCGACGCCTCGACGTCCGCGCGCGCGGCGCGCGCGGCTCCGACGGAGCTTGCGAGCGTGGAGAAGACATCGGTGCGATTGGCGAGGTTGCCGGTGTTGGTCTGTGCGTAGAACGGCAGGAACACTGTCCCGATGCTGGTCAGTGCCTGATAATCGCCGAGAAACAGGCCTTCGGCGTTGGGCGCGATGGCCAGATCGAAAGGACCGGTGACGTGACTCTCCAGCCACGTCACGCCGTCGGTCGATCGCGCGAGCCAGTAATCGGTAAGTAGCGTCGACGCGTCGTCGGTGTTATTGCGAAAGTCGTAGTAACTCACGCCGTAGGTGCCGTCGGCTCGCACCGTAACCGCAGGTACAAACGCCGCGACATTCGTGAACCGGTTGACGCGAACGGCCATGGTCCAGGTGAGCCCTCCGTCGAGCGAGCGCGAAAAGGCGACGCCGTCGCGCGCGCCGCCGCTGAAGCGCGAGTCCTGCCACACCGCGGCGAGCTCGCCGTGCGGTCCGACGGCGATCGAGCCCAAGCCGGAACCGTCGCGCACGTGCGCAAGGGTCTGCGGATCGACAGTGCCGATCGACTGCACCGGCGAAATGACGATCGGCGCCGACCAGGTGACGCCCTTGTCTGGCGAGCGAATGATGGCGAGGGTGGCCGTGGCCGGCGCGTTGACGGGCATGTTCAGCTGCGTGAAAAAATTGATCAGCGTCCCATCCGGCAGGACCACGACCTGATTGTTGAGGGTCTGGCTGTTCGCGCCCGGATCGTAGATCCCGCTCGCGACTTCCCAAGTGATGCCGCCGTCGGTCGTGCGGCTGAAATAGGTCGGGCCGCGATTGCTGTTGTCGAGCCGGTCCCACACCGCATACACCAGACGCGCGTCGGTCGAATCAGCAGTTATCGAGTCCTTGTCGTTGAAAAAATTCGGGCCGTCGCGAATCACCGTAGTCGGATTGCTCCATGTCGCGCCGCCATCGGTCGAGCGGCTGACCAGAATAGCGCTCGAAGATCCCGCCGCGAGCACGCCGCCGTTGAACGAAAGCGAGCTCTGATAGGCCGTTCCGTCGGGCGCGAAAGTCACCCAGGGGTCCGACGCGCGCGCGTAGTCGCCGCCATTCGCCGCGTTGCCGCCGGTGCAATGCGAAAAGGCGGCCATGCGCTGGGTCCATGTCCGGCCGCCGTCCTGCGATACTCCCGTCAACAATCCTCGGGCGCCACCGGTCGACCAGCGATCCTGCTGCCAAACACCGACGAGGTTGTTGGCGTTGCGCGGATTGACCGCGACCATAGGCTCGACTTCGGCGTTGACGTAGAGCGTGCCGAATACGGGAATGCCGTCGCAGCCAGGGGCGAAAGGCGAAGCTCCACTGACGCGAAATTGGGGATCGTCGGGGGACGGCGGAGGATTGTTGTCGCCACCACCGCCGCCACCGCATCCGGCGAGCAGCAGAGCGCAGACGATCATCGCCGCGAAACCTGTCGCCCGACCGGTGGAACCATTTCCCGGGGCGGACAAGGGCGGGGCGGACATGAACATTAGGAGCTCCGAACGGCGTCCGCCAGAGCCGTTGTCGCCCTCGCGAATCGAATCCGAGGATCACTATAGCAGCACGCGATCACCGTCTTGGCGATGCGCGAAAGACGTGACCCCTTCCTTCCCCGCCGGCCCGCTTTGATAAATTGGCCACATCACTCTAAGATACGGGACTTTGATCGAGACACGCCGCATGGAACCGCTGGTACTCACCGTCGATATGGCCGGGCTGCCGCAAGCCTGGGTCGAGCTCGAAGACGCGATCACCTACCACGCCAAGCATCTGGTCGCATGGTCGGTGGGCGAGTTCGTGCGCGAGTATCGCGGCGGCTTCCAGCGCAATGGCGAGCGCTCGCGCATCGCGACCAAGCTGATCCTGGCCATCAAGGGCAGCGGCGCGGCGCGGTACGGACATGCGCCCGGCCTGACCAACGCGCTCTTGTTCGCACGCGATCGCCAGTTGTGCGCGTATTGCGGCTCGCGATTCATGTTGCGCGATCTTTCCCGTGATCACGTGGTGCCGGTCTCGCGAGGTGGCCGGGATGTGTGGACCAACACCGTCACCGCGTGCCGGCGCTGCAACACGACCAAAGGTTGCCGCTCTCCCGAGCAGGCGGACATGCCGCTGCTCTACATTCCGTACGTGCCCAACCGGCACGAGCACTTCATCCTGCGCAATCGGCGCATTCTCGCCGACCAGATGGAGTATCTGCTCGCGGGGGTGCCCACGAGCAGCCGGCTGTATCTTTCCGATCCGCTGTCGTAGGGCGACGCTCGCGACTCGACCGGCGCGTCGAGCTTACCGAGCGTGCGAATGAATTCGCATCTTTGCCGGGTCTTTGCGGGGCGAAATTCACCTTGCCGCGTAGACGGGCCTCCCGGGAAATTCATGCCGCCCCCCTCACCTTGAAGCGGCGCCGCACCGCCCCAACGTACAAAGTTCCCGAAAGGCCGCCATGAACTCACGCCCAGTGCAACGCGTCATCGAAGCCGTCCCTACTTCCGACGGAGCGGGAGTCAAGCTTCGCCGCAGTCTCGGCCAATCCGCATGGGCGCGGCTCGATCCTTTTCTCATGCTCGACCACTTTTCGACCGACAACGCCGACGATTACGTCGCCGGCTTTCCGGCGCATCCGCATCGGGGCTTCGAGACCGTGACCTACATGCTCGACGGCCACATGCGGCATCAAGACCATCTCGGCAACGTTGGCGAATTGAAAAGCGGCGGCGTGCAATGGATGACAGCCGGCCGCGGCATCATCCATTCCGAAATGCCGCAGCAGGACGCCGGGCGCATGCGCGGCTTTCAGCTCTGGATCAATCTGCCCGCCGCGGAGAAAATGAAGCCCGCCGGTTATCGCGATATCCAGGCCAACGAAATACCGGTGGTGATGCTGCCAGGGGGCGCACGGGTCAAAGTGATCGCCGGCACGCTGGACGTCAACGGAGCGATTACACCCGGACCGATCCAGGGACTCGCGACCGACCCGTTGTATCTCGACATCGAGCTTCCGGCAGGTGTCACCCTGACGCATCCGATCAAGCCGGGTTACCATGCCTTCGTCTATCCCTTCGAAGGGAGCATCACGGTCGGTCCGGCAAATGCCGCGCGCACCCTCGAGAGCCATCACGCCGGGGTGCTCGCTGACGGTGACACGGTCGAGCTGGCCGGCGGCGGCGAAGGAGGCCGCGTACTCCTGCTCGCCGGCCGTCCCTTGCTCGAGCCCATCGTCCAGTACGGCCCGTTCGTGATGAATTCGCGCGAGGAGATCGAGCAGGCGATGAGCGATTACCAGCGAGGCGCGCTCACCGAAGCTCATCCGTAGGCTTGCATTTGTTCGGCCGCCCGCGAAAAGTGTGGACGCGCGTGCAAAAACGCGCGAGCGGAAAGATTCGGGAGCCGCGAGATTGTCATCGCAACGCAACGACGGACGTGAGGAAAATATGCTGACCCGGTCCGGATTATGGATTTCCTGCGCGATGGGCGCGGTCTTCGCGTTTGCGCTGCCTGCGTTTGCGGCCGATGAGCCGGCGACTACCGATCCGCAGGCAATTCTCGCGAGGATCAAGGCGGCGACCGGTGGCGAGCGGTGGGATAGCATTCGCTCGCGGCATGTCGTCGCCAAGCTCGCCGCCGGGGGCCTGAATGGAACCGCGGAGCAGTGGGACGACCTCGTCACCGGCCGGACCTTTGGCACGTTCAAGCTCGGGCCGCTCTCCGGCGCCCAGGGCTACGACGGCAAGGTGTTGTGGACGCAGGACGAATCCGGCCAGTCGCGCGCGGAAACGACGCAGGACGCGATCGAAGGCACCATCAGCGGCGCGTACCGGACAGCGATGGCGTTCTGGTATCCCGAGCGCCGCGCAGGCACGGTCGAGTGAGTGCTCAGTAACTGTGGCTGGTCGCGCAGCAGTACCCACATGAAACAAGGGCCGCCCGTCAAGGGCGGCCCCAGTACGCGGCCGCGATTGATTGCGAGCCGCGTAGGCGCTACCGAGCGCTGATTACTGCCCAGTGTCCGCGCCCTTCAGACAATCATCCAGCGCCGAGCCGGACAGCTTCTGGCACTTCGGCGCTACCGCGCTGTAGCGCGTGTTGAGCGTGGTGCGGCACTGATCCCGCGAAGCCAAGGGTTGCTTGTCGCATGCGGTGCGCGCGTTCTTGTAGCCTTTCATATCGGTTGGCACGCTGTTGTCCATCGCCGTTCCCGGCGCTTTCATGGTCGAATCGCTGGGCGCCATCATTCCGCCGGAGGTGCCGGTGGTCGGAGGTGCCGCAGTGTTGCCGACTGGGGCATTCTGCGGGGTATTGTTCTGCGCTGGGTACGTGGTTTGCGCCGTGGCGGTAGCTGCCATGGCACCGAACGACGCGATCAGTAAAGTGTTAAGGATTTTTTGACGCATCATGATTTGGTTTCCTCTAAGGTTATCCGCCAGCCGCGGTACAGACGGGCCCGTCATGCTTTGGACCCGGATTGGGCTATCAACGGTCCGTTCAGGATGACCCAACTCCGCTCGCGGCGCTATCAGACAGGGTCTGTATTTCGAATAGGACATAGAGGGGCCCGTATTCAGGGATATTCCGACGGCGAGATATGAGAATTGAGGCCAACTGAGGCCGATACTGAGCTCGAATCGGCTTATGATTACGGGGCGACCTCCGGTCGAGGGCGCAATCGGTGTCAGTCCTACGTCTGAATCAGACCCGGTCTTATAGCGTCCGTTTGACGATTGGCCGATAGTCTCTTTTACGGACGTCGGGTGCGCCCGCGCCTCTGTCTTTGACCCTGCCCCGCGTAGAGGGGTGAGCCGAAATCGATTACGTGGAAAGGAATCAATATGGACCGCACCACACCGCTTTCAACGACACCCTCCAATACCAACCCGAAAATCGAAAACGTAGCGCAAACCGCGCACAAAGTTGTCGACACCGTCGCCGACAAGACGACCGCCCAGGTTGATCGCTTGAGCAGCACCGCGCATCGCGCGGTCGACAGGACGGCCGGCGCCGCAACCCAGGCCGCGGGTTGGGCAAGCACGCTGCCGGACCAGGCCATGGAGGCGCAAACTCGGTTGACCGAGTCGGTCTGCACGTCCATCCGAGCGCGTCCGATCGCGACGGTCGCAGGTGCGCTGGTGGTTGGTTACCTTCTCGGTCGAATCGCACGCTTGTAACGGTCGTAGGCTCGCGCTCATTAGCGCGGGCGCGTAAAGTCGGGCGAAAGTTGACCGCCCGCAAATCAGCCGGTGATCCCGCAACGGATCGCAGGCTGATTTTTTGTGCGCGCAAGCCGGCACGCGCAGCGTAGAAGCGTTTCAGCCGTCGGTGCCGGTCTTACGGTCGTCCCACGCCCGCTGACAAACAAATCAGCATCCAGCCGATTTTCCGCGACGCTTGTCGCTGAGATATTCCGTGCACCGGCGGTCCCGGACTTGCCTGCAAGTCCAACCGCCACTAATCGACCGGAGGAGAAAAGTCATGAAAAAACGTCTCAGGGCCCTGCGCACTAACTGGGCCAACAAGCAACGGGGCGGAATGGGATACGTGCTGCTGTGGCTCCTCGGCGTTCCCATCCCGGTGTTGATCCTGATTTCGCTGCTTCGCGGCTGTAACTAGAGTGCTTGTGTCACGCTGCCGCGCATTGGGGTAGCGCAGCGCCGGCAAGATTTATCGATTCGCAGCTCATTAGGGGGAAAACAATGGAACACATTCACACTGCAAGCACGGCCGTGGTCGACGCGCATTCGCATGCAACGATGCGGTGGAGCGCGATCATAGGCGGTTGGCTGGTCGCGACCGGCATCGCGTCGCTGATGTACGTGGCCGGCCTGGCCATCGGCTTCACCGCGTTCGATCCATACAACGCGGCGGCGACGGCGAAAGGCATCGGCACGGGCACCGCCATCTGGATGATCCTCACCTGGGCCGTTTCGCTGTTTCTCGGCGGCATGTTCGCAAGCTGGTTCGACGGACGAGCGGATCAGACGATCGGCACCCTGCATGGCGTCACGGTCTGGGGCCTTTCGGTCACAGCGAGCGGGCTTTTGCTGGCCGTTGGCTTGACCCAATTCGTTCAGGGCGGCGCCGCGATGGTAAAGGGCGGAGCGATGGTGGGTGCCGCGGCGGTGGGCGTGGCGGCGCCGCAAATGGCGCCCCGGGGACAGACCGGGCCGATGGACGACGCCATCACTGGCTTGCAGGCGCAACTCACGCAGCGCGTCGCGCAGACCAGCGCGCGCAACGCACCGGGATCGTCCCTCGTCGTCCCGGCGTCGCCGGCCCCTGCCACGGCTGCGCCGACCGCGGGTGCCATGACCTCGCCTCCGCAAGCCAGTCCTCAGGCAAGCGCCGCGGACGTGCGGCGCGCGGCCGACCAATTGGATCGTCAGACCATGGCTGCCGTGGCGACCGCGCTGATGAAGGGCAACACCGAAAACGCCAAGGCCTTGCTGGCGGCGAACACATCGCTGTCGCAGGCCGAAATCGATCAGACCGTGCAGGGTCTTTCGGCGCAGGTCGACAAGTACAAAGCCGATGTGCAGGCGGCCGCTGACGCGGCTTCGCGCTACACCGCGGCGGCGATGTGGATCATTTTCTTGAGCAGCTTGATCGCTCTGGTTGCGGCGGCAATTGGCGGCTGGATGGGCGCCGGACACATTCACCGGGTCTACCACTTGCGCCGTTACGAAACCGCGATTGCGCCGCGGCTTTGACGTCTGCCAGTTTCTAAAGTCACGCGTGAAGTTATCCTAACTTCGAAAGGAACGAGCATGGCCACTGCAAGGAAACCCGCTTCGAAAATGGACGCGATCGGCAGCTGGTCGCCGATCACAAGAAGGTGCAAAAGGCCTTCAAGGATTTCGAAAAGCTGAAAAAAGGCGGCAGCAAGCGCGGCAAGTCCGACATCGTCCGGCAAACGCGCGCCGATTTGACGGTTCACACCAAGATCGAGGAGGAAGTCTTTTATCCGGCGGCCCGCAAGGCGATTAAGGACGCCGATTTGATGGACGAGGCGACAGTCGAGCATGCAGGCGCGAAAGAGCTCATCGCTCAGCTCGAATCGATGCAGCCCGGAGATGATCTCTACGACGCCAAGTTCACCGTGCTGGGTGAGAGCGTCAATCATCACATCAAGGAAGAGCAGAACGAAATGTTCCCGAAGGTGCGCAAGACCAAGCTCGACTTGAATGCGCTCGGCGAGCAGATGGCCCAGCGGAAAGCAGAGCTCGAATCGGAGATGTCGTCGGGAAATGGAGCCAACGCTGGAGAGCGCCGCGTCGGATCAGCGCGCGGCCGAGCGTCGACTTCGCCGCCGCAGTACTAGTAGCGTACCTGGGCAGCGAATAATCCGTCGTCCCCGCGATGGAGGACAGGACGCGGAACATGTTCCACCGGCGCCACGAAGGCGGAGACCCGTGTCACCTCATGACGCTGATGACCGCCTTCGCTTACTTTGCGCTGGATACATCGACGCCTTCCTGCGTTGTCGACGCGGGTTTCCTTTCCTCGTAGCCCAGAAATTCGCTGATCGGTCGGAGATCCTCGACCCGCTCGCACACAGCTTTGATCGCCATCACGATCGGCACGCCGAGCAGCAGGCCCCATACCCCCCACAGCCAGCCCCAGAAGAGCAGCGCAATGAAAACGATCACGGCGTTGATTCGACCCATGCGTTGCGTGAGCCACGGCACGAACAGGAAACCGATTACGCCGACCAGTACCAAGGTAGCGCCGACAATCATCACCACCGGCTCCAGGGTATCGAACTGGACGTAGGCCACCAGCGCGGTGATGACTACGAACGCCGTCGGGCCGATGTAAGGAATCAAATGCAACACGCCGCCGACGCAAGCCCAGAAAACCGCGTTGTCGAGGCCGATCCACGCGAAGGCCACCCATGCCAAGGGGACCAGGAGTGCGCTGCCCACGAGCTGCACCAGCAGATAACGCTGAACCTGCTGGTCGATTTCATCGAGAATCTGAACGGTGATTTTCTTTTTGGTCAATGAATCGCCGCTGATCCGGATCAGCGTCCGGCGAAAACTGTCGCCCGCGACAAGCAGAAAATACACCAGCGCGACCACGACCACGAGCTGGCCCAGGCCGGCGATTAGACTGGCGGTGCCCATC
>Ga0066793_10000972_pt1 | contig 12391 bp, 8 predicted proteins | sample PersoiDNA2013189_FD_83876 | JGI IMG/M metagenome (GOLD analysis project Ga0066793, IMG submission 83876) | Permafrost soil microbial communities from the Arctic, to analyse light accelerated degradation of dissolved organic matter (DOM) -... | ecosystem: Environmental > Terrestrial > Soil >...
GCGCAGATATTCCACCGCGCGAGGGTCGTGGTTCCATTGCGCGTCAAGAGCGACTCTCCACATCACCCGGAACGCGTCATAGCCATAGTCGTTCGGGCGAACGAAACCTTGGGCGGCCTGGGCGGCGCCCGTGTCCCGGTTGAGAGCGCACCAGTTGGGCGGCAGGCGGCCCGCGATCCCTTCGAGCGGCGCGTCCGTGCAGGCCTCGAGTGCCTGGTAGGAGGACGCGACCAGCTCGCTCCAAGGATGTGAGCGATCCTCGGCCGCGAAGACCCGGTAGGCGTAGGGCGCGAAGTAGGAGGGGTTTAGGACGGGGCCACCCGCGGCGCCAGGTGCCCAATTGGCCGCGCTCATGTACCTGTGCCCAGCGACGGTCGTGACGTCTTCGGCCCACAGCGTGGCAAGAAGCGCCATCGCCGGTATCCGGTACGCCGGGCTCCAGCGGTGGGCCGCGAACAGCAGTGCGAGAGCCATATCTTGGTCCGCGTCGGCCGCGCTGTCCGTTGACAGGAGGCGCCAGCCGCCGTCGCTTGCGCGCCCCCAATGCCAGCCGATCCGGCCGTGGGCGGGATCTCCGAGGTTGTTGAGGGTCCAGCCCCAGGCGGAATCGAAGGTGGCTCGGTCGTCCATCCAGACCGCCCTGAGCATCGCGTATGACTGACCCTCAGACGTGCTTCCCTGGGCTCCCTCAGGGTCGACAACTCTTCCGTCGGCCTGGATGAAATGGAGCTTGTAGCCGACCCACGCCGAGACCAGGAGTGCAGGCATCGGGGCGGCGGCGGTGGGCGCAATTGGCGCTTCCGGAGACGCGGCCCCCATTCGCGCACCGTGTGGCGGCGCCGTATTCGAGCAGCCGGCTGCGACCAAGACCAGGAGGATCGCGAAACTCTTGAGCGTCAACCGCCGCCCTTATGCCCCCGCCCATGCGGCTTGGCCGGGAGCACTAGCCATGGAGGCGTGCAGCCGATGCCGAAATAGGCGACTCGCTCTGAGCTGGGCTCACCACCACCCTCGCGCAGAAGTCGGAACTCGTAGTTACCGTAGCCCAGGACGTCGGCTGGGATAGAGGCCACCCTTTGGACCCCACCGCGCCCGACGTCGTAGCTCCAGGTCCCCTGGCTGACTGGCTGCAGCCCCGAGGCGAGAAAACGGATGAGGGTGAAGCTTCCGCTCTGGGCCTGCAGTTGTGAGGTCCAAATGTCGGCACCACCGCAGGGCAGCTGGACGAGTTGCGCCGGAGCGGCTGGCTGTGCGGTACCCGCCCACACCTGGCCGTCGTACCGCTCACCAAAAGGAGTGTTGGCGTCATATCCCCAATTGGTTTGCAGCTTTCCGGCCTTCAGGTTAGTGCGGCTCACGGTTACCGGGAGCGATGCGACCATCGTCAGAGCGAGACCTGTACTCCGGCTGTCCCAATGGGTGAGGCTGAACTCGACGTCGGACATGGCCGGGGCCTGGAACTCAGTCACGATGGCGCCCATCGTCCAATGCGCTTGCACCTGGACCTTGACCGCTGCCTGGTTGGGGTTGAAGACCGTCACCACGTCGTCGGGTGCCGGCTGAGCCAGGGCGCCCAAGCCCCATCGTGTCAAGGGTCGCGGCTCGGGTGCTTGGCGCCCCTTGAACCCTACCTGCTGGCCATCGATCCCCGCCACTGGCGCATCGGGCTGCCGAGTGGATAGGGGCTGACCTGCCAGCCATGCCAGCTGGCCCACCGTGAGCGGGCGCACCTGAACCGGCTGCTGGGGCAGGTTGGGGAGCTGGTATAGGACGAGCTGCACGTTGGCAAAGCTGGCCGGGTCGTCACTCTGGCCGCGACCGTAGTAGCCGCCAAAGATGACGGTTCGACCGCTCGAGTGGTAGTCCAGATAGGGCCGAACGGCCGCGGCGCCCTCGTTATCCAGGTAATAGACCATCCAGAGCCGTTTGTTGCCGGCCGCCAGACTGCGAACATAGCGGTCGATGGCGCCCTCGCCCAGGCGACTCTGAACACCCGTCGTGACGGGCGGCGGTGGAATCGCATAGAGCGGCAGGTTGTCATCGGCGTAGTAGCTGTATGCGTCGGCATTGAACGCCGCGTCAACGCCAACGATGTCCCCCGGCTCGGCGTGGGCGTGGACGTACGCAGCCACCTGCCGGTAGTCCTCGGCTGCGGGGTCGTAAGGGCTGGTTCGCTCGATAGCGAGCCCTGCCAGCATCACCGTGCATGCGAGGCCGATGGCGATCAGCCGGCCGCGACCGCGCACCAGCCGGTCCAGTGTCACCGCCATCAGGATGTACAGCGCGGGTGTGACGATGATTAGGTAGCGCGCCGAGATCACCGGCCGCCACGTCAGAGACACAGCGAAAGCAAGAGCCACCGGGAAGCCTAGGAGCGTCCACAGCATCATGCCTCGCCAACTCGGATGAGCCCCGAAAACGCCCGCTGCCAGGCCCACGAGCAGCAGTAGTGGCCAGGCGGCGATCACCTGCGAGGTCGCGGCCACGTTCAGATAGCCCAACACGAAGTTCGAGAACAGGAGAAGGGGTGTGTAGATGTCGGGTGCGCTCAACGAAGGATCCCCGGCGCCCCGATAGTAACGAGCCAGCATCCATGCCCAGGGGGCATAAAGGACCGCCACTGCTAGAAGCGCTGCGAGTGCTCCGAGCAGTCGGCGGCGCTCCAAACGCCAGGCGCGCAAGGCCATGTAGACAAGCTGGGCCGCAAGCACTGCGAACGCGAAGTAATGGAAGTAAACCCCTAGAGCCGTGGCGATCGCGAACAGCAGCCAGCCCCCAGTCCGGCCCATTTCAAATCCCAGGACCAGGCCGAGCGTCGCCGCCACTGCGAAGAGGACGACGAAGGCGTACATGCGAGCTTCCTGGGCATGCCAGATCCAGAACGGGGACAGGGCGCCGAAGGCGGCGCTGAGCAGGCCGACGCGGCGCCCATAGAGTTGCGTCGCCAGCACGTAGAGGAGAGGGATGGTTACTAACGAGGCCAGCTCAGAAGGCAGGCGCACGGTCTCCACCTGGGTGCCGAAGACCCCGATCCACCAATGCAGGAGCAGGAAGTAACCAGGTGGGTGAACGTCGGCCGCCGCCATCTGGAAGAGCGAGGCGGAGTGCTGGTAGGCGACGCTGTACGAAGTCAGTGGGAGCTCGGCGACCTGTAGACTCTGGGCTTCATCGAGGCGCAGGCTGAGATCGCCGGAAGCGCTCAGACGCAGCCCGGCCGCAACCCCGATGATGGCCGCAAGCGTCGGCCCGATCGCTGAAGCCGCCGCTCGGGCACGGGCCAGAGCCTGCTGCCTGAAAGCTGAGTCCATCGCGATCACGCCATCACGTGGTGCCCCGCGCGGACACCGGAATCGAGGCGGGGCGACGCCGGCCCGCCGCGGCCCGAACGACGCCGGCCAGCATGCTGATGTTGAACAGCGCCCAGCAGGCGTTGGTGACGGTGCTCGCGTCCATCCCCCGATGTAGTCCCCAGGCGATCGAGATGACGCTCACCGCGATGGCCGCCAACTGTGGCTGGATAAGGTGGTACGCGCTTGTTCCTCGGGCCAGCTTCGGAGTTACGGCGAACGCGATCCGGCGGCCAAACACAGCGGCGGTTAGCGCCTGGAGGTGGACCGGAAACAGGCCGTACGAGAACTGGACGGCTCGCAATTGAAGCCGCCCGTCAAGTGAGCGCACGAAAATCAGCACGGTCAGCGTGATGAAGGGCGCGAAATGCGCGATGAAGTCGTCCGAGGTCGCCGTTTTCACCGTCTGCAGCCCAAAGAGGAGATACAGGCAGGGAAGAGTGATGTAGACGATTGTGGAAATGCCTGACAGGTAGTTCGACGCTGCCCAGGCGTACTGTAGTCGCAGCGAGGGTGGCAGGTGCGGGAGCCGTCCGAGCCTGCGGACAAGCATCTCGAGATTGCCCTGGGCCCAGCGCCGCTGCTGCTTGAGGAAGGCGTCCAAGTCTTCGGGAGCCAGCCCTTCAGCCAACGCTTCGTTGACATAGCGCGACCGCCAGCCGCGGGCGTGCAGCTCGAGCCCGGTGGCGGCGTCCTCGGTCACCGAGTCTTCGGCAAAGCCGCCCACCTCGTCGAGCGCGGCGCGCCGCATCACGAAGTTGGTCCCGCAGCAGATGACGCCGTCGCGCCCGTCCATTCCCTCGCAGACGGGACCGAAGAAGATCGCCTGCTGATCCATTGCACCTTCTGCGGTGTAGCTGGCGTCGCGGTTGGCGTAGTACTGGGGCGCCTGGACCCATCCCATGTCGGTGTCTCTGAACCAGGGCAACAGTCGCTCGAGAAACTCCGGCGCGGGAACGTGGTCGGCGTCGAACACCGCAAAGAAGTCGCCCTTTGTGCGCTTCAGCGCTTCATTCAGGTTGCCGGCCTTGTGACCCCGGTTGTCGGGACGGGTCAGCCAGGTGACACCGTATCGGGCCGCAAGTTGGGCCATCTGCGATCGTCGTCCGTCATCGAGCAGGTAAGTCCGATGAGGGCGGCGCATGGCCACTGCGGCGGCGAGCGTTGGCTCGACCACCTCGATGGGCTCGTCGTAGGTGGTGATGAAAACGTCGACCTCTCCCTCGACATCACCCGGTCGCCGGCTGGCCTCGCGAAGGCGCCAGACCGCGTGCCAATAGCCGAGCACCTGAAAGATGTTCACCGCCTGGGCCAGCACCAGGAGCAGGTAGAGCGGCACCGATGCTGCGTGGGAAACCGTGAGCAACCAGTCGAGCCACCAGCCGAGCGCGCAGACGCCCAAGACGATCAGCCAGCGCAAGGTTCGCCGGCGCCGCCTGGTCTCTTTGCGCCAGGCCCTCATCTCGGGATCCTCGGCCAGCTCGTTCAACTCGCTTCTGAGGCAGGCTGCCTCGATCCGCGATCGCAGCTGACGGGCCGCCTGACGAGGTCCAACGGCCAGGGCGGCGACGCTCAGCGGAGTGTGGCGGTAGCCGCGCCCCCGAGCCACCATCAGGGCGGCGACCAAAGGTGATGCAGTCGTCGGGAGGCGCGAGAAGACGTCGACCGCCACCTCCTGGCGGAAGATGAGCAGGCCTCCGTTCGGATTGCCGAAGAGGCCCGAGGACGCCAGCAACTCGTGCTGGGTGCGGCCGGCGGTGACGGATGCAACCTCCCATCCGTCGTTTGGCAGGCCGCGGCACACAACGTCCAATTGCTCCGCGCGCAGAGGCCGGGCGTTCGGTTCCCAGATCACCACCAAAGGCGCGGCTGCCGAACGGGCGGCACTGATCAGGGCCGCCGGATCCCGACCAGCGATTAGAAGCTCGGTACCTTTCTCGATGGGGCGCAGATCCGAGGCAAGCAAGGCCACCCGATCTCTGGCCGACTGGGACCGCTCATCGCCCACAACGATGACGCTGACCATCGGCCCCAGTTCATCTTCTGCGGGTCTCACCCTTGACCGGCTCGATACCGGTGACCTTGAACGTTATGTACGGCTACTTCTCGGCGTTGAAGAAGTCGGCAGAGCGAACGTGGTTGCCCCGCTGCTCGGTGCGGGTGTCCAGGCTCGCGACGTCGATCTTGACCTCGCCCCGCGCCTGGGTGGGGCCTTCGTCGGCTCCTTCAAATGAGCCTTCGAACTTGCTGAAACTGACCACGAACCGTGGACATCGCCAAATGCTTGGCCGAGAACCCTACGTTCGTGTGAGCCGGATCGATTTCATACCAGACCATGTGTTCCTCCTGGTGTTGAAGCGGGATCTCCGCTGAATTGCCCCACATGACATGCTCGCCGTCATCATCAGCGGCGGACAGGGTCGATCGCCTCGTCATTCTCGGGACCCTGGGCTCAGGAGGCATCCATCTCGGCCGGATCTTCCGAAGCCCGTCGCCAGGGCGGGCGAGAGTGGGAACTCCCCGCGCAGACGAGCGAGCGTGATCGACGTCTGCGCCGTGGGCTGGAGCAACAGGCTCCGGACAGTGTTGAACAGCCCCAACCTCCCGGGATTCGAACATCAGCCGTTCTGCCTCGTCGAGAGTGAGCCAGGCGTCTCCAAGCTCTCCTAGATCCAGATCGGGGAGCGCCACACTGGCCCCGCGGTCTTCAAAACCGTTTGAGGGCTTTGGAAGTCGCAGCTCTTGGCTGATGTCAGCAAATCAGACTCCGCGCGCGCGCGTCCTCTAAAAGCGCGCTAGCCAGGTCTTGGCGGAAGTGGTCCGACTGCACATTTCGTACAGCAACGCCGGTGATAAACCGTGCAAATTGGTGGCACTCAATGTCACTCAGTGAACTCAGGGCGCCATTTCTGAACGGGCCGCAGCGATCTGTTAACCGCAAGGTTCAGGGTTCGAATCCCTGTCCCGGAGCCAAAATCCGTATTCGAATTGATGCGATGCCGTGCGTTGGGCGGCTCAACTGTGTAGCAACCGTGTAGCAACCCGTGTAGCAACGGAATGGACCAGTTTTCGGGGGTCGGGCATTCTGCCAATTCCTCGTCGGCTGCGCCTTGGTGCCTAGTCAGTGTTCCCAGGCCAACCAGGGGCGCGCGTCGGCTTGGTCGTTACCGCGTACCAACTGATCGCGGATGCGTCAGAAGCCTCGGCTCGGCTGGAGTCGCGGGCCCATACGGCGAAGTACACGATGCCGGCGGCCTCGCCGAGGCTGTCCCAGTTGTAGATGGCGCTGGCGCCGTAGCGCTGTACGAGCCGCCAGTCTTTCTCCGCGGACCGCCGCATCCAGAATTCATATTGCGGCGTGGCACAGCCAGCGGCGTTCGCCATGATGGTAATGAGAGTGCCGCTCATCGATGTCCGCGGGTGCGCTGCTGAGACGGTGACCGAGCTGCAAGCGGTCGGGGTCACCATGTATGGGATGTCGCTGTAACCGTCAGAGGTGCCTAGGGCACCGCTGTTGGTTCCTGGGCTGTCGGCGTCGCGGACCAGGAGCTCGAAGGAATACGTTCCTGGCGCATAGCCGGTTGTGCTCCATTCGAACACTGGACCGCTCGAATAGGGCTGTGCCATCGTCCAGGTGCTCGACCCGGGCGCCAGCAGCGCGAAGGCGTAGAGCGGTTTGAGACAACCTACAGAGGTGCCGTAAAGCACCACCATGCCGCCGTACCGTTGAGATGCGTTCGGCGCTGCACTCAGCTGGGCTTCATTGCAGCGCCCGGGTACGACTGCATTCGAGGTCAGACTGTCATGCCCGTCCGCGTTGGTTGCCATCACGATGAATGTGTAACTCGTACCGGGCTGCAAGTTGTTAAAGGTCACTGTGGTTGCAGTGGCCGGTAGGTACGAGGTGAGGTTGCCCGGCTGGGCGACGACTGTATAGCCGAGGACGGGGAGGTGACACGAGCCCGCCGGTTGCCAGGTGACCGTTGCGCTGTTTAGACCGTTTGTGGCGACGGGATCAACCATCATGTGCGGCGGGCTGGGAAGGACGCTGGCATAGGACGCCGCCAGGCTCATGTAATAGTTCCAGTCCCAGTACGGACCTGGATCGGTGCGGTGCGAATAGCCCCCGAACAAGCCTGGGTCGTTGGGGTCAGGCACCTGGTCGTGACCGATGACGTGGTTGCGATCCATCGGCACGCCCCATCGCGAGCAGATCGAGGCGGCCAGATGGGCGCTCGCCTGGTATTCGGCCCTGGTGTACGAGCCCGGCGTGTCAGCGTATCCCTCATGCTCGATGCCGATCGCGCGGGTGTTGTAGTCCCAGTTTCCGGCGTGCCACGCGATGTCTTTCTCAGGGACCATCTGGGCGATCTGCCCGTTCGCTGAGACGATGTAGTTCGCCGACCGCTGACTCGCCGGGTCCCTAAAGATCCGAATCGCTTCGGCAAAAGTGACTTCGGTGTCGTGGATGACGATCAGGTCGACGGGGTAGTCGCGTGGGCGATTTGCTACCGAGAAGTTAGTCGGAGCGGCGGGAATCCATGTCGCGGGGGAGTAATCCGTACCAGCGAAATGTTCCGGAGCAGGGGCATTCGAGTTGGCCGGATCAGGCGGAGGCTGCGATCCAAGCGAGATGTTGGTACGTGGGCTCATAGTGACCGCCTCGGATGCGGCAAGCTTCGCCGTCGTGAGGGACCCCTCCGAAAAATCTGGCTGACTTCCGGACAGGCAGACCAGGGCGACCAAGATGCACATCCACGCCAGCCGTCGGCGCACGGACCGATGGTAGCCCGCGGGCTTGGCCGAGCGAGTCTTGGATTGAGCACGCCTGGCCGGATCACCTCGAGGCGCAGGAGCTAGCAAACCAACGCCGGGCGCCGGGCGTACAGCAACGCAGGTGATAAACGGAGGCAAACGGTGGTACTCAGCGGCACGCAGCGAATACGAACCGTGATTTCTGAACGTGCCGAAGCGATCTGTTAACCGCAAGGTTCAGGGTTCGGATCCCGGTCCAGGACGCCATTGCTCAAGCCGGTCGCGGTGGGCCCTAATGAGTTCGAGGACACCGCCGCAGAGTTCACCTGGTCGGTTCAAATAGTGTCCCCCCTCCCCGACCAATTCTTCAACTCAGGTCGCCGCTGCGGACCGCCCCGCTGGCGGACTCTTGCCTGGTTGTCCTCCAGATGTTCAGGCTCTGAACGCATCTCGTTGCTTCGGTCGGCGGATTTGACCTGTTCGAATCTAGGCGGATCCGGCACCGGCCGATGGGAAGGCGGAAGTGTCTGTTTTGGGGGGTACTGCGCTCCATAATTGTCCGCCGTGACGACGATCCGACTAGGCCCGCGAGCCCGCCTGTTGGCTCTGAGCTTTCTCTCGCTCTTCACGGAGCTCGCCCTTATCCGCTGGGCGGGCTCCAACATCGTCTATCTCTCTTACTTCTCGAACTTCGTGCTGCTGGCGAGTTTCCTCGGCCTTGGCCTTGGCTTTCTCCTAGCCCAACACAGGGTTCGTTTGTTCGCATATCTGCTGCCGTTGCTGGGCGTGTTTGTGCTGGCCGCCCTTGCCGGAGGGCTGTCGATTCAGGTTCCGGAGTCGACGGGCGACGTCATCTTCTTCACAGCTGGCCAGAGTCTATTGACCGCCCCTGTGGGCGCGGTGCTGCCGATCGTCTTTGTGTGGGTCACGGCGATCATGGCTTGCGTCGGGCAGGAGTTGGCCCGGGAGTTCCGCCTCCTGCCGCCGCTCGAGGCCTACCGCATCGACATCCTGGGCAGCCTCGCAGGGATCGTCACCTTTACCCTGCTTTCATTCCTCGGCACACCCCCGGTGGTGTGGGGTCTCGTGGTCGCGGCGGGTGCCTTGAGCCTCGGTTCCGCGCGCCCCAGCCGCCTGCAGGCGGCCGGGGCAGCTTGTTTCGTGGTCGCTCTGGCTGTGGAGTCGTTTCAGGCTGATTCTGCCTGGTCGCCTTACTACAAGATTCGGTGGTTCGACGCCGGCGGAGGATCAGTCGCGGTCGACGTCAATGGGGTGCCCCACCAGGGGGCGCATGCCGTCAGCCGCTCGCGGAGCGCACAGGATCCGTACCTGGCTCCCTACCAACTGATGGGAACGCGCATCCCGAGCAACGTTCTTGTCATCGGGGCCGGCACCGGCAACGATGTCGCCGCCGCACTCTACCAAGGGGCGTCGCATGTCGACGCAGTGGAGATCGATCCCTTCCTGCAGAAGCTCGGAGCATCCGTCCACCCCGACCATCCCTACCAGGACCCCCGAGTGTCGGTCTACATCGATGACGGGCGGGCGTTCCTGCAACATACGACATCGACCTACGACCTGATCCTGTTTGCCCTCCCGGATTCGCTGACACTCGTGAGCGGGCAGTCATCCCTTCGCCTTGAGAGCTACCTCTTCACGGCCGAAGCGGCCGCAGTCGCCAGAGCCCACCTGCGCGCCGATGGGGTATTTGCCGAATACAACTTCTTCCGGCAGCAGTGGCTCGTCGATCGCCTCGCCGGGACTCTGCAGGATGCGTATCGCGAGGCTCCTTGCCTGCTCGAAGAAGAAGGCACGGTTCCTGGGGTGGGCTTCGCTGTGTTGGTGGCATCACTCGATCCGGAGCAGATCGCTTGCTCGAGCCGCTGGCAGCGGCCCGCCGACACGGCCCCTCCATCTCGCGACGACCAGCCTTTTCTGTACGTGCGAGGAGGCTTTCCGAGCTTCTACCTGGTGACGCTAATCCTGATCCTGCTGGCGGCGGCCCTGGGCACATTGCTCGCAGGATCACCAATGACACTCGCGCCGTATGCGGACCTGTTCTTCATGGGAGCCGCATTCCTTCTTATGGAAACAAAGAATGTGGTCCAGTTCGCGCTACTGTTCGGCACGACCTGGTTTGTCAATGCCCTCGTCTTCGCGGGCATCCTGGTCACGGTCGCATTGGCGATCGAGGTGTCACGACGTTGGAAGCTTCCAGGACCTACCCCTTTTTACCTCTTGCTATTCATTGCCATCCTTGCGGCCTGGCTTGTCCCGCCCGCATACCTGCTGGCGCTTCCATTCGGCGCTCGACTTGTAGCCGCCACCGCGCTCGCCTTTGGGCCCGTCTTCGTCGCCAACCTTGCTTTCGCGCAGCGCTTTCGCGACACCGGCGATTCCCTAAAGGCATTTGCCACGAATCTCTTGGGGGCGATACTTGGCGGCTGCCTCGAGTACTCCGCGCTGGTGATCGGTTATCGAGATCTGCTCCTGGTAGCTGGCGCACTCTACGTCATCGCGTTCGTCCTTTATAGGCGTGGACAGGGCACGGCGACCATCAGGCCCGCTGTATAACGTTGGGGTCCTCTTTGCGGTCGCATCGCAGGGCTACGCGCTACTGCAGTGGCCGCGTTGAATCGGTCCCTCGACCGAAGGAACAAGCTTGAGCGTCACAGTAGCAATGTTCTGCTGATTCTGCGAGGTCGAGTTGAAGGGGTATTCATCGCAGACTCCTGTGTCGCCAGCGTTCTGCCCGGCGAAAGCCGCCCGCGCCGTCGCATCGTTGCAGTCGATAGTCGAGTTGTACCACTTCGTGTGCGCGCGGCCCATCGCATACGTGAGGACAGCTGGTCTCGCATCGTTTTAATGTTTCCGCATGAACGCGTACCAGGACCTCGCCGTCCTTGACCACCGGCTTGGCGACGTCCCGGAGTCCCAGGACACCCCTGAGGTCTCCATCGAACCCAGGGCGGTTCATTGTCTGCCTTCTTTCGCCGTGGTGCCAATCACCGTACCGTTTCTCGTCCCCAGCTTCGGATGGTGTCCGCGTCAAAGTTGAGTCCGGCAGCGCACCTGGGGGATCGTCTCGATCGGCTGATCGCTTTATACGAAACTGCCTACCAGACGGGTACGCCCGGCTGGCGGGTGGGCTTGAGGCCTCCCGCTAGTGGAACGAATCTCAATCGAGTCGAGGAGCGCCTTGGACGCCTCTTGCCAGAGGAGGCTCGAGACCTGTATCAGTGGCACGATGGCTGCGATCGAACATTTTTTGTGCCCGACCTCAGTTTCAACCCACTGGACCGCGCACTCAGCATTTATCAAGCCACCGACAGAATTGGGATCCAGCCCATTACGAACGGGCTGGGATCAGTCGAGAAGGTCGATTTGTTCCCGGTGTTCAACATTGACCGGACGCTGTTCAGCATCAGGGCGAATGCTGAGAGTCGAGCGCCGACCTCTCCAGTCTACGTTCCCCTGTTCGACGACCTCGATGGGGTCACAGTCGTGTCGTCGAGCATCGCCGCGCTAATTGAGCATCTGATTGTGGAGTTGGAGGCCGGCCGGGTCGAATACACGGAGCACGGCGTGCGGTGGTCTCGGGATCCGTACCCGTCCGATCCCCAGATGGAACCTTACCGCGAACCGTCATGACGTCGACGACTCGGTCATCGTGCTAGAGCACTAGCTAGACCGAACGAGCCAGACCTCAATTACGGATGCACTCGGCGGCAAAGTGACGACCGTATTCGACCTGGCCTGACAGAAGACCTCAGTGGTCGGCCCGCGCGGCGAGACCACCAGCTTCACGTATGACGCTTGGCAATCTGCAGACGCAGACCGATCCGGCCTTGCAGGCCACCACTTACACCTACGACCTCGCCCGCCGCCAGGCCTCGAAGACGACCCGCGCGGGGTGGTGGTCACCAACACCTACGACGCCGGCGACCACCTCACTTCGCGCGCGTCCCCTAATAGCGCGCTAGCCAGGTCTTGGCGGAAGTAGTCCGTCACATTTCGTACAGCAACGCCGGTGATAAACCGTGCAAATTGGGGGAACTCAATGTCACTCAGTGAACTAAGGGCGCCATTTCTGAACGGGGCGCAGCGATCTGTTAACCGCAAGGTTCAGGGTTCGAATCCCTGTCCCGGAGCCAATTTCGAATTCAGAATTTAGCCCGCTGTAGAGCAATGGTTGACAGCGGTACAGCATTCATGTCTCTCGCGCCGTCTGGCGCGCAGGTCCCCGTTTGGTGGATGCTGCACCCCATGAAACACAAGCTGGTCCGTAA
>Ga0066793_10000973_pt1 | contig 12376 bp, 9 predicted proteins | sample PersoiDNA2013189_FD_83876 | JGI IMG/M metagenome (GOLD analysis project Ga0066793, IMG submission 83876) | Permafrost soil microbial communities from the Arctic, to analyse light accelerated degradation of dissolved organic matter (DOM) -... | ecosystem: Environmental > Terrestrial > Soil >...
TCCAGGCAAGTTTCTTTCAAATCCATAGTTGCTCCTATCGATGGAGATGCTCTGTTACACATCTTCAGTTTCGACATTATCATGTGTCCACTGAAGCGGGTGGAGTCAACTCCGCAGTTGTAAGCGTATCAGACAACGATTTATCCACTGCGCGGTCAATTTTTCCTGCACCGAGTTTTGCCGCAGGCGCGCTTTCAAACCGGGGAAATCGACGCGATCCAGCGGTTGATCCTGATTGAAACAGGAAAAGACGTAAGTGGTCTTGCCGGTCTCGGGATCGATTTGCGCTTGCAGGCATTGGGCGCAGATTTCCTTCATCATGCATTGCATCGGTGAGTTGATCGAGCCGATCGCAAAGTGATGCGGTTTCAAATACGGTTGCAACACCTGATGGCGGGCCACCGCTACCGCCGCCATCATGCTGTCGGAGCCGATGGCGATGATGCGGTCGGTATCGGCAAATGCGATCGATTGAACTCCGAATGCGCCGCTCGCATACGCCGCCATGGCTGCCACGATATTGCCGACGAAACTGTGATCCTGAGGACGTGACGGCGTAAAGCCTGGATGCTCATCGCAGCACCAGATCACCACATCAGCCGCGTTCTCGATCTCGGTCACTTTGTACCGGTCGATCATTTTTTTGTAGCCGGCGAAATAAAGAACTTTAGAACCGGCTGCGCGCAATGCCTGGCCGATCGAGAACAATACGGCATTCCCGAGTCCGCCGCCCACCAGCATCACGGTTTCATCGGCGGGAATCTCGGTCGGGGCGCCGGTCGGCCCCATCAACACCACCGGCTCGCCGGGTTTAAGCATTGCGCACATGTCGGCCGAACCGCCCATTTCCAGCACAATGGTGGAAATGAGCCCGCGCTGCGGATCGACCCAGGCGCCGGTCAATGCAAGGCCCTCCATGGCCAGACGGGTACCGTCGACTTCCAGCGCATAGGTCTCGTAATTTTGCAGCCGGTAAAACTGTCCCGGACGAAAACGCTGCGCAGCCAGCGGCGCTTTGATGATGACTTCGACTATATTCGGCGTCAGCCGTATGACTTCGTGGATAGTGGCGCGCAACGCCTGATTGATCTCCGCCAAAAATTCGGCGTCAGATAATTTTGATGCAGGGCGTACACGCTCCAGCACTGCGCTGACTGACGGATAACCTTGCTTTGCCGCGCCCATGGCTTTGACCACATTGCCAAAGAAAGACGGATGCAAGTCGCCGAAGAAACTGATGAAGCGGCCATCGGAATGTTTTGACAACAGCACTTGCACTGTCTTCGGCTTGGCACTTGCGGGCTCTGGCCGTACCGGAGCGCCGTCTTCGTCGCAAGCCTGAAAATAGCGGCCGTCGAGTTCGAAATTGGCCGGGTCTTCTCGTGCCAGCACCGTATTCGGTTGGGTTCCGGCGGCGATCAGTATGGTGCGCGCTGAAATCTCCTTTTCTGCGCCTGCGCTCCAAATTCCTTCTTCACTGCGATGTTGAATCGACATGCCGATCGCACGCGCGGCACCAAATTCATCGACCTCGATACGCGTCGGGTTGAGTCCCTCGGCAAAACTGATCCCTTCCTCCAGGGCTTTTTCGACTTCTTCATGGTTCAGCGTATATGAGGGGCTATCGATCAGACGCTTGCGATAGGCGATCGTGACACCGCCCCAGCTTTGCAGCAATTCGATGATGAGCGGTTCGCGGCCTGTCGCGGCGGCGTTGCTACGCTCGGCCTCAATGGCGAGTGCATGGGCCAGGAATTCATCGGCGACCTGCTGCTCCTCGGGCGTCCAGCGCTGGCGCACTGCGGCCTGGCCTTTCTCGGCAACCAGTACCTGATAGCGATGCAGGAATTTCGCCACCTGCACCGGATAATAGGCCAGTGATTCGGTGGCCGTGTCTATCGCGGTGAGACCGCCGCCTATCACGACCACCGGCAAGCGTATCTGAAGATTGGCGATGGAACCGGCTTTTGCCGCGCCGGTCAATTGCAGTGCCATCAAAAAATCCGAGGCGGTGCGCACCCCGCGCGCCAAGCCATTGGGAATGTCCAGCACAGTCGGGCGGCCGGCGCCGTTGGCCAGCGCGATATGATCGAAGCCGCCGGCAAATGCCGTGTCCACGGTCAACGTCCCGCCGAAGCGCACGCCGCCGAACAATGCGAATTGGCTGCGCCGCTCCAGCAGCAAACGTATCAGCTTCAGAAAATTCTTGTCCCAGCGCACCGTGATGCCATATTCGGCAACGCCACCGAACCCTGCCAGAACACGGTCATCGAGCGACTCATACAGTTCGGCGATGTCACGGATCGGGGAAAATGCGACACGCTCGCCGTTGGCGGCCACGCCGCCGATGTGCGGAGGGAGGGGCTCAATCTTCAAACCATCGATGCCGACTACGGTATGGCCGTCGTTGATCAGATGATGGGCGAGCGTGAAGCCGGCAGGGCCCATTCCGGCAATCAACACACGACGTCCACTGGGTGCTTTCGGATATGGCCGTTGCAAGTGCAAAGGATTCCAGCGCGTCAACAGACTGTATATCTCGAAGCCCCACGGCAACTCGAGCACATCCTTGAGCGTGCGCGTTTCCGCCTGAGGAATGTCGACCGGCTGCTGCTTCTGATAGATGCACGATTTCATGCAGTCGTTGCAGATACGATGCCCGGTCGCCGCCACCATAGGATTGTCAACCGCGATGATGGCCAGTGCCCCCAGCGCATGTCCCTGGGTTTTGACTTTATGAAATTCGGAGATCTTCTCCTCGAGCGGACAACCGGCCAGTTTCACGCCGAAAATATTTTTCTTGAACGCGGCAACGCCACTGTCGGCAGGCGGTTTTTCCCTGAGACCTTTGCAGCACGAATCCTTGCCCTGTTCGTGACACCAGATGCAGTAATTTGCCTGATCGAGCGCGCCAGTCAGATCTGTTCCGGCATCGGTCAGTGCAAACCCGTGGCGACGGCGCAGTGCATGGCCATCGCCGAGACGATAGGCGGTGATGCCATCAAGGTTGACGGTAGCTAACGGAACCAGGTGTTCGAAATCAAGTTTGGTTGGCACCTTGAACAAGATGCCGCTGTGGTGGCGCTCGCGTCCTGCCGGTGTTTGCACCGCCCAGGCTGCATAGCGGGTGGCGAGAAGCAATTCGCTGGAGTGGGCAGCTTCATCAGTCAGCCATTTTGTAACTAATCGCGCGTAGGCTAGTTCAGTGAACGGTGTCCCGATATAGGCTATCAACTCGGTTTCGAGTGCCGGACCGTCGATCATTGCGGCTTCTTCGGGCTTTACTTTTGTCATTGCCCGGCGCTGCACGAACAAGCGTTTGCAACTATAGAGCGGCGCCAGTTCATGATGTCGCTCGGCCAATTCCCGCACTTGCGATTCGATTCCGAACAGGCGCGCCAGGAAATCCTCGAGATGCGGCGCCAGCGCAATCAACAGTTCCGATTGTGCCTTGCTGGAAAGGTCGGTGGGAGTTAGGCGCGCGGCTTTAAGTTGCTCGCGCAACGTTGCATCACTTTCGCCAAGAAAATCGAGGAAAGCGGCGTCGAGGCGTATGAGTCCGTCCCGGTCTGACAGATCATTAAACGAAATCCCAAAACCCATAGCCAGGCTTTGATGATGCGCAGCGTTGTATTGAGCAGTTTGCATATTCCTACATTTCTAGAGTTTCCGGCAGATTGCCGCGTACTATCCTTCGCCTGCCTATTATCGATTCATCTTGCAGAACTGCTTTCAGAGCGAAATTATTTTAGCCTGTAAAAAACAAGCCCGATTCCTGGTTATATGATGGCAAGGCCTCTAAAGATCAAATCAGCTCGTTTCTTCCGACCGGAACGCGTGGAAGCTGGAAGTATTCCCGCCATCTTTTTTCGAGTTATACATGGACTGGTCGGCATTCTGCATCAATTCGTTGGCATCCTTGCCATCTCTGGGGAAAATACCGGCCCCAATGCTGGCATAAACATGCATATCGCGCCCGTCAATCTGTAAGGCGCGCTGAAAAAGGTTATGCAATTTCTGCACAATAGTAGTGACGTGCTGCGGATCATCAATCATATCAATCAAAATAACGAATTCGTCGCCGCCCAGACGCGCTACTGTGTCGACTTCTCGCACAGAGGATTTCAGCAGGATTGCAACGTTTGTCAATACCTTGTCACCTACCGCATGGCCGAAAGTATCATTGATCTCCTTGAAGCGATCCAAGTCGACAAACAATACTGCAAGGTGTTTGCCGCTGCGTCGCGAACTGGCGATGGCATGTTCCAGTCTGTCGAAGAACATCCTGCGGTTGGGCAGGCCGGTCAGCGTGTCGTGTCGTGTCAGATGATCAAGGGCCTTTCGATTCTCGTTCAATTCGGATAAATGCGCCATGATCTGCGTCTGCATATCGTGAAAGCTACGCGAGAGCAGACCGAGTTCATCATTGCGCGTAAGCGGCAATGTGCTGATGACATGCTCTTTCGAAAAGCGGTTGATTGCGCTGACCATGGCATTCAATGGGCCGGTAACGATGCGGGAAACCAGCATGGAGAGAATCAGCGCAAGCCCGCTGAAAGCGAGAATGATCTGGAAGGTATCCCAGCCTAGCCTGGTGGTTTCTCGCGTGATATTGTCCAGTGGCTGAGACAAACCGAGAATCACGAAACGCTTTTCAATAGTGTCGCCGAAAGGCAGGCGGACAAAGGCCGCAACTTGCCCGTCCTGCTTTTGCCGACCCTCATCGACATTGGTCACGACATTCATGCCCTTGCCATGAATCAGGGACAAGACAGGTCTGAAGGAGTCCTGGATGAGAATGCGCTTACCCTTATCGAAGCCGAAGGTCTGAGTAGCATCCGGGTGAATCAGAAAGTCACCCCATTGGTTGCTGAGATACAACTGATAGGTACTTGGCAGATTACTTTTTAATAGACGGGAAAGCCCGTTCAGATCGATGTTGATTACGATCAGACCAAGCTTCTTGCCATTGCTCGAGATCACCGGAGTAGAGACTGTCACGGTCGGTTTATTCAGGCCGGAATGCGCCCCCTTCTCATGGTTGATGGTGATATCCGACAAATAGATATCTCCCCGAGCCAGTCGCAACGTATCGAAAACATAGGGGTAATGTGCTTTTTCCTGCAAATTGGCATCCAGCACCCGTGTCAGGGTCTTGCCATTACGGTCGACACGAACCAGTTCCAGACCGTGCTGGCTCGTGCTAATTAGCCGAATCTGGAAATATTCCGGATGCGCCGTTAGCATCGCAGCGAAGGTATCGGCCAGTACCTTTTTGTCACGTTCGGCGGTCAGCTCGTCCGGTGAGTTAAAAACATTACTGGTCACCGGAATGGCTGCCAGCAACTGCGAGTCCTCGGCAATCATGTCGATGATGAGCTTCATATTCCGGCCCACCACCTGCGTGGACGTCAGCAAGTCGCGTTCCGTCGCACTGGCCAACATGTTTCGACTGGACGAGTAGAAGTAATAGCCGGTCAGGCTAGTCGCCAGTATGCCAAATGCGGCAAGTAAAGAGCCAAACTTGAAGCCGATACCGAGTTTGATATGGTCAGAAAATTTCATGGCGCTAGGAATTTTTCCGGCAGATCGCCGGAGATGATGTGACTCCAGAGTACTGCTCTGCGTTGGGCATTCTCCACCGGCCTGAGCCAGATGAGCTTGTCTGATTTAACTATTAGCGGGCTGGCTTCAATCGTGTTCGCCAGACCTTGGCGACGGGTCAGTTCCTCACTGACAGATGGTTCCAGAGTGTAGTTGATCCAGCTTTCCGCGAGCCGCTGGTTTTTCACGCCGCGCGTGATCGCCCAGCAGTCAAGCCAGGCTAGCGCGCCTTCGCGTGGGATCACATAACCGACATCGGCTCCCGCATCGCGTAACTGCTTGAGCTGCTGGCTTCCATAATTGGCGAAAAGCAGTGCGACCGAATGCTTACGGAACAGTCTCACCGATTCTTCCGGCAGTGTGTAGAAGGTCAATACATTGCGGCGCAACGCGATCAGGTGTTCAGCAACCTTGCTGAACTGCTTGTCCTCGATTTGGAAAGGCGAACCACCGAGCAACAGCGATGCAATCGAGAAGTTGTGACTGCTGGTGTCGAAAGCAAGGACCAGACCTTTATATCTCGGGTCCCACATTGCTGCCATCGATGTGGGTGGTTTCCTGAACTGTTTGCGATCATAGATCAGGCCCATTTCCGAATAAGTGTAAGGAATGGCAAAGACCTGCCCATGGCGAGTGATGCCGGGAATGGCCTGAAGATTACGGAAGCGCGGCAGCTGGTGCGCAGTATTAGGAATGTTGGAAAGCTGCAAGGGAACAACGAGCTTCTGAGAGATATAGTGTTGCATTTCTGCGGTGTTGGCAGCGAAGACATCGAAGTCTCCGCCCTGATTGGCACTGATTTTCTCCCTGAGCATGTCGTCGGAGCTGACAAAGCTCACTTCAACATGTACATCGAAGCGCTTCTCAAAATTCTTAACCAGATCGTTGTCGGCATAACCCGGCCACGCCAGCACGCGTAGCGTTTCCACGGCATAAGCTGGAAGACTTAGCGCAAGCGAAACTGACAGGGTAGCGAACAGTCGGCAGATAATGGGAAACATTGGCATGACTGGAAGTTGGCTCAATTCGATTATACATTGCGCGGTATATAGCTGAACCTCAAAATATCTATGGGCTGACCTGGTTAAAAGTGATGTGCAAAGCATCTATGGTTTGTGTTATCAAACATTCACTCTTGCAGCTGGTTCTTGAGTCCTCCCTTTAGGAGTAGAATCACCAGCTGCTTGATTGTGCAACAGGAATGACTCTGAAAGGGGGCATGCAGAAACGATCCTGCCGCCGCTCCGATTGAACTGACTATGCCATCGCGACTCATTTTTATGGGCTATACGTAATGTACCGTTATAACTGGTTAGTACCCTTCGTTTGCGCCGTTTTCCTGTTTGGCTGCGCATCACGGCAGAAAGCCAAGACAATAAAATCGCACGCCGATACCACCAAAGCTTCCCAGTCTAAATCTGCATCTTCCCAAGCGGGAGTAGATACACCAGTACGGGCAGTAAAGTCTGCGGATGGATTGATCGATGGTGAAATCGTTGGCACTCCCGCCCCCGGGAGCAAATTCGCCCAACTGCAAATCGGCATGACGCGGGAGCAGGTCGAAAACTTGATTGGGCGACCGAACGATACGGATAGCCGTATCACAGGCAAGCAGTTCCAGCCGTTTTACTTCGGTGGAGATACCCAACGTACCGAAGCCTTTTATAATAATGAAGGGCAGCTGACCTTTTCGAATATCCACCCGGATAATGCAGCTGATATGCTGATTCGAATCATGGTCAATCCCGATGCCGCCGGAAACCACTGATGCGCTGATACAGAATCTCTGATACAGAACCAAAGGTTTCCAGCTTCATATTGACATGCAGCACATAAAAAAATTATATTTCCCTCATTCTGAATTTAATATCACGACCCTAACAATAATAGCAATTCATCTAACGTCACTCGGGAGATCACATGTCCAACATCGAATCGGTATTGAATGAACGTCGCGTTTTCGAGCCATCCGCTCAATTCGTCAAACAGGCCAACGTATCCGGTATGGATGGTTATCAGGCTTTATGCAAAGCGGCGGAGCAGGATTACGCGGGCTTTTGGGCAAAGCTGGCGCGCGAGACTTTGCACTGGAAGAAGCCCTTCACCAAGACACTGGATGAGAGCAAGGCCCCGTTCTTCAAATGGTTCGAGGACGGTGAGCTGAACATCTCTTATAACTGTCTGGACAGGCAACTTTCCAGCCATGCGGAAAAGATCGCGATCATTTTTGAAGCCGACGACGGAAAGGTAACGAAAATCAATTATCGCGATCTGCACGCGCGCGTTTGCCAATTCGCCAACGGCCTGAAATCGCGCGGCATCAAGAAGGGTGATCGCGTCATCGTCTATATGCCGATGAGCATCGAAGCGGTGGTCGCCATGCAGGCCTGCGCGCGCATCGGAGCGATCCATTCGGTGGTGTTCGGCGGCTTTTCCGCCAAGAGCCTGCATGAGCGCATCACCGATGCACAAGCTTGTGCGGTGATTACTGCCGATGCCCAGATGCGCGGCGGCAAGGTGATGCCGCTGAAACCTGTGGTTGACGAGGCATTGGCAACGGACGGTTGCGAAATGGTGCACAGCGTCATCGTGTATCAGCGCGCAAAAACTGATACCGCCTGGAACGCGCAACACGATGTCTGGTGGCATGACTTTGTGGCGAAACAAAGCACAACTTGCGAGCCGGAATGGGTCAGCTCTGAGCATCCGCTGTTCATTCTTTATACCTCCGGCTCCACCGGCAGACCCAAGGGCGTGCAGCACTCCAGCGGCGGCTATCTGCTCGGTGCGATGCTGTCGATGCAGTGGGTGTTCGACTACAAGGCCAGCGACATTTTCTGGTGTACCGCCGACGTGGGATGGGTCACCGGCCACACCTATGTGGCTTACGGTCCGCTTGCGATGGGAGCGACCCAAGTTGTGTTCGAGGGCATACCGACTTACCCTGATGCCGGTCGTTTCTGGAAGATGATCCAGGATCACAAGGTCACCACTTTCTACACCGCGCCCACTGCGATACGCTCGCTGATCAAACTCGGCGGCGAATTGCCCAAACAATATGACCTTTCTTCGCTGCGTCTGCTCGGCACGGTCGGCGAGCCGATCAACCCGGAGGCGTGGATGTGGTACTACAACACCGTCGGACAAACGCGCTGCCCGATCGTGGATACCTGGTGGCAGACCGAAACCGGCTGTCACATGATCGCCCCGCTGCCCGGCGCAATGCCGATCAAGCCCGGTTCCTGTACCCTGCCGCTGCCCGGCATCATGGCCACCATCGTCAACGAAGCGGGCGATGAAGTGCATGACAAGCATGGCGGCTTTCTCGTCATCACGCGTCCGTTCCCTTCGCAAATCCGCACCATCTGGGGCGACCCGGAACGCTACAAGAAGGGTTACTTCCCGGAAGAGATGCGCGGCTACTATCTGGCGGGCGATTCCGCGCACCGTGATGAAGACGGTTATTTCTGGATCATGGGCCGCATCGACGATGTGCTGAAAGTATCCGGTCACCGGCTCGGCACCATGGAGATCGAATCCGCCCTCGTCGCCAACCCGTTGGTGGCAGAAGCCGCCGTGGTCGGCAAGCCGCACGACATCAAGGGCGAAGCGATTGTCGCCTATGTCGTGCTAAAAGGCGCGCGTCCGGACACCGCAGAAAAGGCCAGGGAAATCGCCGAAGCACTGCGCACCTGGGTGAGCAAGACCATCGGCCCGATTGCCAAACCGGACGAGATCCGCTTCGGTGACAATCTGCCCAAGACCCGTTCCGGAAAGATCATGCGCCGCCTGCTGCGGGCAATCGCCAATGGTGAACAGATTAGCCAGGATATTTCGACACTGGAAAACCCGGCCATACTCGAACAGTTAAAAAATCCGGTGCGCTGACTTCCAACCGGTGAAGCAAACAACAACGCGAAACAACCGGGTTTCGGCGTAGGCTCATATCGGCATAGCCGATGTGAAACCGCATAGCGGTGGCCGTAACCTTAATCCCGCAATCCCGTGAACAGCTTGTAAACGCAGTGCGTTGATTTACAGTTATTTCGCTAAGCGTCGCCAACCTTACTGGGGTAATGATGTTGATCGAGGCTCGTCACAGCCTGTTTCGAGACAGAAAATGAGCTTTTCATAGGCGTAACTTTCATGAACGACACATCTTACATATGTTGTTTATCTGCAACATGCCCGCCCAATTAGATTGACCTGGTCGCAACAACTCGGCTAACATCGCGCAAGCTTTACTTACCTTATTCCTTATTGAAGGGTCAATGTGCCATTGATTCGATTTATATTTTCCGCTCTGCTTGCAATTGGTGCCGCCAGCTTGCCAGGATTGGCTCACGCTGAAGAGATGCTCGCGCTCAACAGTCCCATGACGAGTGAAGTTGCGCCGGAATGGCTGCCTTCAGCGCGCGACATCAGAATCGAGCTCATCCCGCTATCTTCTGAATCGCAGAAAGCCGATATGGCGGCGCATGACCTGTGGACTCGCATACGCAGCGGTTTCGCGATGCGTGAGCTCAATTCCAAGCTGGTCGCCAAGCATGAGAAATGGTATGCCGATCGTCCCGATTACGTGGCGCGAATGACCGAACGTGCTCGCCTGTACCTTTATTACATTACCGACGAAGTGGAACGACGCGGTATGCCTAGTGAGATCGCACTGTTGCCGATGATTGAGAGCGCTTTTAATCCCGGTGCATATTCGACCAGCCGTGCTTCGGGCATCTGGCAATTCATGCCGTCCACCGGCAAAAAGTTCGGTATGCAACAAAACTGGTGGTATGACGGCCGTCGCGATGTCATCAGCGCGACTAACGGCGCACTAGACTATCTGCAAAAACTACATGACATGTTTGGGGATTGGGATTTGGCACTTGCCGCATATAATTGCGGTGAAGGCGCGGTTCAACGCGCACAGGCACACAATCGCAAACGCCATTTGCCAACCGACTACGCCAGCCTGAAATTGCTGAAGGAAACTCGCAATTACGTGCCAAAGTTGATGGCGATAAAGAACATCGTAGCCAACCCGTCCAGCTTCGGGCTGGCACTGCAAGACATTCCCAACGAAGCTTACTTTGCCTCTGTTGCCACCACCAAGCACATAGATGTAAAACTGGCCGCGCAACTGGCCGACATCCCTGTGGAAGAATTCACCGCGCTTAATCCCGCGCACAACCGTCCGGTGATCTTGCGGGGAAGCAGCGATTTGATTTTGCTGCCGATAGCCAAGATGGAAACGTTCCGCGCCAACCTTGAAAGCTACAACAAACCACTGGTCAGTTGGCAGTCTTACCAACCCAAAAAAGGCGAGCGTCTCGACAAGCTGGCTCCACGCTTTGGTCTATCGTTGGAAAATCTCAAGTCCGTGAACGGCCTGTCCAAGCGCGGCAATATCAGCACCGGACAAACACTGCTGGTGCCGCTTAACGGCGAAGAATCCGAAAGCGAATTTGAAGCTTTCAACATGCACCTCGCTGCCGATGATCGTTCCCGCTCTGTCAGACACATCGTGCACAGAGGCGAAACCCTGTCCAGTATCGCGCTTCGTTATCATGTCAGCGTTGCCAGGCTGAGACAATGGAACGGCACGTTGAAAATAATCAGGGTCGGTCAAACCATTGCTGTTGCGCAAACCGGAGTTCGCAGAACTTCCGGGCATCGAAGAAAATCCAGCGATCGTTCGCCCAAGGTGGCACAAAATGGCGCGATCAAAAACAACACGCCGCGGGGAATTTAGCTTCGCGACGACGACCTTGCCGAAATTGGAGTGAATTCGCGGTATCTTTTCCACACCCGCCACACCCCCACATCAAACCAGCCATGCTAAGCCGGCGAATCAGAATAATAGCCATTACCCCTGTGACCAGCAAAGGATGGCAACGCAAAAAGCGCACAATCGCCATCCCGCGGTCAGCCAGTGCCAGCGGGGTCCGCCACTCATCTTCGATTTCAGTCATTTGCCCGCGCTGCGCGGCGATTTTTGCCAGCAACTTGCTGCGATTTTGCATCAACTCGAACATTGGATCATTCATGGTGTACACCTAGATGCTCCCTATCCTTCGCCAACTCGGCCAGACTTGCCGAGAATAGCTTCGATTTAGCCTGCTCTTTGCTGCGCAGCAACAACGCCATCAGCGTACCCAACGCCATGAACAGCGCACACACAGCACCGAGTGCGGCGAGACGATGATCATCCCAAAACAGCACCACGACAAATATCGTAAGAAACAATATGCCTATGCCGAAACAGAACAGCGCGATCAAGGCAAAAACGAGCATTTGCGTTAAACGCAGACGCTCCTCCTGAATCTCATTCGCGAGCAGTTCAAGCCGCGTCGAAACAATAAAAGTCAGCGTCGTAGCCAGTCGCTTAACCGACTCCATCAACCCTGCACTCTGTTCCGCCATGGCTTAACGGTCGCGACCAATCAGCATACCGACAATAACTCCTACGCTTGCGGCAACTCCAATAGCCTTCCACGGATTATCGTGTATGTACTCGTCAGTTGCCTTGGCGGCATACTCGGTCTTCTCGATCAATGCGGACTCTGCCTCATTGAGGCGCACCTTGGCTGCCGCTAAATTTTCCTGAATACGCTCACGTGCTGCAGACACTTTTTCGCCTGCAATACCGGCTGTTGCACGCAACAACTCCTCGGTGTCTGTTACAACCAGGCGAAAATCCTGCATAAGTTTTTCTTTGCTGACTTCTCCTTCAACGCCTGCTAATTTTGTGCTCATGATTTTCTCCTTGAACAATAAA
>Ga0066793_10000974_pt1 | contig 12373 bp, 8 predicted proteins | sample PersoiDNA2013189_FD_83876 | JGI IMG/M metagenome (GOLD analysis project Ga0066793, IMG submission 83876) | Permafrost soil microbial communities from the Arctic, to analyse light accelerated degradation of dissolved organic matter (DOM) -... | ecosystem: Environmental > Terrestrial > Soil >...
AACCGCGCCCGCGGCCACCGCCACGCACGCAGCCACCCCGAGCACGAGCCTTCCGGCGACTGGCTCGAAAACCGCGAGCCCGACCGTCCATGGCGCCGGCGCCAGCCCGCCGAGCATGCAGGCGAAGGTCGAAGCCGAGCTCAAGCAGGGGGAGATCGTGACGATCCTCTTCTGGAGCTCGAAAGGCGCCGACGACCGAGCGGTGCGCGCCGAACTGCGGCTGCTGGCCAACGTTCACAGGCGCCTGGCGCCCTACACCCACAACGCGTCCGTGCAGCGCCTGCTGAAGGCCTTCGGACTCGAACTCGACAAGAAGATCGCGGTGCACGAAGCATCGGCGGCGCAGGTCACCTCCTTCGGCACGATCACCAGAGGCGTGCAGGTGTACGGGACGCCGACCGTCCTCGTGATCAACAAGCAGGGCCGCGTGACCACACTCACGGGCCTGACCGACGCCTACGCCATGGAGCAGGCGATCGACGAAGCACGACACGGCCAGTAGGCCTCTAGCTTCCCCTGAGGCACGTCAGGGCCCGCGGGGCCGTCTGCGTCCGCCGTGCGCCCCATTCGCGCGACGGTTTGTCCCTACACTCGCCTGGTGAACACGAGTGCCGACAGCCTGATCGGCCACCTCGAAGCACCGCTCGCACGCGGACACTCCCCCGCCGGGGCCTTCACCGGCGCCGCGGGTGGGGCGGCATGCGGAGATCTGATCCGCATCTCGCTGGCGATCGACCCGGAGAGCCCCGACGGACGGATCGAAGACGTCGGCTTCGACGCGAGTGGCTGCGGCTCCGCCGTGGCGGCGGGCAGCGCTGCGGTCAGCCTGCTGCGCGGCTGCCCCCTGCTGGAGGCCGCGCGCATCGGCGCGGAGGACATCGCCGAGGAGCTCGGCGGTCTCAGCGCGGCAAAGCGCCACGCGGCCGAGCTCGCCGCCGACGCCCTGCACCGGGCGCTGGGGGGCGCGGCCCGCGAGCGCGCGGCGCTCGCCCCACGGCACGGACGGGCGCTGGTGGCGATGAGTGGCGGAGTCGACAGCGCCGTGGCCGCTCTCCTGGTGGCGCAGGACGCTGAGCAGGCAGTCGGCGTGACCCTCGAGCTGTGGTCGGACCCGCAGAACGACGGAAACCTAAGCTGCTGCTCGGCGCAGGCGGTGCGCAGCGCGCGCGAGCTGGCCCATGGCCTGGGAATGGCCCACCTCTCGATAGACCTCCGCGCCGAGTTCCGCTCGGGCGTGGTCGACCCCTGGCTCGCCGACCACGCCGGCGGCCTGACGCCGAACCCCTGTGTGCGCTGCAACGGGAGCGTTCGCCTCGACGCGATGCTCGAGCTCGCCGAGCGCCTGGGGTCGCAGACGCTCGCGACCGGTCACTACGCGCGCGTGGCCGATGGCCCGCCGGCCGATGGCCCGCATGTCGATGGCCCGCCCGCCGAAGATCAGCACGCCGAGGGTCCGCCCGTCCCGCTGCTGCGCATGGCGGCCGACGAGAACAAGGACCAGAGCTATGTCCTCGCGGCGCTCGCACCCGCGTCGCTGGCGCGCCTGCGATTTCCCCTCGGCGAGATGCGAAAGCCGGAGGTGCGCGACCTCGCAGCGCGAGCGGGCCTGCCGGTGGCCCGCAGGCGAGACTCCCAGGACCTCTGCTTCCTCGCGGGCACGCGCCACGGCGCGTTCCTCGAGCGCCACGGCGGTCTCGAGGTCAGGCCGGGTGCGATCGTGGATCGCCAGGGCGGCGTTCTCGGCGAGCACCGGGGCGCGCAGGTGTACACCGTCGGGCAGCGCCACGGCCTGGGAATCGGGGGGACCGAGCCGCTCTACGTGCTCGCGACCGACACGCGGGCGAATACGGTGACCGTGGGTCCGCGGAGCAGCCTGCTGGCCGGCGGGATGCTCGCGCGCGAGGTCACCCTGCACCGCGACGCGCGCTTCGTGGACGGCGTGCGGGTGCGTGCGCATGGCCGCCGCCACGCCTGCGGGCTGCGCGGAGATCTGGATGCGGGGTCTCACGCGGAGGCCGAGATAGAGCTCGACGAGCCGGTCGAGCAGACCGCGCCGGGCCAGATCGCATGCCTGTATGCGGGCGACGTCGTCGTCGGCTACGGCACGATCGCACGCTAGCTCCCCGGGCGCAGCCTAAGATCATCGGTCGATGACCTCAGATGAGATCCGCGAGCGCTACCTGAGCTTCTTCGAGGAGCGCGGTCACCGGCGCACCCCCTCGGCCTCGCTCGTGCCCTCGGCGCACGACCCGTCGGCGCTGCTCACGGTGGCGGGGATGCATCCCCTGAAGCCGTACTTCCTCGGCCAGGAGGCGCCACCGGCCACCCGGCTGACAAGCTGCCAGAAGGTCTTTCGCACGGTCGACATCGACAACGTGGGCAACACCGCCCGGCACCTCACGTTCTTCGAGATGCTCGGCAACTTCTCCTTCGGCGACTACTTCAAGGCCGAGGCGATCGAGTTCGCCTGGCAGCTCTCGCTCGATGTCTTCGCGCTGCGCGCCGGCGACATCTGGGTGACGGTGTTCGAAGGCGACGAGGCCCTCGGGCTGGGCGCCGACCAGGAGGCGATCGACTGCTGGCTGGCGGTGGGGTTGCCGCGCGAGCGGATCGTGCAGTGCGCGCGCTCTGAGAACTTCTGGCAGGCCGGACCCGCCGGCCCCTGCGGACCCTGCTCGGAGCTGTACATCGATCGCGGCGTCGAGCACGGCTCGCCCGAGGACCTGCCGGGCGGCGAGAACGAGCGCTTCCTGGAGTACTGGAACCTCGTCTTCATGCAGTTCGACCAGCAGCCCTCCGAGGACGGCGCGAGCTCGCTTCTCAGGCCGCTGCCCGCCAACAACATCGACACGGGCCTCGGCCTCAATCGCATGGCAGCGATCCTCCAGGACAAGCTCTCCGTCTTCGAGACCGATCAGTTCCAGCCGCTGATCGCGCTCGGCGAGACCCTCTCGGGCAGGCGCTACGGCGAGGCGTTCGCCACCGACCGCGCGATGCGCATCCTCGCCGATCACGCGCGCGCGATGACCTTCCTGGTGGCCGACGGCGTGGTGCCCTCAAACGAGGATCGCGGCTATGTGCTGCGTCGCGTGATGCGCCGCGCGATCCAGCAGGGACTGGCGCTCGAGCTCGAGCCCGGCTTCCTCACGCGCTACTCCGAGCGCGTCCGGGAGCTGATGACCGGCGCCTACCCCGAGCTGCACGAGCAGGCGCCCGCGATCGAGGAGTGGCTCTCCAGCGAGGAGGAGGCGTTCGGGCGCACGCTCGCCCAGGGCATGTCCACGCTGCGCGAGCACATCGAGCGGGCGCGCGCCGACGGGCGGGCCTCGATCCCGGCCGACGAGGTCTTCCGCCTGCACGACACCTTCGGCTTCCCCTACGAGATGACCAGCGAGCTGCTCACCGAAGAGGGGCTGTCGATCGAGGGCGACTTCGAGGTCCTGATGGAGGCGCAGCGCTCCCGCGGCCGTGCGAGCGCGCGGGCGAGCCTCCGCGCGCACGACGATCCGCTGCTGGACAGCCTCGCCGGCGAGACCGACTACGTGACCCGCTTCACGGGATATGAGACCGAGGAGCAGGACACCACAGTGGGTGCCGTGCGGGGCCTCGCAGACGCCGCGGGCGAGGGCTCACAGGGCAACGGCGCGAGCAGCCAGCGCTATCTGCTGAAGCTCGCCGAGTCGCCGTTCTATGCCGCGGGAGGCGGGCAGATCGCCGATGTCGGCACGATCGAATGCGAGGCTGGAGATTGCCGGGCGCGCGTGGTGAGCGTCATCCGGCGGGGCGATGATCAGCTCCTGGAAGTGGAGCTCGAGGAGGGCTCTCTGCACAAGGGCGAGCATGTGCGCGCCCGCGTGGATCACCGCGCACGACACGCCACGGAGGCCAACCACACCGCCACCCATCTGCTGCAGGCCGCCCTGCGCGCGAGCGTGGGCAGCCACGTCCGCCAGGCCGGATCCTACGTGGGGCCCGACAAGCTGCGCTTCGACTTCAGCCATGGCCAGGCGTTGAGCGAGCAGGAGCTGCGGGACGTCGAGGACCAGGTCAACGAGTGGATCGCCGCCAACGATCCCGTACGCCCGATCACCACCACCCTGCAGGAGGCCAAGCGCCTCGGGGCGATGGCGCTGTTCGGCGAGAAGTACGGCGAGGTCGTGCGGATGGTCGAGGTCGGCCTCGGTGAGTACTCGCGTGAGCTGTGCGGCGGCACCCACGTGCGCTCGACCGCCGAGATCGGGGCGTTCCACATCCTCAGCGAGACTTCGAGCGCCGCCAACGTGAGGCGCATCGAGGCGCTCACCGGACCCGCGGCGGTGGAGCTGCTGCGCGATCACGATCGTCTGCTGGGAGATGCTGCGGCGACGCTCCGCGCCCGCCCCGAGGACCTGCCCGACGCGGTCCGTGCCCTCGCTCAGGAGCGCAAGCAGCTCGAGAAGGCGCTGAAGGCCGGCCCGGTCGCGGGCGACTCCGGCGGGGTCGATCTCGACGCGCTCGTCGCCGCGACGGCGGAGGTCTCGCACGCGCGGGTGCTCGTGGCGAGCGTCGACGTCGCTGATCCGAAGGCCCTGCTGGAGGTGGTCGATCGCGTGAAGGGCAAGCTCGGCGACGCGGCGATCCTGCTCGGCACCTCGGTGGACGGCCGCGTGCAACTGGCGGCGAGCGTCGCGCCGTCGCTGGTGGAGCGCGGCGTGCGAGCGGGCGAGGTGGTGAAGGCGGCCGCCGAGGCAGTCGGGGGAGGGGGGGGCGGACGCGACACGATGGCGCAGGCCGGCGGTCGCGATCCGGAGAAGCTCGGCGAGGCGCTCGCCCTCGCGCGCGCGAGGATCGAGTCGGCGCTACAGGGCTGATGCGGGTGCTGGCGCTCGACTACGGCAGCGCGCGATGCGGCTGCGCGCTGAGCGACCCCACCGGCACGATCGTCACGCCGATCGAGATCGTCCCGCGTCCGGCCACCAAGCGCGGGCTCGCGACCCTATGCCGGCTCGTGCAGGAGCGCGAGGTCGAGCGCGTGGTCGTCGGGCTGCCGCTCTCGCTGCAGGGGAGAGACTCCGAGCAGACTCGCGAGACGCGCGCTTTCGCTCGCGAGCTTTCGCTGCGCCTGGGCGAGGGAGTTCCCGTGGAGATGCACGACGAGCGCTTCACCACGCTCCTGGCCCAGCGCATGGAGGGCGACTTCACGACGAGCGAGGACTCGCGCGCCGCGGCTCACCTGCTGGAGAGCTGGCTGGCGGCGCGATCGCGTTAGGGTCAAGGCCTTGACTGCGGGCAAACGACCACGGCCGTCCCATGAACGCACCGACGAGGAACGCGAGCGCGAGCGCGCCGAGCGCGAACGCCGCCGTGCTGAACGCTCCGGAGTGAGCGTCCCCGAGACCCTCCCGCAGGAGCCTCCATCCGCCGCGCCCGCCGAGGCCGACGCGCCGCAGGCGGAGCCCGCCCCTGAGGCTGACGCCGCGGAGGGGCAGCTTGACGCGCACGCCCCGCCGGAGCCCGAGGGTCCCGAATTCGCGCACCCCTCACCGCAGCAGCAGCCCCCGCCCGTGGAGCCGCCTGTGTCCGTGGAGCCGCCTGTGTCCGTGGAGCCGCCTGTGTCCGTGGAGCCGCCTGTGTCCGTGGAGCCGCCTGTGCCGGTCGAGCGGTCCGCGCGCCTCGAGCGGACGGCCCGGCGCGCGCGGGCCCAGAGCTCGCTCGCGTCGCGGCCGCGGAGGAGCAGGCGCTCGCCGGTTGCGCGCGCGCTCGCCGTGGTCGCGCTCGCCGGCGTGTCCGTTGCGATCGTGCTCCTCGTCAAAGTGCTCACGGACTCCGGCCAGGAAAAGAAGGTGGTCCTGTCGGCGGTCGTCAGGGTGGTGATCCCGGAGGGCTCGACGCGCCTGCAGATCGCGCAGATCGCCGCCGCCGACGGCCTCACGGGTAGCTACCGGGACGCCTCGAGGAGCTCGCCGCTGCTGAAGCCCACTCACTTCGGAGCGCCGTCGCGCACGCACGACCTCGAAGGCTTCCTCTTCCCGGCGACCTATGAAATGTACCCGCACGCTCCAGTCAGCCGACTCGTGCAGGAGCAGCTGGTCGCCTTCGGTGAAAACTTCTCCGCGCACGAGATCGCGCGCGCGCGCGCGCGGCACGTCACCCCCTTCGGGCTGCTGACGATCGCCTCGATGATCGAGCGCGAGGCGAAGGTGCCGGGGGATCGGCCGAAGATCGCGGCGGTCATCTACAACCGGCTCAGGCTCGGGATCCCTCTCGGCATCGACGCCACGATCTACTACGCGATCGAGAGGCAGAGGGGCATCCCGACCTACACCCGCGAACTGACCGAAGCGCAGCTGCACCTCACCTCCGCCTACAACACCCGAGTCCACCCCGGCCTGCCGCCGACGCCGATCTCCAACCCGGGCCTCGCCTCGATCGAAGCGGCCGCCGACCCGGCACACGTCGGCTACCTCTACTACGTGCTCGCCGCCGACGGCTGCGGCGAGCACGTCTTCTCGAGCACGCTCGCCCAGTTCGAAGCCGACGCCGCCGCATACCAGTCGGCGGTGAGACGCAACGGCGGCGCTCCGCCGACCTGCAAGAAGTGATGCCCCGCCTGGGCGTTCTCGGCTGGCCGGTCGCCCACAGCCGCTCCCCGGCGATCCACAATGCGGCCTTCGCCGCGCTTGGGATGGGCGGTTGGCGCTACCAGCGTCTGCCCGTCGCACCGGAGCTCTTCGAGCAGACGGTTCGCGCCCTCCCAGGCTCGGGCTTCCTCGGAGCGAACGTGACCATCCCTCACAAGCAGGCCGCGCTCGCCGTGGCCGACGAGGCGAGCGGGGCGGCGAGGGAGATCGGCGCGGCGAACACGCTCAGCTTCTCCCCAGACGGCGCGATCGCCGCCGAGAACACCGACGCCCCGGGCCTGATCGCGGCGCTCGGACAGTCGCCCCGGGGTATGCGCGCGATGGTGCTGGGCGCCGGCGGCAGCGCGCGGGCGGCGGCCTGGGCGCTGCGCCAGGCGGGCGCCGCCGAGGTGCTCGTCTGGAACCGCACCGGCGAGCGCGCGCAGGAGCTCGCTCGCGAGCTGGGCGTGCGTGCGGTCAAGGCGCCGCAGGCGGCCGATTTGCTGGTCAACTGCACCTCCGTGGGCCTCGACCTGGAGGCCGGGCTAGAACGCTCGCCTAGTGAGCCCGGTGTGCTCAACCAACTGCCTCTGACGTTCGATCAAGTCGGTGAGTACTCGTATGTCGTGGACCTCGTCTATCGCGCAGGATCAACCCAGCTGCTTGCCGCTGCAGAGGCGCATGGCCTGCGCACGCTCGACGGGCTCGAGATCCTCCTCGCCCAGGGGGCCCTCAGCTTCGAGCTGTGGACCGGGCGCAAGCCGCCGATCGCGGTCATGCGTCGCGCCGTGCGCGAACAGGGAGGTTCGCTGTAGGGGTCTCCGAGCGGGGGTGCCCACGCGATGAGCGACGCTCCCCAGCAGACCCACACCGACCTGCACGCGATCTTCGGGATCGGCGAGGACAGCGATTCGCGCGGGGACCCGATCGCTGTCGAGCGGGTCGTCAAGGACGAGGTGGAGGTCGGGGTTGAGGTCGAGCCCGTGCTCGAGCCGCTCGCCGATACGGTGGCCGAGGTCGGACTCGATGCCGAGCTCGCCTTCGATGTGGAACCGCTCGTCGAGGTCGAGCGGACGTTCGACTCCGAGACCGTTATTGGGATTGAGGAGGTCGGGTCCTCGCGGCAGGGCGCGCGCGAGCGCGATCGCGAGGATCCCGATGCGGACGCTCGCGACGGGGCAATCACCGGCATCACCAGGCCCTCGCGTCGCGGCTCCTCTCAGCGCTTCCTCACCGACGTGATCGCCGAGCTGGGACTGGCCTCCCGCGAGCAGGTGGAGGAGGCGCTGGAGATCTCCCGCAGCCTCGGCACGACGCCCGAGCGGGTGCTCATCGAAAAGGGCGCTCTGACGCACGAAGGGCTGGCGCGCGCGCTGGCCGAGCGCTACGGACTGGACCACCTCGACCTCGGGGTCTTCTCGGTGGACATGAACGCCGCCAACCTCGTGAGCACCGCGACGGCGAAGCGCTACCAGGCGGTGCCGGTCGCCTTCGCCGACAAGCGCACGCTGCTGGTCGCAATGGCCGACCCGGCGAACGTGCTCGCCGTGGACGACATCGCGATCATGACCGGCTATGAGATACGGGTGGCGGTCGCGCCTCCGGAGGACATCGCCGCCCTGGTCTCCCGCCTGGATCGGCTGGAGGACGTCGTCGGCGGGCACGACGGCCAGCTCGAGGAGCAGGAGGAGCAGGAGGCCGAGGTCGTCGCGCTGCATGAGAGCAACGACGACGCGCCGGTCGTCAAGCTCGTCAACCAGGTCGTCGCCCAGGCGGTGGAGCGCGGCGCCTCGGACATCCACCTGGCGCCCGACGGGCGCGAGCTTCGCGTGCGCTTCCGCGTCGACGGTGTGCTCCAGGACGTCACCACCGTGCCGCGGCGGATGGCCCCCGGGGTGATCTCGCGCATCAAGATCATGGCGGAGCTGAACATCGCCGAGAAGCGCCTGCCCCAGGACGGCCGCGTGGGGCTCGCGGTCGACGGGCGCCACATCGACCTGCGGGTGGTCACGCTGCCGAGCGTCCACGGAGAGTCGATCGTGATGCGCGTCCTGGACAAGGCCTCGGTCGTCGTCAAGCTGGAGAAGCTCGGCATGGCCGAGGCCGATCGCCAGCGCTTCGAACGCGCCTGCGGCGAGACACATGGCGCCGTCCTCGTGACCGGTCCCACGGGCTCGGGCAAGTCCACCACGCTCTACGCGGCCCTGACCCTGCTGAACACGCCCGAGAAGAACATCATCACGGTCGAGGATCCCGTCGAGTATGAAATCTCCGGCCTGACCCAGGTGCAGGTCGCCCCGAAGGTCGGCCTGACCTTCGCCTCCGGGCTGCGCTCGATGGTGCGCGCCGACCCCGACGTGATCATGGTCGGCGAGATCCGCGACCGCGAGACGGCGCAGATCGCGGTCGAGTCGGCCCTCACCGGCCATCTGGTGCTCTCGACGCTTCACACCAACGACGCGCCCTCGGCGATCACGCGCCTCATCGAGATGGGGATCGAGCCCTTCCTCGTGGCCTCCGCGCTGGACTGCGTCGTGGCCCAGCGCCTGGCTCGGATGCTCTGCGCGCACTGCAAGCGGCGCACGATCATCTCGGCGAAAACGCTGCGCGCGAGCGGCTACAAGGCTCGCGTGGAACTCGAGGCCTACGAGCCCGTCGGCTGCCGCCGCTGCGGCGGCAGCGGCTATCGCGGCCGTCTGGGGATGTACGAGGTGATGAGCATCACCCCCGAGATCCAGGCGATGGCGCTGCAACGCGCGCCCGCCGAGGCGATCCGCGACGTCGCAGTCGGGCAGGGGATGAGCCGCCTGCGCGACGACGGCCTGGAGAAGGTCAAGCAGGGCCAGACCTCGATGGCCGAGATAGCCCGAGTGCTGGGCAGCAGCTGAGCACTCGAACATTCGTCCAGAGCGACAGATCTGGCTCTCCACAGGGCTTTGCGTTGGCCGATGGGCGGGACTATGGACATCGATTTCGCAGACCTGCTGATGGAGGTAGTCTCTCGCCGGGCCTCGGACCTGCATCTGGCCTCGGGCGCGCATCCGACCGTACGTGTACGTGGGCGCCTCTCGCCGCTCGAGGAATACCCGGTTCTGTCCGCCACCGACACGCGTGAGATCGTCTATTCGATCCTCACCGGCGACCAGCGCCAGCGGCTCGAGACCGACTGGCAGCTCGACTTCGCCTACTCGATCCCCGGCCATGCGCGCTTCCGCGTCAACGCCTACTACCAGCGCGGCGCGATCGGCGCCGCCTTCCGCCTGATCCCCTTCGGACTGACCTCGATCGACGATCTCGGCCTGCCCGCGGCGGTGCACGAGTTCACCCGCAGGCCGCGGGGCTTCGTGCTCGTCACGGGACCCACCGGCTCGGGGAAGTCCACCTCGCTTGCGGCGATGATCGATGAGATCAACTCCACGCGCGAGGAGCACATCATGACGATCGAGGACCCGATCGAGTTCCTCCACGCGCACAAGAAGTGCCTGGTCAACCAGCGTGAGCTCGGCTCCGACGCACAGAGCTTCGGCGCCGCGCTGAAGGCCGCCCTGCGCCAGGACCCGGACGTGATCCTCGTCGGGGAGATGCGCGACCTCGACACGATCGCCACCGCGCTGACCGCGGCCGAGACCGGGCACCTGGTGTTCGCCACGCTGCACACCCAGGACACCGCCCAGACGATCGACCGCGTGATCGACGTGTTCCCCGCCCATCAGCAGGGACAGGTGCGGATGCAGCTGTCCGTCGCTCTGCAGGGCATCATGACCCAGCAGCTGCTGCCCACCAGCGACGGCTCCGGGCGCGTGGTGGCCTGCGAGGTGCTGGTCCCCAACCCCGCGGTGCGCAACCTGATCCGTGAGGGCAAGACCCATCAGATCTACTCCGTGCTGCAGACGAGCTCCGCTGCGGGCATGCAGACGATGGACGCCTCGCTGTCGGCGCTCGTGCGCCAGGGCAAGATCACCCAGGGTCTCGCCGAATCTCGCTCCTCGACGCCCGAGGAGCTGCGGCGCCTGCTCGGTGCCCCCTCGCTGGCGGCCGCGTAGGAGATCCCTGAATGAGTACCTACGTCTTCAAGGCGATCGACCTGGCCGGCGTGAAGGCCGGCGGCGAGGTGGAGGCCGACTCCAAGCAGGCGGTCTCCGACCAGCTCAAGCAGCGCGGCTTGATCGTCCTCGACATCGCCGACAAGCACTCCTCTCGCGAGATCGAGCTCAAGTTCCTGAAGTCGGTCGGCGCCTCGGACCTGGCGATCTTCTCCCGCCAGCTCGCGACGATGATCACCTCCGGGATGAGCATCCTGCGCTCGCTCTATGTCCTCGAGGAGCAGACCGAGAACAAGTTCCTCAAGGAAACGATCGTCGCCGTGCGCAAGGACGTCGAGGCGGGGCTCTCGCTGAGCGATTCGATGGCCCGCCATCCGAAGGTCTTCAACCCGCTGTTCGTCGCCATGACCCAGGCGGGCGAGATGGGCGGCCTGCTCGAGGACGCCCTCCTGCGCGTCGCCGACCAGCTGCAGAAGGACGCCTCGCTGCGCCGCCAGATCCGCTCGGCGATGATCTACCCGATCCTCGTGATCACCTTCGCCGTGGGTGTGATGATGGCGCTCGTCGCCTTCCTCGTGCCGGTCTTCGAGAAGGTCTTCAAGCAGTTCGGCGGCGAACTGCCGAAGATCACGCAGATCTCCGTGTTCCTCTCCCACATGGTCATCGGCTACTGGTGGCTGATGTTCGGCGGCTTCGGCGCCTTCGTGTTCGCATTCCTGAAGTGGAAGAAGACCTCCTGGGGGCACCCGCAGTGGGACCGCTTCCGCCTGCACGTGCCGATGAAGATCGGCACGATCGTCCAGCAGATCGCCGTGGCGCGCTGGGCGCGTACCCTGGCCTCCCTCACCGGCGCGGGCGTGCCGCTCCTGCAGGCGCTCGAGATCACCGGCAAGACGGGCGGCAACGTCGTCGTCGAGGAGGCGATGGATGGAGTGATCGCCTCGGTCAAGCGAGGCGGCACGATCTCAGCGCCGCTGGCCGAAGCGCCGATCTTCCCGGCGATGGTCACCCACATGGTTGGCGTCGGCGAGGAGACGGGCGCGCTGGACGCGATGCTCGCGAAGGTCGCCGAGTTCTACGAGGACCAGGTCGAAGCGTCCGTCAAGGCCCTCACCTCGATCCTCGAGCCGATCATGATCATCGTGATCGGCTCCATCGTGGGCTTCATCGTGATCTCGATGTACATGCCGCTGTTCACCGTCTACAACAACATCAAATAGGCAACGCGGCTCTGTAGAGCCTCAACCGCCTGATCTGTCAACGGGCTGTCAACGAGAACCGCGGCGACTGCTTCTGCGGCTTGCGCATCCGAGCGGGGCAGCAGGTGCGCGTACGTGCTGAGGAGGGTCGTGGGGCCTTGGCTTTGGGGCACCCATCCCCACCATCACGAGCGTTAGCCCTGGCACTGGCCCCGGCTACGGTCGGACCTCGGTGACGATCACAGGTGCGGGCTTCGGCGAAGTCACGGAAGTAAAGTTCGGCTCGACCAGCGCGAAAATCACAGCCATATCTCCGACCTCGATCACCGCCCTATCCCCGGGCGGCACGGGCACCGTGCATGTGACGGTGGTCACGGCACTGTACGCGAGCGCGACAAGCACGGCTGATCAGTTTGCCTGCATCGGCACTCCCCCGGAATACGGGGGCTGTTCCAAAGTCGCTAAAGGTTCTCATGGCAAATTCGCGACCGCCGCTTGCACGTCGCTGTATACGACGGGCACGTCTTCCTAT
>Ga0066793_10000975_pt1 | contig 12372 bp, 11 predicted proteins | sample PersoiDNA2013189_FD_83876 | JGI IMG/M metagenome (GOLD analysis project Ga0066793, IMG submission 83876) | Permafrost soil microbial communities from the Arctic, to analyse light accelerated degradation of dissolved organic matter (DOM) -... | ecosystem: Environmental > Terrestrial > Soil >...
GCTCCGTAGACTACCCGGTGGTCATCAAGGCCTCGGGGCTCGCCGCGGGCAAGGGCGTCATCGTGCCCGCCGATCCCGAGGAGGCCATCGCGGCCCTGGACCAGATCATGCTCGACCGCACTTTCGGCGCGGCCGGCGACGAGGTGGTGATCGAGGAGCGCCTGGCCGGCCCCGAGGCCTCAGTGCTCGCCTTCTGCGACGGCGAGACGGTGGCGCCGATGCCCGCGGCCCAGGACCATAAACGGGCGTTCGACGACGGCCGCGGACCGAACACCGGCGGCATGGGCGCCTACGCCCCCGCGCCGCTGCTGACGCCCGACCTGATGGACGAAGTACGGCGCACCGTGCTGCAGCCGGCCGTCGATGGCCTGGCTGTCGAGGGCCGGCCCTACGTCGGCGTCCTCTACGCCGGCCTGATGCTGGCCCCGGCCGGCCTGCGGGTCCTGGAGTTCAACTGCCGTTTCGGCGATCCTGAGACGCAGGTGATTCTGCCCCTGCTGGAGAGCGATTTGGCCGCGATCTTCCTGGCTTGCCTGGAGGGCCGTCTCGACCGCGTCGCCCCCGCGATCCGCTGGCGCGCAGGCGCGGCTGCCACCGTGGTCGCGGCCTCGGGCGGCTATCCCGGCAGCTACCGCCGGGGCCTGCCCGTCGACGGCGTGGCCGAGGCCGCAGCGCTGCCCGGCGTCACCGTGTTCCAGGCCGGCACGCGCCTGTCGGCGGAGGGCCGGCTGCTGACCGACGGCGGCCGCGTCCTGGCCGTTACCGGCGCGGGCGCGGACCTGCGCCAGGCCCTGGACCGGGCCTATGCCGGCATTGGCTGCATCCACTTCCCCGGTATGCACTATCGCCGCGATATCGGCGCGGCCGCCCTGGCCGCCCCGGCCCAGGGCCAGGAGGGTTGAGCATGGCGCCTGTCACTTACCAGGACGCGGGCGTGGACATCGCTGCCGGCGCCCGCGCCGTCGACCTCATGAAGGGCGCAGTGCGCGCCACCTATGGCCCGGAGGTGCTGCTCGGGATCGGCGCCTTCGGCGGCCTGTTCGATGCAGCCGCGCTCAAGGGTATGGCAAACCCGGTGCTGGTGGCCTCCACCGACGGCGTAGGCACCAAAACCAAGATCGCCGCCGCCCTGGGCCGTTACGACACGGTGGGTCAGGACCTGGTCAACCACTGCGTCAACGACATCCTGGTACAGGGCGCGCGGCCGCTCTTCTTCCTCGACTACTTCGCCGCGGCCCGGCTGGACCCCAGCCAGGTGGCTACTGTGGTGACCGGCTGCGCGTCCGCCTGCCGGGCGATGGGCTGCGCGCTGCTGGGAGGCGAGACCGCGGAAATGCCTGGTGTGTACGCAGCCGGCGAGTTCGATCTGGCCGGGACCATCGTCGGCGTGGTGGAGCGCTCCGCTATCGTCGACGGGCAGTCTATCGCCGCGGGGGACGCCATTGTAGGGCTGGCCTCCACCGGCCTGCACACCAACGGCTTCAGTCTCGCGCGTCGCGTGTTCCGCGACTGGGACCTGGCCGCTCCCGTCCCTGCCCTCAGCCAGTCCCTCGGCGACGCGCTGCTGGTTCCTCACAAGTCCTACCTGGCCGATGTCCAGCGGCTGTGGGACGCAGGCATCACCGTCAAGGGCCTGGCCCATATCACCGGCGGCGGCTTGCTGGACAATCCGCCGCGCATCTTTCCGCCGGGCGTGGCCGCTCGCCTGGCGCGCGACCGGTGGCCGGTGCCCGCCATCTTCCGCTTGATCCAGCAGACCGGCCAGATCGCCGATGATGAGATGGCCCACGTCTTCAACTTGGGGCTCGGCATGCTCGCGATCGTTAGACGCGACCAGGCGCCGGCCGCGCTGCAGGCCCTCGGGGCAGGCGCCTGGCTCGTGGGCGAGATGATCGTGCGTGGCGCAGGCCCGGCGGTGCAGATCGTATGACACCGCCCGCAGCCCGCCCCTTGCGCCTCGTGGTCCTGATCTCAGGCTACGGCTCCAATCTTCAGGCGATCATCGAGGCCATCGCCCGCGGCAACCTGAACGCAGAGATCGCGGCCGTCGTCGCCAACCGGGGCAGCGCCTATGGCCTGGAACGCGCCCGCCTGGCCGGCATCCCCATCCGCTGCCTCACCCTTGCCGCCTCCCGGGAGGCGGACCGGCCGCGCGAGGCGTACGATGCGGATCTGGCCGGCCTGGTCGCCGCTTACCGGCCGGACCTGGTCGTGCTGGCCGGCTGGATGCATGTGCTCAGCCCCGCGTTTCTCGACCGCTTCCCCGGCCAGGTCATCAACCTGCACCCGGCACTGCCGGGCCAGTTTCCAGGTACTGGCGCCATCGAGCGGGCCTGGGCGGCCTGCCGGCGCGGCGAGATCACGGTCACCGGCGTCATGGTCCACCTGGTGGCGCCGGAAGTCGATGCTGGGCCGGTCCTCGCCGTGGCCGAGGTGCCCATCGACCCTGCCGGTTCGCTTGCGGACCTGGAGGCCCGCATCCATGCCCTCGAGCACCACCTCTTGGTGGAGACTATCGGCCAGATTGCAGCCGGGCGCCGGGATCCGTCCCGACCTACGGCCGCGCTAAGGCTGCATCTATTCTTAGGATAATTCCATGGGACAATCGCCATCCGTGAGGTTGGACATTGCCGCGAATTAGGGGCCCAAAATCACCGGAGGCTTCACGGATGGTCATTTTCGACCATCCGTGAAGCCTCCGGAAACAAATAGTCGGGGAGAGAGGATTTGAACCTCCGACCTCACGGACCCGAACCGTGCGCGCTAGCCTGACTGCGCTACTCCCCGAACGACAATTGGGATTATAATGCGTATTGTCGGGGAGTGCAAATGGAGCAATAACGATTTGCTATCCCGGCCGGAGGTGCTCATGGCGCTGCAAATCGGCATTGTCGGGCTCCCCAACGCAGGGAAGTCCACGCTGTTCAACGCTCTGACACAGGCAGGGGCGACAGTCGCACCCTACCCCTTCACGACTATTGACCCCAACGTGGGGGTGGCCGTCGTGCCCGACCAGCGTCTTGCTCGGCTGGACGCGCTGGTCAAGCCCGAGCGGGTGGTGCCGGCGACAGTCGAGTTTGTAGACATCGCCGGGCTGGTGAAAGGCGCCAACCAGGGCGCGGGGCTGGGCAACCAGTTCCTCGGCCATATCCGCAACGTGGACGCGATCGCCTTCGTGCTGCGGGCCTTCGAGGACGTCGACGTGCCCACCTAGGGCGAACAGGTGGACCCGCTAGGCGACCTCGAGACGCTGGACCTCGAGTTGATCCTGTCGGATGTGGCGACGGTGGACCGGCAGATCGAGAAGGTGCAAGGCCAGGCCAAGGCCCACCCCCGCGAGTTCGCCGAGCAACTCAACTGGCTGGCCGGCCTGCGCGCTCACCTGAATGCCGGGCGGCCGGCCGCCGGGTACGAGCCGGCCCATCACGATGCCTGGCTGGCCGACTTCAACCCGCTGAGCGCAAAGCCCCGCCTGTATGTCGTCAACGTCGCCGAAGACTGCCTTCCCGCCGGCGGATCGGCAGCGGGGGCAATCCAGGCCCGCGCGGCACGCGCGGGTACGCCCTGCCTGGTGCTATGCGCGGCCTGCGAGGCCGAGCTGGTGACCTGGCCGCCCGACGACGCGGCCGCCTACCGCCGGGAGCAGGGCCTGAGTGAGCCCGGGCTCGATCGACTGATCACCGCGAGCTACCGCCTCCTGGGCCTGATCACGTTCTTCACCATCACCGGCGGCAAAGAGGCCAGGGCCTGGACATTGCGCTCCGGCTCGACGGCCTATGAGGCGGCGGGCCTGATCCACAGCGATATCCAACGGAGCTTCATCCGCGCCGAAGTCGCGCCGGTATCTACCATCCTCAGCGCGGGCGGCCTGACGCAGGCGCGCGTGGCCGGCCATCTGCGGCTGGAGGGGCGCGAGTACGTGTTGCAGGATGGCGACGTGGTGCATTATCGGTTCAATGTGTAAGCGGAAGCCGAAAGCGGGCGACTTTACGTTTTCCCCTTGGGGTTTTTGGCATACCTGACCCCTGTGTGTTATAGTAGCCGTTACCGCGCGAGGGTACCTGCCCTCGCTCTTTCTGCCCCCGGCGCAAAGGGCCTAACCTTTGCAGGCTGGCGGCACTCCCGTTGACCACCCCGTGAAGTCGGGGTGCCGGGAATCCCGTGGAAAGGAGGTATCTCCGCGGCATGGCTGAAAATCTTCATGATTACGAGATGGTCGTGATCGCCGTCCCTGATTTGGACGAGCAAGGCATCACCACCCTCAACGAACGCATCAGCAACTGGATCACTTCTGGCGGCGGCACGGCCCCTCAGACTAACGTTTGGGGCAGGCGCCGGCTCGCGTACGCGATCAATAGGCGTACCGACGGCATCTACGTGCAATATAACTACCAGATGAACCCCAGCACGAGCCGTGACCTGGACAGGAACCTGCGTATCGACGAGCAGGTCGTCCGGCACATGATCGTGCGCACCGACGAGGAGTAATTGTAGATAACCAGGGGAGGGACGGGCTGTGGCACGAGGATTGAATAAGGTCTTGATCATCGGCAATCTCGGGCGCGATCCCGAGATGCGCTACACCCCCAGCGGTAAGCCCGTGACCTCTTTCAGCGTCGCCGTGAGCCGCGGTTGGACTACCAGCGGCGGTGAACGGCGCGAGGCAACGGAATGGTTCAATGTGGTGGCCTGGGGCAACCTGGCTGAAGTCTGCAACCAGTACCTGCGCAAGGGGTCCCGCGTGTACGTCGAGGGACGCCTGCAGACACGGAGCTGGGACGACCCGGACGGCCAGCGCCATTCCCGCACCGAAATGGTGGCCAACGAGATGGTTATCCTCGACAACCGGTTCGGCGGCGAGCCAGAGGACATGGACTTCGACGAAGAAATGGGCTTTTAGAGCATCAGACTCCGGCAAGTCTGGCAGACTGCCGAAGTTTTCGGACCGAGCCGAAGTTTTCGGCCTGAATGGAGAGAACTGCAATGGCAGATGACAATAACATGGTAGGCGGCGAGCGCCCGCGACGGGAAGACCGCGGACCGCGCGAAGAGCGCAGTGGCGGGCGCCCGGGCGGACGCTTCCAGCGCCGGCGCATCTGCGCCTTCTGCGCTGATAAAGTCGAGAAGATCGATTACAAGGACATGAACCTGCTGCGTCGCTACGTTTCGGACCAGGGACAGATTGAGTCCCGGCGCAGGACCGGAACCTGCGCTCGGCACCAGCGGCGGCTGACGACGGCTATCAAGCGCGCCCGGAATATTGCGCTGCTGCCATATACTGCCGAACACATTCGGAGATTTGGCGGCTAAGGATTTAGCAATGGCTAACAAGCAAAGTAAGCCGGAAGAACGTCAGCTAACCCGCAAGGAACACGCCCGCCGGCGCAAAAACGAAGCATCCAACCGCAAGGTAGTGCTTTTCCTGGCCGGCGTGGGCGTGGTGCTGCTGGCTCTGCTGGTTGCCGGGATCCTCCAGGCTTTGGTGATCACCCCCCGGCAGCCGGTTGCCACGGTCAACGGCGCTAACATCGCGCTGGCCGATTATCAGAAGGCCGTAAAGTTCGACTGGGCTCAGAACCAGCAGGACGCGGCCGATCCCTCAGGCTCGAGCGTCACCGTGTTGGACACGCTGGTGGACAACCAGTTGCTGCGCGAGCAGGCACGCCAGAAAGGCATCACCGTCAGCCAACAGGAATTGAACGACGCGGTCGAGCACGACTTCGGTTACTACCGCGTGCCGCCGACGGCCACGCCGACGGCAACTGCGACCCCCACGAATACACCCGGCCCGACCCCGACGAACACGCCTGGGCCATCGCCGACGCCGACCTCAGCCGGGACGGCCACTGCCTCGCCGACTCCGGCCCCGACCGCGACCCCGGTCACACAGCAGGCGTACCAGGACGCCTACAAGCAGTTCCTGACGCGCCTCACGCAGCAGACGGGCATGAGCGAGGCGGACTTCCGCCAGGTGGTCGAGACCGATCTTCTGAAGCAGAAGCTCTACGACCAGGTGACGACCAGCGTGCCAAAGACCGCGGAAGAGATCCGGGTGCGGCACATCCTGGTCGCCATCCGCACACCTGAGCCGACCGCCCAGCCTACGCCGACTGCGGCGCCCACTGCGACCGGCCAGCCGTCGCAGCCCATCTCGCCGACGGTCACGTTAGCTTCAGGCCAGCCGACTCCCGCGCCGACGCCCACTCTGGCGCCCACGCCCACGCCGCTGCCGCCGCGTGACGACGCACAGGCACTGGCCCGCATCATCGAAGCGCAACAGAAGCTGGGCGCCGGTGGTGACTTCGCCGCACTGGCCAAGGAATACTCGGATGATCCGGGCAGCGCCCAGCAGGGCGGCGAGCTTGGCTGGTTGGGCAAGGGCCAGGGGTTGGACCCGGTCTTCGAAACTGCCGCCTTCGCCCTGAAGGTCGGTGACATCAGCCAGCCGGTGAAGAGCTCCTTCGGCTATCACATCATCCAGGTCGAGGAGAAGGATCCGAACCATCCGCTGGATACTTACACCTACCAGCAGAAGCAGTACGAGGCCTGGACCAAGTGGCTGGATACATTGCGTCAGGCAGCCAAAATCACCAGGAACTGGTCGGCTGACAAGGTCCCCGCGACTCCGGTGCCGGTGGGCGGTTGACCTGCCAGGTGATGCGTGCTACGTAGTGCCTGACAGCAGAATGTAGGGCGTGTCGTCGAGCAGTCATACGCAGGATACAAGAGAGGCGTGATGGGGACGAACCCATCACGCCTCTCTTGTATCCTGCTGGTCGCGAAAACTGCCTGCATTCCCGCTCCCGGCCCGGGTAACGCCCTCCCCCGACTCACGCGGCACGCCTGGGCCTCTACCCCGTCTGTCGCTTCACAGATACGACGTTGGGCAAGCGGTCGATCCTGGAAAGCACCCGGCTGAGCTGCTCGGCGTCACGCACTTCGAGGGTAGCCGTAATGATGGCCAGGTTGTCCTGGCGAGCCGTCACGGCGGAAGCGTCTTCCAGGTTGATATGCTCCTCGTTGATGATCTCCGTTATGTCACGCAGCAAGCCGGCGCGATCGTAAGCCTGGACGCGAATCTTCACTCGCGAGATCGCCGGCTCGGTGTTGCCCCAATCGACTTCGATAAGCCGCTCGCTGTCCTTCAGCGAAGATACGTTTGGGCACTCGCGACGATGGATCGAGACGCCGCGCCCACGAGTGACGAAGCCCACGATATCGTCAGGCGGCATCGGGTTACAACAGCGTGAAAGCACCGTCAGCAGATTGCCCACCCCTTGCACCGCGATGCCTTGCACCGCCATGGCCGGCTTCTGCGGCTTTTCCCTTTCTCCCAGTTCCTCAGTCGCCTGCCGGGGTAGCTCTTCAACCTTGCCGATCTGCAATACTCGCGTCGCCACCTGCACCGTCGTGACGTCGCCGGTGCCGATGTCGTGCAGCAGGTCCTCGACCTTGTCCTTGCCGAAAAGCTGAGCGATATGCTCGTAGGTTATGTTATCCACGCCCAGGCGGTTCAGCTCGCGTTCCAACAACTCACGCCCGGCGTTGACATTCTCGTCGCGCTTCTGTTGCCGGAACCATTGACGGATCTTCGAGCGGGCGCGTGAGGTCTGCGCGTATTCGAGATGGGGATTAAGCCAATCTCGGCTCGGGCCACCGCGCTTGGCGGTGATGATCTCCACCTGGTCACCGTTCTTGAGCGCGTAATCCAGGCTGACCAACTGGTTGTTGGCGCGCGCCCCCCGGCAACGATGCCCGATCTCAGTATGCACCTGGTAGGCAAAGTCGATCGGTGTCGAGCCGGCCGGCAGGTCGATGATGTCACCCTTGGGCGTGAAGACGTATACGCGGTCCTTGAACAGGTCTTCCTTGACCGTAGCCAGGAAGTCGCCGCCGTCGTTCTTTTCCTGGGTCTGCCAGTCGATCACCGAGCGCAGCCAGGCGATCTTGCGGTCGTAGGCGTCATCATTCTTGGTCTGCGTCTTATAGCGCCAGTGGGCGGCAATACCGATCTCCGCAATCCGGTGCATCTCGGCGGTGCGGATCTGTACCTCCAACGGCTGGCCCTCAAAGGCGATCACCGCGGTGTGCAGCGACTGATACAAGTTCTCCTTAGGGCTGGCGATGTAGTCGTCGAATTCGCCGGGTATCGGGCGCCACAGGGTATGCACCACCCCGAGCGCGGCGTAACAATCGCCGATCTCGGGCACAATGACGCGCACGCCCGCCCGATCGTAAATCTGGTCAAAGGTGACGCCCTTCTTGCGCATCTTGCGCCAGATGCTATAGATATGCTTGGGACGGCCGGTGATTTCGGACTGGATGCCGTGTTTGGCCAGCTCGGTCTTCAGAATCTCGGTGACGCGCTCGACGTAACTCTCACGTTCGCCCCGGCGTTGGTTAAGTGACTTCTCGATCTCGTGATAGGTTGTCGGGTCCAGGTAGCGGAACGCCAGGTCTTCCAGTTCCCACTTGATCTGCCAGATCCCCAGCAGGCTGGCCAGAGGGGCGTAGATCTCCAACGTCTCGCGCGAGATGCGGCGCTGCTTCTCGGGGCTCATGTAGCCCATCGTGCGCATGTTGTGCAAGCGGTCGGCCAGCTTGATGAGCACCACACGCACATCGCTGTACATGGCCAGGAACATCTTGCGCAGGCTTTCAATCTTGGGATCGCGGCTGTCGGCGGGCAGGTTAGCCAGTTGGGAGATCTCAACCAGCTTCGTTACGCCGTCTACCAGGCTGGCCACCTCGGCCCCGAACTCCTCAGCCAGATCGGGGATCTGGATGGAGGTGTCTTCAGCCACGTCATGTAGCAGGGCCGCGGCCACCGTCTGCGCATCCAGGCGCAACTCGGCCAGGATGCCGGCCACAGCCAGCGGATGGATGATATAGGGTTCGCCCGACTTGCGCTTCTGGTCGGCGTGGGCCCGCTCGGCCAGTTCGTAGGCGCGCCTGACCAGCTCCACATCCTGTGGAGAGTAGGACTTTGGCAGTTGTTGGCGAAGGCGATCCCAGGTCATAAAATACTTCCTCAGTCTCATTCTAATCATTGTCACCCCAAAAAGCAAGGGAAGCGGGAAACGCCCGCCAGGCGACCGCCAAAAAAGATGCTTGACGGGACCATGTAGATGGGTGTATGCTCGGGTCAAGCGGCCAGGCTCTGGCGCAGACAAACAGGACAGAGGGAGGGCACCAATGGACCGACCTGGGACGACCGCGCTCTCACCCGTCGAGTTCATCTCGACCGACCCTACCGAAGATCAGCCTGAAGAGGGCATCGCTCTTTGCCTATCCGGGGGCGGCTACCGCGCCATGCTGTTCCACCTCGGCGCGCTTTGGCGTTTGAATGAGACCGCGTACCTGCCACAACTGAAGCGAGTTTCCAGCGTTTCGGGCGGGTCGATCACCGCAGGCGTGCTCGGGCTGGCCTGGCCGAAGCTGGACTTTGACGATCGGGGGGTGGCCCGCCGGTTCAAAGAGCAGGTCGTGGCTCCCCTGCGGCGCCTCGCCGGCCAAACCATCGACGTGCCCGCTGTGCTCAGCAACCTGGTCGTGCCCGGCTCTGCCAGCCGCCGGATCGCGAGCGCCTACGGGCGTTACGTGTTCGGCGACTGCAGCCTGCAGGCGCTCCCCGCCGATGACCAGGGACCGCGCTTCGTGATCAATGCCGCCAATCTCCAGTCAACCGCCCTGTGGCGCTTCTCCAGGCCGTACATGTGGGACTACCGGGTCGGCAAGATCGAAAACCCGACCGTCCCTCTGGCGATCGCGGTCGCGGCTTCCTCCGCCGCGCCGCCCATGCTCTCGCCGGTGGTACTTCAGTTCAAGCCGGCAGACTATGTCCCCGCGTCGGGCCTCGACCTGCAGCTCCCGCCCTATAACACCCAGGTCTACCTGACCGACGGCGGGGTCTACGACAACCTGGGACTGGAGACCGCCTGGAAACGCTACAGGACAATCCTCGTGAGCGATGGCGGCGGCCAGTCGGGGGCCACGCCAAATCCGCATCGCGATTGGCTACGCGGCACGGCGCGCGTGATTGGGGTCATCGACAACCAGGTGCGGGATCTGCGCAAACGTCAGGTGATCAGCTCGTATCGGGCCGGCGCGCGGTCGGGCGCCTATTGGGGCATCCGCAGCCACATCGCGGACTACGGGTTGGAGGAAACTCTGCCCTGTCCCCCTCAGCGTACGCTGGCCCTGGCGAACGTCCCCACGCGGCTGTCTGCGATGACGCAAGGCCGCCAGGAAGAGCTGATCAACTGGGGCTACGCGATCTGCGATGCCGCACTGCGCAAGCATGTAAATCAGGCATTGGCCTGTCCGGCCGATTTCCCGTACCGCAGCGTCGGGGTGGGATAGTCGACCCTCAGAAGGGAGCGCCGTAGATGAGCACCAGTCCTCCCCCGCTACCCCTTCGGGCCATCCCCGTCAACCAGCCGCAATTTCGCTGGTTGAACGTCTACGCTTTTGACCCGAGCCTGTCCAGCCAGCTCGAGTACATGGGGCTGAACCGCGTCAGCATGAGGGTGCCCTGGGAGTCGGACGAGACCACCGGCCAGGATGCACTGGCGGCAGGCCCTGCCGGCGAATACCTGGAAGTGGTTGACGTCGACCCGGCCAGCGGCTGCTTCTATGCGCCGGTAGACCTCAACCAACCATACCTCCTCGCGACCGATGGCCTGCAGCCATCGGAAGGCAACCCGCAGTTCCACCAGCAGATGGTGTACGCCGTGGCGATGACCACCATCGGCTACTTCGAGCGCGCCCTTGGCCGGCGCGCCCTCTGGTCCCCGCGCCGCTGGAAAGAAGGCGGCGAGGGAGGGAACTGGCACGAGGAGTACGTGCGACGGCTGCGCATCTACCCGCACGCTCTGCGAGAGGCGAATGCCTATTACAGCCCGGACAAGAAGGCGCTGCTCCTCGGTTACTTCCCGGCGCCCACCACCGATATTGCCTCGCACCTGCGGGCGGCATGGTCTTTACCTGCCTCTCGCACGACGTAATCGCCCACGAGACGACTCATGCCCTACTGGACGGCATGCACCGGCGGTTCATCGAGCCCACGAACCCGGATGCGTTGGCCTTTCACGAAGCCTTTGCCGACATCGTGGCGCTAATCCAACATTTCTCGCTGCCCGAAGTACTCCGCAACCAGATCGCCAAAACACGCGGTGACCTGGCAAGCGAGAATCTTCTGGCGCAGCTGGCACAGGAATTCGGGCAGGCAACCGGGCTGCACGGCGCCCTGCGCGATGCACTGGGAGGCTCCAACCCGAGCAGCGGCCGCTGGGAGACGGCTACCGCGGACCCGGCGCTGATCCAGAGCGTGATGGAACCTCATGCGCGCGGCTCGATCCTGGTGGCGGCCGTGTTTGACGCCTTTCTCACGATCTACAAATCACGCACCGCCGATCTCTTGCGCATCGCGACGGGTGGCAGCGGGGTTCTGCCGCAGGGACAATTGCATCCGGACCTGGTGAACCGGTTGGCGGACGAGGCCGCCAAGACAGCTCAACACGTCCTGACGATCTGCATACGCGCGCTGGACTACTGCCCGCCGGTCGACGTCTACTTTGGCGACTACCTGCGGGCGGTGATCACCTCGGACTACGACCTGGTGCGGGACGATGACTTGAGCTACCGGGTAACTTTGTAGATGCCTTCCGCCGGCACGGCGTCTATCCGCTGCACGCGCGCAGCCTGTCGGTCGATAGCCTGCTCTGGCGCGCCTGGATGAGCTCACAGGAATGCGCGTCCTGCGCGCCGACACGGGTGTGCCGCAGTCTGGGCCGGCCATGTCGGGGGATGACCAGTGGCCGGTATTTCTGGCTCAAACAGCACAAGATGCATTATATGTTCAGTTTACGCTGCCCGGTTAGCCATCCGTAGGCCGGCCAGAAATACACCGGAGAAGCACAAGTAGTATTGTTGCGGGCCAGTCTAGCCAAACGCCTACCGGTTGGCCATCTCCAAATTCGCCGGACCGGTTTTAGCAATTTGCCGCCAAGTCTCGCGCTGTGGTAATATGCGCTCGTCTGCCTTTGCGAGTAAATGGCGACAAGCCCCCGTAGCTCAACGGATAGAGCGACAGTCTTCGGAACTGTAGGTTGCGCGTTCGAGCCGCGCCGGGGGTATCCGCCGGCATTCCAAGCCCGGCACAGCGGTCTTCCGATCGCTCCAAGACGAAGGTTTTTCCACGCTAGCTTGCACTTGTCTGCCCTGGCATGCACGCGGCCCAAGAGAATCCCAAGCAAAGGGGACGGAAGGTGCACCGAAATCGCATTCGCCTTTTCAGCTTCGCCGTGCTGGTGCTCGTCTTTTTGCATATGTGTGGCGCCAGCGGACAGGTTGTCAACCCGGGAATGGTCA
>Ga0066793_10000977_pt1 | contig 12364 bp, 13 predicted proteins | sample PersoiDNA2013189_FD_83876 | JGI IMG/M metagenome (GOLD analysis project Ga0066793, IMG submission 83876) | Permafrost soil microbial communities from the Arctic, to analyse light accelerated degradation of dissolved organic matter (DOM) -... | ecosystem: Environmental > Terrestrial > Soil >...
GTCATTAACACGAAGAAGCCGAATACGACTGCGAGATCAAGCATTATACTGTAAGTGTGCAGGCCAGTAACCGCGTAGCGCATAGCATCGACGCTATATGCGAGTGGGTTGAGGTCTACGAGGACCTTCATCCAGTCGGGGAGCGATGTGACGGGGAAGAATGCCCCGCTTAGGAAAAATATTGGAAGCACCAGTAGGTTAGCGACTACTTGAAAGCCCTCGATATTCTCAAGCCGTGAGGCGATACTGATGCCGAGCCCGACAAAACCCATGCCGGTGAAGAACATCGTCACGAGAATGAGCGCCAAGGCCCCAGCGAGTCCGAGCGGGCCCGATATCTTTACGCCGATCAGCGTGGAAAGGGCGAGTATCAGCAGGGCCTGTATTGACGCTTGCGTTGTGCCGCCGAGGGCTTTTCCCAGGACGATTGACGTCCGTGATACAGGAGCCACGAGAATCTCTTTCAGGAAGCCGAATTCCTTGTCGAACATAACGCTCATTCCTGAAAATATCGAGGTAAAGAGTACCGTCATGCCGAGGATCCCGGGCGCAAGAAAGTTGATGTAGTTCGTGCTACCGCCAGACCCACCGAACGACAGCGATGAGCTAAATCCCGACCCGAATATAATGAGCCACAGAAGCGGAGTAATAAGAGAGGTAACGACCCGCGACCGAGCGCGGATATACCGGATCATCTCCCTGAGCCAAATCGAATAGATATCACCCATAAACTCTATTCGTCCGTTTGGCATCTCTATCGTCTCCCTGGACCGTGCCCGGCGAAACCGCCGGCAGCTTCTTGAGCCCGAATCTCGCGTCCCGTGTACTTGATAAATATGTCCTCGAGCGTAGGCTCGTGGAGTGAAATCGAGGGCACGGCGATCCCCTCTTGACGCGCCACGTCCATAAAAATCGGTATCGCAGTCTCGCCTTTATCAACGCTCAGCCGCAACGTGGAATCGACCAGTTGAGTTGATTTGACGACTTCGAGCTGTTCAAGCTTGGCCTTGAGCTGCTCACCCCCATTTGGCACCGTCATAATCACGACGTCACCTCCGACGTCGTGTTTAAGGTTATCGGGGGTGTCCATCGCTACGATCTTTCCGTGATCCACAATAGCAATGCGATCACACAGCTGATCGGCTTCGTCCATATAGTGCGTCGTCAAGATCATCGTTATCTGTTTTTCCCTGTTAAGACGCCCGATGTACTCCCAGATGTGCCGTCGGGTTTGCGGATCAAGCCCGAGCGTGGGCTCATCGAGAAAGAGGACTTTGGGGTGGTGAAGCAAACCGCGCGCGATCTCTAAACGCCGTTTCATCCCCCCAGAGTACTTCTTGACGATAACATCGGCCTTGTCACTCAGTTCCACGAGCTCGAGCACGTCGTTTATTCTCCCTGCTATTTCGCCTCGGGGCACTTTATAAAGCCGACCATGGAAATCGAGGTTTTCCCTTCCGGTTAAATTGTCGTCGAGACTCGGGTCCTGGAACACAATCCCTATCAATCCACGGACCGTGTCAGATTCTTTTCTCACGTCGTGTCCGTAGATGGTGGCCGAGCCGCTCGTGGGCCTCACTATGGTGCACAGCATCGAGATGGTAGTCGTCTTGCCTGCACCGTTCGGTCCGAGCAATCCGAAGAGTTCACCTTCTTCAATTTCAAGATTTATTCCCTTAACTGCTTCAACGTCCTCGAATCGTTTGACCAAGTCCTTAGTTTCGATAGCTTTCATGAACACTCACATTGCATCAAAGCGCATTTGCAAATCAAAATGTAGTTAACACTGCACTCCAATTTATCAGTTTTAGCATATATATAACTTGTTGATACATTGCCGCCAATTCAATGCGTTTTTTTCTAACCCTCGTTGCGCACTTTGTGGGCGAGTTCGCCAAAGAAACGCTATTAAACAGCACACGGTTACTCATAACGTTAAAGTACTAAAATGGCAAAGGGTACGTGCCACTGATTAGCAACGGATGATTACTATGGAGTTTTGGAATCCCAACATCGAACGTCTGCCAGAGGAAGAGCTCAAACAGCTGCAGGAACGCAAGCTTCGACGGCTGGTCGAAAACGCGTTCGAATATTCCAGTTTTTACAAGGAACGCTTTAGATCGGCCGGTATTTCACCACACGATATTCGGTCACTTGAAGATCTCGCAAAGCTCCCATTTACGCTCAAAACTGATCTGCGCGACACCTACCCGACGGGCATGTTCTCAGTTCCTCAGAGCCAAATCGTGCGATTTCACGTTTCAAGCGGCACGACGGGCGTGCCGACCGTCGTCGGCTACACCGTTAACGACATCGATGTGTGGTCAACGTGCTTAGCACGCTCATTGACGGCATGCGGATTGGGAAGGGGTGACGTTGTCCAAGTCGCATATGGCTACGGTCTGTTTACAGGTGGACTTGGTCTTCATTACGGGGTCGAAAAAATCGGTGCAACCGTTCTACCAATCGGCGCTGGATCGACATCGAGACAGGTAAGCCTCATGAAAGACCTCGGAACGACAGCCATGGCCTGTACGCCATCATACCTTCTCCACATTGGAGAAGTCGCTGAGTCAATGAAGGTCGACATAGCGTCGCAGACTAAACTACGAGTCGGCATCTTAGGGGCTGAACCCTGGTCGCTCGAATCGCGAAAACGCATTGAACAGAATCTTGGGATAAGGGCGTACGACATTTACGGCACGTCTGAAATGAGCGGTCCGCTCTTTACCGAGTGTTCCGCCCAGAATGGCATTCACGCGTGGGCGGATCACTTCTTGCTTGAAATTATCGACGATCACGGCAGGCCAGTAAAGCAGGGAAAGAAAGGAGAACTCGTCGTGACGACGCTTTCAAAAGAGGCACTCCCACTCATACGTTACAGAATGGGGGACATCACCTCACTCGTGTGGGAGGAGTGCGAGTGCGGACGGACGCATCCAAAAATTATGCGCGTTCAAGGGCGTGTAGACGACATGATCGTCATCAGAGGCATCAACGTGTTCCCGAGTCAGATTGAATCGGTGCTCATGCAGATTCCCGAAGTCGGCGACCACTTCCAGATCGTGGTCGATCGCGTCGGCCCCTTGGACGTCATGACGGTAAAGGTCGAAGTCACGGAAAGCGCACTGAGCGACAGAATCGGCGCGCTCATGCAACTAGAGGAACGAATAGCGAAGCAGCTCCGAGAAGTGCTGATGGTAAACGCAAAAGTCGAGCTCGTGGAACGAGGCACGCTGCCGCGATCATCCGGCAAGTCGCAGAAAGTCATCGATCTCCGCGAGGTTTAGCATTCAAAGTCGTGATGCGAATGGTCCAGAACAAAATACTGAAACAGATCACGTTGTTCGCAGAGAACAAGCCCGGCCGACTTACAAGCGCGACGAAAATCCTTTCTGAAAACGGAATCAACATACGTGCTTTTACAATCGCTGACACCGGTGAGTTTGGCATAATTCGGTTTGTTGTAGACGATGCAGACGCAGCCTTGCGCCACTTACAAAGAGGGGGGTTTACTGTGTCTGAAACCAAGGTACTTGGTCTCGAAATGTCCGACAAGCCGGGAGCCCTGTTTGAAATCAGCAGTGCTCTTTCCGACAACGGGATCAACGTCGACTACGCTTACGCTTACGCGAGTGCAGCGCCTGGTAAGGCAATCCTGATTCTCCAAGCTAGCGACCTTATAACAGCAGCCAAATTGCTTACCGAACGTGGCTTCCAGCTAGTCGAATCGTCGCCGTAGAGCGATTGGGATGATGGGACCTGCAACCCTATTACTACGAATGTGAATGTTATTGTCTTAGATGCACTCATTGCTTAGCACTGTGACCACCTCAAAAAACGTTTCGCGCTCTGAGAGAGTCACGTGGCGGCCGCTTACCCTGAAAACGCGCGATTATTCTGCGAAAGAGCGAATATCAAAAGCACACGCGGCAAGACATCTCTGAACGAGAAAGTGTGATAAACGCCAAGACCCAACTAAGTATCAATGCAGCTCGAGACTGTGAGGGCACAAGGTATTGCCCATAATAGCTACTTCCTTTCTGACCATGGCGAGGCCATCGTTATCGATCCTCGTCGAGATTGTGAAATATATACGGAGCTAGGAATCCGAGAGTGCGCTCAAATCAAGTACATCTTTGAGTCGCACCGCAATGAAGACTTAGTTGTTGAATCGCTCGACTTACAGCGTCAGTCAGGCGCAGAAATCGGACATAGCAAAGAAACGCGTTTTCGATACGGGGACCACAACCTCACCGATAGCGAGACTTTCTATGTGGGTGATCTCAAAGTTGAGGTCCTAAACACGCCTGGACACACTAACGATAGCCTGTGTTTTACCGTCTATGAACGATTGCACAGTGAGACGCCGTTGTTCATATTTACAGGTGACACACTCCTTGCAGGTGACGTCGGGCGAACTGATCTCCTTGGAGAGGGACAGACCATCTCACAGTCAAAAAAGCTCTATCGCAGCATTTTTGAACGAACTTTGCCGCTAGGCGATCATCTGGCCGTTTACCCCGCTCACGGTGCAGGAAGCGTTTGCGGACACAATATGGGCACACAGGATGTTAGGGTTCTCGGCTATGAACGGCAAAAGAATCCGTTGTTGCAACTGGACGAAGAACGTTTCGTGCACTATTTAACCGGGCAGCATCTTTCGATCCCCCCCACTTCCGCAGAGTGCGCGACCTGAATATCGAAGGCCCACCACCAATTCAAAACGCAGTTCGTGAGGTCCCCCCGACGGAATTTGGCGAGCTTGTCGACGAAGGTGCCGTGACCGTTATCGATACTCGCGAACCTGGAGCGTTCGCCAGTTCGCACGTTTATGGATCTCTGAACATTTGGCTTGATGGCATGAGCTTCTTTCCTGGATGGGCCCTTGAAGACGATGAGCCAGTCGCGCTAGTTACCGAAAGACCCTTAGATGTCAAAGTTGCTCGCATGTATTTAGGTCGGCTTGGCTTCGACGACGTCAAAGCCCATCTTTGCGGCGGAATTCCCGAATGGCGCAACAAAGGAAAGCCATTTGCACAACAAAAGACGTGTTCAATCGATACGCTGAAAAAAGCCATAGACCGGGCAGCTGTTAATGTGCTAGACGTCCGTGATGCGCCGGAATGGAAGCAAGGATACCTCAAAGGGGCCGAAAATCTCTTTGTCGGTCATCTAAAATACCGTTTCGAAGACATATCACGTGACAAGCCCCTCGCGATTCACTGTTCGTGGGGGGGCGCGCTAGCCTTGCCGCAAGCATTTTATCGAGACTCGGAGTTGTAAACGTTTTTGTCGTTCTTGGCGCATTAAGAGCTTGGAAAAGCCGCGGATATCCGCTCGAGAGCGGATAGCGTTGGGTGCGTGGAATCAATTTGCTCGTATACGCTTTAGTTCGGCTTTCACTCTATCGGGCCCCTAGTTCGTTTGAACAGCTAAAAGCCTTGTATTACAAAAGGCGGGTCGACTCTAGCAAGATACCGCTCAGACGTTTGGGTGGCTTTGTGGCAAACCTGCTCGAAAAAGGAAATCGTCTACGCTGCGCGGAGTTGTCCCTTTTCGTTCAGCGCTGCGTGTTTCGCCACGCTATCATGCCACCTTCCAAAACAAAAACTCGCTTAACACCAGATTCCTGAAGCATTCGAGCTGCAGCCTCTGAGCGTTTACCAGAGCGGCACACTATGAGTATATCTCTCCCTTCCCGCATCGAGAGCTCCCCCCAGCGCTGCTTAAGCTGATGAAGTGGGATATTCACCGCACCAGGCAATCGTCCTAACTCGCCCTCAAGTTCGGGTGGATCACGAACATCGAGTACGAAAAGTGGCGGTTCCTCCTGCAGTCTTCGAGCTAGGTCGGCCGGTTTGAGGTAGACTAAGCGGGTCTTATCATTCGTATCTTGATTCGTATCTATCATGGAATCCTCAATTGTGCGCTCACGGCTTATGACGCCATTCGCCCCCTTGGAGCCCCCTGTTTTAAGCGCTAGTTAGCTGGACGTTGATTTACTCTTCGAGCTCTTTGTAACACAACCAAAAGTCATAATTGTCATACATCTTGACACGTTCTTTGGCCGTCTTCTCGTCGGCTGGCGCAGGAATAAGGACTTTATTCCCGATAAGCTCATTTTGAGGCCATCCCGCGGGCATTGCGACGCTATATTTGTCAGCGGTTTGGAGGGCTTTCACGGCCCTGATTATTTCGTCTATATTTCTGCCGACTTCTTGCGGATAATAGATTATTAAACGAACGACGCTTTTGGGATCGATTACGAACACCGCACGCACGGTATTTGACGCCTTATTTGGGTGAATCATTCCCAGCATCGATGCGACCTTGCCCGTGTCTGCTATTATGGGGAAAGGAATCTCGACGTCTAAGTTTTGTTGGATCCACTCTGTCCACTTCATGTGCGAGATGACTTGATCAATGGACAGTCCAATGAGCTCGCAGTCTAGCTTTTTAAACTGGTCATACCGTTTGGCAAAGGCTACAAACTCGGTCGTGCACACCGGGGTAAAATCTGCAGGGTGGCTAAAAAGTACGAACCACTTGCCGCTAAAAGCATCAGGCAGCGTCATCTTACCGTGGGTCGTTTGGACTTCGATTTGCGGGAATTTATCACCGATTAACGGCATTCCTCCCTCAGCTGGTGCGCTTTTTGCGGCGCTCGCGGTACTAAATTGCATACTATTAGATTTCTAAGCGCCACATAAATACATTATGTAAAACTATGAGCGTCGTGCGGCGAAATTGCGTTAAGCGACAATGAAAAGCAGCCCCACAACGTGTACGAGCAGCGTTGCTAGTCGATGGGCCCTGGTACATCATGCAGATCATCAGACGACCAAAGTCTTGACGTGTTCGACGCGTTGATCGCCACGTTAATATCACTAGTAACAATGGCGGCGCATTGAGGGAGCGTTAGCATTAAGAGCGTGCCGGTAAGCGTGTCTTGAGAGATTTTAGAAGAGCGTGCGAGCGAGTGGTGGAAACGTTTTCCAAGTTTCCATTGTCGCCTTCAAATTAAGTTAACCAAGGGCTCAATTAGGCAAATCACCGCTAGTTTGCAATATAACAAAATCAAAACGCTTTTATGCCTTAAAGAAAATTAAAAAACGGTATAGATTACGAATCAGAACCATATCTAAAGAAAGTAAATGAGTTGAATTATGAAGAAAATAGCTATTTCTTTAGTAGTATTAGCTTTAGTTGCTGCATTTTCAGCGACAGGCGTTGTGTCTGCGGCAACCTGTGCTACCACGACAACGACCTGTGCGACGACCACGAGCGCTCAGTGCACGAGCTGCGTCACTTCAACGTGCTGCTGTCCGTGCCCAACAGCGTGCCCAACAAAGTGCCCAACAGCAACACCGTGCCCAGTGAAGTGCCCATGCCCAGTAGTAAAGCAAGTTGTCGTCACCAAGTGCGCTGAAGTCAAGAAGCCAGAAAGCAAATTCGACTACAGCAAATTCGACGTCAACGCGCTGAAAGCTCTCTTACTGCAGTACGGAGGCCAGCTGAGTCCAGAGGATCTCATGAAGATGAAGGCCCTTTTACAGCAGTACGGAGGCCAGCTGAGTCCAGAGGATCTCATGAAGATGAAGGCCCTTTTACAGCAGTACGAAGACAAGCAGAACACGCCAGTGAAGGCATCACCGTCGCCATCAGCGTCGGCACAGCCACCGATGCAACCGGCAGCGACGGAAACACCGTCGGCAACACCAACTCCAGTAGCAACAGTAATAGCTACAGAAACGCCAACGGTAACAGCGACGGAAACACCAACGGCAACAGTAACAGCTTAGTGCTAGAATTCAAGCGATGACAGCACTCGCGCTTAGATAATCTTGACTCGAAGCACGAGTGCAAGTGCCCGCAGTTGTTTATTTCGGCTGTGGGCGCTGCAAGGAAAGCATTTAAAGTACGAAAAAACGGTGAGGCCTTAATTTCAGTGATCCGCCAAAGAGCCTCTATTTACGAGCGATATCAGCGGGCTTAGTCTTTAATCAAGGCAATCGCTGAAGCCAAAATCGAATTCGATTTAAGCCAGGGATAACCTGGCTTCTTTTTGCTATTCTTCCTTGTTAGTGCTACTTTAGTTATAGCGTGTTTTGGTGTTGCTATAGCTCTTGCTTGCCCCACTCACGAACAGACATGTGCAAAATGCGTAGCGTTTAAACCTGTTAGAGTTAAAGCGCCAGATATCAGAGAGTCATGCAAGTAAGGGAATGAAAACTGCGGCAAAAGCGTGACGAAGTTTCTCTCGGGTCTTAAAAATGATAAGAAGAGGTGAGGTGCACGTCGGATAACCCAAAGACGGCTCCGTACTCAGACGAGCAAAAACACCCCTCGCTCGGGAGCGCCAAGTTATTCGGTAACGTCCAGTTTATCTATGAGCTCATCTTAGCGCAGCTCGAGCTCCAGTCCCTAGGCGCTGCTTTTGACATGACTGATGAGTTTTCGAGCTTTACGCTTCTCAACGTCGTAAATAATGAACGACTTAGAAGGCGGGTCGCCTATTTCCAGACGATCAACGGGGCGAGTTCCGACTATTCCTTAATTTCGCGAAAAAATAGGACGCGTTCAGTCAACCAGTATCTGACCCACTGGATGTATCCTTACAAAGGAAAATTCCACCCCCAGATGATTAGGGCAGCACTCAACATTATTGGCCTAGAATCGGGAGAAACGGTCTTAGATCCCTTTGTCGGTAGCGGAACGACCGCGCTTGAAGCACAGTTGCTCGGCGTAAACTGTATTGGCCTCGACGCCTCACCCCTTTGTGTCCTACAAAGCAAGGTCAAAACTGCGTCGCACGAAGTCGCCAGGAACATACGAGCATATTGCGAAGAGCTTCCGAGATTAGAGCATGCAGACGTTGCGCTCGAGGACGCAGCGCTGGACCTAGTGCCGTCCACTGCTGATCAAAGAATACAAGACTTCTTTCATTTGGCCAAGCTCATAGCGCTGAGCGATAGCGTTCGCCGGCGAAAAGACTTCGCTTCGGCGTTCGTCTCAAGGACGAAGTTGATGACCCAGTCGATTATGGATTACGATGAAATTAGGAGGGAACTCGGACTTTCGCTGGGACGTGTCGTGATCGAACGTGGCGATGCGCGTGCGCTGCCACTGAGTGATAATAGCATCGATGGGATTATAACGTCACCACCATATGCCATTGCACTAGATTATATCAAAAACGACGCACACGCGCTTCAGGCCCTGGGATTGGACACGCATGAAATACGGAGACAATTCATCGGTTTGCGAGGTCGAATGAACGAGCGCGTACATCTCTATAACGAGGACATGAAGAGAAGCTTGGAAGAAATGGCGCGCGTATTGAAGCCGAACAAATTCGCTCTTATTGTTATTGGAAATGCCACCTATCGGGGCAGTACGCTTGAGTCAGTCGAGCTCATCACCAAACACGCGAACGAGATAGGCTTGCGGCTTACGAAGAGCGTAAACAAGACCATCTTTGGCCTTTACAACGTGATGCAAAAGGAAAAAGTTTTAATCTTCAAGAAGGATGAGGAGTGCATCTAAAGTCCAGAATTTGAAAAACATGCGAGCAGTCATTATATACCCGTGGCAGGTGAAAGAATTCGTCCAGTGGCTCGAGCCTGACGTTTCGAAATGGCCGCTTGACAGCGTTAAGGAAGCGCTCTCTAAAGCATCCTACGAAGAGCTAATCGAGCTTCATGTGGTCCCAACGCTTTCCCATTACGACTCTCTTAGGTGGTTCGAAGATGGCAGGCTGGTTGGCAGCAAAAACAACGGTTCTCAAGAAATCGTCGATAACTTTAACGACTACCGCTTTAACGGTTTATTCTACTCAGGTCTATTTGACACCGAGGGCGAACCGGACTGGTAACTTTTTTTAACGACTTAGAAGGACTGACGAGGCAGGATTTGACTCGCTGGAATAAAACTATTGTCTGAGCGTTTCTAAAGCCTGCTTGACGGCGTCAACGTGGCCTGCTACCTTGACCTTTCGCCACTCTTGTGCCAGCTTCCCTTCTGGGGTTATAAGGAATGTGCTACGTTCAATGCCGTAGTACTCTCGTCCGCACATGCGTTTTAGTTTCCAGACGCCTTATTTTTCCGCTACTTGGTGATTTTCATCACTCAACAGCAACACGCGCAGCTGGTGTTTTTCAGCGAATTTCTGATGACTGGCAGGCGAATCCGGGCTTATCCCGATGATTGTTGCGTTTTGCTTCTCAAAATCTGGCAGTTGCTCACTAAACTCCATAGCCTCTCTCGTACAGCCACTTGTGTTGTCTTTAGGATAGAAGTACAGAACGACCCATTTACCCGCAAAGTCGGTTAAACATTCTTGCTTGCCTGCGCGATCGGGGAGACAGAACAACGGTGCTTCGGAACCGATTTCCATTTAACCACCTCAAAGCCACTGCTCGCTAGCTACAAACAGTGCTTTACCATGAATATTAGAGATATTATAGAGCATCATGCAAAATTGCTCAGTTTTTACCCTTTGATGAGACGTATGCTGCGTGTTCTGGCTACAGCCTCTGTGAACAAGAGAGACAGTAAACTGCGCAAGCAAGCGTCTCACAAAAGACGGTCGGTGGCAGGAAATAAGGTTACGGGAGGTGAGGTCTGAACCTCCCTGACAAACCGATTCTCTAAAGGTGGGCGACAAAATTCGCGTGCTCGGTTGTAGACGGTTTATACAGTTCATTTCCCGCATAAACCGCCCATCCCTCGAGATTCACCGTGGTGATAAAGAACGGGGCATTCTGACGTTCTGCTGTCACGGACTGCGTATAGGCGCCTGTGCTATCAGTCGTTGCGCTATTTACAGGCTGTTCGTACGTTGACCCAAGCACGTACGCTTCTAATTTGAAGCTGATGGTCTGATTGGAGATGCCGTTGCCGTCAGCATCAACCAATCTTCCGCTAATCACTACGGTATCACCGATATTAAAGTCGGTCGTGGATGCTTTAGCAGTAAGCGTCGTATTAGATCGTTCTGCTGGTATCACGGTGATGTTAGTAGCATCAGGCGTACCCCTCGTCCCCGCACTATCGGTGACCACAAGACTCACGACGTATGTGCCCACCTTGTCAGGTGTGAAGGCCGGACGATTCGACGTTTGGTTGATAAGGTGCGCTGTACTGTTCTTGGGGACTGAGGTTAACGACCAGTCGTAGGTGAGCGCACCGCCACGAGGGGCGCTACTCGCGCTTCCGTTAAGGGTAACCACACTGCCGGCTTTGACCTTCTGATCAGCGCCTGCGTTAGCGAGCGGGAGTTGCTGAGCTGTATTATTTTGTGCGGGAATAGCCGTACATCCAGCGACTAGAATCGCAACTGCGACGATGATGACTACCATCCCACCTAAACGCGATTGTTTCATGCTTTCTTCCCTATTTTGAATCTCGTGCACCTGTTACGTCTTCAAGCGCGACGTCAAAGAGTTTTTGTCTAGCCCCCCATATTACAGTTTTGCATAGAAATTATGTACGCGAGTGCGCTCAGCTGAGCGAGCTAGACAATTGAAAAAACTCGTCAGCCCACAAACCCCGTGCTGTGTCGTGGGTGCAACTGAGCGCTATATAATGAAAAGACGCTCATTGCGATTACTGATCGTTAAAAAAGGTGGGGACTATACTAAATCCGCTCTTGCGCGACGGCCCTGCTGAAGTAGCTTTGATGAATGATCTACAAAAAGAGGTTTTCAAAAGCATTAATGAAGCAAGCGGCGAAGGCCTTCGCTTGTGGCAGGTACAGAAGAAGGTCACGGGGACGAAGTTTGAAGTTCAGGAAGCGCTCCACGAGTTGCTGGAGGCAGGCTATATCGGGATTCTATCGATGGGCGGGGGGCCTAAATACTATAAAATCTCCTCAAAAGCATATATCTTAGACGCGTTGGGTGCGAATAACGCTTGAGGTGCATTAAACGATTCTCGTCCGATACGTTAAACGATTACAAAAAGGGCGCTTTTGAATCAGAAGCCCCTTTGAAGCTCTCCTTCACGTCGTTCATCTTGGACAGTAATCCCTCGGGCGAGGATTTGAACAGATGAAAAGACACAACATAGGCCAGCAACAATGAAAAGCAATGTGTTGATGGGAGCAGGAGAAAGCATCCCAGCCACAAGAAGTGCCAACCGCTCAGGCCTCCCAAAAGTAGTAGACACGGAGCCCCACTGATGTGCGTGGCCATAGATCCGGGCGAGCAACAGAGCGAAACCACCCCCTACAACGGCAAATGCGGACGAGGGTACTTGCGCTCCCAGCACGGCACCGCTAATGAAGAAGAGCTCTGAGAACCGGTCAGCTACGCCATCAAAGTACAGTCCAAAGTCCGTTCCTATCTTGGATACTCGCGCA
>Ga0066793_10000978_pt1 | contig 12357 bp, 14 predicted proteins | sample PersoiDNA2013189_FD_83876 | JGI IMG/M metagenome (GOLD analysis project Ga0066793, IMG submission 83876) | Permafrost soil microbial communities from the Arctic, to analyse light accelerated degradation of dissolved organic matter (DOM) -... | ecosystem: Environmental > Terrestrial > Soil >...
CTCCTGGGCGTCGCGCGTTCTCGCGCGCGTGATCTCCGCCACCGAGCTGGCGATCGCGGCGACGACCAGGAACGCCACCAGCGCGACCCAGTTGCTCGAGTCCCTGATCGTGAACTCGCCGACCGGCGGCAGGTGGAAGAAGTTGAACGCCCCGGCGCTCACGAACGCCGTCGCGACGCCCAGCCATGCGCCCCAGGTGATCGACACGACGAGCACGGCCGGCAGGTAGACGACGCTCAGCGACACCACCGGCGCGACGTCCTTCAGCGGATAGATGATCAGCGTGCACAGCGCCACGGCCGTCAGCGCCACGATCGCGCCGACCCGCCGGGAGGGCGGCTCGGGTGACAGCAGGAAGCCGAACGGGGAGGACACTGCCATCAGCCTAATGTCAAACCGGGCGGGACTCTGCTCCCGCCCCGTCTGCCGCGCCCTGCGCCGCGGATCCCGGCGTGTGGCCGGGATCCGCCGCCGAGGGTTCCCTCCCTCCGGCGAGGATCATCGCCCACGGCGGCGAGCCCGTGGGTGACGATCCGGTGACCTTCGACGGACTCTCAGCCGCCGTGCTGCGCGTACTGGATCCTCGCCGCCCCATGGGTGCACACCTGGGCGGACGTAGCCGACGGGCACTTTGAAGTGACCCGACTTGCACTTGTAGTGCTCGGGCACGACGCCCGTGGTGCTGGTGAGCGACAGCTTGATGAACTTGTCGGCCGCCGAGCAGCTGACCCCCTTGGTGGAGATCGCCTTGACCGGCTCGTTGAGCTTCCTCGCCCCGGTCGGGACCGGGATTTCGATCGTCACGGCGATGTTGGGGCAGCTGCGCGGCGCAGCCCTTCGGCCTGTGTATACGCGCTATCCGCGTATGGCGGGGGCGAGCGACGCGGCGACTCCGTAGGGCGGCAGGCACCCGGGCAGCTCGACGCTCCCGTCCGCGCGCTGGCCGTTCTCCAGCAGCGCGACGATCGTGCGTCCGACCGCGACGGCGGTGCCGTTGAGCGTGTTGGGTGCGAGCGTGCGCTTCTCGCGCCGCATGCGGATGTTCAGCCGTCGGGCCTGGTAGTCGGTGGTGTTCGAGCACGACGTCAGCTCGCGGTAGCAGCCCTGGCTCGGCAGCCACGCCTCGCAGTCGTACTTCTTCGCGGCGGAGTTGCCGAGCTCGGCGACGGCGATGTTCACCACCCTGTAGGGGAGCCCGAGCTCGCTCAGGATCTCCTCCTCGATCGCGAGGATCCGCTCGTGCTCCGCGGCCGACTCCTCCGGTGCGACGAAGCTGAACATCTCCACCTTGTCGAACTGGTGCACCCTGATCATCCCGCGGGTGTCCTTGCCGGCGGCGCCGGCCTCACGACGGAAGCAGGGGGAGAACCCCGCATAGCGCAGCGGCAGCCGCTGCTCCTCGAGGATCTCCCCGTCGTGCAGCGAGGCCAGCGCGACCTCGGAGGTGCCCAGCAGAAAGAGCTCGTCCTCGGGCAGGTGGTAGATCTGCTGCTCGGTGTCCGGCAAGAAGCCGGTTCCGTAGAGGGCCCTCTCGCGCACCAGGACGGGCGGGATCACCGCTTCAAAGCCATGTCCGCGGAGCTTCTCGAGCGCCCAGCGCACCAGCGCCAGCTCGAGCATCACCAGCTCGCCCCTCAGGTAGGCGAAGCGCGACCCCGACAGCCTCGCCGCGCGATCCATGTCGATCGTCTCGCCGGCCAGCTCGAGATGGTCGCGGGGCTCGAAGTCGAGCACGGGGATCTCGCCGACCTCGCGCACCAGCTGATCCTCCGGCCCCGGCGCCGCCGTGGGATCGGGCAGGTTGGGCAGCGGCGCGAGCGCCGCCTGCAGGCTCAGCTCGACCTCCTGGAGCTCCTGCTCGAGCTCCTTCGCGCGCGCGGCCACCGAGCGCATCACCTCTATCTCCCGCTCCCGCTCGGCCGCCTCAGGAGCCGCGCGGATGCGCGCGTTCGCGGCGTTCTGCTCGGCGCGCAGCCCCTCCAGCTCGGGCAGCACGGCCCTCCGTCGCCCGTCGTACTCGATCACCCGCTCGAGCTCGCCGACTGCCTCGCCGCCGCGCCTGGAAAGCGCCGCGCGAACGCCGTCGGGTTCCTCCCGGATGCGCTTGAGGTCGAGCACCCGCCGTCGCCCGGAGGCGTCCTATTTGGTCGACAGCGTGATGTTCGTGGCGGGCACCTTCTGCACCTGGCGCCCGGAGTACTGTTCGAGGAAGCTCGCGATCGCCTGGGCGTCTTCGCCAAGCACGATGTTCTCCGGCATGGTCGCGCCCGAGAAGCCGCCGTTGCGGATCGCATACAGGACCTGTTCGACGCTCTCCTTGCGGATGTTGAAGTTCGGCCCGTTCTGTTTGACGCGGTTGCCGATGCTGGTCGCCGACCCCTGCGCGCCGACGACGCTCAGCGTGTGGCAGCCCGAGCAGTGGTCGCGGAACAGCACCGCCCCGTGGTGGTAGGGGCTGCTGGCGGCGACCTGCACCCCCTGGGATCCGCAGGCGCCCAGAGCCGCGGCGCAGGCGAGCAGGATCAACGTCGTGGCTGCGACCTTCATGCGCGGGGAATATATAGGCCCGCTCAGAGACCCGCTCGGGTGGGGCCCGCGCGCGCGGGAGCTCAGAAGCCCTGCGCCGTGCCCGCCGCGCGCAGCGCGAGGAACACCACCACGAGCGCCGACAGGGCCATCACGCCCATCTCGCGGCGCACGATCGCGGCGACGAGCGTCCGCTGGTCCTGCTCGGGCAGCCTGCCCACGTCCTCGCTGCCCTGCAGGCCGCGCTGGTCGAGGATCGTCTGCGCCGCCGAGACGCGCAGCTGCTCGGCGACGAAGCCGACGGCCAGAGGCAGCAGCGCGTAGAGGTAGAACAGGTGAACGCTCGCGTAGTTGCCGGCCGCCGCGAGCGAGCCCACGGCGATCGCGAGGGTCAGTGCGGAGCCCTGCGCGACGCGCAGAAGCACCCAGAAGGCGTTGCCCTGCGCGCCTGCCGGCGGCGCGTCCCGGTACCACAGCCAGCCTCCGAGCAGGGCCGCGATGGCATTGAGCACAGCGACCGTGATGGCCCCGGCGAGGACCGCGTCGGTCATCTCGTGGATATCGAGCCGATTGCCACTATGTAACACTCTGCCACAAGCGGTGATATAACAGCCCGCTGTGCTACGCAGCTACCTCCCGGCGATCGTGTTCCTCATTCTCGGCGGGGTCGTGGGCGTCGCGTTCGCCGCACTGAACTCGGTCATCGGCCCCAGCCGGGCGACTCCCCACAAGCAGGACCCCTACGAGTGCGGCCTGCCCTCGGAGGTCAAGCGCGGGATGCGCTTCGGGATCAGCTTCTACCTGATCGCGATGCTGTTCATCCTGTTCGACATCGAGGTCGTCTTCCTCTACCCGATCGCCATCGAGCTGCGCGCATACGGCACCTTCGCGCTGGTGGAGACGATCGTCTTCATCGTGCTGCTGTTCGTGGCCTTCCTCTACGTGTGGCGCAGGGGGGCGCTGGAGTGGAGGTGAAGCGCGAGCCGATCGCCGGGGCGGGCGCGGGCGTCGGCGTCCGCGTGGACCCCGAGACGCTCCGCGTGCGCACGCTCAACTCCCATCAGCTGCTGCGCGGCGGGGATCTGCAGGGTGCCAACCAGCCCGCGCACCTCGAGGGCACGGAGCTCGAACAGTACGTGCAGGAGCGCGTGGTGACGACGACGCTCGACACGGCCGTCGCGTGGGCGCGCTCGAACTCGTTCTTTCCCCTCGCCTTCGGGCTGGCGTGCTGCGCGATGGAGCAGTTCCACGCCGCCGGCCCGCGCATGGACATCGCGAGGTTCGGATTCGAGGCGTTCCGCGCCTCGCCGCGCCAGGCCGACCTGATCATCCTCGCAGGGCGCGTGTCGATCAAGATGGCGCCGATCATCCGCAGGCTCTACGACCAGATGCTGGAGCCGAAGTGGGCGATCTCGATGGGCGCCTGCTGCAGCTCGATGGGCGTGTTCAACAACTACGCCCTGGTGCCCTCCGACAAGTTCATGCCGGTCGACGTGCACGTGCCCGGCTGCCCTCCGCGGCCCGAGGCCCTGATGCACGGCGTGCTGAAGCTGCGCAAGATGGTCCAGGACGACCCCGACATGAGCTGGCGCGAGCGCTACGGCGCGTCAGGCACCGAGGAGGTCCTGCCCGGTGCCTGACGCCACCGGGCTCGAGCTGATCGGCCAAGAGCTCGGCGACGCCGTCCTCGACACCGTCTTCTTCCGCGAGCGAGCAACCCTCGTGATCGACCCGCCCAGCGTGAGGCGGGTGCTCGCGGGGCTGCGCGAGCACGGCTACTCGTTCATGGCGAGCCTGCACGGCGTGGACTACTACCCGGAGGAGCCGCGCCTCGGTGTGATCTACGAGCTGCTCGACATGAGCCGGGTGGATCGCATCGCCGTGAAGCTGCGACTGCCGCTGGACGCCGCCGAGGTGGACTCGGCGATGCCCGACCTGCCGCAGGATCCAGGCTGGCCCACGGCCAACCACCAGGAGCGGGAGGTGTATGACATGTTCGGCGTCGTCTTCCGCGGCCACCCCGACCTGCGGCGGATACTGATGCCCGAGGACTACGAGGGACACCCTCAGCGTCGCGACTTCCCGCTCGGCGGGGAACCGGTCCTCTTCACCTTCAACGACACAGACCTCCCGCGGTCATCGGCATGAGCCCGGTCGAGCAGCCCCCGACCGAGGCCTCCGCGGTCTCCGAGTACCGCCGGCGCGAGCAGAGCATCACGCTCTCGGCGCTCGGCGGGCCGGCGGTCGAATCCACGGAGGATCGCGGCACGGCCATGACCCAGGAGCTCCTGACGCTCAACTTCGGACCGCATCACCCCGCCACCCACGGAGTGCTGCGCCTGCTCGTGACGCTCCAGGGCGAGGTCGTGCGCGACATCAAGCCGATCGTCGGCTACGTGCACACGGGGATCGAAAAGACCGCCGAGGACAAGTCCTACTGGAAGGTCATCCCGGTGGTCGAGCGGATGGACTACCTCTCCTACTACTTCAACGCGATGGCCTTCTGCGGGGCGGTGGAGACGCTCCTCGAGGTCGACGTCCCCAAGCGCGCCCAGTACCTGCGCGTGATCCACCTCGAGCTGAACCGCATCGCCTCCCACCTGATCTGGCTAGGCACGAGCGCGTTGGACCTCGGCGCGGTCTCGATCTTCCTGTACTGCCTGCGCGAGCGCGAACTGATCCTCGATCTGTTCGAGATGTCCTCCGGCCAGCGGATGCACACCCGCTACTTCCAGGTCGGCGGCGTGATCGAGGACATCCCCACCGGGTTCGACGCCAAGTTGCGCGAGTTCCTGAAGGTCATGCCCGAGCGCGCCGACCAGTACGGCGCGATCCTGAGCGCCAACGAGATCTTCCTGCAGCGACTGCGGGGGATCTGCCCACTGGACGCGGAGACGCTGCTGTCGCTGGGCGTGACGGGGCCCCTGCTGCGCGCGGCGGGCAACCCCTGGGATCTGCGCAAGGCCGATCCCTACTGCTCCTACGAGGACTTCGAGTTCAAGATCCCCGTGGGTACGGTGGGCGACAACTACGACCGCTTCGCCGTGCGCCTGGCGGAGATCTACGAGTCGGTGAAGATCATCACCCAGGCGCTCGACGGGCTGCCCGAGGGGCCGCACATCACGACCGACCGCAAGGTCGCGCTGCCTCCCCGCCACGAGCTCGCAACCTCGATGGAGGCGCTGATCCATCACTTCAAGCTCGTCACCGAGGGCTTCCGCGTGCCCCCCGGCGAGGCCTACTTCCCGATCGAGAGCCCGCGCGGCGAGCTCGGCTGCTTCGTGCGCTCCGACGGCTCCTCCAAGCCCGCGCGCGTGCACATGCGCGACCCGTCCTTCGTCAACCTGCAGGCCTTCTCGAGCATGGCCGAGGGCGCCTACATCGCCGACATGATCGCCACGCTCGCGATGCTCGACCCGATACTCGGGGGCATCGACCGATGAGCGCCTACGCCTCGGGCTGGGACCGGCCGGCCGATCTGCAGAAGGGTCCGGCGGGGATCCCCGACCCGCAGAGCACGGAGGTCCCGGCTGAGCTGCGGGCGGAGATCGAGGGCCACATGGCCAACTACCCCGACAGCCGCTCGGCCACGCTGCCGGCGCTCGAGGCGGCGCAGCGGCTGCATGGCTGGTGCTCGCCGGAGGCGCTCGAGCAGGTGGCCTGCGTGATGGGCGTGACGCCCGCCTACCTGGAGGCGGTGGCGACCTTCTACGACATGCTCGAGACCTCGCCCGTGGGCCGCCACTCGATCTACGTGTGCACGAACATCTCCTGCTCGCTGCGCGGCGCCGACGCCCTGTATGAGGCCGTGCGCGAGGCCGCCGCGGGCGAGCCCGAGGAGTTCAACGTGCGCGCCTTCGAGTGCCTCGGCGCGTGCGACCTCGCGCCGATGGCCTCGGTGGACGGCGTGTACGTCGGTCCGCTCGAGATCGAGGACGTGCCGCGGATGCTCGAGGACGCGCGCTCCGGGCGCCCGGTGCTGGCCGACAAGCAGCTGGCCACGCGGCTGGTCGCCGACCCGCAGGCGAACTCGCGCGAGTTCCCCCCCCACGGCCTGCAGGAGGCGTCGCGGGGATGAGCGAGAAGCTGCTGTTCGCCGACATCGACGAGCCCGGGCTGAACACGCTCGAGGTCTACGAACGCCGCGGCGGCTACGACTCGCTGCGCAAGGCCCTGGCGATGGATCCCCAGGACGTGCTCGGCGAGCTCGAATCCTCCGCGCTGCGCGGTCGCGGCGGTGCCGGCTTTCAGATGGGCAAGAAGGTCTCCTTCCTGCCCAAGGGCTCGATGGAGAAGTACCTCGTGTGCAACGCCGACGAGTCCGAGCCCGGGACCTTCAAGGACCGCGAGCTGATGCAGAAGAACCCGCACCTGCTGATCGAGGGGATGGTGATCGCCTCCTACGCGGCCGGCGCCGACCGCTCGTTCATCTACATCCGCGGCGAGTACGTGCTCCAGGCCGACGTGCTGGAGGCCGCGCTCGCGGAAGCCCGCGGGGCGGGCTACGTGGGCCAGGACATCCTCGGGTCCGGGCACTCCCTGTCGCTCGTCCTGCATCGCGGCGCGGGCGCATACATCTGCGGCGAGGAGACCGGCCTGCTGGACTCGCTGGAAGGCAAGCGCGGCAACCCCCGCCTGAAGCCGCCCTTCCCCGCGAACCAGGGCCTCTACCAGGGACCCACGCTGATCAACAACGTCGAGACGCTCTGCACCGTGCCGGTGATCATGCGGATCGGCGGAGCGCAGTACGCCGAGCTGGGCGTCGAGACCTCGACGGGGACCAAGCTCGTGAGCATCTCCGGGCAGGTCCAGCGGCCGGGGAACTACGAGATCACCCTCGGCACCTCCTCGCGGGAGATCATCTACGGGCTCGCCGGCGGCCCGCCCGAGGGAAGGGACGTGAAGTGCTGGTTCCCGGGAGGCTCCTCCTCGCCGGTGCTCACCGCGGCCGAGCTCGACGTCCCCTACGACTTCGACTCGCTGGCCAAGGCGGGCACGATGCTCGGGTCCGGGGCGATCATCGTCGTCGACGACTCGACGCCGATCCTCGACGTGGCGCTGAAGGTCGCGCGCTTCTACCGCCATGAGTCCTGCGGCAAGTGCACTCCCTGCCGCGAGGGGACCAACTGGACGGTGAAGATGCTCGAGCGGATCGAGCGCGGCGAGGCGACGCCTATGGACCTGGAGATCATGGCCTCCGTGCAGGAGCACATCATCGGCAACTGCCTGTGCGTGCTCGGCGACGCGATGGCGATGCCGATCGCCTCGATCATCGCCAAATTCAAAGACGAGCTCGAAGAGCACATGGAGAGCGCCCGCCTGCGGCCGCCGAGCGTCCTGGTGAGCGCCTGATGCCCAGGCCCCGCCAGAGCATCATCAGCTTCACGATCGACGGCCGCGAGGTGAGCGCCGTGGAGAACACGATGCTGGTCGACGCCGCCAAGCAAGGCGACGTGGAGATCCCGGTCTTCTGCTACGAGCCCAAGCTCGGCAAACCCGTCGGCGCGTGCCGCATGTGCCTGGTCGAGATAGAGGGCATCCCCAAGCTCCAGACGGGCTGCTCGACGCCCGTCAAGGACGGCATGGTCGTGCACACCCAGAGCGAGCGCGTGAAGGTCGCCCAGCAGGCGGTCGTCGAGTTCCTGCTGATCAACCATCCGCTGGACTGCCCGGTCTGCGACAAGGGCGGCGAGTGCCCGCGGCAGGACATCACCTTCGGCTGGGGCTCGGGCAGCTCGCGCTTCATCGAGCCCAAGCGCCACTTCGTCAAGCCCCTGGAGCTGTCTCCGACGATCGCGATCGATCGCGAGCGCTGCATCCTCTGCTACCGCTGCGTGCGCTTCTCCCAAGAGATCTCCGAGGACCATCAGCTGGTGCTCCTGGAGCGCGGCACGCACTCCTACGTCTCGACCTTCGACGGCCACCCCTACGTCGCGCCCTTCGCCGGCAACATCATCGAGCTGTGCCCCGTCGGGGCGCTCACCTCGCGCGCCTACCGCTTCCGCGCGCGCCCGTGGGACGTGGAGGACGCAGGTTCGGTCTGCACGCTCTGCCCCTCTCAGTGCAACGTCACGCTGACCGTGCGCGACGAGCAGGTGATGCGGGTGCTGTCCCGGGACAACGACGAGGTGGACGACGGCTGGCTGTGCGACCGCGGGCGCTTCGCCTACCCGGCGCCCGGCGCTCACACGGCAGAGCGGGAAGCCGCCGAGCGGGGCGCCGGCGAGCAGCGCGCGGGCCGCATCACCGAGCCCTTGCTCCGCGACGGCGGCGAGCTGCGGCCCGTCTCCTGGGAGCGCGCGCTCGCGGAAGCCGCCGCGGGCCTGCGCCGCGCGGGCGAGCGCCTCGGCGCGATCGTCGGCGGGCAGGCCACCAACGAGGAGGGTCTGCTGCTGGCGCGCCTCGTGCGCGAGGGCGCTGGCTCTCCGCACATCGACTCGCGCCAGGCGGGCACGCTGGCGCTCGAGCTGCACCGGGCACTGAGCGAGCCTCGCCTGCAGGCGAGGGTCAGCGATCTCGAGTTCGCCCACGCCGTGCTCCTCCTGGAGAGCGATCCGCTGAGCGATGCGCCGATCCTCGACCTGCGCCTTCGCAAGGGCGTTCGCCGTCACGGCATGAGGCTCGTGCGGGCCGGCCGCGAGGAGCTGCTGCGCTCCAGCGGCGAGCTCGCGGCGAGCCTGAGGGAGGCCGGCGAGGAGATCGTCGTGCTGTGGGCCGAGCGCCTGACGGCGGGGCCCGACGGAGAGCGGGCGGCGGGCGCGCTGCTCGAGCTCGCCGAGGCGCTGTCCCTGGCGGAGGTCGAGGGAGCCGGGCTGATCGAAGTACCCTCGGGCGCCAACGGCCGCGGCCTGCGCGAGGCCGGGGTGCTGCCGAACGCCGGCCCCGGGCTCTCGGAGCCCCTGGTGGACGGCCCCGCGCGCGATACCCGCGCGATCGCCGAGGGGCTCGCGGCGGGCGAGCTGGCGGCGCTCTACCTGCTGCAGTCAGACCCGCTGGCCCGGGCGGGAGATCGCGACCTGTGGGAGCGGGCCCTGGAGCGCGCCTCGACGGTCATCGCACATGCGGCCTTCCTCACCGAGGGCGTCCGCGCGCATGCCGACGTGGTGTTCCCGGCGCAGTCCTACGCCGAGAAGGAGGGGACCGTCACCCACCCCGACGGGCGCCTGCAGCGGCTGCGCCCGGCCGTCGCCAACGCGGGCTCCACGCGCGCCGAGTGGTCGGTGATCGTCGAGCTCGCCGCCCGTCTGGGACTCGACCTCGAGGTGCTCACAGCGGGGATGGCCTCGCGGCAGCTGTTCGACTCCGTGGCCTTCTACGCCGGGCTGACGCTCGAGGAGATCGGCGGCAAAGGCGTCCGCTGGCAGGAGCGCGAGGCCGCCGCGGCCCACCCCGGACGGGAGCAGCTCGTATGAGCGCGATACCCGCGCTGGTGGGCTACTACGAGCCCTGGTGGATCCAGGTCATCAAGGGCCTCGTGATCTTCGCCGTGGGCCTGCAGCTCGTGCCGGTCGTGCTGATCGCCGAGCGCAAGCTGCTGGGGCGCTTCCAGGGCCGCTACGGCCCCAACCGCGTTGGCCCCTACGGCGCGCTTCAGCCGCTCGCCGACATCCTCAAGCTGCTCACCAAGGAGCAGTTCCGCCCGACCACCTCGGCGGGCTTCCTGTTCGCGCTGGCGCCGCTGATCTCGATCCTCACGGCCGTCGCGGCGTTCGCGATCATCCCCTTCGGCGACGTCCAGGACATCTTCGGCACGAAGGTCGGCCTGTACGGGATCGACGTCTCGATCGGCCCCCTCTATCTGTTCGCCTTCGGCGCGATCGCCTTCTACGGGATCATGCTCGGCGGCTGGTCCTCGGGCTCGAAGTACTCGTTCCTCGGGGCGATGCGGGGCGCCGCCCAGCTGATCTCCTACGAGGTCTCCCAGGGGCTCGCGCTGCTCGGCGTGATCTTCACCGCCCAGACGCTCTCGCTCACCGGCATCGTCCACGCGCAGGCGGGCATGTGGTACGTCGTGCCCCAGTTCGTCGGCTTCCTGATCTTCCTCGTGGCCGGCTTCGCTGAGACCAACCGCGCGCCATTCGACCTGACCGAGGCCGACGCAGAGCTCGTCGGCGGCTACAACACCGAGTACGGCGGCGGGCGCTTCGCCTCCTACTACTTCGCCGAGTACCTCAACGTGCTCGTCGTCTCGGGGATCGTGACCACGGTGTTCCTCGGCGGCTGGCTGCTGCCCTTCGGCCTGCACCCGCCCGGCTGGGTCGATCCGATCATCGTGCTCTTCAAGATGTCCCTCGTCACCTTCCTGTTCATCTGGATTCGTGCGACGCTCCCGCGCCTGCGCTACGACCAGCTGATGAGCTTCGGCTGGAAGGTGCTGCTGCCGCTGGCCACCCTCAACGCGCTCGTCACGGCGATCCTCGTCGTGGCCACGAACTGATGCCCGACGAGCGATCGACGCCGCGCGAGCCCGCTTCCGAGACCCTCCCGCTCACGCGCTGGGATCCCGGCGAGGACGCGATCGAGGTCCAGCGGTCCCCCGCGCCCGGGCCGGCGCGCAGCGCCTGGCGGGCGTTTCGCGAGACCGCGCGCGGCATGAAGACGACCCTCGCGCGCATCGCCGAGGGGCCGGTGACGGTCCAGTACCCCGAGGAGAAGGTGCCCGTCTACCCGCGCTTCCGCGGGCGCCACAAGCTGCACCGCTTCGAGGACATGGGCGGGGTGGGATCCGATCCTGCACAGGCGGGTCTCGAGAAGTGCGTCGGCTGCTCGCTCTGCGCGGCCGCCTGCCCGGCCGACTGCATCCGCGTGGTCGCCGCCGAGAACACCCCTGAGAACCGTGTCTCGGCCGGCGAGCGCTACGCCGCGGTGTATGAGATCAACCTCTCCCGCTGCATCTTCTGCGGCTACTGCGAGATCGCCTGCCCGTTCGACGCGATCACCATGGGCCACGACTACGAGCTCTCGGCGTACGACCGCTCGGATCTGATCTTCACCAAGGAGATGCTGCTCGCCGAGCCGCTCGAGCGCACGCCCCTGAGGAGCGAGGGCGAGTGAGCTCGATCCTGTTCTTCATCGCCGCAGCCGGCGTGATCTCCGGCGCGGTCGGCGTCGTGGTACTGCGCGAGGCCTTCTACAGCGTGCTCGCGCTGGTCGTCCACCTGGTCTCCCTCGCCGTGCTCTTCCTGCTGCTGCGAGCGGAGTTCGTGGCCGCCGTGCAGGTGGTCGTCTACGCGGGCGCGGTGATGGTCCTCTACGTGTTCGTGGTGGCCTACGTGGGCGGCGAGAGCGACTCCCTCGGCGAGCGCCTGCGCGGCGTGGGCGGCGACGGATCCGTCGGCTCGGCCCTGCGCCTCGGCGGGGCGATCCTCGGCGCGGCGCTGGCGCTCGAGCTGCTCATCGCGCTGCTCGGCACAGGCCTCTCGGGGATCGGCGGGCACGGCGCGGGCTACGCAGTGGGGCGGCCCGAAGCGGAGACCTTCGGCACCCCGGCCTACATCGGCAAGCTGCTGCTGACGCGCTTCCTGCTGGCCTTCGAGATCGCCTCCTTCCTGCTGCTGATCGCCGCCGTCGGCGGCGTCGTGCTGGCGCGGCGGCGGGGCGGCCTGGACGAGCAGGACGAGCGGGACGCGCTGACGCCGCTTCACCTGCCGCGCCCGCAGGGCACCGGGACGATGGCCGAGGGAGTCGGGAGGCGGCCCTCGTGAGCATCGCCTGGTACCTGGCCGTCTCGGCGATCGTCTTCTCACTCGGGGCGATCGGCGTGATGACGCGCCGCAACCCCCTCGTCGTGCTGCTCTGCCTCGAGCTGATGCTGAACGGCGCGAACCTCGC
>Ga0066793_10000979_pt1 | contig 12356 bp, 8 predicted proteins | sample PersoiDNA2013189_FD_83876 | JGI IMG/M metagenome (GOLD analysis project Ga0066793, IMG submission 83876) | Permafrost soil microbial communities from the Arctic, to analyse light accelerated degradation of dissolved organic matter (DOM) -... | ecosystem: Environmental > Terrestrial > Soil >...
CCGGGCAGCCTTTGCTTGCCGGGGTCATGCTCTGCAGGGTTGAAGCGTGCCGCGTAGCGAGCAGTGCCAGCCGCCGTTGCCCGGCCTGAGATCGGCATCAGTGAGAGGCCTCGCCGGCCGGCGACTTCGCCGCGGTGGCCGCTTCTTTTTTGCGCCTGTCCTCCGCTTTGCGTGCAATGCGGTTAAATGCGCTGGTCAGGCCCATCGCTTTTTTGACTTCACGCAGCGTCTCAGCGGCCACCTCGCGCATGTGCAGCGTTCCAGCGTAGATGATCTCGTCGACCAGACCACTTTGAGACTGGTAATAGGCCATGCGCTCGCGCACCGGATCAAGGAACTGGTTCAGCACGACCGCCAACCGCTCCTTGACCTCCACATCGCCCACCTTACCCTGGCGATAGCGCTCTTTCAGATCGGCTACCTCGGCCTTGTCTGGGTCGAACATATCCAGGTACGCGAAGACCGGGTTGCCCTCGACCGTGCCCGGCACGTCTGCATGGATCCGGTTGGGGTCCGTATACATGCTGAACACCTTTTTGCGCACGACGGCCGCGGAATCGCTGAGGAAGATCGCGTTACCCAGCGACTTGCTCATCTTGGCTTGCCCGTCCGTACCCACCAGGGTGCCGCCCTCGACCAGGTCATCGGGGATAGGGAAGACTTCCCCGTAGAGGCCGTTGAAACGCCGGGCCAGCTCGCGTGTGATCTCCACATGCGCCTGGTTATCCTTGCCGACGGGCACCAGGTGGGCGCGTGGCAGCAGAATATCCGCCGCCTGCAGGACGGGATAGCCCAACAATCCAAAGGGGATCGTGTCTTCATCCATCAGCGCTGCGCGCGCCATGTCCTTGATGCTGGGCAAGCGCGCCAGGCGCGGCACAGTCACCAGGTTGCCCAAGAACAGGCTCAGCTCGTACACTTCGTGAATGGCCGACTGCAGGAAGATCGTGCACTTTCCGGGGTTGATGCCCACACTCAGATAGTCGAGCGCCAGGCCGCGCGCATTATCGGCGATTTCGGCGATGTGTTCCGGGCCCGGTTTGGTTGTGAGCATGTGCAGATCGGCGATGATGAAGAAGCACTCGTATTCATCTTGCAGGCGGACGCGGTTGCGCAGGCTGCCCACGTAATGCCCCAGGTGCAGCCGCCCCGTCGGGCGGTCGCCGGTCAGGATGCGTTTTCTGTCGGTCATATCAGTTCTCCATCATTAAAACAAATACCTCGCCCCAAGCATAACGCCAGGGACGAGGCTCTGATCCTCGCGGTACCACCCTGATTGGGCCGGCGCGACCGGTCCCCCCTCTGCCGGTATGGTGCGGGCCAATCTACGCCTACCATGCCGTGCGCTCTGATAACGGTAGCGATGCCGGCAGAGCATACTCGGCGATTGCCTTTCTGTCTGCAACTCCCCGGTCCATTCGCTGGCGCCGTAGATGCCCCTTTCTCACCGCTGGAGGCTCTCTGTGATCGCGTATCGCCGGTTACTAGTCCGGTTCACAGTTATTCATACCTCAGTTGTCGCTGCAGGCTAGCGGGCATTGCTCCCTGCCGCTTCGCCAGTATGCCACATGCGTTCTGCCCTGTCAACCTTTAAAGAGAAAATTGACATTTGACAACGAGTGATTAAAATTAAGAGTATGTGAACCTCGCCGGCCCGACAGGCTCAGCCCATTGTTGTTCCTCGCTCGTCTGGACTTGCTATTGTTTATCGATTGTTACGTAAATCAGAGTGATCAGGCGCCCTGGTTTTGGGTGTTTGCTAACTTACATAATCTTCATCAAGGGTTATTCTTGCGTCGAGAGTGACGCGCGTTGGTGTAAGGGCCTCAAGGAAGAAATCGGACCCGCAAAGGGCAAGGAGACACACACATGTTGCAGTCCAACCAGACCCCGGCGGCCACCGGCGAGTGGGAGTGCATGGAGTGTAACCACATTTTGGAGGGCACGGCGCTACAGCGGCCCGCCAGATGTCCGGAGTGCAACGCCGGCCCTGAGGCCTTCGAATTCTTCTCTTACGAGGATGAGGAATGGGAAGGCGACGTTGAGGAAGAAGAAGACCAAGACGACGAGGATCTCGAGGACGGAGTAGACGACTTCGAGGACTTTGACGACGAAGACGACGAGGCTGAGGAGGCCGACGACAACGAACTCGACGACGACCGCTAACGGGGCTCGGCCGGCCATAGACGGGGCGGGAACCCGTACAAGAGAAGGGCCGAAGCCGAGGACGAAACTTATTGCGCTCTTGTACGTAATTAAGCTGATTGGTTTGAACTGAATCTCTAACACCCCCGCTTTCTGAATCCAGGGTTGCGGGGGTGTCGTTTGTTCGCTAAATCCAGACCTATGAGGAGCAATGAAGATGGGTACTTCGTCCGATGTAGAGGTATGTAGCGAGAAACCTCCCCAATGGGGCAATTCGTCAGAGAGTTCCGAGACCACTCTGAGCGATGAACCTCCCCAACGGAGAATGTCCTGCCGCGCCCCGCGGTGGGCCGAGGTCCCGGACAGCCAGTGGAGTGACTGGCGCTGGCAACTTAGCCACCGCTTGAACACAGCTGAAGAGCTGAGCCAGATTATCAACCTGACCCCTGAGGAAGCCGAAGGCTGCCGCCGCCATCATTTCCGGGTGGAGGTTACCCCGTACTTTGCCTCGCTGATCGACCCCGACGATCCGAACTGTCCGATCCGTCGCCAGGTGATCCCGACCAGCAAAGAGCTGACGGCCTTCGACGGTATGTACGTAGACTCACTGAATGAAGATGCGCATAGCCCCGTGCCTGGCCTGGTCCATCGCTATCCCGACCGGGTACTCATGCTGGTTACGACCCAGTGCGCCAGTTATTGCCGCTACTGCACGCGCAGCCGGATTGTAGGTGACCCGGGCGCGCAGTTCAGCCGCAGCGACTACGATGCGCAGATCGACTACATTACCCGCACGCCGCAGATACGTGATGTCCTGCTGAGTGGCGGCGATCCGTTGATCCTGCCGCAACGTATTCTCGAGGACCTGCTGCGCCGCCTGCGAGCCATCGAGCATGTCGAGGTAATCCGCATCGGCAGCCGCGTGCCTACGTTCATGCCGCAACGCATCACGCCTGACCTGGTGGCGATGCTGCGCCAATTCCATCCATTGTGGATGAACATTCACTTCAACCACGCGAAAGAGATCACACCCGAGGTCTCTGAAGCCCTGGCTCGCCTGGCCGACGCCGGCATTCCGCTGGGCGCGCAGACGGTGCTCCTCGCCGGGGTCAACGACTCGGTGGAAGTGATGAAGGAACTGGTGCATAAGCTGGTGCGCAACCGGGTGCGTCCGTACTACATCTACCAGTGCGACCTGGTGGAGGGCGCCGGCCACTTCCGCACGACCGTCAGCAAGGGGATCGAGATTATCGAGGGTCTGCGCGGCCACACGAGCGGCTATGCCATTCCTACTTTCGTCGTCGATGCCCCAGGTGGAGGCGGTAAGATTCCGGTGGGGCCGCAATATGTCATCAGCCAGGCGCCAGGCAAGGTCGTACTGCGCAACTTTGAGGGTTTCATTACGACTTACAATGAGCCCAACGATTACACCGGCCATACTACTGCCCGGCCCGAGCGAGCGCTGCCGAACTTCGAGCGGGGCCAGGAGGGTGTGGCAGGTCTGCTGGAGGGTGTGGCCGACAACATCAAGCCTGAAGGCTTCGATCGCGTGCACCAACGCCTGGGGGATATCACCTGGGAGACGTACAGCCCGGGCCCATCCAGCATCGAGGTTTCAACGTTGGGCGATGGCAGCGCTGATGTCAGCCTGCCCGCCAAGGATAACGGCCAGGCGACGGCTTTCAGGAACGACAACGGTCATCACTCCACGCCGCTAAATGGGAACAATGCGGCTCCTCACAGAGGCATCGGGCATATCTCGCCGTCCGAGAACGGTAGCGGGCACAAGGGAGACGAATGATGGGGTTGAACGTTGCCGTCCTGGCCAATCTGAAGAAGAACGCGCCTCGCTTCGGGGGCATGCCGGCCGACCAGTGGGATGACCTGGATTCGGACGTGACGATCAACTCGATCGTCGCGGCTCTGGAGACCTGTGGTCACGAGGCTACTTTTCTGGAGGGCAACCTCTCGTTGGTCGAGACCCTACCCAGGCTGAAGCCGGACATCTGCTTCAACATCTGCGAGGGTCACTGGGGAGACAGCCGGGAGTCACACATCCCGGCGCTCCTCGAGATGCTGCGCATTCCCTACACGGGGGCGCGGGTGCTGGCGCTGGCTCTGACACTGGACAAGCCGATGACGAAGCGGGTCCTCCACTTCCACGGCTTGCCGACACCCGCGTTCCAGGTCTTCGAGCGACCTAACGAGCCCCTGGATGCCGATCTGTGTTTCCCGCTGTTCGTCAAGCCGAGCCGGGAAGGCACGGGGATGGGGGTGACCGCTGATTCGATCGTGCAGAACGAGCGCGAGCTGCGAGAGCGGCTGGCCGGGTACCTGGACAGGTACGACCAGCCCATCCTGGTCGAGCGCTACGTGCGCGGGCGCGAGGTCACGGTGGGGGCGATTGGCAACCTGAACGAGCCGGTTGCCTGGCGAGTGCCGGCCGACGAACGGGCGGTGCGTGTACTGCACGGCTTGCGCTTCCTGCCGCCCCTGGAAGTCGACTTTAACGCCTATCCGGCCAGCGAGAACGGAGTCTACACCAACCGAATGAAGACCGAGTGGGCGCATGACTTCCATTGCCTCTGCCCGGCCCCGCTGGAGCCGGCCCTGGTGGAACAACTCGACTGGCTCATGGCCGCGGTGTTCCGGGTGACCGGTTGCCTCGACGTGGCCCGGGTGGACTTCCGGCTGGATGCGGACGACGGCAACAAGCCGTACATCCTGGAAGTCAATCCGCTGCCCGGCCTTTACCCGGGACTGAGTGACCTCGTGCTGGAAGCAGAGGGCGACGGGATGAGGTACGAAGAGTTGATCAACGGTATCTTGGCTGTGGCTTGCGCACGCTACGGGTTGAACCCGGGCTGAGCGGCGCAGGGCGCGGCTAGATCCTTGGGACTTCCGAAGCCCGGCTTCGGAAGTCCTTTTTGCGCGTTCTCTTGTGCGTCGCGGCTAATTTGCACGCGCAAAGAAGTTGTGGCATTCTCCGGCTCAATGATGTCCTGCACGGGTGAGCCCAATCTCGGTGCCGGCAACATGTCATGGGGGGAGAACGCTATGAGTGTTAAGGTGTTCTGCAAGCTTGCCGACTGTGTCAACTGGGACAACGGCCTGTGCAGCTCAGAGGAAATACGCATCGACCGAGAGGGCTACTGCGCAACGTACGAGGAGATCCCCGACGAGGCCTCCGACGAGATGGATGTGCCGGGCCGCGTCGAAGACTTGAGTTGGGAAGATGAGGAAGAGGAAGAGCTCGAGATCGACGAATTGGGTCAGGGCGACTGGAAGGATATGGGCGAGGAAGAGGAAGAAGAGGAAGAGGCGGAGGAGCTCGACGAAGACCCCTGGGCTCGCTGACGCTGCCCCGATGCTTCGGGCACTGCCGGCCTCGCTCGATGACTGCCTGCAACCGCGCTAACGCATCGGCAGGCTTCTTTCACCGCTGGGTAGACATCTACTGGGTAGACATCTACTGGGTAGACACCTACCCGGCAATCCACTAAGTCAGCCAACAAGGACAGGGTTGCGGCCCTGTCCTTGTTATCCCTGTCCGTAACCCCGGCGGAGGTTGTCGCGTTGGGGTTTGCCAATGTCAGGCTGCGAGTGCACAAATCAGGTGGTAGCTTTGCCAAATGTGCTCGTTAGTCCTATAATCGGGTGTTGTATCACAAAGCTGGTGCATTATATACAGGAGGATCTATTAGCATGGCCAAAAAGTGGGTTTACCTCTTTGGTGAGTTAGACCAGGCACAAAAGTACGTCGGCGGAGACTGGCAGAATGCTCTGGGGTTGCTCGGCGGCAAAGGTGCAAACCTGGCCGAGATGACCCGCATCGGTCTGCCGGTGCCGCCCGGCTTAACGGTCACGAGTGAAGCCTGCAACGCCTACCTGGCGAACGGCAACAAGTTTCCAGAAGGGATGTGGGACCAGGAACTGGAAGCGCTGCATACGATTGAAGGGCTCGCTGGCAAGAAGTTTGGCGATTCCGCGAACCCCCTTTTGGTCTCGTGCCGTTCTGGCGCCAAGTTCTCCATGCCGGGTATGATGGACACGGTGTTGAATATCGGCCTGACCGACGCGACGGTCGAGGGACTCGCCAAGCTGACCGAGAACCCGCGCTTCGCCTGGGACGCCTACCGCCGCCTGATCCAGGGCTTCGGCGCCGTTGTGCTGGACATTCCGGATGAGGCGTTTGAGGAAGCGCTCGACGCTGCTAAGAAGCAGGCAGGCGCCAAGGAAGATGTGGACCTGACCGCCGGGCAACTCAAGGCACTGGCAGGTGAGTACCGGAAGATTGTGCAGAAACACAAAGGCTTCGACTTCCCCCAGAACCCGCTGGAACAGCTAAGCCTTGCTACCGAGGCCGTGTTCCGCAGCTGGAACGGCAGAAAGGCCGTGTCTTACCGGCGCCACGAAGAGATCCCTGACAACCTGGGCACTGCTGTCAACATCGTGACCATGGTTTTCGGCAATATGGGCAGCACCTCCGGCACCGGTGTGGCCTTCACCCGCAACCCGAGCACGGGGGAGAAGGGCGTCTGGGGCGAGTATCTGATCAACGCCCAGGGCGAGGATGTCGTCGCCGGCATCCGTACCCCGAAGAAAGTCGCGACGATGGCGGACGAGCTGCCCGAGGCTTACAAGCAGTTCCTGGAAATCTGTGCCATCCTCGAGAAGCACTACAAGAACATGCAGGATATCGAGTTCACTATCGAACGCGGTCGCCTCTGGATGTTGCAGACCCGCAACGGTAAACGCACCTCGGCGGCCGAGATCAAAATCGCCGTTGATATGGTGGGTGAAAATCTGATCGACCGTAAGACTGCCCTCACGCGCGTCACGCCGGCCCAGGTTAACACGCTTCTGCACCCGCAGTTTGATGCCAATGCCAAGAAAGCGGCCCAGGCCGCCGGTAAGTTCCTGGCCAAGGGCGTGAACGCCTCTCCCGGCGCAGCCGTCGGCCAGGTCTACTTCGACGCCGACCTGTGCGAGGCGAAAGCCAAGGAAGGTCAGGCTGTGATCATGGTCCGGCCTTTCACCAAGCCTGACGACGTGCACGGCATGATCGCGGCCAAAGGTATCTTGACCAGCGAGGGCGGCGCCACCAGCCATGCCGCCGTAGTTGCCCGCCAGTTCGGCAAGCCCTGCGTCGTCGGCGCCAGCAGCATGCGCATCGACTTCGACGCGCGCAAGCTGACCAGCAATGGCGTGGTGGTTAAAGAAGGCGAATGGATCAGCGTGGACGGCGCGACCGGCGAAGCGTTCGTCGGCCAGATCCCGACCGTCGCGGCCAAGTTCGAGGAACAGAAGGATCTGGTCACCCTGCTCCAGTGGGCCGATGGGGTCGCCGCCGAGCCGGGCGCCCGCAGCGGGCCGGCAGGCTATCCGAGCCGTGGCCTGATGGTATGGGCCAACGCTGACTATCCCTCGGACGCCCGCCGGGCACGCAACTTCGGCGCCCAGGGCATCGGCCTGTGCCGCACCGAGCACATGTTCTTCGAGCAGTCCCGTTTGCCGATCGTGCAGCGCATGATCCTGGCCAAGACCAGCGAAGAGCGCACTGAGGCCCTGAACGAGCTGCTTCCCTTCCAGCGCAGTGACTTTGATGGGCTGTTCGAGGCCATGACCGGCCTGCCGGTCATCATTCGACTGATCGACCCGCCCTTGCATGAGTTCCTTCCTGACGAAGAGGCCTTGCAGGAGGAAGTCACCACCATGAAGGTCCTGGGCAAGACCGAGGGCCTGGCCGAGAAGGAAACCGTGCTGGCAGCCGTCAAGGGCCTGCACGAGTCCAATCCGATGATGGGGCTGCGCGGCATCCGCCTGAGCATCGTCATGCCCGAGATCGTGCAGATGCAGGTGCGCGCCCTCTTCGAGGCAGCCTGTGACGTGGCTGCGCGTGGCTTCGATCCGCATCCTGAGGTCATGATCCCGCTGACCGGCACCGTCAAAGAGCTGGAGTACATCCAGCCCAAGTTGGAGGTGATCGCCAAGCAGGTCATGCAGGAGAAGGGCCGGCAGCTCGACTACAAGTTCGGCACCATGATCGAAATTCCGCGCGCCGCGGTGACCGCGGGCGAGATCGCCAGGCTGGCGGTATTCTTCAGCTTTGGCACCAACGACCTGACCCAGATGACCTACGGCTACAGCCGTGACGACGCCGAGCGCAACTTCCTGCTCAAGTATGTTGAAGAAGGCATTCTGCCCTTCAACCCGTTCCAGACCATCGACCGCGACGGTGTGGGCCGGCTGATGGACATCTGCATCCAGGAAGGTCGCAAGAGTCGCCCGGGTCTCGAAGTGGGCATCTGTGGTGAGCACGGTGGTGATCCCAACTCCATCGAGTGGTGTCACCTGATCGGCAACAACTACGTAAGCTGCTCGCCGTTCCGCGTGCCGGTGGCCCGCCTCGCCGCGGCCCAGGCCGCGATCAAACACGCGCCGAAGAAGTAATCCGGCGCACCGGCCTTCGCTCTAGCTCAAGAGACCGGGTTTCTGGCCATAGCAGCCCGAAACCCGGTTGCTTTTCGCTGGTGTGCCCCAAATAGTCTCTTTTGACACGTTGCCTGCGCTCTTGTATAATTCTGTAGCCGAGATGGGTAAAAATCCTAGCGTCATCACTATTCAGTTGCGGCCTGGCGGCCTATGAGCGTAACCGACGAGATCAAAGAGCGCCTCGATATTGTCGAGGTCATCTCCAATTACGTCCCGCTCAAGAAGGCGGGGCGCAATTATAAAGGGCTCTGCCCGTTTCATGGCGAGAAGACGCCCTCGTTTGTGGTGTTCCCCGATAGCCAGGGTTGGCATTGTTTCGGGGCCTGCGGCACCGGGGGTGACATTTTCTCGTTTGTGATGAAGCGGGAAAACCTCGATTTCGGCGAGGCATTGAAGCTTCTCGCGGCCAAGGCCGGCGTCGAACTACAGCCACGTGAAGGACCGGCGCCCGCTGCGGAGCAGCATCTGGAGCGGCTGAGGGAAATTGTTGCCGACGCCGCCGTTTACTTCCAACACCTCCTAGTCAACGCCGGTGAAGCCGCGATCGCTCGGGAATACCTCGAGCGGCGTGGTCTGGTCCCCGCCACCTGGGAAAGCTGGCAGCTTGGTTACTCGCTGGATTCCTGGGATGCCCTCAAAGATCAGCTTTTGCGCAAGGGTTATACGCTAGAGGACATCGAGGAAGCAGGGTTGGTCATTTGGCGGGATGAGGAAGGGGCGCCGGCATCGGCCGACTGCGGCCCGGACCGCAAGCGAGGGGCCTACGATCGTTTTCGCGGCCGGCTGATGATCCCCATCCGGGACGGGCAGGGACGAACTGCCGGGTTCGGCGCCAGGGTGTTGCGTGAGGACCCGGCCCGGCCGCAGCCAAAGTACATCAACTCGCCCGAAACCCCCCTGTTTGACAAAGGCAGCGTGGTGTTTGGGCTCGACATGGCCCGCAAGGCTATCCGTGACGCCGACCTGGCAGTGTTCGTGGAAGGCTACATGGATGTCTTGATGTCGCACCAGGTGGGTGTGCGCAACGTGGTTGCCGGGATGGGCACGGCGTTGACCGAAGCCCAACTACGCCTGATCAAGCGCTACAGCAACAACATCACGCTGGCGCTCGATCCGGATGCTGCTGGCGACCATGCAACGCTGCGTGGGTTGGAAACGGCTCGCCAGGCCCTACAACGGGAATGGATGCCGGTGATCGATCCGCGCGGGCTTGTCCGTCAGGAAAGCCGGCTAAAGGCGCAGTTGCGCATTGCCGCCCTGCCCGACGGGCTCGATCCCGACGAGCTGGCTTACAAAGACCCACAGGGTTGGCAACAGGTGATCGCCAGGGCCCGCCCGATCGTGGACTACTACCTGGTAGTGGTGGGCCGGGAAGAGGATCTGAGCACAGCGCGTGGCAAGGCTAACGCCGTCGATCGCATGGCGCCGTTAATTGAGGAGATCGCCAACCCGGTCGAACGCCAACACTATATCCAGACCCTGGCGCGCTTGATCCAGACCGACGAACGGTTGGTCGCCGACCAGTTGAGCGCAGCCATGCGCCGGGCCGAGCGGGAGGGCCGGCGGGAAAGGGGCGCCTCTAGCGCCCCGCTGCTGCGGCCTCCCCAGAACGGATCCGCAGCGGGGCAAACGCCCGGCATGGCAGCCGGTCGTGGGGCGGTCTCGCCCCCAGTGGTGAAATATGGCGCCGAAGAGCTGATCCTGGGCTACCTCCTCTGGCGCCCTGATCTGCTATCGCGGCTGGATGGGCAGTTGATAGAGGGAAGCGCGGCGCCGTTGAATGCCGAGGACTTTAGCAGCGGGGAGAATCGGGCCATTTTCGGCGTTCTGCAGGCTGTCCTGATGGCCCGGCCTGGCGGCGAGCCGGCGGTGCCTGCGCCGGAGGATGGATTCCTGGATGCGCTGCTCGATCGCTTGCCCGAAGAGCTGCACGAGCGCAGCCTGGCCCTGTTGCAGCGAGCGCAGCAGGGCCTGCCGCTGACCGACGAGAAGTTGGCCAAAGACGTCGGGGACGTGTTGCTGCGGCTGCGAGAGCAGAATCTGCGCCGCGATATCAATCAGCTTCGCTTTCTGATTATAGAGAGCGAAGAAGCAGGCGTGGTGGAGCAATTGCGTGCTTATCACGATTTGGTGGTATCGTACACTGCTCAGAAGCGCCACATCCAGAAACTACTGAATTCTCGCACGATGACGGGCGCGTTGGCCCAGTCATCCAATCAGATGAGCTGAGGATAGCATTTATGACTGCTGATCGGCGTCGCCGGAATGCCCGGCCGCAAACTGATTGGCGTGAAGAGGGCGGGGAATCGCCCGAAGAGCGCGACTCTGAAGTTCTCGAATACGAGGGCATAGAACGCGAGCTGGAACGCGAGCTGGAACCGCGCGCGACACGCGGGGCTGGAACTAACGAGCTGGCGGAAGAAGAGGACTTCGACGAGGAGGACCTGGTCGAAGTTCGCATTGCCGTGGGCCCGGATGGTCTGGCCGAAGCGGTGACCTTCCCGGTGAGAGAGGACGACGACACGCCGCTGATTGAGCGCGATGAGAAGCTCGAGCAAGAGGTCGAATGGGAAGCCAAGCAGCCGTTGGAGAAGGTGATTGACGAGTGGGACGACCCTGCGGCTACCAGCGACCCGGTGCGGATGTACCTGCACGAGATCGGCCGCACCGCTCTGCTCTCGAGCGAGGAAGAGGTCACCCTGGCCAACGCGATCCGTGAGGGCAAAGAGAGCGCGCAGAAACTGCGTTCAGAGGATCTCGATCCGGATACACGCGACCAACTGGCACTGGTGCGCCAACGCGGGTTGAGCGCGGAGCAGCGCCTGGCACAGGCCAACTTGCGATTGGTCGTCAGCGTCGCCAAACGTTACGTCGGGCGCGGTATGTCGTTCCTGGACCTTATCCAGGAGGGTAATATCGGCTTGCTGCGCGCAGTCGAGAAGTTCGACCCTACCCTGGGGTTCAAGTTCAGCACATACGCCACCTGGTGGATCCGTCAGGCGATCAGCCGGGCCATCGCCGACCAGGCGCGCACCATCCGCATCCCCGTGCACATGGTTGAGAGCATCAACCGGCAGATCCGCGCTCAGCGCCGTCTGATGCAGGAACTAGGGCGCGACCCGACGGCTGAGGAAGTGGCCCTGGAGATGGACTTCTTGAGCCCAGAGGACCGGCGCTCGATTGAGGAGGGCCTGGCGGCCGGCGTGCCGCTGGACGCCGCTCTCAACCGCCGCCTGGGATTGGCTGCGGCTAAGGTGCGGCGCATCATGCGTATCGCGCAGGAGCCGATGTCGCTCGAAACTCCCGTCGGCACCGAGGATAACAGCTCGTTGGGCGATTTCATCGAGGACGACAGTCTGCCCGGTCCGGCCGACCAGGCCAGCCGTCACTTGCTGAAGGAGCAGATGAACGAGATCCTGAGCGGCCTGAGCGAGCGCGAGCGCAAGGTGCTTGAGATGCGTTTCGGGCTGAAGGATGGCACCGCCCGCACACTGGAAGAGGTCGGTCAGGAATTCGGCGTCACGCGCGAGCGCATCCGCCAGATTGAAGCCAAGGCGCTACGCAAACTGCGCCACCCCATCCGCAGCCGCAAGCTGCGGGATTACCTGGGGTGATTTGACGAATTCGCCCATCCGGCTATAATAGCTTGGCGCTGTTTTGAACATTCCTCGGTAGCTCAATTGGCAGAGCAAGCGGCTGTTAACCGCAAGGTTGTA
>Ga0066793_10000981_pt1 | contig 12351 bp, 10 predicted proteins | sample PersoiDNA2013189_FD_83876 | JGI IMG/M metagenome (GOLD analysis project Ga0066793, IMG submission 83876) | Permafrost soil microbial communities from the Arctic, to analyse light accelerated degradation of dissolved organic matter (DOM) -... | ecosystem: Environmental > Terrestrial > Soil >...
CGTCTGGAGAGTCTGTTTCCTGCCGCCTATGACAGCTATATGCAGCTCGCCGTTGTCGCCCGCACGCACCTGCGCCAGCACGGCATCTCCTACACGCAGCGCGACGCTTTCTTCGGCGAGTACTATCACTCGGAGATCCTGAATCTTCTCGCGGAGGATAACGCGCAGCAGGCCCTGGCGCTCACCACCGACCTGCTACGGCGCTACGGCGTCGCGATCTCGACCGAGGCAATTCTAGATGACCTGGCCGCCGTCTCATAATCATATCAGTAGGGATGGGGCTGGCCCCCATCCGGCTCAGGGAGCGCGATCAGGCTTGGGAGCCACGTTGTGGGGAACCGGATGGGGGCCAGCCCCATCCCTACTAGAGAGGCAACATTATGGATACCTGGACACGCGGAGAATGGGTAAACGCCGAACATCGTTCCGCAGGAAAAGTCTACCTCGTCGGTGGGGGACCGGGCGATCCGGACCTGATTACCGTCAAGGGACTACGCTGCCTGCGCGCGGCTGATGTCGTGCTCTACGATCGCCTGATTAGCGAAGAGCTGCTGGACGAGATGCGCCCAGGAGCGACGCGCGTCTTTGTAGGCAAGGGACCGGCACGCCACGCGCTAGAACAGGCAATGATCAACGAACTCCTGATCGCCTACGCTCGCCAGGACTGCACGGTCGTTCGCTTGAAGGGTGGCGATCCGTTTATCTTCGGGCGCGGCGGCGAAGAGGCAGAGGCGCTGGCACGCGCGGGCATCCCTTTCGAGATCGTGCCGGGCATCAGCGCGGCTATTGCCGCCCCGGCCTACGCGGGCATCCCCGTCACGCATCGCAATCGCGCTTCGGCGGTGACGATCGTAACCGGACAGGAGGGCCACAAGCCGGACGCGCAACGCATCGACTGGCAGGCGCTGGCAAAGCTCGGCGGAACCCTGGTCGTGCTGATGGGCGTCAAGACACTGCCCAACTTCACCAGGCAGCTCATAGATGGCGGCCTCGATGCCACGCTGCCCGCCGCCGTCATTCAGGAAGGAACAACCGGGCAGCAACGCGTCGTCACAGGCACGCTGGCGAACATCGCGCAACGCGCCCAGGAGGCCGGTCTCAGCTCGCCAGCGACCACAGTCATCGGCAGCGTCGTCGACCTCCACGAGACGCTCGATTGGTACGCAGGCGCGGGCCAGAGGCAAGATGTCCCCACCCACACGCTGGCTTATCTGTAAATTGTAGAGGCCTGCCTTGCCCAGGCCCTTACGCATGCTAGAAATGCATGCGCTCAGCCCAGAATGACATTCACATAACTATGTGTCTCGGCGGGCACGCATTGCAGCCACGCGCCGCCGCAGCCTCTGAGCGCGCTATTCACCGTCCCTGGCCCGGCGTTATAGGCGGCGAGGGCCAGCGCGTAACTGCCGTACTGACGCACGTAGGTCGCCATAAGGCGCGCAGCCCCCTGTAAAGCCTGCGTGGGATTGTAGGGATTGATGCCGAGGGACGCCGCCGTCGCGGGCATAAATTGAGCGATACCAATGGCACCGGCGTAGGAAGTAACATTCGGCCTGAAGCCACTCTCCTGATTGATTTGCCGCACGAAGATATCTGGAGAGATCCCTGCATTCAGCGCGGCCTGTTGGGCTACCGCGATATAGACGCTCTGAAAGCCGACACTTATACCACTGCTTGCTGATCCGTAGGTCATTCTCGCTGTATGACCTGGAATGCAGACATGCTGACCGGCAAAAATAAGATTTGGATTGCCGATGCCATTATAGGAGGCCAGGCCCGCGACCGTCGTGTGGAAGCGCGTCGCGATTCCTCCAAGTGTATCACCCCAGGCAATCGAGTAGGTGCGGTCAGTTGCTTTACAGGATACAGAGGCAAAAGCTCGCTGGAGCAGCGTTCCACCGATGGCTCCGCTGGCCAGAACGAAGAGCACACTCAATACAATGGCATGACGCATTACGGGTCGCAGGAAACGGGGCAGGCGCGGGGATGACAGCGTTACAGCGCCAGGGAAGTAGCGAGAGATAACCATACATCGATCTCCTTTCGCAAGAGAACGTCTCAATACGGATTGGCACGGTGGTTGTAGCACGTCTAGTGATACATCTACTAGAAATACCGGAGCTTTGCGCGCTATCAGGGGATCGCGGGACTTTTGTCTTATGGATGGGTTCTATAATCCACGAACGGGCTGTATAACTGACTGCTCACAACATTGTGATCTGGCGATCACGAAAGCCATACAATTGTAGCTCAAGCGTTTGTTGGAACGGAAATAAAAGCTACCAACCGTCTCCACAGGCACTTTGAAGCATAACACATTAACTTATAGTTCTACTTGATACTCACTTGACAAAAAGGCTTACAGTAACGTATGCTCACAATAGACCTGAGAAGCTTTAAGCGACCTTGCAAGGCTGCTAGCAGTATCTTCGAAGAGGAGGATAGCTGAGCATACAGAGGATCTCTGGCTGCTCACCAGAATAGATATTTCTCGCTACCTCACGTCGCCAGATAGTGCTGGCGCAACAAAACACATCCATAACGTCCGCTCGCTGTAGAACGTTTTCTTGAAGCCATTCACGCGATGCAGTGAATGGCGATCCTACCTACCCCACACAGGCACGGAGCCTGTGTAAGTTGATACTTAAGGACTAAACAACGTTTCGTTTGTACCTGAAATGTACGAGCAAAGTACATGTATCACACGATTTGTAATGAAAGGTGGGAATTATTCATGGCCCAATATGCAGCAGAAACCGAAAGCCGCGCAGCAGCAGCGGCACCTGTTATCGCAAACCCCGGTCCCCTTGGCCTGAGCGCCTTCGCCCTTACAACCTTTGTCCTCAGTAGCGTTAACGCGGGCTGGTTTCCTGGCGCGACCAGCGTTGTCATTGGCCTCGCACTCTTCTATGGCGGTATCGCTCAACTCTGCGCAGGCATGTGGGAGTTCAAGACCGGCAATACCTTCGGTGCTACAGCCTTCTCTTCCTATGGCGCATTCTGGCTTGCCATAGGCTTTACCCTCCTCCCAGGCAGCGGCATCGCGGCTGAGCTCGTCAAAGCTGGAGTTCTCCCGCAGGCTCTGGGTCTCTTTCTCCTGGGCTGGACGATATTCACCGCAATCATGTTCATCGGTACATTGAGAAGTAATGTCGCCCTTATCGCAGTGTTCGCGGTCCTTACCCTGACCTTCCTCTGCCTGGCTATCGGAAACCTGACGGGATCGAGCACATTCGTAACGCTCGGTGGCTGGCTCGGCGTCATCACTGCAATCCTGGCCTGGTACACCGCCCTGGCCGGACTGCTCAGCTCCAGCAAGTCTGCCTTCTCCCTGCCGGTCGGCCCGATCGCCTGACCTGCACGCTGACTTGTGCTCCACGTGAAGATTGCTGCAAAAACGCATCTTTCACGTGGAGCGGTTACATATGTTGTCTCGCATAGGTTCCAGGTGATATATTTGGTCATGGTCGGATACACAAAGAGCCAATTAGCTAGAAACAACGTCGTTGTAGTAAACAGTACCTGATAGCGGGTTAGACAAAGAGGATAGCAGACTATGAGCAGCCTTGGCTTTGAAAACACCGATACTTTTTTATCAGAGAACCGCGTTTTCGCACCCTCTGCCGATGTAGTAGCAAATGCGAACATCACCGCCTACATGAAGTCGAAGGGCTTTGACGACTACGAGGCGTTTTTTCAATGGTCCCTGGACAACCGCTTCGAGTTTTGGGAGGATATGGCGAAGGAACTGCACTGGTTCGCGCCCTGGAACAAGACGTTCGAATGGACCGAGAAGCCGTTCTTCAAGTGGTTCACCGACGGCAAATTCAACATTTCCTACAACTGCCTCGATCGGTACATGGACACGCCCACGCGCGATAAGGTGGCCTTCTATTGGGAGGGCGACGATGGTTCGACGCGCACATTGACGTACCATGATCTGTATGTGCTGACCAATCGCATGGCCAAAGCCCTGCAAAATCTGGGCGTGCAGAAGGGCGATCGCGTGGCGATCTATATGCCCGCCATCCCAGAGCAGGTCGCAGCGCTGCTGGCCGTGGTGCGCCTGGGCGCGATCCACACTGTTGTCTTCGGTGGTTTCGCCGCCAGTGCTTTGCGCGATCGCATTATTGACTCGAGCGTCAAAGTGCTGATTACTGCCGATGGCAACCATCGCGGCGGCAAGTTGATCGAACTCAAGAAGATCGCCGACGAGGCCATTGAAGAGACACCGACGATCGAGAAGGTCCTGGTCGTACGGCGTCTGGGCACCGATGTCGCGATGAAAGAGGGACGCGATTTTTACCTTGACGAATTGCTCAAGGATATCCCCGAAGATACCGTCGTGCCATGCGAGCCGATGGATAGCGAGGATATCCTCTACATCCTCTATACCAGCGGTAGCACAGGCAAGCCCAAGGGCGTCGTGCATGTCCAGGGCGGTCATGCCGTGGGCGTCTACGCCACCATGAAGTTGGTCTTCGACATCAAGGATAACGATATCTTCTGGTGCACCGCCGATATCGGCTGGGTAACGGGCCATAGCTATATCGTGTACGGTCCCTTGATGAATGGCGCGACCAACGTCCTCTTTGAAAGCATCCCGACCTATCCGCAGCCCGATCGCTTTTGGAGCGTCGTCGAGAAGTTCAAGGTGAGCATCATTTACACGTCCCCCACCGCTATTCGCGGCCTGATGCGCTTCGGCGAGGAGTGGCCTGCCAAACACGATCTCTCCAGCCTGCGCCTGCTGGGCACGGTGGGCGAACCGATCAATCCCGAGGCATGGATGTGGTACCATCGCAATATCGGGCACAATGAGCTGCCGATCATGGATACATGGTGGCAGACGGAGACCGGCATGATCTTGATCAGCCCGACTATCCGACTTCCACTCAAGCCAGGTAGCGCCTCGCGTCCGCTGCCAACCATCGAGGCCGATGTGGTGGACAAGAACGGCGTCAGCGTCGGGCCCGACAAGGGCGGTTTCCTGATCATCCGTCATCCCTGGCCCGCGCAGATGCGCACCATCTACGGCGATCCGGATCGCTACCTGACCTACTGGGACACTATCCCCAATGTCTACTTCGCCGGAGATGCCGCGACCAAGGATAAGGACGGCTACTTCCGCATCCAGGGCCGCGTGGACGATGTGATTAAGGTAAGCGGACACCGCCTGGGCTCGATGGAGATCGAGTCGAGCATGGTGAGCCATCCCGCCGTGGCGGAGGCCGCCGCGATCGGCAAGCCGGACGAGTTGAAGGGCGAGCATGTGAAGATCTTCGTCATTCTCAAGCAGGGTTTCACGGCGTCGCCCGAACTGGAGAAGGAGCTGAAGCTGCACGTGCGCACGAGCGTGGGTCCTCTGGCCGTCCCCGACGAGCTGGAGTTCGCGCCCAGCCTGCCCAAGACGCGCTCCGGTAAGATCATGCGTCGCGTTATCCGCGCCAAGGAGCTGGGCGAGCCTGTCGGCGATATCAGTACGCTCGACGGCTAAAGAAACACCTGGATCAGGTGATAGAACAAGGGTCTCAGTATGCTCTATGCTGAGACCCTCCTTATTTATGATGATGATCCTTCTATGTACCTCATCATTATTATATCCTGGTACTAGGGTAGGCGTCAGTATTCAGAAAGAGTAATGGCGAGGGCGAACGCGATATTAAAAGGGCCCTACGCAGAACACTGTTACGTTACAAGCTCCACACTGATCAAGAGCTTTTCGAGAACGCCTACAGGTGCATCGCCCAATGTTATTAGGAATAGGAAGAGGCCAGCATCTTAAACATGATATGTGTACCTTCGTATCCTTCCTATCGTGTTAATTGCAGAGACACTTTTTCGAGTGATCTAGCGAAAAGACGCTTTAAACAAATTTTTAACGATTAGGGAAAGGACACAATCATGACAGAGAACAGTTCACAGAACAAGCCGAGCATTGGTTTCATCGGTCTGGGCTCCATGGGAACGTTGATGGTACAACGCCTGCATCAGGCGGGCTATCAGATGACGGTCTACGATCGAACGCGAGAGAAGGCGCAGGAGGTTGCGCATCAGGATATCAAGGTGGCGGATAGTCCACGCGAACTGGCGGAGGCGTGCGATATCGTGATGTCGATGGTCACGGACAATTCCGCGCTGGAGGCGATCATGCATGGACCGGACGGTGCGCTGGCAGGCGCGAACTCGCACACAACCTTCGTCGACCTGAGCACGGTCTCTCCGCAAGAGTCGCGACACATCGCGAAGATAGCCCACGAGAGAGGCGCGCACATGATCGACGCCGCCGTATCGGGGAGCACACCGCAGGCGAAAGAGGGGAGCCTGGTGATCTTCGTCGGCGGAGAGCAGGAGAGCTTCCAAAAGTGCCAGCCGATTCTGGAGCACCTGGGGCAGTCCGTCTTCCACATGGGCGACCATGGTATGGGCACAACCATGAAGATGGTCGTCAACACGCTCCTGGGTCTGGGCCTGCAGGCGGTCGCAGAGGCCATCGCTCTGGGCGAAAAGGCGGGATTGGACAAGCAGCAGCTTCTCGACGTGCTCGGGCAAACAACAGCTATTGCTCCGACGCATAAAGCAAAACTGGCCAATGCCAGCAAGGAAGAATATCCAGTCACCTTCGCGCTATCCCTGATGCGTAAAGACTTCAGCCTGATCATGCGCATGGCGGCGGATCTCTCGGTAGCCATGCCGGCCACCGCCGCCGCCGAACAGATGTACGCCGCCGCGCTCGCTCAGGGGCACGACGAAGACTACTCGGTCATGATCCAGTTCATGGAGCAATTGAGCGTTTCAACCCCAAACGGGCTCCCCAGGCCATTTATTGAGCAAGCACGATGTCAACGGTGATAGCATTTTGTACGCGCTGTATACTGTAATTGGAGAGATAACTCTCTCACATTCCCAGAAGTGGAATGTGAGAGAGGAGGGTAACAATGTTTATCATGGGCGCTTAGTGACCTTGTTGACATCCCAACCTTCTACCACCAATGCTCGTTTCCAATGTTGCCCGATCTCTCAATTCTCCGATCTTCCCACTCCAACCTTTCCCAATCCCCTATAAAAGATTCCTTTACTTGCGATGGAACAGGTTCTTGCATATGAAGCAGATGTACACCTTTTACAGCTGCCTGCATCCTGATATAAGGCAGGCGTAGCTATCATCACGCCAGAACCCGTTCCACGCCTCGCGGGAGCGCTTCCTTCTCTTTTAAAGAAGCAAAGAACTCCTATCGCCTGCTATTGGGTAACATTCAATGTGAGATTGATCGTCAGTGGACTACCCGCTACGATTACTTTTCCCTGATCGGTTCCGGTCAGGACGAGCTGCGCCGTATAGGTCCCGACCTTCAGTTGCGCGGCTGGTTTGATAGTGAATGCTACCTGAATCGTCGCATTAGCAGGCACAGTCCCCTTCACCGGTGCATAGGAGGAGACCCAGGCTACTGCAGACGGCGGCGTCGTCACGGTCGGCTGCCAGTAAAGGGTGCGCGATCCGTTATTTGCGATCGTCAACGGCTGGGGCGCAACCTGGGGATGCGCCAGGGACTCGCTAAAGTTCAGGCTCATGGGCGAGACGTTCATCGTGGGCAGATCTTTGCCGCGACTAGAGCGGATTGCAGGATGATGTGGCGAGGGTGCATGCTTTGGTGCACTGACTCCCTTCTTCGCCGAAGCGGCATCTGCGCCCACATTCTTTTGTGTGATCCCTACAATACCCGCGAGTAAGAGCAAGCACATGGCGATGGAGAGCCACGCAATGCGCTTGCTAAATACGCGGACCAGAGGAGAAGATGCACGCGTATGCATCTGTTGAACTTCGGAATTGTGTGTCTGTGACATTTACTATTCCCTTCCACTAAACGATGTTTATCGCGAGCCAGATGTGTTTCGCTCGCAATAAAAAGATAACATGCAGATCCTTCAATGGAAGTGATAAAGTAGTTGCGACATGGTTAAGAAATGCTCAAAATATGCGTAAAGCTTATCTTAATCTCAATTATATCTCTGTAGATATATTGTTGCTCAAGATCTCCAGGCATCTTCTACGCCATAGTTATGTCTGTTTGTCTGTCGGTCAGGAAGGATAAGACGGCGGCATCGAAGTCACGTGGGCGATCAAACATGCAGACATGGGCGGCCTTTTGCAGGACGACGAGACGCGCGGTGGGCATCTCCTTCTGGAGAACGTACCCCAATGAGAGCGGGACCAGCGTATCGTTCTCACCCCAGATCAGTAACGTGGGAGCGATCACAGCGGCGATCTCCTCGCGTACATCCAGCACGATCAGGGAGCGGAATGCGCGCAGCAGGGTCATGGGTCCGGCGCGCAGGAAATCGTATGATAGGATCGGCAAAAATTCGGGCGGCATATGGCGTAAGGCGGCGATAAGGGGCACGAAGTAGCCGGGGATTGTCTTCACTTTAGGGACGACGGCGGGCGCGACGAGGACGAGGTGCGCCACCACTTCGGGGTGGTGCGCGGCCAGCCACAGGGAGATGTAGCCACCCATTGAGTGACCGATAAAGTGAGCGCGCTTCAGTCCAATGGCCTCCATCCATTCCACCAGCCAGGAGGCAGCGGCGCTGAGGTCGAAGCGCGCGCGGGGGAAGTGCATAGAGCCAAAACCGGGGAGATCAACCAGGTAAAGCCGATAGTGATGAGCAAGGGTGGGAATATTGCGTCGCCACCAGAGCGTGGAGGCGGATAATCCATGCACCAGGATGACGGGCTCACCCTCGCCTACCACCTGATAGCGCACCGGGCGTCCTCCTACCTGTATATGCTGGACTTTGATTTTTTGCGACATCGTCTGCTCTATTCTCGTATATCGGAAACGACCTGCTGACCTCTTACACTACTATATCTCCTGGATGTGCTCTGCCGCCAGAGCATACTGGTTCCTGCTACAAGGCACGCTTAGCGAACGTCATGATACAATGGCAACTAAGAGCCGAAGAGGCACTATATATTGGAGGAGAGATCCTACTATGAAAATACTTGTCTTAAACGCGGGCTCCAGCAGCCAGAAGAGCCGCCTGTATGATATTGGGGATACGCTCCCTGTCGAGCCGCCAGAGCCATTGTGGGAGGGCGATGCCGATTGGACAAAGGAGAAGGGCGCAGCCGAGATCACGATCCACTCGCACGGAAAGACGGTCAAGCAGCAGGTTTCAGCGGGATCAAGACCTGAGATCGTCGAGCAGATGCTAAAGACGATATGGAGTGGAGAAACACAGGTAATTGAGGCACCGAACGATATAGAGCTGGTTGGGCACCGCGTCGTGCATGGTGGGCCGCACTACAGCGAAAGCGTCAGGATTACGCCGGAGGTGAAGGAGGAGATTCGGCGGCTCTCCGCGTTTGCTCCATTACATAATCCAGTCAATCTTGAGGGCATCGAGACGATCGAACATATCTTGCCTGCTGTGCCGCAGATAGCGGTCTTCGATACAGCGTTTCATAGCCATATTCCTCTAGAGGTGATGGTCTATCCAGGGCCGTACAGCTGGTATGAACAAGGGATTCGGCGCTACGGATTTCACGGCACGAGCCATCAATACTGCTCTGAGCGCACGGCGCATATCCTGGGACGCGACCTGGATGGGCTGCGCATCATCAACTGTCACCTGGGCAACGGCTGCTCGCTGGCGGCGATTCAACATGGGCACAGTATCGACATGACAATGGGATTTACACCTATCGACGGATTGATGATGGGGACGCGCTCCGGCTCCATCGATCCCGGCATCCTGACCTACCTGATGCGCGAGCAACACGCGACCGCCGACCAGCTGGACGAAGTGCTAAACAAGCAATCAGGCTTCATAGGCATCTCCGCTGTCTCGAGCGATCTGCGCCAGGTCGAACAGGCCAGGACGCGGGGTAACGAGCGCGCGAAGCTGGCTATCGATATGTTTATCTACCGATTGCGCTTCTTCATGGGAGCAATGCTGGCGTCTCTGGGCGGCGTTGACGCAATCACCTTTACGGCGGGCATCGGCGAGAATGACGCCGAGGTACGGGCACGTGCCTGCGAGAGCTTCGCATTCCTTGGCCTCAAAGTCGATGCCGAGAAGAACGCGGCGTCCCCAGTTGACCAGGATATCGCGACCCCAGATTCGGCGGTACGGGTCCTGGTCGTGCATACCGAAGAGGACTGGCAGATTGCTAAGGAGTGCTGGCAGTTGAGCGCAAGAAGTTCACAATAACCTGGGCCAGCTCGGGACCCTTATCTTCTTGCAGGAAGTGACCAGCTTCGGTGATAGTTGTGTGCGGCTGATTTTTTGTACCGGGAATAGTCGCCTGAAAGAAGCGATCGCCGCTCCTGGTGATGGCATCAGAATCGCTAAAGGCGGTGAGGAACGGTTTTTGCCAACGTTTCAGAACCTCCCAGGCAGTGCGATTGGCGGCGGAGGCGGGATCGTCAGGAGTGGTCGGGACGAGCAGCGGGAACTGGCGCGCACCCGCGAGATAGCGATCATCGGAAAAGGGAGCATTGTAGGCCGCGATGACCTCGGCAGAAGGTTTGACGACGCAGCCACCCTTCACGATGCCGCCCGCGTGAAAGGTCGGAGTTTCCTGCGAGAAGCGCTGCCAACCGAGGAAAGCCTCGCCGGGCGGGATGTCGCCAGTGGGCAGGAACGTATTGGAGGCGACGATGCGCGAGAAACACTGCTCGTTCTCGGCGGCGAGGCGCAGACCGATCAGCCCGCCCCAGTCCTGGCCGAAGAGGGTAATGCGCCGCAGGTCCAGCGACTCGATAACGGCGAGCATCCAATCGACGTGGCGCTGATAGGTATAGTCCGCGCGGCTGGCTGGTTTATCGGAGCGCCCAAAGCCTACGAGATCGGGCGCGACGACGCGATAGCCAGCCGAGGCGATAATTGGGATCATCTTGCGGTAGAGATAGCTCCACGAGGGCTCTCCGTGCAGCAACAGGACAGGCTCGGCGTCGCGTGGACCTTCATCAATGTAGTGAATGCGCAGGTCCGCGACCTCTATATAATTGGGCGCGAAGTTGTAGTCGGGCAGGTTGGCGAACCGCTCATCGGGCGTGCGGAGAATCTCCATTGATGTACTGCCTTTCGGAGGTAATCACTATAGGGCGACGGCAAGCGTCGCCCATAGCAGAACACAGCTAACGGGATTTGAGCCTTGTAAGTATAAATTAAGTGAGCAAGGAACGGGCCGCATCCTCATCCGCAGCATTTATGAGTTGTTGGAACAACTGCTTCAGCTCATCAGCGGTTGTAACCCGTTTCACTTTCTTACGAGTCTGGTCGAGTAGCGCGGGAAAGCGCATTTGTACAAAGGCAAGTACCATCATGCGCGCACCCTTCACTTCCCCTTTCGCTTCCCCCCTCGCCTCGCCTCTCGCCTCGATCTCAGCTCGAATTCGCATCATCTTAGGATCTTTTTCCATTAAATCGTCAAATATAGCAAGTCGCTCCTCGATCATACGCTTTTCCTCTAAAGGTACTATTTCCGCACGACGCAACACAATGCCAAGCCAGCATATTTCCCGCGCAAACGTGCCCTTGTCATTCTGATAATATTGTATCATTTCATCAATGGCGCGATCGATTAATTGTCCGTTTGCTTCTCCTCCTGTCCTTCGAGCAGTGATTTGAGCAGATTATCGTACGGCTGTTGTTGATCTTGTGTTGGTTGTTTACGTTTGCTCTGGCGTTTTGCCATAGTATAGATACTTCCCTTCCACCATTCTCGCCCATAACATAACTGTTTTTTATAGATTAGGAGAAATGGCAACTTCTTCTAGCTTTTCGAGCATCTATTTACATTATACTGAGCAATACAAACTTGACTGTTCCCACCTATCCATCTTATAGTGTATACTAAATATACATTTCAATACATACGGTTGTAATCTTCTGGTAGCTTCTTACTTTACAGCAAATGTCTCTGGCAACCTACCAGGTATAGCGCGACACAGGAAGCAGCACACCAGAATATTGATGGTACGAAAGTAAAGAACGAATGGATAGCACTCCAACCCTGATATCTAGTGATGCTACGCTTGCGGATAAGCTGGTTCTCGTGGTTGAAGACGACTCTGATCTGCGCCAGACTATTCAGTGGATGCTTGAAGATGAAGGGTTTCTGGTGGAGACGGCGAGCGATGGCCGAGAGGCACTGGACCTTGCCGCGCAACGCAAGCCATCTCTGGTAGTCCTCGATATGGGGCTGCCTATTATCGATGGCAACGGGGTGGCCGCTGGCCTCCGTTCCACCTACGGCAATAGTGTGACCATCCTGACAATGACCGCCGATGGGCGCGCCGCCGAAAAAGCACGGCGCATCGGTGCCATTGGCTACCTTAGCAA
>Ga0066793_10000985_pt1 | contig 12330 bp, 5 predicted proteins | sample PersoiDNA2013189_FD_83876 | JGI IMG/M metagenome (GOLD analysis project Ga0066793, IMG submission 83876) | Permafrost soil microbial communities from the Arctic, to analyse light accelerated degradation of dissolved organic matter (DOM) -... | ecosystem: Environmental > Terrestrial > Soil >...
ACGTTGGCGGGGTGGGACCGGACACCGGCCATGCATGGACCAGGCGCAACTCGGTGGCGCTAGAGCCGTTTGTCCCGAACCGAATTGGGACTTATGGCCCTGATCGAACTGACCCCTCTCACGTATAATGCAATTGGGATCCGAGGGGATCCGGAAGGAGGTGGCCAGGACCATTGGTTCAGACGCCTTATCTCAAGAGCGGATTGCAGGGGATTTCCCGGGGCAGTTGACCGGAAGGCTCAGGTAAGAAGCAAAGGCAAGCAGCTCGAGGTCTGAGCGTTGCAAGGATTGGGACTCGAAAGTTCCCCTGAGCGCCGCTCCCCGGTTGCAGTTCGTCTCTAGGAGTACAACCAAAGTAAAAAGCCCGATCCCCGTCAATTTGTGGGACGGGCGTTTTCGCGTCAGCGCGATTCCCGCCTGAACCGCTCGGGAAAGCATCCGGTTCACCCCGGTGTCCGAGGGTCCTCGAGTTCAATTCGCGATTGACGACGTCATACCCGGCCATAACCAGGGGCTCCGGCATTCTTGCGTTGACACTTGCCTGTCATGTGACCCGAGAGCATTCACCAGAGTCCTCCGAAAGTTGTCCTCCGACCTGGCACACTGTCTATGACCATCGTTCAGCGATCTGTATGATGCCCGAGCCCAGGTGAAATCAGGCCCTACGCGGATCTGCAACCTACTTGCCGGCTTGCCCGCAGTGCAACGAGCATCGTCCGCACCGCGCTCACTTGGTCAACAGGCGCCGCTCGCCGTGGGGAAGAAGCCATTGCGGATCGGCGATCCAGATCCGGGGCAACTACGACGGAGCGACAAGCTCGGCGGCCTCATTCACGAGTACCGACTCGTCGCTTGAGTTGCTCGGATGGGATTCTCGGCACGCACACGGCATGCTCAGCCAACTCGCCTCAGGGCATGCCGGCGATCACGTGACTGGCGAAATGCAGTTGGAACTGAGGCTCTGGTGTCTACCTCAGAACGCCTGGCGGAGCAGTTCGAGCACCTCCGCTGGATCGTTCACCGGGCGTGCGTTGAACAGTGTGGCGGTGTCGGCGAGCGCGTGCAGCGCGTCGGCCTCCAATGCGTCCTCGGGGACGCCGAGTTGGCGCAGGGTCATCGGGTGCTTGATTTCCCGCATCAGGGCCTCCACCGCGTCAGCGGCAGCGAGCGCCGCGTCGTGATCGGTCATGTCGGTGATGTCGACTCCGAGCGCCTGCGCCACCATGGCGAGCTTGTCGGCGGCGTGGTCGGCGTTGAAGCGCATCACCTTCGGCAGCACGATTCCGCAGACGGTGCCGTGGTGGGCGTGGTGCAATGTCCCGATGGTGTGCGCCATGGAGTGCGCGAGGCCGACCTGCGAGGTGGAGAAGGCCCAGCCCGCCATGCACGCCGCGACCGACACCTTGATACGTGCCTGCTCGTCCTCGCCGTTCGCCACGGCCCGCGGCAGGAACTCCTTCATGAGGCGGAGCGCATGGAGCGCCTGGCCGTCACAGACCGTCTCCGCGAGCGTGCTCGTGAGGGCCTCGACGGCGTGAGTGATCGCATCCATCCCCGTTGCCGCCGTCAGGCGGGCGGGGAGCCCCATCGTCATGCGCGGGTCGAGAATGGCGACATTCGGGATGATGTTGGGATCGACGATGTACACCTTGCGGTCGAGCCTCGTGTTGTGGATGACCGCGACGTTGGTCACCTCACTCCCCGTGCCGGCGGTCGTCGGAATGGCGATGTGTGGCGTCTGCGGCTCCGTGAGACGCATGTAGGCCATGTAGTCGTTCACCTCGCCGCCGTTCTTGAGCGTCACGCAGACGGCCTTTGCCGTGTCGATGACGCTGCCGCCGCCGACGCTCACGACGCAGTCGGCCCCGAGTGCCCGGGCCTTCGCCGTCGCTGCGTCGACCGTCGCCAGGTCGCTGTCGGACGGGATGTCGTCGAAGACGCCCACATAAAAATCGCAGAGCGCGTTCTGGACGAGCGTGACGAGCCCCGCCTGCGTGACGCCCGCATCGGTCATGATCATGGCCCGGCGACACCCGAGGCCCACCACCGCCTGTGGGAGCCCGGCGAGCGTGCCGTGCCCGGCGATGACGTTGGTGGGGGCCTTGTACTGCAGCGCGTCCATCCGGGGATCGTCCGAGAAGATGTTCACCATCTGGAAGTTGGCCTTGAGCGACGCGGCGCCGCTCAGGTGAATGCGCTTGACCTGGGTGTACTCCTCGAGACCCGAGCCGCCGAATTCGCGGCCCACCCCGGATTGCTTGTAGCCACCGAATGGGGCGAAGTCACCGAAGATATGGAAATTGTTGATCCACATCGTGCCCGTCCGGACCTGACGGGCGATCCGCTCGGCCCTCGCGTTGTTGTTCGAGAAGACGCCGCCGGCCAATCCGTACATGGAGTCGTTGGCGATGGCGACCGCCTCTTCGTCTGTGTCGAACCGCTCCAGGCAGACCACCGGGCCGAAGATCTCTTCTTGCGCGATACGCATGTCGTTTCTGACGTTCGCGAAGATGGTCGGTGCGTAGTAGTAGCCCTCCTCGAAGCCTTCTGGCCGGACTCGCCTGCCACCGGTGACGAGTTCGGCACCCTCGTCGATCCCGACCTGCACGTAGCCTTCGACGGTTGCCAGCTGGCCGGCGCTCACCAACGGTCCCTGATGCGTGGTCGGCAGGAGCTGGTAACCCACCTGGAGCTGGTCGGCGCGCTTGTGCATGCGCTCGACGAACTCGTCGTAGATCGTCCCAGAGACGAGCACTCGGGTCCCTGATTCGCAGACCTGCCCCTGGTGGAAGAACGTCCCGAAGATGGCCCCTTCGACGGCCAGTTCCATGTCAGCGTCGTCCAAGATGATGTTCGCCGATTTTCCACCCAGCTCGAGCGTGACCTTCTTCACCGTGCCCGACGCCATCCGCATGATGTCCGAACCGACGACGGTGCTACCGGTGAACGCGATCTTGTCGACGTCGGGATGGGTGCAGAGCGTCTCCCCCAGTTCGGCGCCCGATCCGGGAATGACGTTGATCACACCCGGGGGGATGCCGGCAGCCTGCGCGGCCGCGGCCATGATGAGCGCCGTGATCGACGTGAGCGACGCCGGCTTCAAGACGATCGTGTTCCCCATGACGATGGCGTGCGCGATCTTCCACGACGCCATGGCGATCGGGAAGTTCCACGGGATGATGCCGACGCAGACCCCGATCGGCTCGCGGCGGATGTACTCCCGACCCGGTGCGAGGAAGTTGCCGGAGAAGGGGATCTCCTCTTCCCACGGGAATTTCGTCGCCGCGTGATACCCCAGATTGCGCAGCGTCCCGCTCGCGAGCATTCCCCAGAACTTGCTGAGCCCGATGACCTGGCCGGAGTCCATGGACTCCATGAGTGCCAGCCGAAGGGTCTGGGCCGCGACCTGGTCCGCGAACTCATAGCACCGGCGCGCCCGCACGTCCGGCGCCAGACCGCTCCACTCTCCCTGGTCGAAGGCGCGTCGCGCCGCGCCGATGGCGTCCTCGGCGTCGGCGGTGCCCGCTTTTGCCACCTGCGCGATGACCGCGCCGCTCCCCGGGTCGACCGACTCGAACGTGTCACCGCTTCGCGCATCCACGAATTCGCCGTTGATGAAGAGCTTGTACGAGTCCATCGCCGTCCTCCGTTTCCGATCGGTCTGGTCGCCGTACTTCCAACCGTATGCTCAATCGGTTCCGCCGGTAGGGCCGAAAGGCCATAGAACGTCTCTTGCCGGGCGGCCCACATTATGTCTGTCCGGTTGTGTGATCGGTACGAGCACCGCCCTGTCCGTCACCGGCATCAAGCCCTGTTGACCTCGGTTGCCCGTTGTGGGGCTGCGGGTCATCGTCCCGAGGTACCAGGGCTTTGGGACCCTTGGCACTTCCGAACACTGCCGCCTGGCACGAGGATGACCACATTGGAGCGTGCCGAAGGGAGGAGCCCATGTGGTCGCCATTGGAGTGGTCGATGGATCGCCGCCTCGCATCCCAAACCGGCCAGCAGGGAACGAGTGCGAGAGCTTCTTCGTCGGTCGGTATCCGTCTGTTCTTCAAGCTCAGGGGCTCCCGGTCCCTGAATGGGCGTGGCTGAGCATGCTGGCACACGCTCCCGTAGACTTGCTGGCAGCGCAGGCGGCTGGGATGCGGAGAAGGCAATACCGTGAGCACCTGACCGTGCTGTGCTCGGAGCGGTGGCTCTACTGGCCCAAGAACTGGTCATGTGATGGCCGATCGCACTGGTTACAGCATGAAGGAGCTCCAGCACGCTGTCATCCTTAACGTGGAGCTCAACTGGAACCGCCACTGTTCAGCGCTTCGGTGATGGGCCCGAGCCGGTTCGTCGAGGACGTGCGGCAGGCGCTCAATCGATTTCGGGGCATCTCTCATCCCCAGTGACACTGGATGGGTCATCGTCCAACTGATTCGAATCTACGGGGGCGGGGTGGCGTCGCCATCGCAGAGTGTCCAAGGGCTCAAAGAGCCATGGCCAGAGCGCGACTTCGCCAGAGTGCGACCACCTCCGGGATGATCTTCGCAATTGGGACCTTCGTCCCTGACCATCGTGACGGGAACAGTTCAAGATGGTCAAGTGACCGAGTTCCAGTGGGTGGATGCATCGGTTGACCTGTGTCCTCGTGAACAGTGTCGGCCCGCCTCCGACACGGAGGCGGAGATGGGATGGCAGACATGGCTCAGCGGCTGGAACGTTTCGATCGGGCCGAGGCCCTACGCCGACTGGGTGAGGAGCAGTTCGATGTTCTCGTGGTCGGGGGCGGTATCACGGGAGTAGGGGTTGCGCTCGATGCCGCGGCCAGGGGCCTGCGCACCGCCTTGGTTGACAAGGGAGACTTTGCCTCGGGGACCTCGTCTGAGTCCTCCAAGCTCGTTCACGGGGGACTGCGTTACCTGCAGCAGTACGAGGTCGGGCTCGTCTTCCAGAGCCTCTCCGAGCGCCAGACTCTTCTTCGCACCGCACCGCACCTGGTGCAGCCCTTGATCTTTGTGATCCCGCTGTTCGGCAAGGGTGGAGTGGTCGACAAGACGATCGCCCGCACGTACTCGCTGGGCCTGTGGATGTACGACCTCTTTGGGGGCTTCCGCATCGGCCACCTCCATCAACGGGTGACGGCCACGGAGGTGCACAACCATCTACCCACGCTTCGCCTGGATCGATTGGTCGCTGGCTTCCTGTACTACGACGCCCGGGCGGACGACGCCCGGTTGACCCTGGCCATTGCCCGCACGGCCGCCGTGGAGTACGGCGTGGCCGCCGTCAACTATGCGCCGGTCGTTGAGATCCTCAAAGACCCGAAAGGACATGTGTGCGGCGCACGCGTCGCCCCGAAGCACACGTCGCTCGATCAGATCGATGTGCGTGCCCGGGTGGTGGTGAACGCCACCGGTGTCTGGGCCGACGAACTCAGGGATCTCGATGCTCCCCATCGCCACGTGATGCGACCGGCAAAGGGCATCCACATCGCCGTGCCCAATGCCAAATTGCCGTGCGACGCCGCCGTGGTCCTGCCCTCGCCGTCCGATGGTCGTAACGTCTTCGTCATCCCGTGGGATGGGATGACCTACATCGGGACGACCGACACCGGGTACGAGGGAAATCTCGATCACCCGACCGTCGAGGAAGATGACGTCGCCTATCTGCTCGAGGCGGTGAATGCCGCGGTGACCGATCCTGTCGGGCGCGAGGATATCACTGGCACGTGGTCGGGATTGCGGCCGTTGCTCGCCAGTTCACCGGGGCGCAGGCGTCCACCGAGCGAACGGACCGCAGATCTCTCCCGACGCCATACGGTGCTGCCGTCTGAGTCCGGACTGGTCACCATCACCGGTGGAAAGCTCACGACCTACCGCAAGATGGCACAGGACACGGTGGACGCCGTGCTGCGCCAGCTTGGAGAAAAGGTGGGGCGCTGCCCCACCAAGCATCTGACCATCCAGGGATCGAACGGCATCGACACGCTTCGTCAAGCCGGTGTCGCAGACCGGTACGGGGTCTCTGAAGAGATCTTCGCCCACCTTCTCTCACGCTACGGCGATGAGACCCCCACGGTGCTCGACGTGATCGCTGAGCGTCCCGAACTCGGAGAGCGATTGACTCCCGGCCTGCGGTTCCTTGCCGGTGAGGTGGTCTACGCGGTCCGTCACGAGATGGCGACGACGGTGGAGGACGTCCTGTCGAGACGGACGCGGATGTTGCTTCTCGATGCCCATGCTGCCTCCTCGGTTGCGCTCCCGGTGGCGGAACTCCTGGCCGCCGAGCTCGGTTGGGGCCAGGAACGGATCGAGGAGGAGGTCGCCGGCTTCACGGCGTTGGCGGCGTCGACCCTGGCGGTGGTGCGCAGCGGGCCGGCATTGGCCGGGCCGGCAGGGACGGCATCCCTGGACCCAGAGGGATCGCGATGACCGAAACGGTGATCTCCCGCGAGCCGCCCATCGCCGTGGCTGCCGCACCGGCAGAGGTCACCGACCGCTTCGGGGACGGACGGGTCCGGCTCGACGATGCAGTGATCGGCCGGCTCCGAGACGCTTGTGCCGTGGTCGAGACAGCGCCAGAAGCACTGGTCGGCGCCGGTCGGGACTGGTGGCCGATCTCATTGCATTGGGCACTCGCCGGTGAGGTCGGTGGGCGCCCTGGGGCCGTGGCTCGGCCCAGCTCGATTGATGAGGTCGTCGATGTCCTCAAGGTCTGCAATGCACATGGCATCCCGGTCACCGCCGCTGGTGGACGCAGCGGGGTGACCGGAGGGGCCATCCCGGTCTTCGGTGGAGTGGCGCTCGACATGCGCGGCCTGGCCGGAGTGACCGGGGTCGACAGGACCTCAGGCCTCGTGACCGCATTGTGCGGCACCTATGGCCCGGAGCTGGCAAGGGAGTTGGAACAGCGTCACGGGCTGACCCTCGGGCACTGGCCCCAGTCCATCGACGTCTCGACGGTCGGTGGCTGGGTGGCATGCCGCGCCGTCGGCCAGTACTCCACTCGGTACGGGAAGATCGAGGACATCGTGAACGGCCTCGAGGTCGTGTTGGCTGACGGCCGGGTGGTGCGCACCGGCGGGCTTGCCGGCGCCGGTCCACGGTCGTCGACGGGACCCGATCTCACCCAACTGTTCCTGGGCAGCGAGGGCACCCTCGGGATCATCACCTCGGCCCAACTGCGGGCTCGGCCACTGCCCCCGACCGAGCGCCGGGCGGCGTTCGCGTTCCCATCCTTCGATGAGGGTCTCGAGGCAATTCGGTGCACGCTTCAGCGCGGCGCGACCCCGGCCGTGGTGAGGCTCCACGACACCACCGAGGCCGCTCGCAGCTGGGGTGTGGACCAAGGGCACCTGCTTATCGCACTCGATGAGGGGGATGAGCATGTGATCGAGGCGTCCATGCGGGTGCTGGCCGAGGAATGCCGGCACGCGACACCCCTCGACCCAGCCGTCGTCGGGCGGTGGCTCGAGAAGCGCAACGACGTCTCGGAACTCACTGAGATCACCCGGCTCGGCATCGTCGCCGACACCATCGAGGTGGCCGCTTGCTGGTCGGAACTGCCCGCCCTCTACCATGACGCTCTCGCCGCTCTGTCCGAGGTCCCTGGCAACCTGTTCGGCTCGGCCCATGGCTCTCACTCATACGTCGACGGTGGGTGTCTCTACTTCACCTTCGCCGGCCAGGGGACCGGCCCCGACGATCTGCCGGCCCGCGAGGAGTTCTACCGGCGCTCCTGGTCGGCGGTGATGGAGGCAACCCTGCGGCACCGCGGATCGATCAGCCACCACCACGGCATCGGACTGGTCCGTTCCGGCTACCTTCGCCAGGCGCTGGGGGAGGGGTTCTCGGTGTTGGAGGGCGTCAAGGCCTCCCTCGATCCGGAAGGTATTCTCAATCCCGGAAAGCTCGGACTGCCGTGCCGGTTCGGGTCCTCGCCGTGGGCAGAGCCGGACCCTTCGACCTCTCCGGAGCGGGGCGGTCAGGGGCCCACTGCCGAAGGACCGCACGACGGCGGGGCGCGGTCATGAGTGTGCTCGTAGTCGACGTGGGCACGACCGATGTGCGAGTGTCAGTGGTCCGTTCGGACGCCAGCATCGATTGCGCCCACCGACGTGAGGTGCTGGCCACTTCCCCGGCGCCGGGACTTTCGGAATTCGACGCGGTGGCGTTGGCCGCCGCAGTGCTGGAGACCGCTCGCGCCGCTCTCGCCCAGGCCGGAGCCGTCGACGGGATCGGTATCGCCTGCCAGCGGGCATCCACGATCGTGTGGGACCGGTCGACCGGCGAACCGGTCGGCCCAGGCCTCGGGTGGCAGGACGTCCGCACTGCGGGCACCTGCCTCGAGCTCCATGGGCGCGGCATCCATCTCAATCCGAGCCAGTCGGCCACCAAGGTCGCGTACCTGCTCGACGCGGCCGACCCGGAACGCCGCCGAAACCTGTGCTGGGGAACGGTCGACACCTGGGTGGCGTGGACCTTGTCCGAGGGAGGCCTTCTTGTCGAGGACGCCACCAACGCCGCGGTGACCGGTCTGGTGACAGTGGACGGCTCACAGTGGGACGAGCAGGTCCTCGACGCCCTGCGCATCAACTCCGGGGCGTGTCCCTCCATCGTTGACACATCGGGGACGGTGGGACGGGCGACCGCCCTGCTGGGTGATCCGCCCATCGCCGGGATCGTCGGGGACCAGCAGGCATCCCTCGTCGGGCAGGGCTGTATCCTCCCCGGCTCTGCCAAGATCACCTTCGGCACGGGAGGCATGCTCGACCTGTGTGTCGGGCAGAGTCGCCCATCCTTCGAGGATCGGGGCAAGCACGGCACCTTCCCCATCGTGGCCTGGCGCCGGGCGGGACGAACGACCTGGGGTGTCGAGGCGACGATGCTCTCGGCCGGCACCTGCATGGAGTGGCTGCGCGACGACCTCGGCATCATCAGCTCGGCCGAGGAGTGTGACGAGTTCGCAGCCTCGTGCCCGGACAGTGGCGGCACATGGTTCGTCCCGGCGCTGTTCGGTCTGGGCACGCCCGAATGGGACTACGGGGCCCGGGGGACCCTGCTCGGCATCACGCGGGGGACGGGCCGCGCACAGATCGCCCGCGCCGTCCTCGAGGGGATCGCCCATCGTGGTATCGATCTCGTCGAGGCGGCCGAGAAGGACGCCGGCTACTTGATCGGAACCCTACGGGTCGACGGAGGCATGTCCAAGAGCGCCGTGCTCACCCAGGCACTCGCCGACGCGGGTGGGCGCCCGATCGAGGTTGCGGCCGTCGCCGAATCGACCACCCTTGGTGCCGGATTTCTGGCCGGTGTCGAGCTGGGGGTCTGGTCCGACCTCGGCGAGGCCACATCCACTGTGCTTCCCCGGACGGTCGTCGAACCGCAGCAGCAATTGGATCGTGCCGGTTGGGCAGCGGCCCGACAACGGGCCTTGGGCACCATCCCCGAGCTTTCGGCGCTGGAGTTCTGATGTCCATCGATACGCCTGTACCCACCCACCATATGGAGCCTCCGCCGCCCGGGGCCCCGTCCGTGCCGCCGGGAGAGCGCCCCGCGTCGCGGCATCACCAAGCCTCCGCCTGGTTGATGAGAGTCGGAGCCCTACTGGTGGTCCTCGCTGTCGTCTTCGCACTTGTGCTGATCCCGGCACTGGTGCGCCTCCCGCTCACCACCGACCAGACCGTCCACTACAACGGCACGTTCAGTCTCTTCGTCAACCAGTCGACGCTCGAGCCACTGGCCAAGCCGACGATCCTGCCGTTGACCGTGAGCCGCCAGGTGAGGGTCCGCAATGGCAGCTTCGCCACGGCGGTGGTGACCGAGCAGAACACCATCCGTCCAGGGTCGCTCACCTACCACCAGAACTTCCAGTACGTGATGAACCGGCGCACCATGGCCTTCGAGAACGGACCCCAGACGATGATGTTCGACCAGCCGGCCAAGACCGACATCGCCGGGAGTTACCGGGTGAACTTTCCCCTCGGCACCACTGCCTCGGGCAGCTACCCGGTGTGGAACACCGAGACCGACAAAGCGGTGGCGGTGACCGATGGGCGCGGGCCCCAGGCTCTGCCGGGCGTGTCGGGCGTCCAGGTCATCGAGTTCACCAGTGACGTGACCGGTCCGGTCTCCCCTTACTACCACCAGTGGCTGGTCCACAACGGATTCCCCAGCTCGATCACGCCCGCCCAGCTCCAGCCGCGCCTCGAAGCGCTAGGCGTCAACGTGCCGGCCGTGCTCGGCACACTCCTCCCGGTGCTCACCCCGGCTCAGCGCTCACTGGTCGACCAGGTGCTGGCCGCTCCGGTTCCCTTGAACTACACGTACTTCTACCGGGGCATCGTGGGCGTAGAACCCCGTACCGGGGCGATGATCTGGGTCGACACCACCGCCGAAGGCGTCAAAGTGGCGCCGTCGCTGGCCGGTGTGGATCGGCTACGGCCCCTGCTCGACAAGAACATCGCCATTCCTGCCGTCGCCACCCTGTCGAGCGCGCTCGTTCGGCTGGCGGCCACCCCGCCCCAGACGGTGGTCGACTACATGTGGGATCAGACACGGACCTCGTCGCAGCAGATGGCCAATTTCGCACAGAGCCAGATCCGCACCATGGACCTCGTCGATGGAGTGCCGTGGGTCGTCGGTGGAATCGGTGTGGTCCTGATCGCACTCGGTCTGGTACTGCGCCGCCGCCGCTCGGGCGGTGCGGGAGAACCAACAGTGACAACGACAGACCTAGGAGGAAGGTAGCCATGGCACAGGTCATCACGGCAGCAGAGGCGGTGGCACGCATCCCGGACGGCGCCACGTTGGGTGTGAGCGGGCTCGGCCTCTGCGGCTGGGCCGAAGAGGTCGGGACCGCCATCGAGACCTCGTTCCTCGATGGCGGCCATCCGCGCGACCTCACCCTCGTCCACGGAGCGGGCATCGGGAATGCTCGCGGTGCGGGGACCCATCATCTGGGTCACGAGGGCCTGGTGGCCAAGTGGTTCGGCGCCCACACCGGTGTAGCACCCGGTATGGCGCATCTGATCGAAGAGAACCAGTGCCAGGCGTACTGCATCCCCCAGGGGGTGGTGGTCCAACTGTTCCGGGAGATCGCCGCCCATCGTCCGGGGATGATCACCACCGTCGGCCTGGGCACCTTCGTCGACCCCCGCATCGAAGGGGCCAAGATGAACAAGGTCACGACCGATGACTACGTGCAGGTCCTCGAGATCGAAGGGAAGGAGTACCTCTTCTATCGCTCGTTCCCCATCGACGTGGCCCTGATCCGGGCGACCACTGCCGACGAGAAGGGGAACCTGGCCATGGACGAGGAGGCGCTGCTCCTCGAGCAGCTTCCCCTCGCCCAGGCGGCGAAGAACACCGGCGGCATCGTCATCGCCCAGGTCAAGTACCTGGCTGAGGGTGGGTCGCTCCATCCCAAGCACGTGCGGGTGCCCGCCCCGCTGGTCGACTACGTCGTGGTGGCCTCCTCGCCCGAGTTCCATCCTCAGACCGCAGGCGAGGCGTACAACCCGGCATTGTCCGGCGACATGAAGGTGCCACTGGCCAGCGTCCCACCCCTGCCCATGAATGAGCGCCTGGTGGTCGCCCGCCGGGCGGCCATGGAGCTGGTGGCCGGGGCGGTGGTTAACACCGGATTCGGCTACCCCGACGGCATCGGCAGCGTGGCCGCCCAAGAGGACGTCGCGGGTCTGGTGACCCTGACCACCGAGGTTGGAGCGATCGGGGGGGAGCCGGGTGTCGACCTCAACTTCGGAACGTCCTTCAACGCCGATGCCCTCATCGAGCATCACGCCACGTTCGACTGGTACGACGGAGGGGGCATCGACATCGCCTTCCTCGGCCTGGCCCAGACCGATCAATACGGCAACGTGAACGTAAGCCGATTCAACGGCCGCGCCGTGGGCATCGGTGGATTCGTGAACATCACCCAGGGCAGCCCGACCATCGTCTACTGCGGTGCCTTCACCGCCGGTGGCCTGCAGGTCGAGACAGGAGACGGCGAGATGCGGGTGGTGCAGGAAGGCAAGCACCAGAAGTTCCTCGACCGTGTCGAGCAGATCACCTTCAGCGGGGCCCATGCAATCGAGCGCGGCCAGCGGGTCCTTTATGTGACCGAGCGTGCGGTGTTCGAGCTGAGCGAAGAGGGCATGACGCTTATCGAGATCGCCCCGGGAATCGACCTCGAGCTCGAGGTGCTCGCCCAGATGGGGTTCAATCCCAAGGTCGCAGATGAGGTCGCGCTGATGCCGAGCGGGATCTTCAACCCTCGATGGGGTGGGCTCCGCTCGATCGTGGAAGGCCGTTCCCTTCCGGGCCGAGGACCGAGGAC
>Ga0066793_10000986_pt1 | contig 12326 bp, 7 predicted proteins | sample PersoiDNA2013189_FD_83876 | JGI IMG/M metagenome (GOLD analysis project Ga0066793, IMG submission 83876) | Permafrost soil microbial communities from the Arctic, to analyse light accelerated degradation of dissolved organic matter (DOM) -... | ecosystem: Environmental > Terrestrial > Soil >...
ACACGCAATATGATCACCGATCCCACCGACCCCATGGTGGGTTTCGTCTCCGCTTCCATAGATGGTCGCCCCTGGACGGATACAATGTGGACGCGCGACGCCGGTGTCTTTCTGCGCGAGCTGGTCCTATGGGGTGACCTGGAGCATGCCTGCCTGGTCGCCGGGTGTTTAATGGCGCTGGTGCAGGGAAATGACGAGGGTTACACCACCTTCCCAATGTACTTTCAACGCGGCCAGACAGGCAGTGGCAGCGAGCTGGATGGCACTTGCGCGATTGTCATCGGCTTCGTCCTGCTGTGGGAGCGACTGGCCGAAACCCATCCGATGCGCGTTAAAATAACCGATTTCCTAAACGGTCCGGCTTCACCCCTGGCTTACATCCTTCACCGGCTTGAGCGCCATCCTCTCATCCCGGGCAGCGGTGAATTCGGTGGCGGCCTTGGGATTGAAGGCGACTTTTACAACGTGGTCCAAAACCACCTGGTGCGTCTGGCGCTGCTGTTAGCCGCGCGTATGGCGCGGTGGATGGGACACCTTGCCCAGGCGGAGGTCTATTCGACTGCGGCGGAAAAAATTTCAGATGGCATGTTACGTTATTTGCGTGGCGCGGATGGGGGTTGGCTGTGGGCCATTAATGCCGGCCGCTTACAGCCTGACCCGGCGGTGATAGACAATATTTATAACAAAGGCGCTGGCGGCCTGAACGGCGTGCTGTCGATGTGGCCAGATGGTCTCGGTCTGACTCCGCTTGAATCCAACTGGGCAGGGATCGAACCCTGCCTTAAAACCTTTTCTGGCCTGTTGAACACGCCTAAACGGCAGGCCATGTTTGAGAAATATGGAATATGGACGCAGTTCGACGATTTATGGGAAGGCTATATGACCTCACCTTCCTACGGCCATTCTTACGCGACCCAGGCCATGCTGCTGACGGATAAGTTGGAAATGGCCGGAAAGGCGGTAGATTTCCTGGCGCGCATGACCTACCAGCCTTTCCCTGGAAATAAACTCGACCGCGAGTCGCCTTACTATTTCTACGAACGCTGCTACCTGCCCGAGTTGATGGAAGCCTGGTTGTCTCAGGACAACCAACGGGGCAAGCAGCCAGAATGGATCGCCAATGGTTTTGACGGGCAAAACTTCGACCAGGGATGCGGCGCGCTCAATCTGGTCAACGTGGCTGAGCCGCTCAAGATCGCCCGTTTGATTTTGGGTGTAGATGATTCAAACCCCGCTGAAGTCCGCCTGATCCCTCGCCTGCCACCCACCTGGCAGGGTATGAAAGCCGAGAACTGGCCCATTCTTACGTCCAAGGGCCTAATCCACGCCAGTATACGCTGCGAACGCAGTGCAGGCAATATTCATTTGGTGATCAAGGTCATCCACGGCGAGGCCATCCCGGCCCTGGCTGTGCGCTTATTCAGCGCAAAAGGATATACCTGGAAGCGGGCAGAGAACGTTTTCGCCCTGGAGGAATATAACTCTTGATCAAAGATGATCGTCCAATGTGAATCATCTGAATTCACACTGTATGCTCATCAATGGCCGTCATCAGCGTTGAAAATCAAAGGAGTCACTGACTAACCTTATTAAATGTAACTGCTCAGCCATGTAAAGAAAAGTGCCGAATTTGAGGTGTTTGCGGGTGCGAATCACCCGCAAACACCTCAAATTCGGGTCTTTTTCACGGGGCTCTAAGCAGTTACCCTTAAATCATCTTTAGCGGCACATGGAAGCCTGGGTTATCCGCATAAAAGGCGCGTAGATCCGGGCTGCCCTGTGCGGAAAGGTCGGCCGCGCAGTTTAACTGCTCGCGCTCAGCGTGAGAACAACGGGAAACCGGTTTGGCCATCATACCCCAAGAATCCCACGGTAGAAGCTCGATCTTATTGAATGAAAGCACTTCGCGGAATACATTCCCGCGGATGAAACCCAGGCCATGCCATTTGAAGATGCCGAAATCCTTTGGGTTGGCTTTCTTTTCACGGCATAAGTTCCAGGCCTCCCCTGCCACCACAAACTTCCCGGCCGGCATATCCAGTGTATCAAAACGGATCCCCAGCACCTCTTTCTGGAAATCATCCAGTTGAGCGTCCACCATTACCCAACGCGCCTCGCTGGCTTTCCAGTATTCCACACCCCAATGATCCTCGTAATGGCCTGGCATGAAATAAGTGCCAAACCCGCAGCGCGCCCTGGCCGGAACGCCCTGGTAGCGCAAGATCGCCACCATCAGCGTGCTGAAATCACGGCAGTTACACACCAGGCGCTTCTCCAGCGGCCTGGGCTCGTTCAATGGGCGCGGATCCATCTCGAGCATGCGCGCCAGCTTCTGCGTTACCGGGCGCAGGTTCACCTCTGTCTGGCGCTGCGGGGTCAGGTGAAGGCCATACCGTTCGGCCCAAAAAATATGCACCGCCAGCCCCTGCACAATGCGCACAAGGTGTGCCACATCGGCCGGTAAATCTTTAAACAGGTGCGCGTAATTTTTCGGGTCCGTCATCGGCCCAGGTTGGGCGTAATAAGTGGTTACTTCGTCAATCATCTGAATCATCCCAGGTCTCCTTTGGTTGAACCGGTTTAAAGTTAACAACCATGATGATACACCCTCCCCGAAGGGGAGAGTCAAGGGGATTTTAGTCTTTGGGGGTGAAAATCGATTACTTCTGGACCGGTGGGTTGGTGCAGCCTTCAATTCCCCCAGGCTGATTTTTAAAAGGCACATTCCAGGAATTCGTCGGCGAATCAAGCGGAGCGCTTAACAAAGACCATTGAAAGGGCTGTTTAAAAACGAGGCTGCCATCGCTGATATCGAACACATAGAAATGCCAGGGTTGTGTTATGGCTTGAACTTCATTCATTAACAAATTTTGCGTGCTTAATTGGTCGATTAAAGCGGATGAATCTTGCACACCGACCAACGCCAGGTAACGGCCGTCTGGTTTCCAAATCATATAATCCGCATACTCGAGCTGTACCATCTGGTTCACCTTTCCGGTGTTGGTGTCCAAGATCATCAATCCACAAAATCCCTTCGCTTTGTCACAACCAAAAAAGGCCAGGCGTTGGCCGTCTGGCGAAAAGGCGTAATCGCCGGCAGTAAAACCATCCGGCATCACCCGGTATGTGGTCTGAATGGTGGATAATTTTGCCAGGTAAAGTGCCGTATCACCTGTCGCGCCGCGTCCTTCTGAGTTATATGCAATCGTACTGCCATCTGGCGAACGTTCACAGGTCATGATCGAACTTCCCCCAACAGGTAATTGACCTAAAAACCGCCCATTTGCAAACAAATCTAACCCGGTGGTGGCTTCAATGCTTGCCGGATTTAAAAAGGTAAGTTCGCTGATAGATGGATTTAGGGGGGGTTGATTGGGCTGTTGCCCGTTCTGGCTGGATATGGATGGGGACGTCCAGACCGCCAGGGCATCCTGAACGTTGTAGATATCCGGGGTGCCTGAAAAATCATTGGCATAATGATCGCCTAAATACATATCAGGCTCATAAATAGAAGGAGAAACCGGTGGATTAAATACAATCGATTTGATTTCTGTATCCTTGAGAATGGTCTTGCGGTCTTTCCCCCCATACTCACGCCGGTATACAATAACGCCATACCGCATATCTACCGCGAGGGTATCCGTAAGATCACCCCCGTCATAACGGTCAAGAATCCATACCGCCCGTGTAGCGATACGGTCGCTGCCTACATATTGATAGCTGCCACCTGGTATAAGCATGGATTGAGGGATAAATAGTTTTTGGAGATCCAGATCGGTTATCAAGTCAGAAGAAAACGTCCTGATCGTCTGTCCATTCTGGAAATTCTGGCTGGTAAAACGGTTGTTGATTTTGGTGGTTGTCAGGGCTGGCTCTCCATCAACCGGTCCAGAAATAACCCTGGCTGAGTAAGGCTGGCCAACCCACACCTGTTTACGTGTCACCTGCGTCCCAGCGGAGGAAGCAGATGGATCATAGCGGATCACTTCAACATCCGCCCAGATGGATTCCCAGTGGGTCATGCTGGCTTTAGCAAGATTTAGGATAGTGGAGATATCCGGTGTGGGTGTTGGAATCGCTATATTGGAATTGGTAGGTACCTGGGTTGGTTTGGGGTGGGTGGTTGGAATGGGGGTGACCGTATACTTGATTGCGGAGGTGGTGGGCGATATTAAAACCAACGCTGGCAGCGGTTTTCTCGGTTGTCGCACTATCAACCAGATACTCAAACACAGCACAACCAGCAGACCGCCAGCTTGCATCCCCTGCATTCTGCGCGAGCGGGTTTCCGCCCGGTTATGCAGGCTGGCTGCCTGTTCCATAATCGATGCGACCCATCGAGCGCGCGTAGGCTGATTATATTCCATCGATGGTTTGCTTGATTGGATGGCCTTCATCAAAAGAGCCACCACATCCATGATACCGCCCGGTAATATTTGACATGTCGCACAGGATGCCTGATGTTCAGCCAGCATCCCTTTTATGGCATTTAAATCGGCATGGACCTGGTCCAAAGGCAGCGCCAACAAGTAAGCAATTTCATCTGCCGACAGGTTAAAGCCAAAATGAAATAGCAGCAGCAAGCCATTTCTTTTTCCGAGACTATTATAAAGCTCGCTCGTATGGCCAGTGAAATAACCCCCCGGCGCGAAAACTTCTAATACCTGCTCCGCGGCGCCAGTCCGGCGGTAACCTGTAAACCGGCGTAATCGTAAACATTCTTTGATAGCCAACCCCCACAGCCAGGTTTTACCTGGCACATCGCCAGGGTAATTTTTACGGTTGTAGATCGCCTGGATCGTCGTCTGGTGGATAACATCTGCCATTTCGATCGGGGACCGGGTCAAAAGGAATGCCAGCCACGACAGTCTTGACGCATAATCATCCAGAAGGATGCTGCACAACTCGCCATCGCTCACCTGGCCATTCTGAATCAACCAGCCCAGATCGGGCCGTCCATCTTGTCCCACCGAAAAATATTCGATTATATTTGCCATATTTATCTACTTTATAATACCCAAACCCATTTGTCAAGAGGCAAAACCACACTATCACACTTCACCCTATATCAGCTCATTCTGGTTTGTGGAAGGGATTAAGGGCTGGGCCAAACCCAAAAACAACCTTGTGCTGCTGCTCTTATGGTGTTATCTTCATCCCATAAAATCCAAGCGAAAAGCTGCCTTTTATGGACAACCCCAAAACAAAACCTGTTAAAGCCCTGATCGATCAAGCCGTGGTGTGGATCCCCTTTCTCCTTGGTTTCTGGTTGATCATCTTAAGGCCGTTGGGTCCCAATCTATCGCTGATGCCCGGAGATTTGGGGGACACGCGCTTCAATAATTACCTGCTCGAGCATTTTTTCAGGTGGATTCTGGGGCTGGATAAAAATTACTGGAATGCCGCTTTTTTCTATCCTTTCCCCAATACGATCGCATTCAGTGACAACCTGCTCGGTACCGCCCCATTCTACGCCCTGTTCAGAGCCACCCGCCTGGATCGCGAGACGGCTTTTCAGGCGTGGTACATGCTTGGCTTTCTGATGAATTATACGGCATGCGTTTACGTTTTGCAGCGCCTCAAGCTTAAGCCCTTGGCTGTGGCGATAGCTGGCTTTTTCTTCACGTATGGGCTGCCCAATCTGGCACAGGAAACCCACGCTCAGCTCCTTTACCGTTTTGGCGTCCCACTTGCCTGCGCCTTGCTGTGGCAATTTTTCCAGGAACCGGGCTTGAAGAAATTGGTTGGTCTCGCTTTTTGGTGCGTCTGGCAGTTCTTTGCCGGCGTCTACATTGGCATATTCCTGGTTATGCTTCTGGCGGTGATGGCGGTGCTGCTCCCTTTATTCTCATCTCAATCATGGGCGCAAAAAAACACAGACCCCTGGTATAGGCGCGCATTCAAGGCAGTATGGCAGTGGATCACCGCATGGTCGCTTAAGCTCAACCAGGCCTGGTCTGAAACGACCCTTCCTGGCCGGTTGGCCACGCTCGTGATCCTCGCTGGCCTTGGCGCGAGTTTAGCGGCCTTGTTGGGACCCTATTACAATGTCACCCACGTTTACGGCTTTTCCCGCAGTTGGAATGATGTGCTTCTGATGCTTCCCAAACCGCAGAGCTACTTCATCGCGGATCAATCCCCGATCTGGCAGGCAGCTTCCGGTTTCATCGCGGATTTTACCGCCCGGCGCGAGCACCAACTTTTTCCAGGTGGGGTCATTATCCTGATTTTGCTGGTTGGAATCTCACTTCGTGTCCCTACGCAATATCGCCGGCTGGCCTTCCTCAACCTGAGCGCTGTCGCCATCCTGGTGGCGGTGACGCTCACCATCCACGGGTTTTCTTTATACCACTTCCTCTGGTATCTGCCAGGCCTAAAAAGCATTCGGGCCGTGACCCGCATCGAGCTGGTATTAATGTGGCCGTTGGGTGTGTTTGCTGGCTATGTGATTGATGCATTGCTACAGCGGCAGCGACTCTGGCTGAATGCCATCATCTATCTGGCCGGCAGCCTGCTGCTGCTTGAATCGGTCTTTTACAATCACACCACCACCTCCAAAGCGGATGCTCAGGCGCGCCTGGCTAACTTGCGCAGCCAACTGGCCACCGCTCCTGCGGCAACTGCCGTCCCGGAAGCAGCACTCCCGGCTGACCCGATCTTATTCGTTGCCAGGCCGCAGTGGGATCCGTGGTATGCGCCAGAAATTGACGCCATGCTGGTAGCTCAGGACCTCGGCTGGCCAACCCTGAATGGGTATTCGGGAAATTTTCCCCCCGGTTTTCAGTTTGCCGATAGCTGCAGCCGGCTTCCGAACCAGATCAAAGCCTACATGGCCTTCACCCGGTTGTCGGACGCCTCTTCGTACCTGGATATTATCAAACGGGTCGTTCCGATCGGGTTTAAAGACTGCGACCCCAATTGGTGGAGCAAAATGCCAAACTAGCCCTCGGAAAGCCTGGGAAGGGATGGCTCCAGCTTGATAAATAAGCCAACACCTGCCAGCAAGAGCGCACCAAACGGCAGCAGGCTGAGCCAGCCAGTTAACCCCAGCCAGGCTTGCCCCATATTCCATGCAAAGTGACCCGCGATCAACTGCTTCAGGCAGTAACTGTAAATCGCGGAATACTGGAAGAATGATAGGTTAGCGATCCTGACCATGAAGTCGTCTGGCGCCATCACATTGCTGGCGGCTACCACCGTCATCTGGAAAATGGACACAAGACCGAGGATAACAACCAGGGGATAAAAGCGCCTGGGCACAAAGAATAATGGAATGGCCAGAAAGGGAAGCATAGGAACGATCTGGCGTGGTCCAAACGAATAACCACCCCACCACAAAAAATAGCCCGAATTAAGCAGCAGGTAAGCCACACTGGCCAGCGCGGCCAGGGCAAGTTCAAGCCGGTTTTTCTTTTTGCGCAGCATAAAATACGCGCCCACCGCGGGCATGATCAGGACGGGCGACTGCCACAACAACCCCTGGGCCGGATGTAAAGTCTCGTAAAACAAGACACTCTTGTGTGGCCAGCCCACCCCCATAATGCCGTGAGACATGGCTTCCTCATAATAAGGATTGCTGAGATAACGGTAACCGCTGGCAAACGGTTTTGCATACACCGCCGTGTTATATCCCATCATTAATAACATTGGGATGGCCCCCGCCATTGCCGGGAGAATCCACCCGGCGACACGGAACAGCGACCCTCTTTTCCACAAATTGTAAAAGTAATACAGGATTAACGGACCCACCACCACGGCCGTGGTGAAATCGGTTAGCAGAGCCAGGCCCAGGAACAGACCGATGAGGAAATAGTGGATTCTTTTCACTGGCTCCCGTTCAGGTAAAACTTTAAGTTGAAAAATCAAGAAAAAGCCAATAAACAGCAGCGAGGCGGCCAGTTGGTGGCCGAAGAAAATGACGCTGAACGGGAAACACATCGTCCCCAGGGCAATCACCAGGGTCACACCCAATGCCATCAGCCTGCTTTTGGACAGGTAACATCCCAGGATGTAAATGAGACTACCACACAGGGCCGATGGCAGACCAGTGACCAGAAAGGTCAGCAGGTATTTTTGAACCCAGATTTCCCATTCATGACCGGTGAGCAGCATTAACCCATAAATCGGATAATAGGCCACCGCCGCCAGCACAGAAGAACCGATGGCCTTGTCTGTATAATAGTGCCCGTTGTTGACTGACTTATCCCCCGTCTTTAAACCGGACGCATCGTTGTTGTAATAAGAATCGATCGTCAGGCGTCCTTCTCGGACAATCGCAAAGGTCAGACCCAGGCGGGAATTGCCATTCCAACCCGGATCCTGGTAAAAATAAGCATAGGCTATTGCCAGTAAAATGAATACCAACCAGGAATCTTTTGTAAAACGAAGCATAGCTGCTCCAATCTCAGGGTATTATGTGACCCACTGGATGAACACGAAAAAAGGATCGCGGATCAACGGCATAATTGTAATCGCGTTTCGGAATGGATGGATTACAACTTTCACCTTATAAAATTGACAAGTTCCAAACCTTGTCCTTCCCAGGATGGGGAAAGAGCCTATAAAATGAGGCTCTTATGACCGAACGGTCATAAGAGCCTCATTTTATAGGAAACACCGCGCTCATTTGAGGGGTGGGGTGTAGAAAGTGATTTTGTCACGTTATTTACCCCGGTAGAACGGGGAAATAGACCTGGTAACGCTCATCGCGCACTTCATACAGCGGAATCAAGCGGATATTTTGGGCCTGGCCGCGTGTGCGGTAGCCGGTGCGCCAGTTGTTCCATTCGCGCTCATCGTCTGGCCTCAGCAGGCTGCCGGGCTGCTGGCGATCCCCAACCAACATCTTCTCATCAACCAGCTCTTTGCTATCGCTCACAGGCGCGGCGCCCAGGATCCCGGCCAGCACCACCGGCCCATCCATAAAGGCAACCACGTCCGGATCGTCCGGCAGCGGGCAGGCCGACAGACCCTTGGGCAGACGGATGGTCAGGCTGTCAGTAGACCACGTGCGATGGAGATTGATCCAGTTGGAAGGACCCGCGTTAATGGGTTGGGGCTGCTGGTTGATGGCAATTTTCGCCTGTCCATTCATCCACCAGGGCAGCCGCAGCTTGAGATTGAATTCAACCGGCCTGTCGCTGGTAATGGTTAAATGGTATGCCTGGCTGAGCGGCCGGGCCATCGATCCCATCTGGAGGTCCTCCACCAGGTTCACGGTCACGTTAGCCTCGGCAAACTTCCACGCCAGCCGGTTAGGAATATATTGGCTCAACACCAGGCCGTCCTGATCTTCATAATAAATGGACCTGGCAAACATCGTTTGGGCTTGCACCAACGTTCCATGGCAGCACCAGAAATCATCCGTGGGCGTGCCCCAACGTTTGATCGAGCCAGAACTGAGCGGCAGGTAGTAAGCGATCATGCCGGTATCCGGATGCTGCTGGGCGAGGATACCGTTGTAGAGGTTGCGCTCCCAATAATCGCTGTAAGCCACATCCCCACTCCAGTGCGCCAGGTATTCGGCCAGGCGCATCATATTATATACCGTGCAGTGTTCCGGGTTCATATGCCCAAGACGCGCCGAAAGCTGCCCGGGTGGCGACCAGATTTCCCCATTGGTCTGAGCCCCGGTGGCATAATAACCCCGATCCGTGACGCCCAGACGCCAGTAAGCCTGCGCCACCTGGCGGTAACGCTCTTCGCCGGTCACTTCCCAGGCGCGAGCCGCCCCTTGCGCCTCGGGGATGGTGGTGTTCGCATGCATGTTGGTCAGGACGTCTTTTCCCGCGATCAACGCATCAAAAAGGCGGCGCCGGTCGTAGCGGTGGATCAACGCCAGGTGTTCTTTGTCGCCGGTCAGGCCGTACAGGTTAGCCCACATCTCCAGCATACCCCCAGTTTCATAGCCATCAAACATATCATCCAACTGATCGAGCGAGAACTAGCCTGTCCAGCGGTAAAACCACCTGGCCTGGCGGGTCAATACCTCGAGGGCCTGCGCATTTCCGCCCACAACCACCATATCATACAGCCCCATCATTATTTTATGCAGTATATATTGCGGCGCCCAGACTGACTTATGGCGCGCGGTCCAATCCAGGTATTTTTCCGGGATCGATCCGACCCATTCACCCCCATTTTCCTGTTGGCAGCGCGCCAGCTCAGTCACGATGTAATCCGCTTTGCCTTTGATTTCGGCATCGCCGGTGGTGGCCCAGATCGTGGCGGCCGCCGACAACCAGTGTCCCAGAAAATGACCGCGCACCTGGGAGGTGGGCGATTCCCAACCCCAATGAATATCCTTGGGCTGGCTGGGCGGGGACCACAACCCGGCTTCCAAGTAAAAGTTTTGCAGCAAATTCTCACTTTTTAGCGAGGGCAGATAGCGGCGGTTCAAATTAAACGATTTTGAAATAAACCGGGCAGTAAAGTCACACTGCCATAGGGGAGAGAATTGAAGGCTGCTTTCATATCACCTCTTAGACCAAGGGTAATGGTAGAAATCGATTAAATAGACACACCTGTTGTAAGAACATTATCTTTTTCATATGGCGTTGAGCCTGTGTAAGGAAAATATCAGAGCTAACCCCATACTCATCAGAACAAGGACGACACATCCTGCCAGGCCATCCAGCTCCAACTGGTGCAGTGTGGGGTAGAGCAGGGCGGCAGTCATGGTGAAATAGCCGTCACTGCGCTGCTCCAGCTCGCGCATGATCTGGTAACCGTATTTCTTTTCACTCTCCAGAACATTTAAAATCAGGAGTGGGGCGCTGCCCTTACACAATCGGTCTATGTGTGACATAAGGTTTCACCTCTTATGTATAATTCAAATTCGTTGTGTGCGTGTAAAGCTCAAACTCGATTCCATGGACCGAGTCCGAGAATGGCAGGAAACCATGAACCGACGCAGGGAGGAAGCCCTTCAGACAATGCAGGAAGAAGGAATGGTCGTAGAAAGTACTTTCCTGGAACAGACGACAGAAGGCAATTTCCTTATCGTCTCCTGATCGCTAAAGATTTTGAAAGGGCTAAAGAGGTTGGCCGGTTCTTGACTCATTCGATTGATGCCTATCATCGCAAATTCAGGGATGCAGTCACTTTGGAACGTACAGATCTGGACCTTTTGGTTGACTTCAACCGAATCGAGGAAGGTAGTTAGATTCCCCCTCCGCGACTAAAGAAATACACCCCTGGTCGATCACATTGATCTGGGTCTAGGTTGAATAGTTACAAAGCAAGTCCCGCTAGCCTGGTATCACACCTAATCCACCGGATCAAACTTGTCCAGAATCATTAAGACCCTAAAGGTTTTTGAAACCTTTAGGGTCTGATTAATTTAGAACCTTAGCACTATGGATTTACATCGAAGGTAAACACCCACGGTCCCGGAACGGAATATCCCAGGGCTTCGATAAACCGCTGGTAGGCCTCTTGATCGGTCATGCCTTCCGGCTTGACCTTGAATACCGGCCCACCTCCGCCACCTCCGCCGCTAGACGAAGACGTGGTGTAATCCATCTCTATCCCCTGCGCCTTTAGTTTTGCCTGGGCCGCTTTGACCTCGGCATCCGGGAGGCCTTCAGGTATAGACCGTTCCAAATCCGGGATGGTCAGGGTGGCTGTGCCTGGCTGGTTCGAGTTGCCAAGCAGGAAATCGATGACCACACAGCGACCGGACTGGATTTGAGGGGAATCGGTGGCAGTTGGATTTTTACTGATATTACCGCCCAAATCCGTGTCATAAATCAAACCGTACGATCTAATTGAAGCCTCATACCCCGCAAAATTCAGCGTGGGCAGGCTATAGCTCCCGCCAACCCCCCAATCTTGTGGGGATGGTTTTTGGTAGCACAAGGTTATATTTGCGTATGAAGGGGTCATCTCAACCTTTTCAAGGCGCATTTCAAGGCCGTTAACAGTGACAGATTGATTGGGCGACAGATCCTGCTCAGGATAGACAGTCGTTTTGAAATCGAAGTGAAATGTACCCACCAGGCGGTCAGGCAAGGCGGGTGGAAATACACCGGGAGGGAAGGGCGTGGCACTCGGTGGAAACTCAAATTGGGCAATCTGGTAATTCCAATCCCCACTCGCGCCGCCGCCCAGGGTGATATCCACGCTGAACTGTGCTTCAGATTGGGATAACGGATCCTTGAACAGGGTGCTCCAGGTGCCAGTCAGAGCGACTGGCTGCCCTTCGAGCCACTTGACCGGTGAGCCGCCTCCATCACCGACAACCGGGTTTCCATTGGCGTCTTTGAGAACGACACTACCAGACAAGCTGGTAGCATCGGCAACCTGGGGCAGTCCGAAGATGGTAT
>Ga0066793_10000988_pt1 | contig 12303 bp, 17 predicted proteins | sample PersoiDNA2013189_FD_83876 | JGI IMG/M metagenome (GOLD analysis project Ga0066793, IMG submission 83876) | Permafrost soil microbial communities from the Arctic, to analyse light accelerated degradation of dissolved organic matter (DOM) -... | ecosystem: Environmental > Terrestrial > Soil >...
CACGCAGCCTGACCTCGACAATTTCGTGCAGGCGGTCCACCTGGCCGTCGCCGCAGACCAGGAGAACCGCCGGCTGACCAGCGACGAGGTGGTGCGCGAGCTGAGCCTTGATGAACTGTCGACCATCAAGCTCGGGCGGCTGCTCGCGGCCTCGCCCGAGGTTTGTCGCGACGCGGAGGTTGGCACCGGATTCGCGAGCTGGAGCTTTCTTCCGTCGTACAACATCCACTTCTTCCGGCGGGCCAACACGATCGACGAATACGTGGCGGTGGCGGCCACGCTCGGGCCGAAGAGCGGCTTGGAGGCGACGCGAGGCACGCGTCCCCCCGCCTCCATCGGGGTCGAGACGGCCAACTCGATGCCGGATGGGATCGTCACGTTTCTCATGACCGACGTCGTGGAATCCACCGCCCTCTGGATCCACAGCCGCGCGCAGATGTACGCGGCGATGAGGCGGCACGACCAGCTGCTGAGCGCGGCGATCGAAGCGAACGGCGGAATCGTGATCAAGGAGCGTGGGGAAGGCGACAGCTTCTTCGCCGTGTTCCTGCGCGCGACCGATGCGGTGGTTGCCGCCCTCGACGCGCAGAAGGCCCTCCTGTCCGAGCCCTGGCGGGACCGGATCCAGATCAACGTGCGCATGGCCATCCTCACCGGCGAGGCCGACGCGCAGGACCGGGACTATCGATCGCCGGCGGTCAATCGGTGCGCCAAGCTGCGCCGCCGTGCGATCGGCAACCAGATCCTGGTCTCGGAGACCACCTATTCGATCGTGGCGGACATCCTTCGCGACGACATCCAGCTCGTGAGCGTCGGCAAGCGGAGGCTCGAGGGCCACGAGCGGCCCGAGGAGATCTACGTCCTGACCCACGCCGAGGTTGCCCTGGAGACGGCGGTCGCCGCGGACGAAGTCGTGGCGTAAGGAAGCTATTGGCCTCGAATGGCGTTGAAGTTGATTCAGTGAGACGGGAGAACACCGCACCGAGCCGCCTGGGCGTCGACCGCTACTCCGTGATCCTCGTGGCGGTCGCGGCCACGATGTGGGCGTCCGACGCCTACTTCCGCAACCAGCTGGTCAAGCACCTGAGCTCTCCGGAGATCGTAGTGGCCGAGGACGGGCTGGTCATGCTGTTCCTGCTGCCGGTGCTGTGGCGCAACCGCCACGAGCTGTCGTTCCTCGGCGCACGCGGCTGGACCGCGGTCGCGATCATCGCGGTGGGCGCGCAGGCGCTGGCGACCATCCTGTTCACCGCGTCGTTCTCGATCGCCGCGCAGCATCAGCTCTTCGCGGAGACGTTTGTGCTGCAGCAGACCCAGCCGCTGATCGCGATCGTGCTGGCCTGGATCGTGCTCGGCGAGAGGCGGCGGCGGTGGTTCTGGCCGGCGGCCGTGGTCGCGATTGCCGGGGTCTACATGGTTCTGTTCGCGAGCGACCCGCTGTCGCCGGTTTCGGCGCTGCGCAACGGACGTCTCGAGGTGGGACTGCTCGCTCTCGGTGCGGCCGCGCTCTGGGGAAGCGGGACCGTTCTGGGTCGCTTCGCCCTCGGGTCCATCTCGTTCTGGAGCATGACCGCGCTCCGCTTCACGCTGGCTTTCCCGGTGCTGGTGGGCGTGGTGCTGGTGCAGAACGGTTTCGGGGGCTTCAGCCACTACACGGTCAACGATTTCGTGCCGAACCTGCTGGCGATCGCGATCGTGCCCGGCCTGCTGGCGCTGCTTCTGTACTACCGCGCCCTGTCTAAGACGCCGGCCTCGCTTGCCACCATCGCCGAGATGGCCTACCCGGTGGCGGCCACCTTGATTGCGTCGGCGCCTCCGCCTTGGGGCTTCAACCAACCGCTGTACGGGTTGCAGATCGTTGGAACCGTGCTGCTGATGGGCGTGATCGTGGTCCTGAACTGGTCGAAGGAAACTGCTTCGCCGGTGGTGGTGTCTGGGACTCTTACGCCGGTCGAGGGTTAGTCTTCTTCCCCGCCCCTGCGCGCAGAGCGGCGACGAGGAGAGGACCTACTTATTGCACCCTGGCCGTTTTGCCCCACAGTTGCTGCGCGCGTACCCCTAGTCCATGCACCACAGCTGTGAATGCGTCTCGTTGTTCCAGCCGGTCCGGACCGAACATCTCGGCGAGGTCCGCGCGAAAAGCCGGGATGTAGGCAGAGCCGCCGGTCAACAACACGCGGCCGACATCTTTTGGCGTCACGTCCGCCGCCTCAAGCGCACGGGTGATCGCCTGGCCGACGAGGTCGAGCTCCGGCCGGATCATCGATTCGAATGCGGAGCGCCGCAAAGTCACCGCCAATCCCAGCGGCGCGAAACGAAGCTCTGTCTCGTCTGAGCTCGACAGGGCGATCTTGGCCGACTCGATCGCTTTGTAAAAGTCGTAGGCGTGCCCGTCGTAGAGGAGCGCGTGAACCAGCCCGGCTTCGGTGCCGCCGATACGGCTGAGGATCGATGGAATGCCGGGATCCGCCATGAGCAGCCGGACCGAGCTTGCCGTTCGAAGCTCGTTGAAGAGCCAGCTCGGTAGCCCGTCGAGCCCGAGCGCAGGTCCGACGCTGGTCTCAAACAGAACTCCATCAAGGATCTCACCGCCGACCGCGACGCCGGACATGCCGGCGATTCGCGGCTCTCCCTCGCGAGAGTCCATGACCGCGACGTCAAACGTTCCGCCGCCGAAGTCGACCGCGATCTCAACCCCGCGATGCGACGCCTCACCGATGACGGCGGCAGTCGGCTCGGGAAGAAACGCGATGTCGGTGAAGCCCGCGTTGCGGGCCGCCTCCTCGAGCCGCCGAAAAGCCTCCATGCCGGCCGCTTTGGGGTCGTCAGGGTTGGCGCCGGCGAAGACGACCGGGTGCCCCACCACGACTGACGTCACCGATTCACCGGCTGCGGCGTCGGCCTCGTCCTTCAAGCGTTTCAGCACCACGGCGACCAGGGTGCTGACGGTGAAGTCTGTCGCCCAGCTGTTGGTGCCAACGAACCCAAGCTTCGCCAGCTCGTGCTTCACGCCTGACAGCAGGCGGGCGTCGCTGCAGCCGCCGCCCTTGCGGTACTGCCGGCAGTCCGTGTCCCAGCCGTAGGGGGCGAGTGGGCACTTCCAGCAGTCGGTCTTCTCGTGGCCGGACCTCAGGAAAGTCTTGACGGCACGGTCGCCCGCAGCCCGACGGCCACTGCGATGCAGGTAGACGAACGAGGGGAGCGTCATCGACGAGCGGGAGGGGCCGACCGGCACGACCTCGACCCGATCGGCATAGGCGATCGACACCGCGCTGTTGCTGGTGCCGAAGTCGATGCCATAGCCGACTGGACGCGCTGTCACAACGGGACTATAAATGGCCTTTTGATACGGCTACTCGGGTTTGAGTTGGGGAGGAAGCATGGCTGAGTACGGGGCTTCGGTCGAATCGACAGCCTCGCCGGAGCGCGTGTGGAAGATCTGGTCGGACATGTCCACCTGGGGCGACTGGAACCCCAACGTGTCGACGATGGACTGGACCGGCGGCTTCGTGCAGGGCAGCGAGGGGACCATGAACACCAAGGCCGGCCAGCACCACAAGATGAAGCTGGTCGAGGTCCAGCCGGGCCGGTTCTTCGCGCTCGAGACGAGCGTCGTGCCGGGCACGCGGTTCCGGTTCAACTGCCGGGTCGAGCCGGCGGGCGGCAAGACGAAGCTCAGCCAGATGGTCGAGATCAAGGGACCGCTCGGCCCGATCATGCGGGGAATGATGGGTCCGCAGGTTTCCAAGGAGTTCCCGACCTTGCTGGTGAACCTGGCCAGCAAGGCGGAAGCGGGCTAGTTCGGCGTCAGCCTCTCGAGCGCCGCGCTGACCGCGTCCGCTTCGCCAGGCTCGAGGAGCGCGCAAAGGTTGCGGTCGAGGCTGCGCAGGAAGACCGCGTGCGCCTTCTCGTAGGCCGCCCTGCCCTTGTCAGTCATGTGGGCGTAGACGCCGCGGCGGTCGGTGGGGCAAGAGTGCCGATCGATCAGCCCGGCCTTGATCATCTGGTTCAGCCGGCGCGAGGCACCGCTGTCCGTGATGCCCTCGATGCGAGCGAGGTCCTGGAAACGGAGCATCGTGTTGGGTGCGCGGCGAAGGTGGGCGAGGACCTCGTACCAGCCGAGCGGAATGCCGGTTTTGGGCAGCATGTCCTTCTCGATCGCGGCCGTCATCGACGAGTGGGCGCGTGCGATGCCTTCCCACAGCTGGACGGCCTTGGTGCTGGTGAGCCTGGCCACGGGGGTAATCCTATTCATTGATCCACACATATAGAAGGACGAGGGGGAACCATTTCGGTCCCCCCTCGACAGAGGAGTTTACGAAGCCTGCGCCAGCTCTCCGACCTTGACGACGATCTCCGCGTCGATCTCGAGCTTGATGGTGTTGCTCGCGAACGGCACGGTGCCCGCGAGTCCGTCAAAGGTCAGGCCCCAGTCCTTGCGGTTGATCTGGCCGCGGGCGCTGATGCCGACGCGCTCCTTGCCGCCGAACGGGTCCGGCAGCCGGCCCTCGATGGTCGCCTCGAGCACGAGGGGCTTGGTGATCTCCTTGATGGTGAGATCTCCGGTGACCTTGAAGTTTTCCTCATCGACCGGCTCGATGCTGGTGAGCTTGAAGGTCATGTAGGGGTACTTCTCAACGTCGAAGAAGTCGGCGCTGCGAAGGTGGGTGTCACGCTGGTCGCTTTGCGACTCGAGGCTCGCGAGCTCGACTTTGACCTCGCCGCGGGCCTTCGTGTAGTCGTCGTCCGGGCTCTCGAAGCCGCCTTCGAACTTGTTGAAGCGTCCGTGCACAGTGGACACCGCCAGATGCTTGGCCGTGAACCCGATATGCGTGTGCGCCTGGTCGATTTCGTACTTGAGCATTGGTTTTTCCTCCTGGGAAAGTAGTGAGTTTCACCTTTATCTACTTGCGTGCGCAAGCAACTATTCCAGGCGGGCGGCGGTTTGCCTCGTTCGGTAGGCGAAGTTCGACCGGCGCCAGCTGACCACGATCCCAGCCACCATGACGAACAGGAATACGGCCAGCGCCGCCGCGAACAGGATCGGTCCCAGCTTGCCGGAGCCGACGGCGGTGCCAAGGGGCGCCCAGTCGACCGTGGCTGCGGCGTTGAGCCAGGCGATGAGGCCGGCACCGAACGCGACGAGGGCGAGAGCCCAGCGCTTTTCAGAGGTCGACATCTGGGCAAGGTCCAGGCGGCGGGTTCGGGGTGAGACCGGCGCCCTGGCGATCCGCGTGAGGAGGGCGAACCAGACGATCAGCATCACCAGGCCGACCGCCAGAGCGACCTTGGGATAGGCGGTCTGGTCGATGGGAGACAGGTCGGACGACCCCGCCCAGGCGGCCATCGGCAGGAACCAGATGACGCTCGTGAAAGCGGCGGCGCCGGTCCGGCCGAAGCGTTCGACGAGCCTCGTCATCCCGTTCATTTCAGCACGACCATCGTGAGCGAATGACGCTGGGCGTGCCGACCTCGTAGACTGATGCTCTCGGCCGGCTTCGTCCGGTCCGCTCCGCTCGGGTCCTCTCTCGCCGTCACGGTAACGGTGTCCTGATCGTCGCGATCCAAATACGAACCCAGAGAGGGATCAGGAGAATACGTTGCCAGTAGTCGCAGAAGCGGGCGTGAGCCCGCGCACATTCGGATCGTTCGCAGAAGCGGGTGTAAGCCCGCGCATGCTCGCCGCCCTGTTGAAACAGGGCATCACGGAACCGGTTCAGGTCCAGGCGGAGGCCATTCCGGCCCTGCTCGCGGGCCGGGACGTCGTTATGGAAGCTCAGACCGGGTCGGGCAAGACGCTCGCCTATCTGATACCGCTCGTCGAGAAGCTGCCGCGCGGTGGGGCCGGGCCTCGGGCGCTGATCGTCACCCCGACACGCGAACTCGCGCTGCAGGTGGAGAAGGTGCTGCGCACCCTCGCCCCGGAGCTCCGGACCACCGTGCTGTATGGGGGCGTCGGTTACGCAACGCAGCGGCTCGCCTTGAAGCATGGCGTCGACGTGGTCGTCGGCACTCCAGGACGGATCATCGACCTGCTGGGCCAGGGGAGGCTCTCACTGTCGCGCATCGAGTACCTCGTGCTCGATGAGGCTGACGAGATGCTCGACGCGGGCTTTGCCCCGTCGGTCGAGAAGATCCTGGGTCTCACCTACGAGCCACAGACGGTGCTCGCCTCGGCGACGATGCCGAGCTGGGTTACGAAGATGGTCGATAAGCACACCAACGAGCCGTTTCAGGTGCGCCTCGAGTCAGACCACGCCGACCGGCTGGAGCATGGCATGCTCCGCGTAGATCGCGAGAACAAGCTGCAGACGCTTAGCCGCCTGCTCCGCCGCCACAAGGGCAGCGCGATCATCTTCGGCCGCACCAAACACGGTGTGAAGAAGCTGAATCACAGCCTCCGGCAGCTGGGCCACAACACGGTGGAGCTGCAAGGGGACCTGTCGCAGCTGACTCGCGATCGCGCGATGAACTCGTTTCGCGAGGGCCGCAGCCAGATCCTCGTCGCGACGAACGTCGCGGCGCGAGGGATCGACGTCGTGAACGTCGGGCTGGTCGTGAACTTCGAGCTGCCTGATTCGGCACAGTGGCTGACCCATCGCGTCGGGCGCACCGCTCGGATGGGCGAGCTGGGCCGCGCGCTCACGTTCGTCACCCCGGAGGATGAGCCGGCATGGGTGAAGCTCAGCCGTCAGGGGGCCCCGGACATCCGCGAGATCGACACCAAGCTGCTGCTCGACGAAGGCAGCTGGCACTACAGGGAAGGCCGGCCGATGCAGTCGCATCCGGCGAGCGCGGCCCCGCGATTCAACCGGAACCGCGGCCGCACGAACAGCAATTGGCGTCCGAGGCGTTCGGCCTAGGAGATCTGCTGCTCGCCGATCTGCTCGCCGAAGAATTTCATGACTCGAGTCCATGAGTCTTCGGTGGCAGCCTTGTCGTAGGCCCTGCCGCTTTCGTTGAAGAACGAATGCCCGGTGCCGGGGTAGATCTTGATGTCGTGCGCGATGTGGTGCCGGTCGAGCTCCTTGTCGAGCGCGCGTCCCGCGTTGGCGGTGAAATCCTTCTCAGGGTAGGAACCGACCACGGGACAAAGTCGCTTGGCCACCTCGAGCGGGCGAGGGTTGGCGCCGTAGAAGGGCGCGATGGCCTTGAGCCGCGAGTCGGTGCAGGCCCAGGCGATGGCGAATCCACCACCCATGCAGAAGCCGATTGCGCCGAGGCGCTCGGGGTCAACGCCGCGCGCCTTCGCGAGGTACGTGAGTGCGGCCTTTAGGTCGTCGACGCCGTAACGATTGACTGAGCCGAGAAGCATTTCCCCCATGTAGCGGGCCATGCACACGGCGCGGTTGCGGTCGGTGAAAAGATCCACCGCCAGTGCGACGTAACCGGACTCGGCGAACCTGTTCGTGATGTGCTTGATGTTGTCGTTGAGGCCGTAGGCCTCGTGGATCACGACCACTCCGGGATGCGGTCCCGAGCCCTCGGGCGTCGCGAGATAGCCACCGCCCTTCAGCTCTCCGCGATCGATCTCCCGTGTCTGCGCTGGCACCAAGAGATCGTAGAGGAGGGCGGAAGGCGGGCGTTATCATCAACATCGGCTGGGCGTTGTGGGCCCGTGGCGCAGTTGGGAGCGCGTCTGACTGGCAGTCAGAAGGTCAGGGGTTCGAATCCCCTCGGGTCCACCAAATCTCCAACTCGTACTGCGGTACCGGATTGGAACCCTCTGTTTGGGGGGCCACGAGGCCCGCACCCGGCATGGCGACTTCACCAAGCGTTGCCTTTAAACCATAGCAATGGGGATTCAGGGCGATTCGCCGCATATGATCCTGATGGTCAGTTGAACACCATCGGAGGATCGATCATCAGGCACCGGATCTTGGTCGTCGACGACGAAGTTGACAACGTCGAGATGCTGGAGAGGTTCCTCTCCGAAGAGGCCAGCTCGATCAAGAGCGTGACCGAATCGAACGAGGTCGAGCGCGTCTTCATCGAGTTCGAGCCGGACATCATGCTGCTCGACCTGCACATGCCAAAGCCGGACGGTCTCGAAATCCTTAGAAACCTGCGCAGCGTTCGCGAGAGCCTCGGCTTCCTCCCGGTGATAGTGCTGACCGGAGACACCGGCCGGACCGCCCGGAACAGCGCCCTTCTCCTCGGTGCCGATGATTTTCTGACCAAGCCACTCGACCGCCAGGAGGTGGTCCTTCGGGTCCGCAACCTGCTGAGGACTCGCCGTCTCTATGTCGAGCTCGACGAGGCCAACCGCGCCCTGGAGCTGAAGCAGAAGCTGCGGTGACCAGCGCCCCACATGGCGTTCAACCCCACCAGATGTAGCCTGGCAACCCCCCATTCCCTAGAAAGGCAGGCTCCGGAGGGGACCATACAATCAAGCTGCGGGGGCCCCCTGGGCGTTCGTAAGGGGTGAAGTTCTAGGCGTCACCCTCGGGGGGCTTCTGTCATGTATCCCGCGGGTGCCCAAACTCTATGGGCACTGGTGGGCTTGCGCGCGTACAGTCGAAGCACCGGCGGCCGTCAGCCGCCCCACTGTGTCGATGGACACCAATCCCCCGCTGGGGTCGCCCTATGGGCGAGGAGGTTGCCTTGTACGGAACCATAGCCAAGATGAAGCTGAAGGCCGGCGCTGAAGAGAAAATCATGCAGGTGATGGAAGGATCGACGGCTCATCGAGAGGGTCACGTCGCGACCTACGTGTTCAAGTCCGATGCCGACCCGAACGTTCATTTCGTCACCACTATCTTCGAAAGCAAGGGCGCCTACAAGAAGTTCGCGGATTCGCCTGACCAGACGAAGCGCTTCCACCAGATGCAGGAGCTGCTCGCCGCTGAGCCTGAGTGGCACGACGGCGAGGTTATCCACCACGACACGAAGGTCGCTACGGCCCACTAGCGACGCTCGCCTCTAAGATCCGCCCCGAGGTAGTCGTTCGCGACGTTCGCGATCGGCTGCCCTGAGGTGGAGCGTGATGGCAGACTAACTACCGTGTTTGCCAGCTCAAACTATCCGCCCGATCTTGCGGCCGCCGAACGGTTTGTGGCCCAGATGCGCCACGGCACTCTGATCGCCTGCTCCCCGGATGGTTATCCGCAGGTCAGCATCCTGCCGTTCGTGAAGACCGGCGATCTCATCGAGCTGCACTGCGTACAGGCCGACCCCACCTTTGACGCAGTCCTCGCCAATCCTCGTGTCACCTTTTTCGTCTCTGACTTTCTCGCCTGGTCGCCGCACTACTGGGTCGACGAGCAGGATGCCGGCCGAGCCACGCTCCATTTCCGAGCCGTTGCGTTCGAGTGCGACGTCGAGCGAACATCGACGGATCCGGTCGACGTGGCAGGCGCCCTCAGCCGGCTCCTGGCCTCCTATGAGCCGGGCGCTTCCTACCAGCCAGTCGAGATGGGCGATTTCTATGGACCGCGCCTGCGGCGGCTCGCAACGATGCGCTTGCATGTCGTCCACAGCCAGATCAAGTTCAAGACCGGCCCGGCGGGCACGGCAGAGACCAAGCGACGCGTCGCCGACCGGCTCCGCGAGCGCGCGCAACCGGGCGATGTCCGAGCTGCCGACGTGATCGAAGCCGCTCTCGCCGACCAACCTCCGGCCTGAACCGCGCTCGGTATCACTGAAGGGGGAATGGGGACTGCCACCAGTAGGGCATGTCGTCGACCTCGATCGCGCTGACCCATTTGACCCACCAGAAACCGCGCGCGTCGGGCACGACAAGGCGGGCTGGAAAGCCATGACCAGGGTCGAGCGCCTGGCCGCCGAAACGAGTCGCGAGCAGCAAGGTGCTCGCACGGTCGATGGGGAAGCGGCGGTCGTATCCTGTGACCGACACGACGCGAATCGACGCGCCATCCGGCTGGCCGATCAGGCGATCCAGCCGGGCACCGGCCCATTCCTGCGTCGAGAAGAAGCCGCCCGTGCAATCCAGCATCGCCGTCAGCCGGTCGTCGAAGGCGTAGATCTCGTCATACGACCACTCGCGACCGCCCGCGGGCAGCCGCCACGTCGCCTGGTCGATTTGTGGGATCGCGTCGAACATCCACGAGCTGACCGGCATCAGGCCCGGCTGGAGTGAACCCGCCTCATACGAGCCGGTGAAGCGCCGTGCAGCGCCCGGCATCCCGGTTGCCCTCACGACCATCTCGCTGGCCGCATAGGCAGTGACCGCCGCGGCCACGACGGCTCCGCCGCGAAGGACATTGCGCCGCGAGAGATCAGTAGGGCGAAGGCGCACGCGGCGCGCGACAACGTGCCAGACCGCGAGCGGTACGGCCGCAATCGCGGCCCCGACGTGAAAGTCCATCGCCGTGAGCGGACCCACATAGATGAGCAGGCCCGTGGAGTGAAGGAGTCCGGCCACGAGTGAGATCAGCACGAGCACGCCGAGAAGGGTTGACGCCCACCGGCCTGGCCGGGGTCGGCCGAGCCCGCGACGCGCGATCATCGATTTCCAGGGCAGCAGGGCCAGGATTGCGAATCCGCCGGCCGCGTGCAGCACGAGCGACCATTGCGCCGGAGCTGTGGCGTAGGCGAACGCGATCCAGCCGGTGAGAAACGCGACGGAAAGAAGCGCGAGGAGCGCAAGGTTCGTGCGCGCACCAAGGGCGATCGCCACTGGTCGCCGCGCAGCCGGTCGCACGCTCATGGCCAGAGCCTACGGCGAGGGTGACATGGTCGCGAGACTGCGTCCCCCCCAACCCCAGACCACCCGCGAATACATGAGAGGCTGTAAAGCCTCGGCCTAGTTGTTTCCCCCGACGCCGGCGGCGGACATTTTCCCGCTGATAGCACTGACCACGACCACAGCGCGGTAGCTACTCCCCCTGGAATCGCCTGGAGCGGTCAGTTCCAGGACCCAGGCCGGCCCTGACCCTCCCGTGGTTCGAAAATTGCCCCGGCTGACGTCGGACGCCCAAAGCTCAAAGGTGCGTCGAACGATCGACCAGTGGGCTTGGGGCTGCGCCGAGCTCGCCTCGCGAAGCGCGACGGCATCAGCGCCGCGATCGTTGTTGACGAACTCGATGCCAAGGCCCGCTATAAATGCCAACGCGACTAAGCCTCCGAAATAGCTGCGATGCATGAATCACAGTCTGTTCCGCGCGCGGGCCGACCGTCAAATCGCACAGAGGGCTTCTAGCGCGGTGGGGGACGGGAGACCAGCTCCGAGGCGGCCGCCACCACCACCATGAGCGCCGCCAGTCCGACAAAACCATAATTCGCCGTCAGCCGGCCGTCGACATAGCCCGCCATCCCCACGGCTGCCAGCACGCAGGATGCCACGCCCAGCCATATGGTCTTGTGCCGCAGGTAACCCAGCATCGCACTAGATCTTCTTCTCGAAGCAGACGCTGGTCGGCGATCCGGCGTATTCGCCCCAGCACTCGACCTGGCTGTATCCCGCCCGGCGGTAGAGGCCGATCGCCTCGTCCTGGTAGATGCCCGTCTCGAGGACCGAACGCTGCGCGCCGAGCTCCCGGCCGGCGCCCTCGAGGTGCGCAAGGATCTCCTTGGCGACGCCCCGCCCGCGCAGCTCAGGCTCGACAAACATGCGCTTCACCTCCACGGTGCTTTCGTCCAGCAGCCGAACGGCGCCGCAGCCGACCGCCCGTCCGTCGATCCGCGCCACGACGAATGTGCCAAGCCCCGCCGCCAGCTGCTCCGGCTTGAGGTTCGGCCCGAACCTCTGCTCAGGCGGATAACGGCCGGAGAGGTGCGCGTCGAGCGCCGCGATCAGGCGTCGGGCATCAGGTGAATCGAACGGCTCAGCGGCAATCGTGACTTTCATCCCGTTTGACTCTCAGCCGAAGATGTGTTCACCGGGCGGCTGAGTCAGCCTCAGCACAACCAGCCCAAGACCAAATCCAGTCGCTGCCGTGGCGATCAAGATCGCGCTGAGTCGGCGAGGACCGGGGACAGTTGCGACCAGCGCTCCAAGCAGGCTCGCCACGACCACCGGAAGGCCGGCGACGCTAACGATCCAGATGAGGTTGAATCCACACGAAACGGTTGTTGCGATGCGGACTGCCCGGCTCGGCGGCCGGGCCGCCAGTAGCCAGGTCGAAGCCGCCGAGATCACCAGCACCGCCAGCAGAAGCTGAGTCCTGGTTGCCATGCCTTGCCCCTGTTGGCCTTGGGATGTATCCGTGACGGTGGTGGCATAAAGGACAGCGACCGCCGTCAGGACCAGGGCTGAAGCGCCGGCGAGGATCCTGGGCGCCGCGCTCCGCGCGTTCCGAAGCAGCGAAATGATGGCGGGCAAATTGTCCTTGATCTAACGTC